>VFSW01000207.1_pt1 | contig 81935 bp, 66 predicted proteins | sample 5358111 | NCBI WGS metagenome assembly VFSW01 (sample SAMN11554181, study PRJNA540505) | mine drainage metagenome | isolation source: sediment from site ElyBrook_90M | place: USA: Ely Copper Mine, Vershire, VT | collected 2017
TCTGTTCGGGGGGGGGGGGGACTCGGCATGACGCACCTGCAGCACGCGTAGGGGCACGAGGTGAAGCGCCGGCAGCCATCGACAAACATTTGTCATCTTTCGGCCGAGAAATTCATGAACGACATGATCACCTCGATGCGGACGGATCGCATGTCGGGCTTCCGGGATCGTTATCGCACGGTGGATATGCTGCTGATTGACGATATTCAGATCATCTCGCAGAAAGAGCGCACGCAGGAGGAGTTCTTCCATACCTTCAACACTCTGCACGAGAACATGAAGCAGATTGTGATTGCGAGTGATCGTCCGCCGAAAGAGTTGGCGGAGATTGAAGACCGTCTGCGCTCGCGTTTTGAATGGGGATTGATTGCGGACATTCAACCGCCTGATCTTGAGACGAAGGTCGCGATTCTGCAGAAGAAGGCGGAGAACGAGCAGCTTGTACTGCCGACGGATGTGGCGCTGTTTGTGGCCTCGAATATCCGGACGAACGTGCGTGAGTTGGAAGGCGCGATGACGCGGTTGATTGCGTGGTGCCAGCACAATCACATGGATGTTACTCTCCAGAGCGCGCAACAATGCTTGAAGCAGTTCATCGACACGCAGCAGCGGAAAATTACGATTGAGTCGATTCAGAGGGCGGTTGCGGAAGAGTTCGGGATGCGGCCAACCGATCTGAAGCAGAAGAACAATTCGCGCAACGTTGTGGTACCGAGACAGATTGCGATGTACCTGGCCAAGCAACTGACTGAAGCGAGCTTGCCGGAGATTGGAAGGCAGTTCGGAAACAAGCACCATACGACGGTGATGCACTCGATTGGAAAGATCGATGAGCAGCGCAGGACGGATAAGGATCTGCACCGGGTACTGGGAAAACTCAACGATATTTTGAATGGGTAAGGCACAAACAAGCTGAAAACAAACTCCCAATTTCTTTTGAAGTTGGGAGTTATTATTTATGAGTAAAACATGAAGGTTTCCATGAAAATGATTGCAATGCTTCCAGGCAAAAATATTCGCCTCAGATTGTTAATTACCATCACAATGACGGTTGTGATGCTTTTATTGCTGACACCACTCACTTGCACAGCCCAAACGACTACGGAGACCCTGGTGATCATCCGTCATGGAGAGAAGCCTTCAGGCGGGCTTGGCCAACTATCGTGCCGCGGATTGAATCGTGCTATGGCATTGCCCGATGTGTTGATTGCAAAATTTGGCAAGCCGGAGTACATCTTTGCTCCCGATCCCGCGCAAAAGGTTGATGATTACACGCTCGGCGGCTACTCCTACGTACGGCCGCTTGCGACAATTGAGCCCACGGCAATCCGGCTCGTGATGCCGGTGAATACGCAGATCGGTTATAAGCAGATTGATAAATTGCAGAAGGAGTTGCTCGATTCGAAGTATGCATCCTCGAAGGTTTTCATCGCCTGGGAGCATTATTACGAAGAGAAGTTTGCGAAAGAGCTGGTGAAAAAATTCGGCGGAAATCCTGACCAGGTTCCTACGTGGGATAACTCGGAGTACGACATGATTTATGTGATCCGGCTGACTCGCACGGGTGGCAAAACGGAAGTGTCATTCAGCGCCGATCACGAAGGATTAAACGAAAAACTCAGCAACGAATGCCCGAAGTAAATTAAAACTCAGTCACGCTGAGCACATTGCCATCAGGATCTTTGAACCATGCGATCTTTGCGCCACCGGGTGCGTTCCAAATTCCTTGCGGATCATCATCATTGAGGCGGGGGAAGCGCAGGAAGGTGATGCTGGCAGCCGTGAGCTTATCAACTGTGGTGGTGATCGAATCAACTTGCCAGCCAAGGATTGTGAAGGGTGCAGGCTTGTGCTCGCTGACTGGAGTGACGCGGAGCATGGTTCCGTTGGCGTCGAAGACAAGCGCGAAGGGAAATTCGTCGGTGACCAAGCGCAGACCCAGCACACTTTCGTAAAACTCGCGCGCCTGCTCCATGTCTGTAACGGGCACGAAAGCAATAATTTTGCTGGCGCCGAGAATTGAATCGGACATTGTCGATCTCCGAGGGGAATGTTTCTATTCAGTTTGCGATTATTTGGCTTCGTGCGTCATCAGTTGCACAAAGAATTTTTGAAACTTTGGTAAGTCAAGGTCGAGTTGCGCATGGACGAGGCGCACGCCTGTTGCGGGCTTGAGTTGCTCGGTCCAGGTGAGGGTATCGCCATAGGTGGGGCCGTGACTGATGTCGACGTCCATGTAGACGACGGACTCTTTGGTGATGAGCGAGGGGTCGAGCCATGCGCAGGCGGCGAGTTCATCCCAAAGATAGTAGCGGTCCTGACTCCACGCGGCGATGTACTTGGCGGCGGGGGTAGATGATTTGCTGATCTCGTCGAGCATCTTTTGCGTGAAGGGCGCCTTGATGGAAACATCGACTGTGGTGACGTCGATGCGCGGCCATGCGGCGTGGAGCATGATGTGCGCGGCTTCTGGATCGAGCCAGAAATTGAATTCGTGGCGTGGGCTGGTTGCGAATTCGGGGTCATCGGTTTGTGGATTGAGGCTGCCGCCCATGAGGACGATGCCTTTGGTGAGCGCGGCGAAGTCGGGGTCGATGGATATGGCAAGCGCGATGTTGGTCATGGGCCCGGCGGCGTAGATGGTGACCTGGTGCGGGTGGGCGTGGACCTGACGAATGAGGAAATGAATTGCGTCTTCGTCGATGGCCTTGATAGTCGGCTGGCCCTCAGGCATGGGTGGGATTTCGTAAGGACCGTGATGGACGAGTTTTTCAGGCGTGTAAGGTTTGATGCCTTCGGGAGTTTCGACGAGATGGGTTGGTCCCTGGCCCCACGCGCCGAGCCAAGTGGCTTTGCCGATCAGCGCGGATTGCCAGCGGGTTTCTTCTTCGGTGCGGACGAGCGGGAAGACTGCGCCACGGGCGACGGGAATATCAGAGTGGCCGGTTAGCTCGAGCATGCGCAGAGTGTGCAGCGTTTCTTCGTCGCGCCATGCGTTGCCGGTGACCATGGTGATGCCGAGGACCTGCACATTCGGCGCTTCAAGCAGGACCATCATGGCCATTTGGTTGGAGCCGCCGGGACCAGAGCCGTCCTGATCGATGAGAACCAATTTTTTCTGCGCCGTTGTGATGCACGGCGACAGCAATATCAAAAGCAAAAAAATCTTCGCACCCATAGCCGTCATTGTGGCATATGAGCGCGAAGATTGTACTTGTGAAAATTATTGTGGGGTAAATTTAGCGGTGGCCAAAACCACCTGGACGACGATCTCTTCCACCACGATCACCACCTCGGCGGTCACCACCACGATCTGAGCCTCGATCGCCTCTCGGTGCGAAAGTGCGCGGCTCTGGTGGGGGCGCTTGACCTTTGATATAGACGGCCAGATGGCGGTCGCGGCCTTCGCCGTTGCTGGCTGTCTCCAGGTCTTCCATTTCCTTGAAGACCATGTGGAGGAGACGACGCTCGCGGCTGTTCATCGGCGGAAAACTGAATGGCAGGCTGGTCTTTCGAACTTGTTCGGCAGCGGTTTCTGCAGAAAGCTTGAGCTCGCCGACGCGGAGGGCTTTGAAGTTGCCACTGTCAAAGCTGACGAGATCGTGCTCGCGCGGATCGAGGCGGAGAATCTGCGCGACGACGGCTTCAAAGGCGCGCAGGAGTTCACCGTTGTGCTGGGTGACGAGCGGTGCATCGGGGCCCGCAAGTTCAACGTATATCTCGCGGGCTTCAAGGCCATCGGGATCGCGTGCGCCTTCACCGGCTGTGATGCGGTATTTGAGGCGCAATCCGCCCAGTTGGTTGATGGAGCTTAAAAAATCGGCAATGGTCTGTGCGGCTTGTTGATAATCGGCAATTGGCATGACAAACCAGTATCGCAGAGTAGGGCGCCAATGCGGAATCCCGGCGAACAATTTCAGCCAAGAGCAGGTTTGACAAGGATACTAAGGATAAAGGGTAAGGGAGATTCTGTGAAATACTTCAAGAACCCTGAACGGATGCTTGAATTCATTGAGTTGATTTGAACTAACTTATATTGCTTAAATCCACAATTTGAATAATTTCTCTCTTATAGCTTTACCTGGCTTGCTAAGTTCGCTGATACTGTACCTTTACAAAACACCTGATTGAGGCATTCATGCAGACTCGACCCGGCAAGCAACTCGGCTTTAATTTTGCACTGTTAATGCTGATAGCATCCGGATTGTCAGCGCAATCACAGCCCAATACGAACGTACTCTATCAGCAACTCAGAAACCTGAAGCCAGGCGGTGATGTCATTAATGTGAGTGGTCTGACGCTCAAGCGTGATGCGGCTATTTTCACTTTTCAGAGTGGGAGTTTTGCCTTTTACGGGGTTACAAATAACAAGGAGACAGGTGCGGTATTTATAGGCTCCGGGCATATACACATCACTCCACCGACGCGGGAAGAGCGGCACAACCTGCTGATTCTGAATCATACTGAAGAGTTTGATGAGGATTTTGACCAAGCCTTGTTCCGTTTCACCGATGACACGGCGGCAGAGTTACGCAAGGCATCAACGGGTAATGGCGAAGCAAAACCAAGTTACATCCAGATAGCCCAGGATTTTCATAATTTTCAGCGAATGAAGCTTCATAACAACTATGACCTGCGGATTCTTGAAGATGTGCAGAGTGCGGCGCCGGGAGGATTTTTTCTGGCTGCACTGCACAGTCGCAAGAATGCACATTTGCTTTTTATCATCGATCCGCATGGAGTCAGTGAGGTTGCGCCTGAAGAGGTGGCACTGCACAGCATGAGTGATTGGGGCAATACGATTTTGCTGGCCTTCCACAGTTCCGACGAGTACCACGGCCAGAATCAGGTTAATGGCAACGAGTTGAACGCGACTACACACATCAGTTCAGAAAACCTGGATGCGACGATTGAGAAGAATGGATTCTTGACGGGGCTGGCAACGGTTGAGATTAAAGCTGCGACGGATGGCGTGGCTGTGATTCCTCTGAATATTTACCGGACATTGCGCGTGAGCAAGGTGGAGACTGCGAGCGGCGAGCAACTGGAATTTATACAGGAGAAGAAGGAAGAGGATCCGGATTTTGGAGTTGTGCTGAAGTCTCCACTCAAGAAGGATGAGAGCGTAACTCTGCGCATTGCCTATGGCGGCAAAGATGTGGTGATGGACGAAGGTGGCGCAAATTATTACCCGGTTGCGCGGGAGAGCTGGTATCCGAACTCAGCGCAGGGCCTGGGTGATTATGTTACTTACAAGATGACCTTTCATGTTCCCAGGGGCCTGGAACTGATTGCGACGGGAACAAAGTTGAAGGAGTACAACGAAGGCAAGTACACCATTTCAGAATGGAAGAGTGACGTTCCAATCCCAGTTGTTGGCTTCAACCTTGGGAAATTCAAGATGAAGGAGACGCAAGTACAGGAGTCGGGGGTGCAGGGCAAACCTGGCGATCTTTTGACCGTGAACGCATATGCCAATGAGAGTACTCCTGACAATATGCAAGAATTTTCCGGCGCGGAAGGTGTGGGCAACATCAATACCGCATCGATGCTTCCGCTGCAGTTGAGCGAAGGCGCGGCGGCGGCAGAAATTTACTCTGACTACTTTGGCGAGTTGCCCTTCTCGCACGTTGCGCTGACGCAACAGTTTGCCTGCGGTTACGGACAAAGCTGGCCGATGCTGGTTTATCTGCCGATCTGCGGTTTTTTTGATTCAACGCAGCAGCACTTTCTCGGGCTTCATCCCGAGGATATGTACTGGAAGGTAGTTACTGCGCACGAAGTTGCGCATCAGTGGTGGGGACAGACGGTTGGTTTCCGCAGCTATCGTGACCAGTGGATGAGCGAGGGCTTTGCGAATACCTCTGCGTCAATTTTTTTGCAATTAACGCGCAAGAAGCCGGATGATTACCGAAATTTCTGGAAGGAGCAGCGCAGGCTGATTACAGAGAAAAACCAATACAACTTCAGGCCAATAGATGTAGGGCCGGTGACGATGGGTATTCGATTGATGTCGCCGAAAGCCGGGTGGAATATCTACCAGGACCTTGTATACCCAAAGGGCGCGTACATTTTGCACATGGTGCGGCAAATGATGTGGAGTCCGAACGATGGGGACACGCGCTTCAAGGCGACGATGCATGAACTGATCCGCGCGCACAAGTTTCAAGCCATCACAACTGAAGACTTCAAAGCCGCAGTTGAAAAATTCATGTCACCGGCGATGGATCTTGATGGAAATCACAAGATGGATTGGTTCTTCAATGAGTATGTTTATGGAACAGCACTGCCGAGTTATCACTTTGAAAACAACATCACGCGTGAAGGTGATCTTGAAACGCTTCACATTAAGCTCACGCAATCGAATGTGACGCCTGAGTTTCGCATGGCGGTCCCGCTTTATCTTGAGTTGGCTAATGGCAACATAATTCGAATGGGTTCAGCCAATGTGATTGGGAATAGCAGCATCGAGAAATCAGTCGCGCTGCCTAAGATGACCAGCCCGGTGAAACGAGTGATGATGAACTACTATTACGATGTTCTTTGCACTGAGTATTGATGCGGCGACAGGGAGTGGTTAGTGCGAGGGTCCGTGAGTGCACACGGTATGGCCCGGTTGCGCTATACTCCAGTTTCGGAAATTGATTAGGGAAAATCAGGGAGGTAATACCAGATGAAAGTAAAATTTTTCTCGTTAGCAACTGCACTCTTGATCGCGCTGATGGCACCATTGGCGTTGAGCGCGCAGACGGGCGACACGGTTCTGAAGGCCAGCGAAACGCAGAAGATTCTGCCGGCTTCAGTCTTTTTCCGTGGACAGAGCGCGACGACACAACTGCGCAACTCTGGCGGCGTGAAATTTGCTGACGGTTATTATGTTCTGGCATCGGCTGTGGATACGAGCGGTTACTCGACTGACGTGCAGGCGAAGTACCAGGATTACTTCATCACCGAGGTTCCGCTGACAATTGGCGGGCACAGCGTTGCTCCGGGAGCATACGGAGTCGGCTTCATCGCGGAGAACAAGTTTGTAGTGCTTGATATTGGCGGCCATGAGCTGTTTACCGTTGATTCTGCGACAGATAACGATCTGAAACGACCGATGCCGCTGATGGTGACTGCAGATCCAGCGGGCGGTTATAGGCTTTACTCGGGACGCAGGTATGTTGACTTCAAGCGTTAGGAATAAACGAGTTAGCTGAAATTTGTGTGGTAGATCCACGGCTAGGGTTCAGGTTGCAACCACCTAGTTAGGCAAGACTTGGCCGGGGAGGGTTTTTCGCGTATACTGAGAGTTCGGCAGATTGAGTGCAGGTGTCTCTTTATACCGCCTCCCTCCGCCGTACGCTGAGCTGGCCTTGTTGGGTCGCAGGCGGAAAGATCTTCTTCAAAGAGCCGGGTAACTATCCGGCAACCCTTTCGGATGGTCTGGAAATTCTAAAAGTTTTGGAGCAATCGTATGTCTCAGGTATGTGATGTCTGCGGCAAAGGTCCGCAGTTTGGCAATAACATTTCTCACGCGCACAACGTCAGCCGCCGTCGCTGGAATGTGAATCTACAGGCCGTCAAGGCTGTGGTCAATGGCGCCGCAAAGCGCATTCGCGTCTGCACAAGCTGCATCAAGTCCGGCAAGGTTGCCAAGGCTTAATCGGCCCAAGTTTCGCAGTAGGACTAACGTAAGCGTAACTCTATTTGAAAGCGACCCCGCCTGAGGATTAGGCGGGGTTTTTGCTGCTTATTTTCTTGGGAATTTTGCCGGTATTTTAGGGCTTTGTGGGGATTTGAGGAATAATTGCCAGCGGATTAACCCAATTGATTGTGGCTGGATCGAGACCGGATGGAGACCATGCTTTCAGGACTGCCTCGCCGACACGACCGAGGGTTTTCTCGGCTTCGTTGTCACCGGTCCAGCGCTGGTCTACATTGTCCCAGGTGAAGGCGGCAATCACGACCGGGCCATTCTTTGTAGAAATCACAGCCACATCATTGCGGACCTGGTCGAGGGCGCCGGTTTTGTTGCCAATGGCCGAGCCCTCTTCACTGGTGTCGACAGATTCTATGTAGCGCGGCAAACTGTCGCGATCCTGCTGATGACGCAGCATGGTGAGCAAGGCGCCGCAGATTGCGCCGTCATCGGGAGGTCCTGGAAAGCCATCGAGCGAGAGCTTGCACTCGACGATGCGCCGCATGACATCGGCCATCTCACGCGCAGTGGTTTTGCCAAGACCGAAGCGTGGCTGATCTGCCGGCATTGGCGCGGTGGCGGGAACATAAACCTTTTTGTAGAGATATGTGTTCTTAAGACCTATTCCTCGAATGGTTGCATTGATGTGGTCGAGGCCGAGGCGATCGATTGCTAAGTTGGTCGCGGTATTGTCGCTGAGGACGACCATGAGGGTGAGCGTGTCGCCAAGAGTGAGCGGGAGTGGAGTGGTGAGCTCGCCGAGAACGCCCGAACCCTGGACTTGGTTGGCCTTGGTGAGAACGAGCTTTTCGTCAAGGGTCGCGTGGCCTGCGCGAATTTGTTCGGCGGCGTCGAGGAGGATGGTGAGCTTGATGACGGATGCTGTTTGCACTGGCTCATCGGCGTCGAAGGATGCGTGCTGCCCGGTGCGCAGGTTCTCCGCATAGACGGCGAGATGACCGTGATGCTCGGCGGCGATGGTTTTGAACTGGGCCTCGAGAGATGCGTCGGGTACGGATTGAGCGACGACGAAGCTCGCACTGACTAGGAGCAGTGTGCTGAGAAAAACTTTCAGCATGGAGTTACTGCGCCTTCACGAAGGTCAGTGAGAGTGAGTTGATGCAGTAACGCAAGCCGTCAGGGCCGGGGCCATCGGGAAAGACGTGGCCGAGATGGCCATCGCACCTTGCGCAACGGACTTCAATGCGCCGACGTCCACCACTGATGTCTTCGAGCTCGCGAATCGCCTTTGAATCCGCAGGGATTGTGAAGCTGGGCCAACCGCAGCCGGAATCAAATTTAGCCTCGGAGCCGAAGAGTTCAGCACCGCAGCCAGCGCATTGATAACTGCCTGACTCCTTGTTGAAGTTGAGCGCGCCGCTGAAGGCACGTTCGGTTCCGCTCTCACGCAGAACGTGATACTGCTCAAGGGTGAGACGCTTGCGCCATTCTTCGTTAGAGAGTTCAACTTTTTCTTCGACGGGAAGTTGCTCGCCGTTTAGCCCGGTCTTGCGATGAAGCTCGGCGATGACTTCAATCTCAACCAGCACATCTTTGGGGAGGCGAGAGACCTCGACGGTTGAACGCGCCGGAGCGCCGACACCTTTGGGAGCCAGGTACTTTGCGTAGATTGAGTTCATGACGGCGAAGTCGTTGAAGTCTTTGAGGAAGACGGTGGTCTTGATGACACGCTCGAGAGAGCTGCCGCCGGCATCGAGGATGGCTTTGATGTTCTCTAAGACGCGTGTGGTCTGCTCGACAATTCCGCCGGCGACAACTTGCTGGGTATGCGGATCGAGCGCGATTTGCCCTGCGGTGAAGAGCAGGCTGCCGACACGCACAGCCTGCGAGTAAGGGCCAATCGCTGCCGGAGCCTTATCGGTTGAAACGATGGTCTTTGCCAAGTAGATGCTCATGCAACCATTGTAAGACAGGAGTCAGGGACGCTCTGCGAAAGATTCACAGAGCGAGACTCTGAGGGCTGGAATCCAAAATTATTGCCAGATGGCGAGTACTCCGCCACTGATGAGCATTCCTGCCAGCCAGTAACCGGCGTCGATGGCCACAACCTTGAAGGGCCTATCTTCAAAGAGGCTGAATGAGTAGGTAGGCAAGGCGAAAAAGCCAAGCCAGCAAATGAATCCGATGAAAGTGCCGTGGCCAAAGTCGTTTGCGCCGGACCAGAGAATCACATGATCGAGGATCAAGGAGAGCACCAGGCTGGCAATAAAGGTGACGACCATGCCCGCTGTTGCGTGCTTTGGTTTTCCTGTTGTGCCGAGCGCCTTACTCTTTGCATTCATGAAGACCGCGGGAGAAAACCACGCAGCGCCAAGAAACCATTGAAAGACAGCCACCGCGAGAATTGCCCAGTGATTGAAATGTAGATGGGTCATTTGAAGGACCTCCGAGTCGATTGTTCGATATGCCTAAAGTCGCTGAAATTAAGAGATTTGTCCAGTTAATTTATCTATGTCAGGAAAGCATTTGCTAACGTAGAGATGAATAGTATGGTATTGTAGCTATGTAGCTACATCGAGGTGTACTATGACCATCAAAACGCTTTCGAGTCGCGAGTTCAATCAAAACCGGAGTTTGGTGCGGAAGGCTGCTCGATCCGGCCCGGTCATCATCACGGATAGGGGTAAGCCAACTCTTGTTGTGATGAGCTATGAGAAATATGAAGCCTTTCAGGGTAAAGGAAAGAGTCTGATCGATTTGATTGGTATGCCCGATGGAGCAGAGATCGAATTCGATCCGCCACGTATGGGCCCGATTGCAAGGCACGTGGAGTTTGATTGATGTATTTGCTCGATACAAATGTGATTTCCGAGATGCGGAAAGCTGATCAAGCTGATCCGCAGGTTCAACGGTGGTCGCGGTCATCTATTGCAGAACTAGAATTCATTTCGATTGTAACTTTATATGAACTCGAAATCGGCGTGTTACGGATGGAGAGACGCGATCCAGTGCAGGGAGTGCGGTTGCGGCATTGGCTCAACCTTCAAATTCTGCCTACATTCAATGACAGAATGCTTCTATTTGACCGGCAAGTTGCAGTACTTGCTGCTTCTTTGCAGGTTCCAAATCCTCGTAGTGAACGCGACTGTTACATTGCAGCAACTGCGCTCGTTCACAACATGACTGTCGTTACACGCAATGTGCGGGACTTTGAGGGAATTGGCGTGAAGATTATGAATCCCTGGGAATCCCATATTAGCTAAAGTTTCCTTCTATAATTTTCTGCTTCCCAGCTAAAGAAATTTATCAAAAATAGTTCGAGTCTTTTATGTTTTAATGATCGTGATAGCAATACGTGGCAGATAAATAATCTGCCTGATGCTCAACCATACAATTTGGGAGGCAGACATGGTGATGGTACGTGCAACACTTTGGGAGCAACTTAACAAGGTATTTCCAAATGTTCTTAAACCTGACGCTTAGAAAGCAATAAATGGAACACAGCTTCTTGCGCTTGTGATGCCCAAACTTGCGGGTGATTTCACAGAGAATGCAGTCCGTGCCTACTTCTCTTACATGTCGAAAGATCCATCAACGAGAATTGCAAAAAAGACAGATGGACAAGGATATTATCTTCGGGATGAGACTATCCCACAACTTCCTGTAGCCACTCCAGAGTCTTTTATCTCCAAAGATACTAAAGCCCCAACTAGCCGTGACGAACAGCCGGAAGAAAAATTTCGAGCATTGTTCATGAGGAACTCTGAATTAACTCCCTTACAGTTCCCTGCGAAGATTGAGCATACTCAAGCCACTAAAAAGGAAGCGGGTATTAATCTATGGAAATTTCCGGATGTGGTGATCTTAGGATGGGGCATTGGGACACAGAAGTATTATGAAGATGAAATAAAGCTCGATCCAAACCTTCTTGCCGTGAAAACTAGTCTTGGTGAGCCACTGTTTTCACTACAAAGTGTGGAACTCAAGGTATCCCTATCACGGTCCACATTTCGTGAGAACTTTTTTCAATGTCTGAGCAATTCAAAGTGGGCGCATCAGACTGTTCTAGCCATCGCTATGTCTGTTGATGACGAGACACTCAGAGATGAGCTCGAGCGTTTGGGAACCTCCTATGATGTTACGATCAACTCTTTAGGTTTGTCGGACGGAGATTTGCAATCGCTTCCGAACGCAAAAGTTATTAGTGAAATGTCTGTAGCAGATTTTGAGCAAAAAATTGCCACAAATATCAAACTAACAAGGATTAGCAGTGGGAAAGACAGGCCTTCACTTGACTGGGAAACAATCAACGACTTGAAATCCCTATCTAATGATTTCGTTAACTTATTTGAATGGATCGCTAATTGTGTCAGTGAAAAGAAATCATTTAGTTTTTCGAACTTTGTGAAGATCAGGGAGATTAAAAAGAAATCTTAATAGCAGCCATCACAGGCTGCCTGGGATTCCTTATTGAGTTAATTCGATATCTTTAGACTGCTTATTTAAATTATACTTTTTGCGTTCTCTGCACTTCGCGCACACCAGGGACGCGTCGGATGGCCATGACCATGCGGTTGAGATGATGGACGTCGCGGGCTTCGACGATAAACTCCAGAATGGCTTCTCCGCTATCCTGGCTGCGCGTGTCGACTCCACGAATATTGGTATTGTCATCGGAGATTATTGCGGTCATCTCCTTCAAAATTCCGGCACGGTCATCGCAATGAATAATAATTTTCACGGGATAACGCTGGGCTTGACCCGGTGCGGTTTCTGCGGTACGTCCCCACTCGACGGCGATGCGGCGATCGCTCTCGTAGAGCAGGTTGTGAACATTGGGGCAACTTCGCGCGTGCACAGCGACACCTTTGCCGCGAGTAATGTAACCAACAATTTCTTCGCCGCGAATCGGGTTGCAACATCGTGCACGATAAACGAGCAGATCGTTTTGTCCTTCAACCTGAAGTGAATCCGAGCCGGTCAAATGCAGCTTACGCACAGCCTCGCTCATGGCGGCTTCAGTGGTTGACGGCTTATCTTCACCCTCAGCGTGGAGCGGATGCACGAAGCCCGGCGCAAGCTTGTTGAGGACTTGTATTGCGGAGTGCTTGCCTTGACCTAATGTTGCGAGGAGATCGGTTGCAGTTACAACACCATACTCACCTGCCAATCGCGCCAGGTCTTGTTCGTCCCAACTGTTGAGCGGAACTTTGTACTTGCGCGCCTCGCGATCCAGGAGCTTGCGTCCAGTTTCAACGGCGCGTTCACGCTGTTCTTCATTGATCCAGTGCTTGATTTTGTTTCGCGCGCGCGGACTCTTGACGAAGGTGAGCCAATCTCGGCTTGGCTTGTGATCTTTTTGCGTGACGATTTCAACGATGTCGCCTGTGCGCAGCTTGGTTCTCAGCGGGGCCATGCGGCCGTTGACCTTGGCGCCAACACAGGTATGGCCGACTTCGGTGTGAATGGTATAAGCAAAATCCACCGGCGTACCATCGGCGGGAATAACCACAACTTTGCCCTTCGGGGTGAAAGTGTAAACCTCATCCGGATAGAGATCCATCTTCAAACTGGAGAGGAACTCATTCGGGTCAGTCATCTCTTTTTGCCACTCGACAAGCTGGCGAATCCAGTTCATGCGCTCTTCGTCGCGAGGGGTGACAGTTCCCTCACCGGCCTTGTACTTCCAGTGCGCGGCTATGCCCTCCTCCGCGATGCGATGCATCTCTTCAGTGCGGATTTGCACTTCAAATTGATGGCCGCTCTCGTCAATTACCGTGGTGTGCAGCGATTGATAGCGGTTGGCGCGCGGGATTGCGATGAAGTCTTTGATGCGGCCCGGAACTGGACGCCACAGAGTGTGAATCAGGCCGAAGACAGCGTAGCAAGCGGCAACATCCTGCGTGATGATGCGAATGGCGAAGAGATCGTAAACCTGGTCAAAGCTGATTTTTGCGCGTTGCTGCTTCTGGAAGATGGAGTAGTAACGCTTGATGCGCCACTCAACGCGAGCTTCAATATTATTCTCGCGCAGCTGCTCGTTGAGCAGATCTTCAACGCTGCGCAGAAATTGTTCGCCCTCAGCGCGGCGAGATTCAACTGAGGCAGCGACTTGCTCGTAACTGACGGGGTCTGTGTAGCGAAAGGCAAGATCCTCCAGCTCGCCGCGCACCTTGCCCATGCCGAGACGATGCGCAAGCGGCGCGTAGATGTCGAGGGTCTCGCGAGAGATAGCCTCCTGACGATCTGGGCGGAGATGTTTGAGCGTGCGCATGTTGTGCAAGCGATCTGCGAGCTTGATGAGCACGACGCGCACATCGGTGACCATGGCAAGAAGCATTTTGCGAACATTCTCAGCCTGGCGATCTTCACGATTGGCGAACTGAATCTTGTCAATTTTGGTGACGCCGCGAACAATATGCGCAACTTGTTCGCCGAATTCCTTCACAATCTCTTCGTCGGTGGCTTCAGTGTCTTCGACGGCATCATGCAGCAAGCCGGCGGCAATCGCGGTTGAATCCATTTTCAACTCGGCGAGGACCTCGGCAACTTCAAGGGGATGAATGATGTATGGATCGCCCGAGGCGCGCAGTTGACCCTCATGATTTCGCACGCAAAAATTCCATGCTTTGCGAATGACTTCAATGTCTTCGCTGGGACGATTTTGATGAACTTGTTTGAGCAGGGTTTCGAACCGCGGGGCAAGAGATTCGGCAGTTACAGCCGGAGCTTTTAAGTTATTTTTTACCGAAGAGGGCGATTCTGAATTACCAGTTTGAGATTTTGTTTCCAACACACTCTTCTTCCGTGCTCCTATCTTGATTGATGCGGAGTTTTCGGCTTCCGAGTCTATGTGCCGTGTTGTCGCCATACTCTATTATAGTCAGTCTGCGTGTGAAATGTGTGAGCATTCATTTTGGTTTTGCAGTAACTGTGCGCTCAAAGCATAAAAAGGCTTTAAAGACGGGCCAATCTATGTGTTTGCCATCACAGATTCACCTATTTAAAAGGCGTAAATTTCCTAGCGGAGTCAAGGTCCAGCAGAGCGTGTTTTGTCCACCTTGGTTTATCACTGGATCGCCTTGAATCGACCCTCTTATTGCCGGTCATATTCCACTCCGAAGGATTTCAGTACAGGGACGGAACACGCAAATCGGAGGAAGTTATGAACAAGCGTGTTCTCATTGCGTTTGCGGCCGCAGCAGTAATTGTCAGCCTGACCTACGCGCAACAAACAACGAAAAAACCCGGTACTACAACCATAGTTGTCAACAGGACAGCTGCCAACAACGGCAAAGTAATGTACAACAGCTATTGCGCACCCTGCCATGGAACCGACGGCAAAGGCAATGGCCCGGTTGCGCCTCAACTCAAGCAGCCCGCAACTGACCTGACCATGCTGGCCAAGAACAACGGCGGCAAGTTCCCTGATACGCATATTGTTGCCGTTATGCAATTCGGCTCGGAGCTTCAGGGCAAAGATGCTACACATGGAACGGCGCAAATGCCAATTTGGGGACCCATCCTTGGTAACATGGATCAAGGTAGCCAACAAGAGAAGCAACTCAGAATTTCAAACCTGAGCCGTTACATTCAGTCGCTACAGGTGAAATAGGAGTGCACTTGATAGACTCCTTGAATCTGAGAATCAGGGAGTCATGAGACAAATAAAAAAATCCACGGCGAAAAAACAACAACCTGATGGGGCACCTGCGCAACATGGACCGCAGGTGCCCCATGCCGTCTTGAGCCGCCGTGCAGCGGATCGGCTCAATACTGGCCATCTTTGGGGCTACACTTCAGACCTCGTTGCAGTTGAACTCTTTGGTCAAGAGCCTCCCAATCTTTTGCCAGTTACTGATGAGCGGGGGTTTCTGGTCGGCACTGGACTCTACAGTCCGGAGTCGCAGATTGCCTTGCGCATTGTTTCGCGGGAGTTGATTGGTGAACAAGAGTGGCTTGCATTGCTGGAAAGCCGGCTGCGTGCCGCAATTGAGCGGCGCAAATCAGAGCTTACAGTTGAGAATGATTCCTGCCGGCTCTGCTTCAGCGAAGCCGATGAGTTGCCCGGTGTTGTCATTGACAAATATGCGGACCTGATTGTGTTGCAACTTCTTGCGCGCGGACTCGACAACGCTGAGGTGCGCAAGGTTTGCTTGGAGGTTCTCACTGAAAGACTCAAGCCCGTGACTATCGTCGAGCGACCCGACCCGCGCATACGAGAGCTCGAAGGACTGGCACCGGCATCACTTGAGCCACTGTACGCAAAAAATGCGCGCAAGCCAAAGCTGAGTACAAACTTTCATGTGAATGGCCTGCAATTTGAGTTCGATGCAAACGCCGGCCAAAAAACCGGCGCCTTTCTCGATCAGCATGCAAATTATCTAGCGGCCTCAGAGTGGGCGAAACTTGTCGGCGCAACAGGGCGGGCACTCGACATCTGTACCTATCAGGGCGGCTTTGCGCTTCACCTTGCACGCGTGATGAAAGAGGTCATAGGCGTGGACTCCTCACATGCCTCACTCGAAATTGCAGAGCGTAACCTCGCTACTAATCGGGAGCAACTTACCGCACACGTTGAGTGGGTAGCGGCTGATGCATTTGAGTTGCTGCGTGAGTGGGCGCGAACGGGCGAACGCTTTGATGTGATCATTCTTGATCCGCCGGCATTTGCAAAATCAAAGCGCGCCGTTGAAGGTGCGTTGCGCGGTTACAAGGAGCTCAACTTGAGAGCACTACAGATGCTCAACCCGGGAGGGTTACTCGTCACTTGCACGTGCTCGCATCACATCACATGGACGGATCTTGAAGCATCACTTGCTTCCGCTGCCAGTGATGCAGGTCGCCGGGTGCGATTACTTGAACGTCGCGGAGCGGCGCTTGACCATCCTGTCATCTTCAATCTTCCGGAAACGGAGTACCTCAAAGCAATTTTCTGCCAGGTTGATTGAGGCAACTCGTTAGAACATTAACCGCGTGCCGCCAATCGATTCCACCAGGGCGATTGTCTTTACCGGGGGCACTTGCTTCCACGCGCCCACATGCTCTGCCGATATTCCTATCTCGTCGAGCAACTCTTAGATTTGATTCTGTTATTCTTCGCCTGCGCACTTACTTATATGCGCAGGCAAATGAGTAGCGTTGACTGCAGACAGAACTGCCAGCACATTCGTTATCGAAGAATTCTCATTCCGCTAGATTACGGATTCAAGTGACTCAGAAATCTACTGGTCATTAGTTTTTCTAAGTACTTCGGAGTTGCTTTTTCCCGTCTCCGTCCACAAAAATGCGAGGATATCTGCGTTGTCCTGAATTTGCTGCTCCACGCTCACACCTGCACTGTGGCCACCTTTGAGGCTATAGTGCAAAAGAATTGGCCTTCCACTCGCACTGGCCGCTTGCATCAACGCTGTCATCTTCCGCGCGTGCAATGGTTCAACTCGCGTGTCGCTGTCACCAGTGAAGAAGAGAATAGCCGGGTAGTGAGCGCCGATTTTGACATTGTGATAGGGCGAGTACTTCATCAGGTAAGGAAACTGCTCTTCAACTTCCGCGGAGCCATATTCGGTTGTCCACTGCGGCCCCGACAAAAACTTCTGGTAGCGCAGCATGTCCAGCAGAGGATAGCCACACTCAATCGCTGCAAAGAGATCAGGCCGCTGGGTCATCGATGCGCCCATTAGCAATCCGCCATTCGAGCGACCCATGATGGCAAAGTGCTCTGACGATGTGTAGTGATTCACAATCAAATACTCGGCGGCTGCAAACCAATCGTCAAATACATTTTGCTTGCGTTCGAACATTCCCTGTTCGTGCCAGTGCTCGCCATACTCGCCGCCACCGCGCAGATTCGGGAGAGCAAACCAGCCGCCCTGATTCAACCACCACGCATAGGCGGGATTCCATACTGGAGTCTCGCTGAGGTCAAATCCTCCGTAGCCAGTCATCAACAGGCGCTCGCTGCCATCCTGCTTCAAACCTTTTTTTCCGGCAATAAACATCGGAACCCTTGTTCCATCTTTTGAGGTGTAGAAGACCTGCTTCAATTCGAATTGGCTGGAATCAAATTGAACCTTCGATTGCCAGAAAACTTCGCGTTTGTCAGTTGCGGTATCTATGCGAAAGATTGTCGGCGGAACAATGAAGGATTGAAAATTCACAAAGCCGTAGCGCTCACCCGGCTCACCACTTACACCAGAAGTATCGCCGATCGCATCAAATTCCAACTTCCGCGTGGCATGTCCTGTGAGCGTGTACTCCTGAATCGCCGCTTTCACATCGTGCAGGCGATGCACATAGAGCTTGCCACCCACAATAGAATAGCCATCGATGACATCAGGGCCATCGGGCACGATTATCTTCCACACATCGGGCAGAATTCCCGGATCGCCTTCAAGAATCTTCCAGTTGGGTGTGTGGTAATTTGTGCGAACAATCCACTTTCCCTGCGCACACGCTGCATCAAATTGCGCATCGATACCCCAGACAAGAATTTCGAATGGCGAGTCGGGCTTGCGCAGATCACGGTAGACAATGTCCTGTCGCCTGGCTGGAACGCCGCGTGAAATGCGCACGACTAGATAGCGGCCGTCTTCAGTCACATTGGCCGTGAATAGATCAATCGGGCCCAGAAGTTCTCCGTGAAACTCATGACCGAAGATCAGCTCGTCGGTCGAGTTGCGCTTGCCAAGCGTGTGCAGATAAAGCAGAGCGCCCTTCAGCTTGGTCATGCGTGCGTAGTAAATTCCCTTTCCGTCGTATGTAAATTTTGCTGAAAGATAGAGGCCATTGGGCAGCTCATCTTCAAGCGTCTTGCCGGTCTTTAAATCAAGGACACGGATGCTCGCCTCATCAGCACCGCCTTCTCGAACTGAATACGCAAGCAAGCTTCCATCGCGCGAGAGGTCGCGGATCGCTATAGAGGTGTTTGGATCCTTGCTGCTGGCCGTGGGATCGACGAGGCGCTCATCTCTACCCATCCATCCATGGCGCACATAGATGGATGCCTGCTCTTCGTCTGCCATCCGCTTCAAGAAGTAGTAATTCTCATGTCGCACAATAGGAGCGCTCACCGTGCCAACATGCAGCAGAGCATCCATATCCTGTTCCAATTGCGGACGGATTTTGGCTTGCTTTATGTACTGCTCCGTATAAATATTTTGCGCTTCGATAAATGCGTGGGTCTCAGGACTTTTTGCGTCTTCAAGCCAGCGGTAGTAGTCCACGACTTTTGTTCCAAAGTAATCATCTTTCACTGGAATGGCTTCTACATCGGGAGGTGCAGGGAGGCGTATTCCATCCCGGCCGTGAATGACAGTTGCTTGTGCGGGAGGCTGAGGATTGGGGGACTGCGCGCTGATAGAAACCAAAGAAAGTAAGGCAATCGCCAATAGAGATACACTTCGCGGCATGAAGACCTCTTGAAGGGGAATTCTAAATTGGAAGGCTTGAATAATTGAAAATGAATCACAAATAAATAGGACCGCATTTAGCGGTCCTATTTCCTGCAATTTTGGTTATGAAGAGAATTACTCTCCGCCAGGAGTTGATGTGCTGGCGCTCTCAGCCGTCAGTTCTTCAAAGCTCAAGCGCAGATACTTGTGCGGGTTGACTGGCACGTGGTGCACTCGAACTTCGTAGTGAAGGTGCGGGCCTGTTGCACGCCCTGATTGACCGACATAGCCAATCACCTGTCCACGTGTCACATGCTGGCCCGGCAACACTGCAACTGCTGAAAGATGGCCATAGATGGTCATCACATCGTGGCCATGATCGAGTGTAATCTCGCGCCCATAGCCGGCACCGAGACCCGATGCCATGACGTCGCCGTCTGCTGCCGCATGTACCGGTGTGCCATAGGCAGCTGCTATATCGAGGCCGGAGTGGAAGGCGCCCTCACCGTTGAACGGATCCATGCGTTCGCCAAAGCTTGAGGTTACGCGTCCTTCAATAGGCCAAAGCGAAGGCGCATCTGCGAGCTCGGTCCAGTCGCCCATAAAGCTTGGGGTCCATCCAACTTCAAGAGCGCGCGTGATGCGGCCCGACATTGCCTGGGTGCGCAGATTGTAAAACTGGTCGAGCGAGATCTTCACCTGCTGCTGGTCGGCACTGTCTGTCAGAGCCAATGTGCTGGGTGTTGCCTGAGCTGCGGTTACAGCCGCTGGTGCTGTTGATTTCTGCTGACGCAAACCATAGAGCGCTGTCACTTCATTGGCCAAGGCACCAAGTGAGGCCACCTGTACATCGCGTTCATGTGCAATCTGGGCCATCTGCTTGTAATTTTTGCGGAGCTCTTCACGCTCCTGGCGCATCTGATTGAAGCTCTCAGTCTTCATCAACATGCGCGTATAAGAACCGGCGAGTCCGACGATAGTAAAAGTGCCCACCAGAGCTGCGATCATAAATCCATAGACGTACTGCAAAGGAAGTGGGATCTTCCGTACGCGACCGTCGTCATCGCGAGAAACAAACATAATGTAAAAACGTTTTTTCGACATCTGGGTACCCTTTCCCGAAATCGTCAGAGTTGAGTCATGCAACTGCGCAGATTCGGGGTTTGCAGCTCAATGAAAACAAGGACTCTATACCTGTGAGTAACTAGACTCATCAAGTTAGAGGCGCGCGCAGGGAATTAAAAAAGTGGACGTGCCCGAAAAGAAGATAGAGATCTCCCGTAGGCAATTACACTCCTGCTTAATATGAAAATTGTAGCAGGGGCTTGCGCGCAGAGTCAATGGAAAGAATCAGTTAGCGGATTCCAGTTTGGGTACTTTGGCGTAGTTTGAGGGAATAAAATTCCAAAATGGAGCAGGTTTGGTGCAAATGATTTGCCCTGTTGGGGGAGTTAATTCGACGCGAATATTGAAAAAGGACAGCCGGCAGAGTGAGTAAAAATTGACCGTGATTTGACCCTTCTTCAAAGGGGATTGTGGGGGTTTTTGACGGGTTATTGTTGCGAGACGCGAGGGGCGGAATTCGCGCTGTTAACCATCTGGTTAGCTATCTTGTAAAAATACATGCCCGCCATGATGCCTTGAACGGGTAGATGGCCTTACGTAATACTCTAAAGCTGTGAAAGCCAGACCGAAGTCCGCGAGAAAGACCCCCGCCAGAGCCATCAAGACAACTGGGAGGGCAAAGACAGACAGGCCCGCAGGTGCCCCGAGCGGCGAAATTGCAATTCTGGGAAGAATCCGTGAACGGGCGATGGAGCTTGAGAGCGCGCAGATTGTGCGCGGGATCGGCGATGATTGCGCGCTGCTGCGATTGAAGGTGCATGAAGAGCTGGCGGTGACGACGGATTTCTCGATTGAGGGTCGGCATTTCCGGTTAGAGTGGCACACGCCGGAGTCTGTCGGTCATCGGGCGATGGCGCGGAGCTTAAGCGATTTGGCTGCAATGGGTGCGAAGCCAGTGGCTGCATTTGTCTCGCTGGCACTGCCAAAGACGTTGACGGTGATTGGAAAACGAAATACAAAAAGCTGGCTTGATCGTTTTTATGATGGATTGCTCGCACTGGCGGCGGAGGAAGATGCGCCGCTTGCCGGCGGAGATCTTTCGGAGAGCCCGATTGTTGTGGTGGACGTGATTCTGACAGGCTCAGTGCCGCGCGGAAAAGCGATGCTGCGCTCGGGTGCTCAGGTGGGAGATCGAATTTTTGTTACCGGCGCGTTAGGTGGTGCGCTGTTGGGATTGCGTGTGTTGGAAGAGAATGTTGGCCGCGAATTGAGCGAGAGCGAGCGCAATTATGCGCTGCATCGGCATCTCTATCCGCAGCCACGGATTGCGCAGGGATTGGATTTGCGTGGACAGGCGAGTGCGGCGATGGATTTGAGCGATGGACTTTCGACGGACCTGGCGCGGTTGTGCGCGGAGTCGAAGGTTGGAGCGGAGATTGACGCTGGAAAACTTCCACGCGCGCCGGGCGTAACGCTAGATGAGGCTCTGCATGGTGGCGATGATTATGAGTTGCTGTTTACGGCGCCGGCGAAGTGCAAGATTCCTGCGGAGATCAAGGGTGTGGCGGTGACGGAGATTGGAAGGATTGTTAAACGTAAAGGGATCAAGTTGATTGATGGAAAGAAGCGCGGTGTGCTTGAGGCGAAGGGGTGGGAGCATTTTGCGTGAGTAAAAATATTTAAAGAATCTCAGGGATTAAAGCCGTTCATATTCAAATGGGCATGGGTACCAGGATGACTCCCCTAGATACCAAACGAATGATGAAGCGCATGGAATCCCACCATTCGCAATTTCTTCCTCGAAAGGAAGCGAAGGATGGCACTACCGGTTACTTTTTCTGCATCGGTGGGCTTGCAGATTTGATGCGTTTCAACTCGGCTTTGGCAGCACCATATTCAACAAAGTTTTTTGGGCAGCCGGCCTTCGCTTCATTCAGATCATGTTCTCCATTTTCTTGCTGATCATGCAAAACACGCCACTCGCCAAGATAATAATGCATCTCACAAAGTTGCTCCTTCTCTTTTTGAAAGTCTTTGTCCTTTGCGGCAGCAATCAATTACGTTTCATTCATTTGCTCCTGATAAAACTGGATTATTGGCATTGGCCAGTTGTTCTTCAAGAGATTAGATTCGTTACTTAATTGATTAGTTATTTCCTTTTCTCCCTTGTGCAAGTGCGCAACAGCCGACATCAGCGGTGTATAGCTATTCTTTGGATCCATCTTGATCGCATCGCTAAAGTCAGCTATCGCCTTTTCATATTCCCCTTCTGCAGTCCAAGTCACTCCACGCAACCGCAGTGCATTAAAATTCTCAGGCTGCTGACGTAATGCCTCGCTGAAGTCGGCAATCGCTTTGTCATATTCACCTTTTGAATACCATGCAAAACCACGGCTGACATACGCGGCGATGTTTTTGGGGTTGACGCGGAGCGCTTCGTTGAAATCAGAGATCGCCTGATCATACTTGCCCTTGGTATTTAGTAGATCGCCGCGATTAAAGTATGATACCGCTGTGTTCAGATTCAGACGAATCGCTTCCGTGTAATTAGCGATCGCCTTGTCATAATCATGCATATGCAACAATGCGATCCCACGATTATTGTAAGCGGCTGACGAATTTGGATTGATTCGCAACTCCTCGTTAAAATCAGTTATGGCTTTGTCATATTCGCCTTTTAGTGCCCATACACGGCCGCGACTGTTATAAGCCGCTTCATAATTGGGATTGAGGCGCAAGGTCTCACTGTAATCAGCTATTGCTTTTTCGTATTCATTTTTGAATTCCCAGGCATTTCCACGAAAGTTGTATGCATTAACAAGATTAGGGTTGAGTCGGATGGCCTCATTCAAATCAGCGATGGCTTGGTCGTATAGTCCATGCATCTCCCGTAATCTGCCGCGATTGTAGTAAAAATTGGCGTTACTTGGATCAAGACGTAGTGCATCGGTGAAGTCAGCGATTGCCTTGTCAAATTCATTTATTGATTCCCATGCAATAGCGCGATTGTTGTATGCGTTGGCGTTGCTTGAATTGATTTTGATCGCTTTACTGAAGTCAACAATGGCGTTGTCTATTTCACCTTTATCATTCCACGCTCTCCCGCGGTTATAGTACGCCATATATGAATCGGGGTTGATTCGCAGCGCCTCATTGAAATCAGTAATTGCTTTATCGAAATCGAATTTGGCAAGCCATACATTACCGCGACTGTTATATGCCTCTACATAATTTGGATCGATATGCAGAGCTTCATTTAGATCAGCAATAGCCTTATCTTGTTTTCCTTTGAATGACCATGAGTAAGCTCTACCATTGAATGCAGCAACATCTTTTGGCTTGAGGTGCAGGGCTTCATCAAAGTCAGCAATGGCCTTGTCATAATCGCCTTTTTTATTCCATGAAATTCCACTATTGACGTATATTTTAGCCAAATTATCTTTTGTTAGGTCTCCAGATTCTATGGCACGTGTGCATGCAGCCAAATCATCAGTAGAACGTGAATCTATCGCTTTCCTGCATCGCTCGGGATCACTATTCGATCCATTCTGAGCTATAAGCAATATGGACGGAAAAGCAAGATAAAATAATAAAATCAAAATTTTTTTCATGAGGCACCTGTCAAGTAATTTTCCGACATCCAAATGATAACTGTATCTCAGAATCGTGAAGTGGTGCACCCAGAAATTATGTGGTAAGTCAGATGTTGGTTACCTATTACGCAAATTATTGGGAAGGCTCGTTCCACCCCTCCGTGGTGTAGGGTTTTTTGGTGATGCTCTCCCAGGGTGGCGCTTCGCTTACCCTGGGCTATTGTCGATCCACCTCTGCAGGATGGTAAGGCAAAAATGGGCACCCGGCAGTTAATATTCATTCAATTACAACTTCTCCGTTGAATCTTCGTGCGGGTGAGAGCATCCAAGCTTGGCAGGAGGCGCTATGCCTAAAATTATTCGACTCCATCAACTTGGTGGACCTGAGAATCTGCAATTTGACGAGATGCCGCAACAAAAACCAGCGAAGGGCGAGGTTAGACTGCAGGTTCAGGCGGCTGGACTTAACCGCGCCGAAGCCATGTTTTACCGTGGGCAATATCTTGAAACGCCACAGCTTCCAGCGCGGATCGGCTATGAAGTTGCCGGCGTTGTTGAGGCAGTGGGTGAGGGCGTGGATGGAGCGTGGGTGGGCAAGAAGGTATCAACGATTCCGGCCTTCTCCATGAACCTCAACGGCACACTGGGAGAAGAGGCTGTTGTGCCGGTAGGGGCAATCGCCGAGTATCCTCCCAGCTTCACGCCCGCACAGGGCACTTCCATTTGGATGCAGTATCTGACTGCTTATGGCGCGCTGGTACACTTTGGCGGGTTGAAGCCGGATGATTTTGTCACCATTACCGCGGCTTCATCGAGCGTTGGCCTGGCGGCGATTCAGATTGTGCGCGATAAGGGCGCACAAGCCATTGCACTGACCCGCACGACGCGCAAAAGGGATGAACTGCTGGCGCTGGGCGCAAATCATGTGATTGCGACCGAAAGTGAAGATTATGCCGCACGTGTGAAGGAAATCACGGGTGGCAAAGGTGTTCGACTCACCTTTGATCCGGTGGCCGGGCCGTATCTTGAAAAGCTGGCTGAAGGCGCGGCACCAGGGGGAATCATTTTTGTCTACGGGGCGCTTTCGGGAGCAGCTACACCATTTCCACTCTTTGCCGCGCTGAGCAAATTGCTCACATTTCGCGGCTATGTGCTGATGGAAATCACGGGGCATGCGGAGTCGCTGAAAGTTGCGAAGAAGTATATTTACGATCGTCTTTCGGATGGACGTTTTGTGCCGAAGATCGCGAAGACGTTCCCGTTTGCAGAAACCGTGCAAGCTTATCAATATCTGGAATCAAATCAGCAGGTGGGTAAGGTGGTTATTACGGTTCCGTAAACTGCGATGCGACAGGTTGCACGAGAGATGCGCCTGAAGAACGGAGTGCACAGAATCCCACTTCTCAAACGCGAGAAGCGGGGCAAACGGAACTCAGGATGACAAATTGTTGGGGCAGTAGAAGGCAAAATCAAAGAGGCGCGACCTGAGTCGCGCCTCTTTTTTATTGCTGAAGGGTGAGAATCGATGTGAAGAAAATATCGAGTCGAGAAAAAATTACTTCAGGTCCTGTGCTGATGGGTAGTAGCCGCGCTTGGTGACGACGTCGAGACCGGGACGATCGACGCGAACGTCAATGGTGCGGAATTTGCTGTCGATGACGGGCTCGTGGCTGATGTAGCCGAGAGTGTATTGGGTGCGGGCTTCTTCGGCGATCTTGGCGTAGCTCTTGGCGATGCCGTTGGCATTGCGTTCGGAATCGAGGGTTCCGCCGGTATTGAGTGCGTACTTGATGAGGATGTTGTCGAACATGGTGCCGGGGATGTGAACCTTGCTCAGGTAGCCTTCGCCCCAGCGCGCTGAATCGCCGACGAGCGTTCCATAGACGGCGATCTTGTTGGTCTCGAGGTAGCGGAGGACTTCTTTGTAGGAGGCTTTGCTGCCGTATTCCTTGCCATCTGAGATGACGTAGATCAGCCTGCGACGCTCTTTGGGGCGCGTTGCGAGTTCTTTGCCGGCGGCGAGAATCGCATCGTTGAGGGTATGAATTTCCTTGGGAATGGTCATCCAGTCACCCTGGCCGGCGGAGAAGCCGGGCTGGATGTTGGGGTCAATGCAGGCGCCGTTCTGGCGAATGGCGCAGCCGGAAAGCGGACCTTCGTTGACAGGAACCTGCATATCGCGGCCAGTGTTCTTGGTCATGGAGAGAATGTAAGGCAGACGCGCGCTCTGAGCGCCGGTGAATCCGTGGGAGCGGTCTTGAGAGCCGTTGTTGTAACTGTAGACGGCGACTTCGTCGTAAGGAGTCAGTGCGCCTTGAATGGCAGTGAGCGACTCATTGACCTTGGACATGACGTCTGAGGTGAGACTCTGGTCGACAACAAAAACGATGGAGAGCGGCCAGGGATCGACGGAGAACATGCGTAGCGGTTCGCGGTTGCCGTTTTCGTAGACTTTGAAGTCGCGATAGGTGAGGCCGGGAACGAGCTTGCCCTTTGAATCCTTGACGGTAACGGGCAGATCAACGTAATTGACGTTGACGGTGATGGCTTCCTTGACGCTTTCAATCGCTTCACCGGGCTTTGGCATGGTTGGGGGCGTGGTCTGAATGGTATCAGGGCCCTTGGTTGCCGAAGGTAGGCTGGGCTGCGGATCATCTGTAGCCGATGAAGAGCTGACCGTGGGCTTGTCAGGAACACCCTTTCCTGGAGTGACGTCATCTTTGATGTTAGCGAGCGGAGAAGCTTGCGGAGTCGGAGCATCTGGAACGGCCTGTTCCTGAGTTTGCTGCGCGCAAAGAGTGCGAGCTCCGCCCGTCATCATTACAGACAGGAGTACTGCCAGTTGGAGCATAATTGGCGCAATTGCCGTTTTCGATCGATTCACAGTCCTGAACTCCTCCCCCATTATGGGCATAAAACGCCTGTCGTCAATCACGAAACGGCAGACACATAGGTACCGGGGGCATGAAACCCCCGCATCCGTCAGATTAACAGACGCGCCAGCCTCAAGGTTGTTTCACAGGGACCAGGCAATACTACCCGTGGGGAAAGCCTCCGCGTAGTGAGAGCAGGGGTTGCACTACAGTTGAGGCAATGCCGGAGGCAAAGTGAGGCCGGGAAGTTCGATGGATGGGGTATGCTTCCGGAAGCGGAGATTTTGGAGATTAAAATGCTCTCCTGGGGGTCGAGAATGCGTCCAAGTAAGGGAATGAGAGTGCTTTGTCAGATTGGTAGCATTGCGTGCTTTTTGGTGATTTTGTTGCTGGCGAGTGTTGCGCCGGGGGCGAGGGGCCAGCTTGCGCCTTCGCCGGATGCTGCACCGGTGAGCACGGCTCCGGCTGCGCCTGAAGAAGAGGGATCGATAGAGACGCTGCATGTGGACGTGAACCTGGTGAGCCTGTACTTCACGGTGAAGGACAAGAATGGACTGCTGGTGCCGCACCTGACCAAAGGAGATTGCTCTGTGACGGACGAAAAAGAGCCGCAGACGATCAAAAACTTTAACGCAGAGATCGATCAGCCGCTGACATTGGGGATTTTGCTGGACACATCCGGGAGCCAGGAGCGGGTACTTGATCTGGAGAAGGATGCGGGGAGCCAGTTTCTCTCGCGCGTGATCAAGAGCAAGGATCAGGCATTTGTACTTGCATTTGATGTGAATGTGGATGTGCTGCAGGATTTCACGAACAGTCCGCGTTTGCTTTCGCGAGCGTTGAATAAGGCGGAGATTAATACGGCGGGCGGAAATGGCGGTTATGGAATTCCTGGAGCAGGCGGAGGCACGATACCTACGCCGGGGGGGCCAAAAGGAACGGTGCTCTATGATGCGGTTTATCTGGCTTCGAATGAGAAGCTGAGCAGCGAGAGCGGGCGCAAGGCGATGATCCTGCTGACGGATGGCGAGGATGAAGGCAGCCGCACGAAGATTCAGGAAGCGATAGCGGCGGCGCAGAAATCGAATGTGATTTTGTATGTGATTTTGATAGCTGACCGGGGATTTTATGGTGGATTCGGGATGGGTTACTCGGGCTACTCAGCGATGAAGAAAATGACAGAAGAGACGGGCGGGCGGCTGATTGATGTGGGCAATAACGGGAACAAGCTTCAGGCGGCATTTTCGCAGATTGAAGATGAGTTGCGTACGCAGTATGTGGCGAGTTACACGCCGAAGAATTCCGCGCTAGATGGTAAGTTCCACAAGATCACAGTTGAGTGCGGAAGTGGCTCGAAGGTACAGGTGCGCAGGGGGTATTACGCAATACCGACGAATCAATAAATTTCTTAAAGATAAAGACAGAGATAGAGTTGGATGACAGTTGCTTCGTCCTTTTGTATAAATTTAGGACACCGCTACCTAAAAGATTAGCTATCCGTAATCTTTGTGAGTTGCGGCTTCAGAGATAGTATCGGCACAGATTAGAAAAACTTTAGGAAAAGTGAAAAATATTTGCCAATATTTTTTGAAGGCCTAAGGGCTGGATCAGGGGAACTACAAAGGTGAACGAGATGATGGAAAATAGACTGTTGAACGATGGTTTCGAGATCAGCCCGCGGTTCAGGCATTCGCTTGAAGAGCGCATTGAGTGCTTGGAGCGCGATGCGGAGAGAGACGAAGCGGATGCAATGCGGTTCATGGACGAGGAACATATTCGGCGGCAATTGAAACTGGTTGCGGCGCAGCGGGCTGAGGCGCTGCGTATGCGGATGTTTCTGGACAGGGCGAAGACACGGTTACCACGACCGCTGATTGCGCTGTAAAGTTGGCGGTATGCGCAAGCTTGCCGGGGTTAGATTAGAGTGGCGATAGAAATAGTCATAGAATAGAAAGACCGATGTCGAACTCTGAAAACAATTCTGGTGCGCAGTCAGGGCACGCGATGCAGGCTGCAAGCGCGGCTTCGATCATTATTTCGTTTGCGTGCGTTTATTTTTTCTGGGGGTCGACGTACACGGCGATCAGTATTGGCGGTGAAGATTTGCCGCCATTTTTGATGGGCGGGGTAAGGTTTCTGCTTTCGGGTGGAATATTGCTGGCGTGGTGCTGGTGGCGCGGGTTGAAGCTGTTTTGGCCACCGAAGATGATGCTGGTAATGGGCATTGTTGGTGTGCTGCTGCTGGGTGGCGGAAACGTGGGACTGATTTACGCTGAGCAGACGGTACCTAGCGGATTGTCGTCGCTGGTGCTTGCGGTGATTCCACTCTATGTGGCGCTGCTGGAGATGTTTTTGCCGGGCGGTGAACCGTTGCCGAAGCGCGGATGGGTGGGCACGTCAATTGGCATGGTGAGCCTGGCGGTGCTGCTTTGGCCTTCGCTGCATACGGGATTTTCTGGCAATGCAAAGATTCTGCTGGCGCTGGCTGCGCTGCTGGGCGGAGCGTTTTGCTGGACGGTTGGGAGTGTCTACTCGCGACACAGGCGGTTGCCGGTGAACAGCTTTGTGGCGGCGAGCTGGCAGATGGTGATTGCCGGCGGTGTGAACTTGCTGATCGGAACGTTGATTGGCGAGTGGCCCAGCTTTCATATGACGCACAGGGCGGAGGGTGCGATTGCATACCTGGTGACGGGCGGTTCGCTGATTGGGTACTCGGCTTATATTTATTTGCTGGAGCATGTGCCGGTGGCGAAGGTTTCCAGTTATGCGTATGTGAATCCGGTGGTGGCGGTGATGCTGGGAATTTTTATTCTGCACGAGCATCCGGAGCCGGTGGAGTTTGCGGGTATGGTGGGGATTATTGCGGCGGTTTATTTGCTGACGACGGCGAAGGTGACGGCGAAGGCGAGGCCGATTGAGGATTTGGAACAGGTGCCGATTGATTGAACAGCTGCGGGCACTAGCAGTGCGGCTGATGCGCCTGCGACGCAGTTTAAATGAGTAAAAAAGAGGGAATAGCTTATGCTATTCCCTCTTTGCTTTCTTCATCAGAATGTATTTGCAGCACTATTTCAACAGCAAAACCGAGAGGGTAGAAACGATGCCACCGATGGCAAAGAGGAAGCCCAGATACCAGTAGGCCTTCCTATGTGTGAGTAGAGTGATGCTCGTAACGACTAGGGCAATTTCAAGCAGCACTTGAGCGAGATTGAAGCGGTTGCCGAGTAGTTCGGCGTGCTCGACTTTTTCTTCGAAGCTTTTTGCTACTTCCGTTTCAGCTTCAGAATCGGCCTTTTCCTTTTCAACATATTTCTTGTCTTTTTCGATCTGCTGTTCGGCGTCAGGGTTTTTGGGGGCAATGACGGTGAGCATTTCTCCAGCCGTACCACTAATATGGGCGCGATCCTTCTTGGCCTGATAAAGGTTCCATTGGTCTGAGGCTTTGGCTTGATTGATGATGGCCGCAGTGTGCGAGCGCTCGCCCAACATGGAAACAACTGCAACCATGACGGCCAAGATGCTCATGGTGAGAGCAACGGGACGCATGGCGTTTGAGCTTGAAGCTTCTTCGGCGTGTTCTTCCAGCTCTTTGAGTTCGTCTTCAGCGCCCATGTTTTTGATCTCCTTAGATTTCGAAATTACTTCCGCTTCCAGCGTACACCGTCTTTGGAATCTTCGATGATGATTCCTTTGGCGGCGAGCTCGTCGCGGATTTGGTCAGCGCGGGCAAAATTGCGGGATTTTTTGGCTTGGGTGCGTTCGGCGACAAGCGCGTCGACATCTGCGTCAGAGAAGGCAAGGCCGGCGAGCAGAGTGGGATCAACGTCAGCGCTGCGGCCAACGGATGCAGCCCACTCGACGGCGTGGCGGGTTGGCTCAGCGTCGTGGTCTTCAATGACGTCAAAGACGGCGTCGAAGAAAGCGAGGGTCTCGAGGATTGCGTCACGGTCGCCGGCCAGGATAGCAGACTGATCAAGCGCTGTGTTGGCGAGGCGGACAAGATCGAAGATGGGCGCGCGGGCTTCGGCGGTGTTCAGGTCATTCGACAGCGCAGCGCGGAAGGCGGTCTGCGCATGGATGGCCGCGTCCTGGAGAGCGGGAGTTTTACCCGGTCCAAGATCAGTGTTGAGCAGGCGATCGTGGAAGGTGCGCAGTCGGTCAATGGCTGCGGTCGCGTCAATGAGGCCATCGAAAGTGAAATTCAATTGGTTGCGGTAAGGAACTGAAACCAGCGCGAGGCGAATCGCCGAGGCTTTGTAGCCTTTGAGGAGAAGATCGCGCAGGGTGTAGAAGTTGCCTTCGCTCTTGGACATTTTGCGGCCATCGACGAGGAGAAAGCGGACGTGCATCCAATGTTTGGCGAAAGTCTTGTGGGTGACGCACTCGCTTTGGGCGATTTCGTTTTCGTGGTGCGGGAAGGTCAGATCTTCACCTCCGGCATGGAGGTCGAAGGTCTCGCCGAGGTACTCCATAGACATAGCGGAACATTCGATGTGCCATCCGGGACGGCCGCGGCCGATGGGCGTGTCCCAACTAGTTTCGCCGGGCTTGGCTGCTTTCCAGAGGGCGAAATCGCGGGCGGAATCTTTCTCGTATTCGTCGACATCGACGCGCGCGCCATCGACCATGCCGGAGAGATCTTTCTTGCTGAGCTTGCCGTAATCAGGAAATGCGGAGAGGCGGAAGTACCAGGAGCCGTCTTCAGTTTTGTAAGCCGCGCCCTGCTCGGCCAGGCGCTCAATGAGCTTGACCATCTGCGGAATGTGCTCGGTGGCGCGGGCAATGATTTCGGGATGCTCGACGCGCAGGGAGTCGAGATCTTCAAAGAAAGCCTTCGTGTAGATGGCGGTGTACTCGCCGATGGGCTGATTGAGTGCAGCTGCGTTGCGAATGATTTTGTCGTCGACATCAGTGATATTCATGACATGGCGAACGGGAACGCCGAGAAGCTTCAGGGTGCGACGGAGAATATCGACCTGAAGGAAGGTGCGGAAGTTGCCGATGTGGCCGTAATCGTAGACAGTTGGCCCGCAGGCGTATATGCCAAGCGGTTGGCCCGGGGTTGGGGTGATGGCTTCAATTTTTCCACTCAGAGTGTTGTATAGGTTCAGGCTCATGGCGTTCCGTGGCGAGGTGTAGCTGGGGAACAGACTGCTAATCGCGCCAAAATGATTGTAGCAGCGGGGAGATTCAATCGGCTGCTGAAGGCGAGGACTTAACTAAGGGAATACACGTTCCAAACGATACGCTTCATGCTAACGGAGCGGTGATAGAGTGTATGGATGCAGAGGGTCTGACCACGGAAATGTACTCTGCGGAGTGGCTGGATAGTGGCAAGAATGGGTCAGATTATGGGATTTTCAGGAATCTTACCTTCAGTTCTATGAACTTTTTTCACTCCTAATGCGTCACAGAAAAATGAGCATCTTTTTCAGGGTTTTGAAAGAGCAGCGCACAAACCGAGCAAAGCAACGTCAATAGAACAGACAAAGGAGTAATCACTTGAAATCGCATGTACGTATTTTGATTCCTGCAATCCTGATAATTACCCTACTTTCAATCGCCGGCTGCGGCAAAAAGACTCCACCAGCATCAAACAATTCGACGGCGCCTGAGGTAGCTGCGCCAACGGCACATATTTCAGCGAATCCAACGACGATATTGGCAGGCGATTCAGTGGAGTTGAGCTGGAATACAAGTAATGCCAACAGTGTGCAAATCGACGGAATCGGCGACGTGCCCTCATCGGGCAAGCGCACCGTCTCACCAACGGAGTCAACAACCTATCGCGTGGTAGCAAAGGGCGATGGCGGTACAGGCGAGGATTCGGTTCGCGTGACAGTGAATCGCCCACAAAGCAACAGCGACAACGGCGTTGGGAGTGAAGGCCCTGAATTGAGCGCGGCAGAAGAGCAGCTATTCCGTACGAGCATGGAAGATGCGTTCTTTGGGTACGACGCTTACAAACTGGATGAGGCGGCGCAAGCGGTGCTGGCGAAAGATGCGGCGTTCCTGGTGAAGCATCCGCGCTACCACATCGTGATTGGCGGCTACTGCGATGAACGCGGTTCAAATGAATACAATCTGGCGCTGGGGCAAAATCGTTCAGAGGCCGCAAAGCGAGCGCTAGTAGCCGCTGGCGTGAGCGATAACCGCATTCGTGTGGTGAGTTACGGCAAAGAGAAGCCGTTCTGCACTGAATCGAGTGAGGAATGCTGGGCGAAGAATCGGCGTGCAGGATTTGCGCTGGATAACAAGCAGCATTGATGACAATGTATTCATATTTCGCGGTTGCGTGAGCGGAATTAATTCGAGTGCGTCTATCGGATTAGAGCAAAGATTCTGTACGACTTGCAGATTGCGGCTGGCCCTTGAGCAGGCTAGCCGCATTTTTTTGTGTTTTTGTAGTGACAATAACTTGATCAAAAGAGCTCAAGATGCGGGAAAGTCAGCGATTTCGATTTCAGTTGCCGGCTTGTGGCAATGGATAATGGAAAGACGATGGCCATTCGACTATGGAGCCCGGAGAATTGGACGCAGAGACTTGCTGAGCTTGAGGCGCGCTCCGGCGAGCTGAAGGAAGCGCCACTTCGGCGCGATGTGCGTTCGCTCGGCACGTTGCTGGGCGAAGTTCTGCGCGAGCAAGTGGGCGACGAGTTTTTTCGCCTGGTGGAGGCGCTACGGCAGGGAACAATTCGGCGTCGCGAGGCGAGCACGCATGAAGAGGCCGCACGACTTGCCGAGTCAGCGCTTGGGGTTCTGCATTCGCTACCGGTTGAGCGTGCATTGCTGCTGACGCGCGCCTTTGCATTTTTCTTTGAGCTTATCAATTTGGCGGAGACGAATCATCGCAAGCGACGCAGAGTTGCGCTGCAGTTGACGGGTGAGGCGGACCAGCAACGCGGGTCGCTGGCTGGAACTTTGCGCGAGATGCGGCGGGTTGGGATCAGCGCGGATGAGGCTCTGGATTGGCTGCGACAGGTTTTGGTTGTGCCGGTGTTTACTGCCCATCCGACGGAGATTGCGCGACGGTCAGTGATGTTCAAGCGGAGGCGCATTGGCGAGTTGCTTGCCGAGCTCGATCGCATTCCGATTCCGGAGCAGGAGATTGCGCGGCTTGAAGAGGCGGTGCGCGCGGAGATTACTTCTCTGTGGCAGACAGATGAGGTTCGCTCGCGACGGCCTAAGGTTTACGATGAAATCAAGATGGGACTGGATTATTATGACGTCTCCATCTTTGCGACGTTGCCTGCGCTCTACCGCGAAATTGGCGAGGCTCTGCGCACGGCTTATGGATTGGAATTGGAGACGCATGAGCTGCCGAGTGTGCTGGCGTTTGGATCGTGGATAGGCGGCGATCGCGATGGCAATCCTTTTGTTACGCCTGAGGTGACGCGTGAGGCGATTCAGATGGCACGCGCGCATTTGCTGCAGTTTTATCAAAGGGAAGTTCAGCAAATCATCGAATACCTGAGCACGAGTGCGCAGCAATCCGGCGTCAGCGAGGAACTGAAGACCAGGCTTGAAGCGTACCTCAGTGCGTCGCACCAATCTGACAACCAGATATTCGGTGAGCAATTTGAGTTTGAGTACTATCGCCGTTTTGCGATTTGCATCAAGGCGAGACTCAAGAGCATGCTGGGCGGGCCGGAGCAGCCTGGAGTGATAGCGCTGACGGCTGCGCAACGAACTGCCGATGAGATTTTGAGCTCAACTCTTGCGCCTTATATGAGTGCGGCGGAATTGCTGGCTGATTTGGATTTGCTGCGCAGTTCGCTGGTGGCGCACAATGGCGTGCGCATTGCTCGTGTGCTCATTGATCCGATGCTGCTTGCTGTGCGATGTTTTGGTTTGCATTTGCAGACGCTCGATATTCGCCAGCATGCGCGCGTGCATGAGTCGGCGCTGAGAGAGACAATCGCGGACACAATGAATGCAGAGCTGCCGGCGGAGTTTTCAGCGGAGACGGCGAATGTGCTGGCGACTTTTGGCGTGATTGCAGAGGTGAAGGCGGGAATTACTCCGGAGTCGATTCGGCAGTATGTGATCAGCGGCGCTGCTTCAGTGGATGACGTACTGGCTGTGATTCGGCTGGCACGTTTGAGCGGCGTGAAAGTGGAAGGCGATGGTTCAGACCCAGGTCTGATGCCGGTTCCGCTTTTCGAATCGATAGAAGATTTGCGCAATGCTCCGGCGATTTGCCGAGAGCTTTGGAGCCGTAAAGATTATCAGCGACTGCTCAAGAGCTGGGGGAATTGGCAGGAACTGATGCTGGGCTACTCTGACTCGAACAAAGATGGCGGAATGTTGACGAGCACGTGGGAGATTTTCCGCGCGCACCGAGCATTGCATACAGTAGCGCGCGAGTGCGGAATCAAGCTGCGGCTATTCCATGGGCGCGGCGGGACGGTTGGACGCGGTGGTGGGCCGACGCATCGCGCGATCTTTGCTCAGCCGATGGATTCGTTTGATGGGCAGATTCGCATCACCGAGCAGGGTGAGGTGCTGAACTTCAAATATGCTGAAGAGGTTTTGGCGGAGCGCAATCTTGAGCTGATGATTGCAGCGTCGCTCGACGCGCTGGCAAGGCCAAATGCGCGCGACCCTCAAGGCCACTTCACCGGTGTGCTGAAGCCGGAGTGGGAGGCTGTGCTCGACGAGCTCTCCACGACTTCGTATGCGTTTTATCGCAAGCATATTCTTGAAGATCCCGAGGTGCTGGAGTACTTTGAGCAATCGACGCCAGTTGGCGAGTTGGAGAATGCGAAGATAGGGTCGCGGCCGGCGCGAAGGAAAAACTCGCATAATCTGGCAGATCTACGCGCGATTCCGTGGGTCTTTGGGTGGACGCAATCGCGGCTGCTGATTCCGGCGTGGTTTGGCGTGGGGTATGCGTTCGAAGAATTTTTGAAGAAACCGGGCGCGGTGGAGATTTTGCGCACGATGGCGAGGGAGTTCCCGTTATTCATTGATTTAATTCGTAACGTGGAGATGGCGCTGGGCAAGGCCGATCTTGAAACTGCGCGGCTTTACTCAACGCTGGTTCAACCTGAAGGTTTGCGTGAGCGCGTTTACTCTGTTTTGGAAGCTGAGTTCAAACGCAGTGTCCAAGCGGTGCTCGTGGCAACGGGACAGAGTGTGCTGCTCGAATCGAATAAGGTGCTGGCGCGGTCGATCAAACTCCGCAACCCGTATGTTGACCCGATGCATTTGATCCAGGTGGAGATGCTGCGCAGGAAACGCGGGGGCGAAGATACGCCTGAGGTGAACCGCGCAATTGCCGCGACGATCAGCGGAATTTCGGCGGGTTTGAGAAATACGGGTTGAAATTTTTTTAAAAGACAAAAAAGCCGGGTGGAATTAAATCCACTCGGCTTTTTTGTTTGCTTTTATCACATTACATATTCGCGTTGCCGGCACGCATGGATTCGTTGAACTGGGGCTTGGTGAAGTTGAGCGCGGCTTCGAGACGGGCCTCGTACTCAGCCTTCTTTGCCATTAATTTTGGGGTGGCGGAGGCATACTCGCCATCGAGGGCAATCAAACCTTCGGCGGCTTCGTTGCCGGCCATGCGGAGGAGATCTTCAATACTCGTGTTCAGGTACTGCGCGTCACGCGGGTCGGCGATCCAGACGGGTTTGCTTTCGCCGAGGACGCCGGAGAGCCAGTAGACCTTGCTCAGGAGGTAGGCAAGGCGTTCCTCGTCGGTGGTTTCAGTGAAGACAAACTTATTCTGCCAGCGGCTCCAGTAGCGCGTGGTTACAGGAACGGGCTGACGGTTGCCGCTCTTCACAAATTCAAGCTGGCCGTAGTCGACGGTTTTGCGAATCGCGTTGTAGATGAAGCTCTCGGCGTAGGGCTGCTCCATGGCGGGAACAAAATCGGCGAAGGTCAACGTGACGGAGGCTGAGATTTTTGCGTGGAGATTGTGCGCGCCGCCATCGGCGAGGTGTATTTTGCCGTGGACGATGTGCGTATCGGCGCCGGAGGTCGAAGTGTGGAAGGGCCACTCAAATTCATCGAAGGCTACGGGCAAACCGCCGAGGGTGACAGAGCACTCTGGACGCGGGTTGCGCAGACGTTTGGCCTGCGAGGCCAAGTGCCCGGTCAACTCCGGGAGCAGCTCCGGCTTGTCGAAATCGAAGTGCTCGCTCAACTGGAGGAGCAACTTGCGATTTGAGTCAGTTGGAAGGGCGAGCTCAAAGATGATGGTGGTGTAGCCTTGGGGATTAGTGCTGACGCGGTTTGAGAGCACGACGAGGCCAGCAACTTTGGCGGCCTTGGTAAGAGATTCAACAAGCGATGATTTAACAGTTGTCATTTGAATGGATCGATCCTGTCTGTATTGCTTACAAAATTATTTTATCGCGTTCAGGGTTGGAGCATCAGCGCAGGATGTTGCAATTTGTTGAATCGGCAGTCAGGCTAGAAAGTTAGTTCTGGGGCGTAGACTCCATCTCACCAGTTGAGAAGGATGGGAGTTCGCCACGCGAGCCATTGTCGTCCATTTTGCCGAAGATCATTTTGCCGCTGGCGGTTTGAAGGACGCTGGTGACGGAGATATCAACGGAGCGGCCAATCATCTTGCGCGCGTGATCGACGACGACCATGGTGCCGTCATCGAGATAGCCGACGCCCTGAGTGTGCTCCTTGCCTTCTTTGAGGATGAGAATATTCATGCGCTCGCCGGGAAGTACGACCGGCTTGAGGGTGTTGGCGAGGTCGTTGATGTTGAGGACTTCAACATGATGGAGGTGGGCAACCTTATTGAGATTGAAGTCGTTGGTGACGACCTTGGCTTCCCACTTTTTGGCCAGCTCGAGGAGCTTGAGGTCGACTTCGCGTATTGCGGGAAAATCTTCTGAAACAATCTGGATCTGGAGGGCGGGATTAGCCTGCATGCGCTGGAGCATGTCGAGACCGCGGCGGCCACGCTGACGCTTGGAGCCATCCGTAGAATCGGCGACAGTCTGCAACTCACGCAACACAAACTCAGGAACGACGAAGATGCCGTCGATGAAGCCGGTATCGGCGATATCGGCAATGCGGCCATCAATGATGACGCTGGTATCGAGAACCTTGAAGCTTTTGCGTGCGCCACGATCAGAGGAGAAGATGTGGTTGAGCATGGTCATGTTCAACAAGTCGCCCTTGTTGGCGCCCACAATAAGACCGACGTAAGTCATCAGCAACAGGACGAAGATCTGTATGGCGGCGGATGTTGTGCCAGGGGGCAGCGCGTCATGGAGTACAAAGCAGAAGAGCGCGGCGCCAAAAATACCGAAGATACTGCCGGCGACTGCGCCGATGAGGCGTCGTAGACTCAGCGCGCGAACCCGCAGCTCAAAGAAGATGACGCAAAGCGCTGCGCCACCGCCGGTGAGAGCACATATCCAATTCTCCAATCCGAAGGGGCGAAGGAAGAAGCAGACACCAGCAAGAAAGAGAACAAAAAGAATTCTCAGAAGGAAAAAGTCCATAAAATACCGCTCCACAGCCAGATGGGGAGAAAAAATCCTGACTGTACATCATGCGGCACAGTATCAACAGTTGGATGCAGTGAAGTCAAGAGGCAGCTGCAAGTTCGTTTGCAGTCATGGGTACACGCTGGGTGCCCTTGCGGGGTCCGCGCTTCCTTGCGCTCATGATTTTGATGCGCTCGAGCAGCTCGAGCGGAGTACAACTTTTCTTTGCGATTACAGCATCAGCGCGGTGCGGATCGTTGCCCACTTGTTGCGTTTCAGAGAGCAGAATCATGGGAACATGAGTGGCAATCTGCTTCAATTTGGCGATCAGCTCGATGCCATTCATGCGGGGCATGGCAAAATCTGTCAGCACCAGGTCGACCTGTGCTTCGTTGAAGCGCTCAATGGCCTCCTCGCCATTGGTTGCGGAGAGAACGCGGTAGCCGTTGGTTGAAAGCATGAATTTGCGAACTGATAGTTCCTGTTCATTGTCGTCGACACAGAGAATAATCTTCTTTGGGCGCATAGAGAGTTACGTTCCTCTTCTTTGATCTGGGGAAGCACGATCAGGGTGCAACAGCGTTCTGATTCATCACCGAAATTTGGCACAGCTTTCCTGTGACCGCCAATCGGCAGCATTTTTTGAAAGCAAATGAAGCTCTAACCTATGCTCTCAGGCCCGCTGTTGATTGCCTCTGGGGCTAAAGCCATCAGGTGCAAAAAACAGGATTGCCCGGGCCGGAGATGCTCCGGCGCATGCCTCCGTTTTTGATTTTTGGAAGATCGAATACAGGCACAACAGCAAGATTGGCAAAACAAAAACTCAATGAAATTTGGAACTCGATGGTTGAATCATCCAGACCCAGCAGGGCGCTCTAATGGCGCTTCAAGACAACGATCATCAAGATCACTAAACCTCCATCCGGCCCATCGGCCACTGTGTTGCGTTTAGCTTTGTCTTTGATTGCTTGCCAAGAGTACGTCCCTTTTGTAAAGAACGCCAGAGAGAAAGCGAGGCGAAGATGGACGCATAAATTTATGAACAAACGGTTGAAAACTCTCATATCCAAGATGAATATAAGGTTACTTTGATGAAAGACTGTTGAAAGCTTGTGCATCACGGCAGGAAAAGCCAGCCATTTGCAACAGGAGTGGTGCTACCGGCAACGCTAACATTTGTGACTTTGCCGTTGACATGAACAGCGGAGAGAAAAATCTCGCTCGGACGGCCGATTTCAACACCCTGGCGCAGATGAGTTCGCTTGCCTGATTCGACGAGTCCACCATTGACTAGATGGCTAATCGCACAACCTGCGGCAGAGCCTGTAGCGGGATCTTCACCACCGTAAAACTGCATGCGCGCGCGCCACTCGGGTGCTTGGGCGCCTGTTGGGCCGAGCAGATAAAACCAGCCCGTGCCGGTCTTCTGGAGCCACTGTGAGGCCTCAGAATGACGCACATAGACGCGTGAGAGGGCATCAGCAGAACGCAAGGGAACAATCGCAAAGGCAGTGCCGGTGGAGACGACTCGCGGTGCGAGGCCGGGGTGAAAATCTTCGAGATTGATTCCGGTGAGTCGCGCGATTTCTGTCTTTTCAGAGTGAGTCGAAAACTCGGCACCAAAGTCGGGATCGCGTTGAGTCATATCGCCGAAGAGAGTTGAGCTGTCGTCGAAACGAACGGGAATAGGACCCACGTTTTCAGCAAGCGTAATGACGCCGGCGCGGAGGGTCTCTGGCGCGTGGAGTTTCAGAACGGTTGCCGTGCCGAGGGTTGGATGACCGGCGAAGTTCAGCTCTTCCTGCGTGGTGAAGATGCGCACGCGGACGCCTTCTGCGGCTTCAATCGATTCAGCGCGGCGCTCGACGAAGGTTGTTTCTGAGAGGTTGAATTCGCGCGCGATTTGCTGCATTTGGTTGCTGGTGAGTTCACCGGAATGAAAGACCACGGCTAGTGGATTGCCTGCCAATGCGCGGTCGCTGAAGACATCAACGACGTAATAATTGAATTCGGCCATTTGAAACCTCACAGCTTTATATTCTCACTTGTTTCAATCGTACATTTAAGCGCGATTCACCCTTGTGGTATAAGTGGTTGTCAATAGAAGCAGGAAAAATCGACGGATTCTCCAGGAGTGTGAAATGAATTTCTCATTGACCAAAACAAGCTTGCGAATTGCAACGGCGCTGATTGTGATGATGAGTTCTGGCTGTGGTGCGTTGGTTGCAATTGCGCAACAGCCCGCAACTACGCCAGAGGATAAGTACACATGGCTTGAAGATATCTATGGTGAAAAGCAACTGGCCTGGGTGAAGGCGGAGAATGCGCGTACGGCTGCGGTGCTGGAGAAAGATGCCCGATTTGCGACGCTCCAGGCTGATGCGTTGAAGATTCTTGAGTCGCCGGAGCGGTTGGCGGAGCCGGAGTTTCGCAACGGCGAGGTATACAACAACTGGCAGGATGCCGGGCATTTGCGCGGAATTTATCGCCGCACTTCGCTCAAGGAATATTTGAGTTACTCGCCGAAGTGGGAGACGGTGCTCGACGTAGATGCGCTCTCCAAATCCGACAAACAAAGCTGGGTGGGCAAGGGACTCATCTGTCTGCAGCCGGAAAATGAACGCTGCCTGGTGGCGCTCTCCGTGGGCGGTGAAGACGCGGTGACGCTGCGAGAGATCGACATCAAGAGCGGCAAGTTTATTGAAGGTGGATTTGATTTGCCCAAGGGCAAGCAGAATGTGGACTGGATTGATAAGGACACACTGGCCGTGGCGCGCGACTGGGGTCCGGGGACGATGAGCGAATCCAGTTATCCGATTGAAGTGCGTATCTGGAAGCGTGGCGAGCCGTTGAAAATGGCGAGGGAAGTTTATCGCGGCGAGACAAAGGACATGTCAGTTACGCCGGCAGCATTGAATGATGGCAAAGGTCACACGGCAATCGTGATTCAACGCGCGCTGACATTTTTTGAGAATGAAACTTACCTGCTCTTGAAGGATAGAGTGAAGAAGATTGCATTGCCGCTGAAGGCAGGGATCACAGGTGTGCTCGACAATCAGTTGATCGTCGCCATCAATGAAGATTGGACGCCGGAAGGGCAGACGAAAAGTTATGCGCAGGGGTCGGTGCTTTCGCTTTCTCTTGAAGCCGTGAAAAAAGATCCTGAACATCTGAAACCGACAATCATCTTTGCGCCTACTGCCGACGAGTTTCAGCAAGGCGTCTCGACGACGCTCAATCATTTGTTGATCACGACGCTTGAGCATGTGCAGGGACGGGCGTATCTCTACAGCTTTGGCAAGGATGGTCAGTGGACGCGCACCAAGCTGCCAGTGCCTGATAATCAGACGATTAACATAGGCACTACCGATCAGATGAATGATCGCTTCACAATCAACCTGGATGGATTTCTGACGCCCGCATCGATATGGCTCGGCGATGCGGGAGATGGGTCGCTACGCCAAATCAAGACTCAGAGGCCGCTTTTTGATGCGTCGAATATGGTCGTTGAACAACTGGAGGCAACCTCGAAAGACGGGACTAAAATTCCGTATTTTGTCGTGCATCGCAAGGGCATCGTCTATGACGGAAACAATCCTACATTGCTGAATGCGTATGGCGGATTTCAAGTTTCAATGACGCCTTACTACAATGCCGTTCGTGGCAAACTGTGGCTGGAGCATGGTGGAATCTATGTACTGGCAAACATTCGCGGTGGTGGTGAGTTTGGGCCCGCCTGGCATGATGCTGGATTGAAGACGCACCGCCAGCGCATCTATGACGATTTCTATGCGGTGGGCGCTGACCTGGTCGCGCGCAAGATTACCTCGCCGCGCCGTCTTGGAATTATTGGCGGATCGAACGGAGGGTTGCTGATGGGCGTGGAGTTTACGCAGCATCCGGAGATGTGGAATGCGGTGGTGATCCAGGTGCCGCTACTGGATATGCTCGGCTATGAGCATCTTTCGGCCGGGGCATCGTGGGTGGGTGAGTTCGGCTCTACCAAGATTCCAGAGGAGCGCGCGTTTCTCGCATCTATCTCGCCATACAACCAGCTCAAGCCCGATGTGCATTATCCTGTGCCGCTGATTTTTACGACGACCAAGGATGACCGCGTGGGGCCGGTTCATGCGCGCAAGTTTGCGGCGAAGATGGAGGAGTTTCATCTGCCCTTCTACTACGACGAGATCACCGAAGGCGGACACGGAGCCGGCGCGGATAAGAAACAGGAAGCGCAGACAGATGCGGAGACTTACACGTATTTGATGATGAAACTGATGAATTGAGCTATATCCAAAGGCATAACCTGCTGACCTGAACGGCTGTGGTTATGCGTGTTCGTATTACAAGCAACTTGGGTCCCTGTAGAGCCACTTGAGCACGACCAGTTCACAAAGCGAGTTTTGCGCGAGCGACAAACGATTGCTGTTGAGCCGTGTGCGCATCATTTGGCTTATGCAAAAGCACATGCGCAACCCGGAAGTTAGACCCCTATCTCAAGAGATGAACCGACTTCCTCAAGCATCAGAAACCAAAATTGAAGACTTAACTAATAACCGCTCATCAACCGCTCCGAGATAGTAACTAAGCTTGATTAACTAACACACCCAACTTATCGCGTCACCTGTACTGAATTTTTGCTGGCCTGATATATCAGGCTGCTTGTTCGGAAGTACATCAGTCCACCGAACCGCCATAAATGTATATAACATAGATGCATATAACATAGATGTACGACGGTAAGAAGAATGTAGAGATGACTTTCTTGTAATACAGATTCTTCGCACGTTAAAGTGTCCTTAAGTTCCAATTCACGACCTTTTCATTACTGGTTCACAAAACTCGCGATTAAGGTTAATAGAGTTAGTTAATCAGGTCGGCGAGCGGTGAACACAATAGCCGCTATATCAAAGCATAAAAATCAAAGTCATGTGAGGTCGTGATGAACAGGGAATATCTGTCAGCCACTCTGGCTGTCTTTTTGTGTATTTGCTTTGTATTAACGAATCCAACAGCGAATGCTCAATCAGCCACATTAAGCGGTACAGTAACCGATACGAGTCAGGGGGCCTTACCGGGCGCCCGGATTTCACTGAATCCCCTCGGTGCATCCACAGTATCTGGAAGTCAGGGACAATACACCGTAAGGGGAATTGCACCTGGAACCTACACCTTGACAGTATCCTATGTCGGGTTTTCCACATATCAGAAGAGTGTGACAGTTACAGACTCACAAGTGACAAGCATGGATGTAGTTATGCATGTGGCTTCTGAGTCGCAGCAAGTACTGGTAACTGCCGGTCAGGCACACGGCGAAGCTGAAACCATCAACCTGGAGCTAACCACGCCAAATATTCTGGATGTACTGCCGGCCGAACTCATCACCAGCCTTCCCAACGCTAACATCGCGGATGCCGTAGGCCGGTTGCCGGGCGTAACTCTGGAACGTGACGAGGGTGAGGGCAAATACGTTCAGATCAGAGGAACAGAGCCACGCCTGGCCAATCTCACAATCGATGGCATCATAGTTCCATCGCCCGAGGGTGGTGTGCGCCAGGTCAAGCTGGACACCATTCCCGCGGATATTGTGCAATCGGTGCAGATTTACAAGACCCTGCAGGCAGATCAACCTGGAGACGCAATCGGCGGCTCGGTGAACCTCGAGACGAAGATGGCCGGAGATCATCCAACGCTCTCCATTACCGGGTTGGGAGGTTTAACTCCGATTATCAATACGGTTCCTGTGACGCAGGGTAGTTTGACCGCAGGCAAGCGATTCGGCGCAGCCAAGCGTCTCGGAGTCATGTTCAGCGGGGCGATCGATTATAACTGGCGCGGCATTGACGACATTGAGCCATTGCCAGCAATCCAGGCCGGCCCTGCAAACTTTACCGATATGGACATTCGCGAGTATCAGTATGATCGGCGGCGCTTTGGATTCGCCCTTGACTTGGAATACAAGGTCAATCCCAATTCAAGGCTCTGGGTTCGCAGCCTGTTCTCGAATTTCCTTGATTATGGACATCGCTACGATTACGCACTGGCCACACTCAACTCCGTGAATGGGCCGGGTGGGCACACATTCAATACAGAAAGACGCCTTGGAGAATTTCTGATCGCCGATCTAGTTCTTGGCGGTGACCATTCGATCGGCAAGTGGAGTTTGAACTGGGAAGCATCAGTAGCGCGCGCGAGCAACGGCAACCCAATCAATGGCGGTGAGAACATTGTCAGTTTCAACTACAATCCAACTCTGGCAAGTTCCAGCAATTGCCAGTATGTTGGCGCTACCGATCCGAATCTGCCTCAGTTCAATTCGGATTGCTTTACGGAGCTTTACAACCCGTCGAACTTCGTAATGACGGAGATCGCCGACACCAACCATGGAATTACCGCGCAACTGAATCTGCAAGGATCAGTGTCGTCGGGTCGCAGTTATAAACTTGGCACGCACGTCGGACTCCTGCGGTTCGGCGCGTGGATGAGCAATGCACACAAATTCGACGACTCCTACGAAAACGACTGGTTCACCAACATAGCCGATGGAAGCGCCGGATCTACATTCATGAATCTGTTCGTCGACAACTTCAAAAACAGCAACTACTACAATGGGGCATACAAGTACGGTCCTGGCATTAGTTGGGAGGCCTCGAAAGCATATCTTGCAGCGAATCCGGGTGCCTTCACCCTGAGTTCCAACGCGGGGGGAAATACCAACAACTTCGATCTCGTCGAACGTATAACCTCTGGTTACCTGATGAATACTCTCGACCTCGGTCGATTCAGCCTGTACGCGGGCATCCGTTTCGAGAGCACCTTGGACAACACGTACAGCGTCGATCTGACAGTTAAAGGTCCACCGTTTCCCGAGTCGGTGAAGGGCAACAATTCGTATGTGGACCCGCTGCCCAGCGCATCGATCCAGATGAAGCTGGACCAGGACTCGGATCTTCGGCTTGCCTACGGGCGCGGCATTTCTCGACCTGATCCCCAGTTCCTGACGGCCTCCCGATCCATCGACCAATCCACCTTCCCACCCACCGTTACCGTTGGCAACCCGGCACTCATTCCCGAGCACGCCAATGATTTTGATGTGCTGTACGAAAGGTCACTGCATCCGATCGGGCTGATTCGCGGCGGATTTTTTTACAAGAACCTCTCTGACCCAATCGTCAATCAACTGAAGGGGCCAGGGCCTGATCCGGTCTGTACAGCTGCAAATCTGACTACCTGCTACGTGAGTCAAGCCACGAATGCGGGAAGCGCATACATCGCCGGGCTTGAATTCAGCTTCCAGCAGCACCTCAGTTACTTGCCCGGCTTGCTGGGCGGCATCGGGATCGACGCCAACTACAGTTGGGCCACCTCGCAGGCCACCAATGTGAACCCAGGCAACCGTACCGACAAGCCTGCTCTTTTGCGCCAGGCTCCGAGCACGTGGAACATCAGTCCATCCTATGATCACGGACGGCTCTCCATGCGCGGGGGCATTTCCTATAACGGACCAAACATCTATCAGTATGCGTATACCGATGCCAACGGAGCGGGAGCGGGAGGCATCAGCGGGCCTGCCGGCGACCTCTATCTGTTTGCACACTTTCAGACAGATGCAGAGGCTAGCTTCCGGGTGCGCAATGGCTTGAAATTTCTTTTCCAGGGACTGAACCTCAACAACGAGGTCTTCGGTTTTTACAACGGCAGCCAACAATACTTCATTCAACGCGAATATTATCAGCCGACTTATACTTTCGGTTTCCGTTGGGATTTAGACGGCGATCGCTAAATTGATTCGGAGTACCCATCCTTTCACCCCAACGTGCGCTCATAAAGCATAGGGGTGAAAGGCTGTTCTTCAAATGCCGGAGTGGGCGTTACCGGCGGGTGATTCACCCTTAGTGCTACCAAATTGAGCGTGGCTGTCACGCAGCAGTCAATGCAGGGCGGATTCATACCATTGTGGGGGGTTACCGGAAGACCAACTGCGTGCTACTCTGGAGCCAGCGGGGAATTATGCGCAGCTTCCAGCTCCATCACGGATCGTTGCCTCCAGCCATCAAGCGCTGGTCGCGTAGCCGTGCGCGCGTAATCGGGCCACGCCGCCACCTGCGCGTGCTGCCGACCCTCACCCGACCGAGCCTCTTCGGCGGCGATTAAGGCTTTACGCAGCCGAAGATTCCCACTCCATTCGCAGGCATCGCTCCGGAATCTGATTTTCATCAGTTTCAAATCCGCTGGCAGAAGCCCATACGAGCCAGGTATCCCTCATTACAGAGACTGCAGCCCCCACATTCAGGGCTGCTCTCCACCCAATGCCAGAGGAGGCAATATTATGAGCCAGACATTAGCAGTCAATGAATTACATGAGAAGGTTGGACCAAAGATTCACGGTGCCCTGCCTGGTCCGCGCGCCAAGGCCGCCGTTGCAGCCGATGACCGACTGATCTCGCCAAGCTACACACGCTCTTATCCGCTGGTCGCCAAGAGCGGCAAGGGGATTCGCATTACCGACGTTGATGGAAACGAGTTCCTTGATTTCGCCGCAGGTATCGCTGTCACGTCAACCGGCCATTGTCATCCAGAGGTGGTTGCTGCGATTCAGAAGCAGGCAGCCGAGCTGATTCACATGTCCGGCACTGATTTTTATTATGAGAGCATGGCCGTGTTGGCTGAGCGCCTCTCGAAGATCGCGCCGATGCCGGGACCGCATCGCTTCTACTATGGCAACTCCGGCGCTGAGGCCGTTGAGTGCGCAATGAAGCTCGCGCGTTACCACACCGGCCGTCAGAACATCATCGCCTTCCTCGGCGCATTCCACGGCCGCACGATGGGCGCGCTCTCGCTGACTGCATCGAAGCCTCAGCAGAAACGCCGCTTCTCGCCGCTGATTCCGGGCGTAACGCATGTGCCGTATCCATACGCTTATCGCCACTTCAAAGGTAAGCCCGAAGATGAGGAAGAGTATGCGCTCGGCTGCGCGCGCTATATTGAAGAGCGGCTCTTCAAGACCATTCTGCCTCCTGAAGAAGTTGCGGCCATCATCGTTGAGCCGATCCAGGGCGAGGGCGGCTATGTTGTTGCTCACACGCGCTTCATGCAGGAGCTGCGCGGCATCTGCGATCGTCATGGAATTCTGCTCATTGCGGATGAAGTGCAATCCGGCGCAGGCCGCACGGGCAAGTGGTGGGCAATTCAACATACGGGCGTTCATCCCGACATCGTTTGCTCGGCCAAGGGTATTGCCAGCGGAATGCCGCTCGGCATCTGTATGGCGCGCGCAGAGGTCATGAATTGGGTTCCCGGTTCGCACGCATCAACTTTCGGCGGCAATCCGGTTGCAATCGCTTCGGCTCTTGCGACAATGGATATTCTGGAGCGCGAGGCAATCGCCAACGCAGCCAAAGTCGGCGGAAAGATGCTCGAGCGCCTCAATGGCTGGAAGGCAACGCACCCGCTCGTTGGCGATGTGCGAGGACGCGGTCTGATGATCGGCATTGAGCTCGTCGGCGACAAAGTCACGCGTGAGCCAGTGACGGCACTGCGCAATCGCATTGAGACTCTTGCATTCGAGCGCGGGCTTCTAGTTCTCGGCTGCGGAGAAACCACCATCCGCCTCTGTCCTCCGCTGATCACCAGTGAAGATGAAGCCACTGTCGCACTCGACATTCTTGAAGAGGTGCTGACGCTTGTGGAAGCAGATCACGCAAAGGCAAAAACCAAGTAGGAAGTATTTCAGTAAATTTAAAGTGGGAGTCTTCAAGATTGAAGGCTCCCGCTTTTTTGTGCAGCATTGTTTTGTGATAACTTCGATTCACTACGCAATGATGGATTTCATTCTCAACTTGCTCAGAAGAATTGCCGGAGTTGGCAGAGATGCCGACGAAGGGCCGGAACATTTGCAAACGGGAATCAAAGGTGAAGAAGCAGCAGCCGTGTTTATCCGCAACGAAGGTTACAGCATTCTCGCCAGTCGCTGGAAGGCAAAACAGATTCGCGGCGACCTGGATTTAATCGCGATAAAGGACAATACGCTCTGCTTCATTGAGGTGAAGACGCGAACCGCGCATGACAGTTCACCCGCAGAACGAACCGTCACTGCATACAAGCGCAAAACTTTGCGGAAGATGGCGCGCAGTTACTTGAAGCAATTCAATGCGAACAATAAGCCGAGAGTGCGCTTTGATATTTTGTGTGTCTACTTGATTTCTGGTCGTGCTGCGGAGTTTCAACACTTCAAGGGAGCATTCAGTTGGAGTGAGCGCGATAAATATGAAGACCGATGGCATTAGCCCTGAGCATCTACCCACTCTTCATGCCAGGCCATTTGAATTGCCTCAAGCCGCGATTCATTTGACTTCAGCGGATCATCGGCAAAGCCTTCTAGCTCGACGACGCGAGCGTGCAGATCTGTAAAGCGAACCGTCCAAGGGTCGACGTCAGGAAATTTTTCCTGCAGTTGAATTCCAATTTCTTCAGCATCGGTCCAGTGAATTTCGCGGGCCATTGGGAATCTCCTCGGCTATTATCGGAAAAACGGCAGCAGTAGAATTACTTATTTTCAGCGAGCGTCAGCGGCTTGCCTTCGGAAACATAGTTGCGATTCCAGGCAGGAATCTCGACGACGTAATTCCCCGGCCTGGTAATCACGGCCTGGCAACCCAGGCGCGAATTCAACTGCGGGTCAGCTGCTGTCTCCATGCGGTCGAGCTCTTCATCCTCGGGCTCGCTGAGTCCCTCGGCGCCGGACTTGATCCAAAGATGGCAGGTGGTGCATGCGCAGGATCCTCCGCATGCGTGGTCGAGAAAAATATCAAAATTCTCCGCCACATCGAGGAAGGACATCGGTTTGCCATGATGCTCATAAGGCAAGGTGCCGAATTCAAATTCCGCTGTCTTGCCTTCTGGTTCAAAGGTGACTCGCACTAACTTATCGGGTGCAATATTTGTGGTCTTGGCGCTGCTCATTTTTTCTCTCCTCGCGCTACTGCTGAAAAAATCTACTTGAATTCGGTTTTACTTGAACTCTGCCGCGGCCATCGGGTGCGGTGCCTGAATCTCATCGCCCAGATCTTCGCCGGCCTTGTCCATCGTCTTGCCGCGAATCGCGCTGGTCACGGCCTCTTCCATCATGAGCTCTGCAAATCTGCGCGTTGCCTGATCCAGGCTCACCGTCGCAGAGCGAATCACATTCGCATCCTCGCCTGTTGACACAATTTGCAAAACACTCTTGAGCGCATCAATCGTCAGCTTCTCGTCTTCAGTGAGTTTTTGCCATGCTGGATGCTGCGGCGCGCGTTCCACTGCGGCGAGTATCGTCTCCGCCTCAAGCCGCGCTTCAATCAGCAAACGCTTGGCGAAATCTGCTTCGGCGTTGTCGAAGGAATCGAGAATCATGCTCTCGACCTGTTCGTCGGTCAGGCCATACGTTGGTTTGACTTCAATCTGCGCTTCTTTGCCGCTGCGTTGTTCGCGCGCGGAGACATGCAGAATTCCATCTGCATCAATCAGGAACTTCACTTCAATGCGCGGCATTCCCGCACTCATCGGCGGAATTCCCTTGAGGTCGAAGCGCGCCAGTGAACGGCAATCTGTGGCCAGTTCGCGCTCGCCTTGAAGGACGTGGATCGCAACATTCGTCTGGCCGTCAACACCGGTCGTGAAGTGCTCCGTTGCTGAAGCAGGAATCGTTGAGTTGCGGGGAATGATGCGTGCCACAACCCCACCCAACGCTTCAATGCCGAGTGAGAGCGGTGTCACGTCAAGGAGCAGCATGTCCTCTGTCGATTTTGCCGAACCACCCAGAATCTCCGCTTGAACCGCGGCTCCGAGAGCGACCACCTCATCGGGATTCAACTCTGTGTGCGGCTTTTTTCCGCGTGTGCTCAAGTGGAAGATCGCGTCGACTTGTCTGCGCACAGCTGGAATCCTTGTCGAACCGCCTACGAGAACGACTTCGCCAATTTCTTCAGGGTTGATTCCGGCATCAGCAATCACCTGCTTGCAGGGAACTGCAGTGCGTTCGAGAATCGGCTTGATCAAATCTTCAAAGACCGCGCGAGGAATTTCACGCTGGTAGCGTGTTCCATTGGGCAGCTCAATATCAAAGTGCGTTGTGTCTTTGAATGAGAGTTCAATCTTTGCTTCGATCACGGCCTTGCGCAGGGCCTGAACCGCGTCCGCGTGTGGACGCAAATCGATTCCGTAGTCGTTCCTGATTTCGTCGAGCGCGATTGCGAGAAGCAGATTGTCAATATCATCGCCGCCAAGGTGTGTGTCGCCATTGGTAGCGAGAACTTCAAAAATTCCGTCCTTCAATTTGAGAATGGAGATGTCGAATGTGCCTCCGCCAAAATCGTAGACCGCAATCACGCCCTCCTTCTCGCGATCGAGCCCGTAGGCAAGGGCGGCCGCTGTTGGCTCATTGACCAGGCGCAAAACTTCAAGGCCGGCCATGCGACCAGCGTCCTTGGTGGCCTGGCGTTGCGCATCGTTGAAGTAGGCGGGGACAGTGATGACGGCCTGGGTTACCGGCGCGCCGAAAAATCTTTCCGCGTTGCGCTTCAACTGTCGCAAAATGTAAGCGGAAACTTCTGGCGGAGTGAAGGTCATCTCGCCGAGTTGAATGCGCGGAACTTCATTTGGATTGGCGGCATCGACATCTGCTGCTAATCGAAATGGAAAAAGCTTGAGCTCGGCCTGAACTTCGCTGACACCGCGCCCCATGAGCCGCTTGACTGAATAAATCACACGCTCAGGCGTTTCAATGAGCGCCTTGCGCGCGGTGTTGCCTACGGTGACCGTAGGCCGCGAACCATCGGCGGGCATGGGGTCCAGCGCGACGATCGAGGGCACAAGGTTTGAGCCGTCGACGCCGGGAATCACAACCGGCGCGTCTCCCTGCATGTAGGCTATGAGGGAGTTCGTGGTCCCCAAATCGATTCCAACTACGCGTCCTTCCGCCATGATTCTCTTTACGCTCCCAAAACTTTTTTTACGTCGCGCAGCAGATTGTCCAGATAGCGGCGGCGATCGAGCAGTGCAACCATTTGCTTCTGAGCCGCAGTGCGCGTTGCCGCATCGCCGTCATCCCAGAGCGCCCATTGATGTTGCAAGTTTCCGTCGAGCTCATTCAACATGCCGGAAAATTTTTCACCAGCCGCACCAACTTCACTCAACAAGGCAGGATCTTTTTGATCGCCTTCACGCAACTCGTCGAGTTGCATGTTCAATTCAAAAACTTCTTCAAGCAGATCGGCCGGAACGCGTGATGTGCGCTCAGCGTTGCCTGTATTGTGGCCGGCATGCTCTTCGCCAATTTCTTCGCCTTCAAGCTTGAGCAGGTACTCAGTCCGGCGAACTGGATCACGCAGAGTGCGATAGGCATCATTGATCAGCGCAGTGTCAGCGAGGCTGAACTCGCGTTCAGCTTCAGTGGCGCGCGCAAAACGATCGGGATGCAGCTTGCGACTGAGTTTGTGAAACTCCTGTTCGAGCGATGCGAGATCAATCTGCAAATGACGCGGCAGATTGAAAACCTGAAAATAATCAACGCCCGGAGGCGGCTGAACTTTGCTGCACGCCGTGCAAAAAAGCGTCGACTCGTTGTGCGCAACCGCGCACGACCAACAGACAACGGGCACTGCCGTTGAATCGGAATTCAAAACTTTCAATGGACTCATGATTGCGACCTAACTTTAAAGACGCGCGTACAAATTGCCACAGCTAGTCTGACAACTTAAGACGAAAACGAGGAACCACATCCGCAGGAACGCGACGAGTTCGGATTGATGAAGTTGAAACCCTGGCGCATCAGCGTCTCTTCGTAGTCGAGGGTCATGCCGTTCAAATAAAGAAAAGACTTGGGGTCAACAAAAACGCGCACGCCGTCGTATGTGAAGATACGATCACGCTCACGAGGCTGAGTATCGAACTTGATGGAGTACGAGAGGCCCGAGCAACCGCCGCCGAGGACGCCAAGGCGCAGTCCACCCGCTTCAGGCGAGATGCCTTCCTTGGTCATTGCAGTGCGAATGCGCTTGATGGCGCGTTCCGTCACTTCAATGCCGGAGGCAGGAGGCTTAGGGCTAGCGGGCGTTTGTATAGCCGCAATGCCTGTGGCCTCATTTCCCGGATTACCGATACTAACTAATGTGCTGCTCATGATTTTTTCTCACTCATGCCTGAAGAGCGATTGCCTTAGTGCGCAACCGCTTCAGCCGTCTCCGCAACGTTGTTCTTCTTTTTCCAGTCGCCAATGGCTGCGCGAATCGCATCCTCGGCGAGGACCGAGCAGTGAATCTTGACTGGCGGCAAAGCCAGTTCCTTCACAATCTCGGTGTTCTTGATCTCGAGCGCCTGCTCGACGGTTTTGCCCTTCACCCACTCGGTGGCAAGCGATGAACTTGCAATCGCCGAGCCGCAGCCGAAGGTTTTGAACTTGGCTTCTTCAATGATCTGCGTCTCAGGGTTCACGCGAATCTGCAAACGCATGACGTCACCGCACTCCGGCGCGCCGACAAGTCCCGTACCAACTTCGGTTGAGCTCTTGTCGAGCTGGCCCACGTTGCGTGGATTATTGTAGTGCTCAATCACTTTCTCGCTGTATGCCATTGTCGTACTCCTTTGTGCGGGGGAAGCCGCAGTTAAATTCGTGTTTCATTTTCAAAACTGCGGGGGAAGCCGCAATCCCTAAAAAATTCTTTTATTGCTTCGACGATCTCTGCAAAACCAAAACCAACAGCGCGGAGATTGCAATTCCAATGCCGATCAACGACTGGTAAACGGCCCATTGTCTGCGCCTCTCGGCTTCAACCGCCCACTCGTTCTGCATCTCTACAAACATTGAAGTTCTCGTTTCTGTCGCGCAAAACTTAGTGCGCGGCCCACTCAATCTTGCTCAGGTCAATGCCGTCTTTCACCATCTCGTAGAGCGGTGAAAGCTCGCGCAGTTTCTTGACCACATCAATCACCTTTGCGGCGGTGTAATCAATTTCCGCTTCGGTGTTGTAGCGCCCGATTCCAAAACGAATCGAGCTGTGCGCAACATCGTCGCCGAGTCCGAGCGCCTTCAGAACATACGATGGCTCGAGCGTCGCCGAAGTGCATGCCGAGCCACTCGAAACAGCAATCTCGTGAATGCCCATCAGCAGCGACTCACCTTCAACATAGACAAAGCTCATGTTCAAGTTGCCGGGCAGATGATGCTCCATCGAACCGTTGACGTGAATGTAGTCGAGCTCTGACTCGAGCTTCGCTTTCAGGCGATCGCGCAGGTGAGCCAACTGTTTTGCTTCTGCCGCCATTTCTTGCTGCGCAATCTCGCAAGCCTTTCCCAAACCAACAATGCCGGGAACATTGAGCGTGCCAGAACGCATGCCGCGCTCATGTCCGCCACCATCTATTTGCGCGGCAACCTGCACGCGCGGATTTCTGCGGCGCACATACAACGCGCCAACACCCTTGGGACCATAGATTTTGTGACCGGAGAGCGAGAGCAGATCCACATTGTCTGCAATCACATTCACGGGAACCTTGCCCACAGCCTGCACCGCGTCTGTGTGGAACAAGACGCCGCGCTCATGACAGAGCTTGCCGATTTCTGCGATCGGCTGAAGAACGCCAATTTCATTGTTCGCCCACATGATGCTGACCAGAATTGTTTTGTCATCCATGGCGCGCTTCAGGTCTTCCATGTCGATCAGACCATCGGCTTTCACGGGCAGATAGGTGACGCGGAAGCCCTGCTTCTCAAGACGCTTGCAGGTATCTAGAACAGCCTTGTGCTCAGTGACCTGGGTGATGATGTGGTTGCCGCGCTCGCGGTACATCTCCGCAACGCCCTTCAGCGCCAGGTTGTTTGATTCCGTCGCACCTGAAGTGAAGATGATTTCTTTCGCCGTCGCGCCGATCAAACTTGCAATCTGCTCACGCGCTGTCTCAACACCCTGCTCAGCTTCCCACCCAAAACTATGATTGCGGCTAGCGGCATTGCCAAACTTCGTTGTGAAGTAGGGCATCATCGCCTCTAGAACCCGAGGGTCCAGTTGGCTGGTTGCATGGTTATCCATATAAATCGGCAACTGAACTCCTGCCGGAACTGCCACATTACTCTCAATCTTGCTCATTTCGCCTCCACCACATGTGTTGATAAAGAAACCAAACCAATTTTGGCAATATCGCCCGCATGACCCTCAGCCGACTCATGATCGGTCAGGTCACTAATACTGATGCTCTTGAGCACGCCGGCGATTGTGTCATTGACGCGTGCCAGCGGCTCCTTGATGGTGCAATTATGACTCAGCTCGCAATCCTTAGCGCCCTTGGTGCAACTGGTGATGAAGAAAGGGCCATCAATCGCCAGAATCACTTCGAAGGTCGAGATCTTCCCCGGGTCACGCGCCAATGCATAGCCACCGTTCATTCCTGCATGCGACTTCAACAGCCCTGACTTGGTCAGTTGCTGTAAAATCTTGGCTAGCAGTTGCGCAGGAATTCCGTATGCATCAGCCACATCTTTCGCGCTGACCGCCGTCTTTTCAGGATGCTCGGCCAGGTACTTCAGTGCGATCAACCCGTAGTCCGCTTTTTTAGTGAGCTTGAGCATTTGAATATCCGACCGCTTAGGTCGTAATTAAGTATACGACCGATTCTGTCCGATATGCAAGTCATCGGGGTTAATCTTGGTAAATTGTTCATGCAGAGAGAAGAAAACTTCAAAAAATTCATTAGAAATGACAAGTTTCTGCTTTAAGTTAAAGCCATTTATAGGTACAATTTGCCCCATAGAAGGATTTCAACAGGCACACAGGACACATGTCGATTCCCTGCAAACACCCCAAGGTACGCATCGTCTCAAGGCACGAAGACAGCGAGTTTGTCGAGTGCATAGAGTGCGGCGAAGTTTTTGATTCTGATGAATTTAACGATATGGAGATTGAAGAGAAAACTCCCACTGTTGAGGCTGATGATCTGGACGAAGGCTGAGCGGGTACTCTCTTCTATCTAAATTACTCTGATTAAGTGTGCGTTGCCGGCGTCTGCCGGCGGCCCGCTCTCCATGCATACTGCAAGCCTGAGAGAATGGCCAGTACAACGGTTGCGTCCAGTGCAATGGTACGCGAGCAGGTCACCCAATTTGCCTGATAAACCTGCCCAAAGAGCACAAAGGCCACGGCAGCAATTTGCGCGACTGTGCTTGCCTTGCCAAACAATCCGGGTTCAAAATTGCGCATCCCGGCGGCTGCATAGAGAATTGCCGCCACCACCAGAATTCCTACATCACGCCCCAGCACAAGGATTGTCACTGTGAGCGGGATCAAGTCCAAATGCGAGAGCACCACAAAAAGCGTACTCAGAAGAAGTTTGTCGGCAACTGGGTCCAGATACTGGCCCAGGGTTGTCTTCTGCTTGAGCCACCGCGCCAGCAAACCATCTAACGCATCCGTCAATCCCGCCACAATAAAGAGCGCCAGCCCTACCTCAAAACGACGCTGCAGAATCGCCGCAACCAGAAACGGCGCCAGACAAATTCTCAGAATTGTCAACAAATTCGGAGCAGTGCTTAACGCGTTCAAGGCAGCGACTTTCAAAAGAACTCCAATAGGGAGCTAACCCAAAGAGCGAAAATTTCTATGGGCATGATCATAACCGAGATCGCTGAACTCAGACTAGGAAGAATCTCACTGCTAGTTTGCCCGCAGGCGTTTAAGATTTCGCTTCGAGGCTGAATTCCTGCTAAAATAAATGAATTGCTCCTATTGGGAATCAACTACAGGGCGCGATGAATAAAGAATCCAAACGCAGGCGCGTAGCTCAGTTGGTTAGAGCGCTTCCTTGACACGGAAGAGGTCGCTGGTTCGAGTCCAGTCGTGCCTACCATATTTATCAATAGCTTAGTAGTCGTACTTCCAAAATCTTCAACCCGAGATTCAACCCGAGGCAGGTTTAGCTATCAGGTTGAGAAGAGAATCGATCGTATACCAAAACAAGATTCAACGCGATGCGCTAAAACTAAAAGCAGTTAACCCTTCACTGAAGAGACACTTGGCTTAATCTGTAAACTTGCTCGCCTTGCCGGGCCTACCGGGTATTAGGCCATCTGCATACGATGCGGTGGAGGCGTATTGGTCATCTGCAAATTTCTAAAGCCGTGCGAATTGATCAGATGCAGTACCGCTGCGTCGTTGTCCGCCGATCTTCACACAGGTTTGCCTGAACCACGCATTGTGATGAAAATGATTCACTTCGCCTCAGGTGGCTTCTTTCGCAGAAAAAGCCACCCGACACGATCACCAAAACTTCATGCAGACTGAAGCACTGCTCTACATGAAGCGAAATCGCTTCATGTCTCAGCCGTGGCGAATCAAACTACCATTGCACACCAGGGTAGAAGCTCGGAATCCGAAATGCACGATACAGATTCACACCAGTGGAAGTCATGTTCCAAACCGTCTGGGGATTAGCTTCCTGCGTAACCTCATTTACATACGAGTTGGAACCAACGCCACAGAGATCGTACTCCACGTTCCCATTCGCGAGTTGCTCTGCGTTTCCGCCCCAGAGGTTGTATTGTGCGGCTGGAATGATCTGATGGAAGGTCAACGTCGCAGTTTTCCCGGTCTCATTGATCTGGAAAACCGGAACCGTCGAATACAAACACGGTGGTGCTCCCTGGGCCCCACAAGTCACGCCTGAAGGAAACAGGCGGTCGTCTCCATTGTCCATCAATCCCAGGGAGAAGACGCCGCTCGTGTTCGGACTGAAGAACGAAGGTCCATGCTGCGCGTATTGCCAGTCAGTTGGATCCGTTCCGCCGGCCAGCGTGAAGTCGCCGCCCTCGCCAAGGTGCCACAAGACATTCCCGTCGCCGGTTCCGTCCTCATAGTCCACTTTGATCACCCAGTTCTGGTGCCGGATCGAAACCAATATGTTTCCATCATCCGGCGAGTAAATGATGGCATTCGTGTGCGTCCAGTCAGGGAAGCTCATGGGGTGCCGGTTGGGATCCAGATGATTGAATTCGTTCCATACCCACACGGGTTGCAGATTCTGGTCCAGATCTATAATCACATCCCCCAGGACGGTCTCTGGAGGTGCATTTGTCAAAGGCGGTGTCGTCGTGCTCGACAGATACTTGAGAGTATTGGCCAGCAGCAGCCAATGGCCATTCGGTAATGGAGTCACGTCGTGATGAAAGGTCTGAAGTGTGACATGGCATTCATCGCACGTGGCAGTGGCCAGTTCCGAATTCAGGTCGTTCATCGTTATTTCCCGCACCGTGTCCCCGGCCAGGTTCACCTCGCGTATTTCAACAAATGCATTTGGGGGGATCGAGCCCTGCAGCGGGATTGCATTCGAGACACCAATGTTCAAGAGAATATCGCCATTCTGCAACATCTTCACGCCCTGCATGAATTCAACTTTTCCGTCACTCGGATCTTGATATGTCCACAGAATGTTGCCGGAGAGATCCGTCACAACTACGCCACTCAACGGGTTCAACAACTCAAGCCCCGATTGCGGCGTCATGCCTTGGGTGGTTGTGGTCGTCAGGTTGAGATTGAAACTCCAAGGTATCGCTGCCGTCGTAAAGGTATGGTCCGTGTCGGTCGCAGTAATGCCGTTTGAAAACTGAACTGTCGCTGCCATGTGGTAAGAAGTGCTGGCCTTCATACCCGCTACAAAAATGCTCACCGTGCCGCCTGCCGTATCCGTCGATTGCGACCACGTATTGAGCCCGTACCCCGTTGTCGGACCAAACTGCACCGTCATGCTGCCCGGGAACGGAAGTGTCATGGTGTAAAGAGCTACCTGGGGATTATCCGTGGCTGTCACCGTGCCAGTGGGCATCATCGCCGAAGTTCCGGTGATTGACACCGTTTGTGGCGTTGCTGCCGAAACGTCACCAAAGCCCATATTCAGAACCGCATTCTGCTCATTCGGCGCCGACGCAACGGAAGGATCGTAGCTGAGAACCATATTGCAGGTAGCAGCAGGCGCCAGTGTCGCGCCGCACGATTGGTTGGCCACGATCACGTAGCTTGCATCGCCCGTCAAAACCGGATTCATCGTTAGTGTGTCTGGGCCTGTATTGGTCACCACGGCCACAGTCTGCGTCAGCGGATTGTTAACCAGATTGTCGCCGAAGTCAAAAAACGTATTGCTCAACGTTGCCGAGGTCATAGGTGGCGGAAGTGCACCCACTGCCAAAATGGAAGTCGCATTCTGCGTCAATGTACTCGCTGTTCCTGTCAGTGTGATTTTCGTGCTTCCCGGTGTGGCGTTGGAAGCGACCGACAGCATGATTTGCCCCAGCGTCCCAGGCGTTAAAGTAAGCGTAGAAGGCGTTGCCGTGACTCCAGTGGGTAGTGTACTCAGCGTAACCTGCACGGGGCTCGAAAACCCGTTCGCCGGTACGGCGATCACGGTCATCGCCTGGGGTGCTCCTCCGGGCGTGATCGATATTGTGGACGGTGCGGCCTCCAGTGTGAAAGTCTTTGAGGCGCTCCCCCCGCACCCGGCAAGTATTGAGGAGGCTACTACGGCCAGCAGTATCACAAAAAGTCGATTCACGACGTGACGGCGAGTCGCTGCCTGTTTCTGAGATTCGTTGGCTCCACTGTTCAATGCGCTGAAAACGTACCGTCCTATCCAAGTAAGCTGCATGGCTTCTCCTAAAATTGTGGGTTTCATTAGCAGTGGACTTCGTAAATTTTGGTCGGAATTCAGAGTCCGGCGCGCAACGGTGGTCTTCCGCTGGCCCATGCCTGCATATGTTTGGTGTGCTGAAGAATCGATTGAGGCTGCCTATGATAATTATCTTTAACCTAAAGTTTTGTCAATGATTTCTTTGTTTACATCGCTTACTTCCGCAATCCGCTGAATTCATAATGAGCAAAACAGTTCAGACAATGGGGCACTGTAGCCCGCGAACGATTTCACCTCTATGCTATGTAAGCCTCTCTCCAGTGATGGCTGCGCAACAAGAGCCAACTTACACCTGAATGATTCCATCCAGATCTTCGCACAAGGCTAAAGCGAGAACGCTTCGTGAAATTTAGTGATTTATCAGATGTACACAATGCAGATCGAATCTGCCTCTGCTTAATTCGAGGAGTGGATAGACACAACTTCCCATCCATTTTCCGCTCCACCGATACTACGAACTCGAAGCAATATTTCCGTTTTAGATGTGGCGGAAATTGTGGACAATGTATGTTTCAATGAATCGGGGACTTCACTGTCAAATATCAAATTGGAGGCCGCTTCATTATTTTCCATGCGCAAGCCATTAAAAAGCAGAACCGTACCGGTGCCAGTCAGATTAGGCAGAATGGCAATATCCACATAGCCAATATGAACTCCTGAACCTTCGTATTGCGCTTCATAAATCTGCGGTTCACCTGGCTTCGGCTTTCGATTTCTGAAATGGAAGGTGTGCGTGGCCGGGTCTTCTTCAAGGTAAAAGTTCAAATTGCCTTCAAAGAGGCTTGTCCAGAGATTAGAGCGTCTGCTTCCGACGATGACAAAATTACCCTGCTCAAAATCGCGTACATGCATATATCGCGCATATCGTATATAGACCTTCGATCCGGAAATCGTGCCCCAATGAGAACATCGTTCTGCTACATCCACATTATTCAGGCTTGTCAAACTATGGTGTGTGACTGCTTTGAGCGTTGTTTTCAGGTCTGGATTATTGATCGTATCCAGCAATCTGTCGGGATAGCTGTGATCCAGGTATTCGGACAATGGTATATCACTGTGAACAGCATCCTGAAGCAGGACTAGTGCGGCATCGGCCACCACTACGTTGACAACTGCATGTGGGGTAAAAATTTGTCTAATCAGCGGGTTTGAAATGGTAGCCGGAGCCTGGCTACGGTTCGTTATAGACCAAACGTGGTCACCGCCGAAATATCCGAGTGCCAGTGCAACAGCAATTATCAGCAGATAACGCAGATAAAAACTCTTTGCCTTCGCAGGTTTCTCAAAAACAGCGGGCATCACTTCCGTATCGACTATGACATCTGCGCTACTACCGATTTCATTCTCTTGAATTCTCTCCTGCGGCAGCTCTTTGCGCGGGCTAAAGACGGCTTTATAACTTCCTGGAAGTACTGAAATGATGAATTCTTCATCCTTGCCAGCAGTAGAAAAATAAGCATCCAGCCTCTTCCGCAAACGCGTCATCTGAACCCTGACAATGTTGTCGTCCAGCGGGTTGAAATCATCCTGCCGGCCCAGGACTCGATGTGCAATATCGAATTCGTGTATTTGTTCTTCCGGCGCAAGAATGGCCTGACGAACTATATATAGTAGGATTGCGCGCAGTTGCGTTGCCCGGCATAGCTCCTGACTCTGTGATGCTCTTTCTGCAACCTGCCAGCGAGGATCATTGAGAAGAGCTTGTGTGCTTTCCTCTGCAGAAATACGACTGCCGTTAAAATCTGCCAAGAGCAACTCTCCTCTACAATCAGCCATTATCTGCGATGCAGTAGAAGATTAGCAAGAATTGTTACCGGTTATGGCGCGTATCTTCTTGTTAAACATAAGGTCCCACGTAACCCGCACACCCCGTGATTACGGTAGCGTTACCGTGACATTCAGTCACTTCCAAAGGTTTGCTTGCCGTGTTGAGTATGGTTGCCTAATCGAACCGCGTGTATCTAGTGACTTGAAAACTGCACTCCGCGCATTTGTTACTGCAGGGAGCAGAGCGGGCAGTTTAAGACGAGTCAACACGGACAACGGTCAATTAGAGAAAATTGATGGAGGCAGGGACATGAATCACTCAGCAAGATCAAATTGGAACAACCAATACAGAACGTTGGCAACGTTCGCATCTTATCGCAAACTTGAAATGCTGCTGCTGTTGTCACTACTGATGATCTTTTCGAGCATTAGCTCGCATGCTCAAAACACTAATTCAGGTGATATTCGCGGCACAGTCACGGACGTCAATGGCGCACTGGTGCCGGGTGTGACTATCACTCTCGACGATGTCGACAAAAATGTCAGTCGCACCTATGTAACCAACGATTCCGGTCTCTATGAAACGGGATCGATCGTGCCGGATCACTACACGCTCACATTTAAGAAGCAGGGCTTTGCCACGTATGTGCGCGGTCCCATCTCCATTATGGTCGGTGAATCGACTGTTAATGTTCAACTCAAGATCGGCTCAACCGAGCAGGAGATTGTTGTCCACGCGGACATTCCACTGTTGCAAAGTGAAAGTGGCGATCAATCGACCACGCTGACTGGCAGGAACCTTGAGCAACTGCCGCAAATCGGGGCAAATTGGACCAACTTTATCGTCCTTCTGCCGGGCGCATCCGGAGTTCCTTACACCAAGAAAAGCATCAGTCCCGTTAACTCTGGTCAACACACCGCGGTCAACGGAAACCTGGCTTACAGCAATATTCTCAATGACGGCGCCACAGCCACTTTGCCGGGCAGTGAAAATGCGGATGTCTCAATTTTTCAAACTATCGCTGAAGTGCAGGTCAATGACTCCTCCTTCTCCGCGCAATATGGTATCGGCGGCGTCATTTATAACCAGATCACCAAGAGTGGAAGCAGCCAGTTTCATGGCAAGGGATACGAGTATTTTCAGAACAACGCGCTCAATGCAGCTCCCTATTCCTTCGGTGCCACTGCCAGTGTTCCCATTTTGCATTACAACAATTTTGGCTTCAATGTTGGTGGCCCAGTCCTGAAGAAGAAAATGTTCTTCTTCTTCGATTTTGACAAAACCCTCAATCACGGAGGAGCTGCAAACGGTTTCATTACTGTACCCACGGCAGCCATGCTTGGCGGTGACTTCACTGGCATGCCTACAATCTATGACCCTACCACTCAGACTATCGACTCCAGCGGTGTTGTACACCGTCTGTCCTTTGCCAGCGAATACGGCAATGGAAACAAGATTCCTGAGTCAATGATTGACACTGTTGCTAAGGCGATTGCCGCCTTCTACCCGACTCCCAACAATACGCCGACCGTCGTCAACGGCATCCCGACGAACAACTACTTTTACAATGTGCCCAGCACTTCCACGGTCACGGCATTTTTTGGCCGCCTCGATTACGACGTAACACCTAATCACAGGCTTACTATTTCTGAAACCGAAGGTGACGCCCCTCAACTCAACCTCAATCAGGGCATCTGTCCAATTAACTGCCAGCATCAAGATGGCAGTCACAACAACGCGCAAATCTCCGATGTGTGGACGATTGGGAATAACAAAGTCAATGAGGCAAGACTTGGATTTACCCAGGAGTTCTACTATGTTGAACCTTACTCGTTGAACAGGGGATTCCCCACCTCACTCGGATGGCAGTTCTCTAAGGCCGACATCTTTCCTACCATTGGCGTGAACAGTGAATACACACTGCAACCGGCTGTCAATGAAGCTCAAAAGCAGTTCGTTTACGATCCATCCGATGTATTCACTATCACGCGCGGTAAGCATGTCTTGCACGCAGGCGGCGAATTCCTGATTGAACAAATCAATTCTACCGGTGGCAGCGGCAACATCAACGGCGGCACCATGCAATTCTCCGGCGCATATACAGCCTCAACAAAGGGAACCAGTAGCACCACAGGTTTGGGCGTCGCTGATTTTCTTCTGGGACAGGCTCAGAGTTGGTCGGCACAGGTCACACCCGAGTTTGGCGGACGCTTAAAGAGCCCGCAGCTCTTCATTCAGGACAGTTACAAAGTGCGCCCGTCATTCACTTTGAATATTGGACTTCGCTATCAGGGAATGACCGGATGGTCTGAAGTCAAAGGCAATGAGATGGTCTTTGACCCTCTGGTATATAACCAGGCATCCCTCTCATCGGGTGCCATGTGGTATGGCTCTACAGCCGCAAATGGCCGTACTTCGTTGCAGGCATCCATGTGGAATACTTTTCTCCCCAGAGTGGGCTTTTCTTATCTCATAACACCCAGCACAACCATCCGTGGCGGCTTCGGCTTGTATGCCTACATCTTGAGCACGGACACGTACGGTACTGGCCTTGGCGCGGCTTTCGGCTCCAAAGGAAGTTATTCGGATACAACTAACGGCGTCTTGCCTGTCGTTTTGCTGTCATCGGACGGAAATACAAACTATCAGGGTGCGGGTGGGAAAAGCGTCAACTCGCTCTATATCGCTGCTTCTACAGACCCGACAGCATTTAATGGACAAGCTGTAAGTTACAACCAATATCACACGCCGGTGCCCAAAATTTATCAGTGGAACCTGGATGTTCAGCGTCAGCTTAGCCCGAACTTCATGGCTGAGCTTGCTTATGTCGGAAGCCATGGATTCAACTTGGCCTTCCCGGTTGACATCAACCAGGTACCGGAAAGTGAACTCGGGCCCAATGATGCCAAGGGGTCAACCAACGCAAGGCCTTACACACAATATCAAGGCATCAGCGGCAGCACAAACAATGCAATCTCCAACTACAACTCCTTGCAGGCTTCGCTTCAGAAACGGCTCAGCTATGGCTTGGAGTTCTCCGTTAACTACACCTGGTCACATTTTCTTGACGACCAGGATTCGGCTGGCTGGGGTGGAAAATCGGGCAACACATACTTTCAACGCTCCTATGCCCCCGATGCAAACTACGGCCCCTCCAACTTTGATATACGGCATATGTTCAAGGGTATTGCCACGTATGAACTGCCATTCGGCAAAGGAAAGCAATTCCTCAACAACAACACGATTCTGGACGAAGTGGTCGGCGGATGGCATATTGCCACAACGGTGCTTGCCCAAACCGGTAACCCATTCACTCCGATCATGAAAACGAACACTTCATACAGCCAGGCTGGCCAGCAGTTCCCGAATGTCGTCGGTAATCCTTTATCCGGCACTTATCACACCATTCAGTCGTGGTTCAACGTCAACGCGTATGCCGCACCAACACCTGCGACATTCGGCAACTCTTCCAGAAACCCGCTGTACGGGCCGGATCTGATCAACGTCAATCTCTCACTAGGAAAAACGTTTTCAATTTACTCCGGCGTCAAAATGGAAATCCGCGCTGACGCTACAAACGTGTTCAACCATCCGAGCTTTGATCTGCCTGACAACAGCATCGGTAAGGGGCATATCGGCCAAATCTCCAGCGTCACCGTTGGGGGCAGGGCTATGCAGCTCTTCGGCCAGATTTTCTTCTAACTTGCATACCATCGTGCGGGTGGCGTTCTTGTCGCTCGCACGATACACCCCCTATACCGAATGGCTCTTAATAAAGCCTTTGCGGATTCAACGACTGCGTTCAGAACCAGCCTGGCGCTCGGATGGCTTCCCGGCAAGGTTTGTTGCATCGCAGATTTTTTACTCCTTGAGGATCGGCATTATGAACCGAAGAAAATTTTTGATTGATGCCAGCGTTTCACTCACGTTGGCCGCTTTTTCCAGAACATTACTGGCTGCAGGCAAGCCGCTTGCACAAGCGCGGCTGACAGTCCAAACCAACAACGTACAAAATGCAATTGCTTCCGACTTTCTTGGTTTCAGCTACGAGTCCGCGCAGTTAGCTACCCCTGATTTTTTCTCGCCAATGAACGTTGACTTCGCCGGCTTTTTCAAACAACTGGGCCCTAATGGTGTATTGCGTATCGGAGGCAATACCAGCGGATCTTCATTCTGGTCACCTGAGGCTGCATCTAGTACAAGCACTAACAAAGCTGAAGTCACTTCTGTCGGTCCGGATGAGGGAAAGCTGCCCCTGGTCACATCGCATAAGACTCCGCAGGCAATACGCAATTTGCGCGAATTCCTGGATATGACTCAATGGCGCTGCATCTTCGGCTTAAACCTGGTCAGCGGCACACCAGAACAAGCCGCTGAAGAGGCCGCCGCTGTTTCTGAAATTCTCGGCGACAGGCTGATTTGTTTCCAGTTCGGAAATGAAGTGGACAACTATGCCAAAAAAGGTCTGCGCCCGGCTGATTATGATTTTGCGGCGTATACAAAAGAGTGGACTAGTTTTTATAACGCCGTAAGCGCGCGCTTGCCGCATCTCAAAGTTGCCGGCCCCGATAGCGCTATCACCGGGGCCTGGGTCAGCGATTTTGCAAAACAGTTTGCCGATAAGGTGATGCTCCTGACCACCCACTACTATGCTGAGGGCCCGCCAACAAGTCCTGCCTCGACAATCGAGAACCTCTTTTCTGCCACCAATCCACGTTGGGATGATGAGATTCCGAACATTCGTCAGGCAATGGCTGAATCGAATCTGCCTTATCGGTTAACCGAAACCAATTCCTGTTTCCATGGCGGAAAACCCGGAGTCAGCAATTCGTTTGCCTCCTCGTTATGGGCGCTCGATTTGATCTTTCAAGTGGCGCTGCTGGGCGGCAGCGGAATTAACTTCCATAGCGGCGGTTATGGATGGTACTCCCCAATCGTTGGCAACGTTGAAAACGGATTTGTAGCGCGTCCGGAGTATTACGCATTGCTGCTCTTTTCACAGATTCTGGGTGGACAGTTAATCCAGAACCGTCTGGATATTTCCGGAGTTTCCACAGACGAATCTCATTCTCTCGTTTGCCACACGTTAAAAAGCCCGGCAGGAAAGCTTCAAGCCGTGATCATTAACAAGAACCCGGCAATGAATTTCAATCTGACCATGCAGGCGAATGTTTCGAGTGGCAGAATCGCGATTCAACGGTTAATTGCCCCAACTCTGGAAAGCCTGAGCGATGTCACTTTCTCCGGCGCTCCCGTGGGCATGAGTGGATCGTGGCGCGCTGACAAGGTTGAGCATTCTAAACTGGAGAGTGGCGTGGCATCTTGTCTCATCCCCGCCGCAAGCGCAGCCTTGCTGACATGGGAAGCTTGATCTCCGTCTCATGGGCTATGAAGTGCTATAGGATGAGCTGTGGCACATTTAACCGACTTCAACGTGCATTGTGAAAACATGCAGCAAGTGATGGATTGTGTGATGCGAAGAAGAGAATTTTTGCGATGGGGATTAGCCTCTGCGGTAGCCGGCGCCATCCCCGTTCGCTCACAAACTTTCCTCAACCAATTGCTGCCGTCTGCAAGCGGCCAAGCCGCCATCTGGAATGTTCGCGCAATGGGCGCCAAAGGCGATGGTCTCGCCCTTGACACAGCCGCCATCAACAAATCCATTGCGGCCGCAGCTGATGCCGGCGGTGGCACGGTCTTCTTTCCTGCCGGAGTTTACCGCTCCTATTCGATTCACCTTAAAAGCCATGTGGGTTTGTATCTTGACCACGGGGCCGTGATTCTAGCCGCTGAAAATCCGGCTACCGACAACGACCCAGGTTACGACCCTGCTGAACCGCACAACGAAACCGGCGAAGCCTATCAGGACTTCGGGCACAATCACTGGCACAATTCGCTGCTCTGGGGTGATGGTCTCAACGACATCTCCATTACCGGCCCCGGTATGATCTGGGGGCAAGGTTTAACGCGCAGTTTTAAATTTGAAAAAAATGGACCCGACCCGGCGCGGCCTGGCATTGGCAGTAAAGCGCTCGCTCTCAAGAATTGCCGTAATGTGTTGCTGCGCGATTTCACCATCAAAGCAGGTGGCTGGTTCGGTATTCTCGCCACCGGCGTTGACAATATCATCGTCGACCATCTCACCATCGATTCAAACCGCGACGGCATGGATATTGATTGCTGCCGAAATGTGCGCATCTCAAACTGCACGGTCAACACTCCCTGGGATGATGGAATCTGCCTCAAAAGCTCCTATGCACTCGGCTCTCTGCGCTCAACTGAAGACGTAACCATCTCCAATTGTTTTGTCACCGGAAATTACGCGCTTGGTTCCGTTGCTGATGCCACATGGCAACCAGTCACTGATCTCCATTGGCCCCCCACCGGCCGTATCAAGCTCGGAACCGAATCGAACGGCGGATTCAGGCGCATCACCATTGATAATTGTGTCTTTGAAAGTTGCCGCGGGGTGGCCATCGAGAGCGTTGACGGCGCCGTCTGTGAAGACATTACCATCACCAACATCAGCATGCGCGATGTTCGCAGCGCGCCCATCTTCATGCGATTGGGAAGCCGCATGCGCGCCCCCGCCGCTACCCCCATCGGAGCCATTCGACGCATCCTTATCAGTCAAATCACTAGCTCCGGCGCAGGTCAGATACCATCCATCCTCGCTGGCATTCCAAACCACCCCATCGAAGACATTCAGATCAGCGACTGCTTCTTTGAGCAGGTGGGAGGCGGGGATAGTGCAATGGCCGCGCTCCTGCCCGCCGAGTTGGAAGCTAAATATCCCGAGCCCGAGATGTTCGGCGCAATACCTGCAACAGGATTCTTGCTGCGCCACGTCAGCAACCTCGCTTTGAGCAACATTGAGGTTCGCCTCATTGCGCCTGATAAGCGTCCTGCCATCTGGGCGCGCGATGTGGATCAGTTGCGGATCAATAATCTGCGCTTGCCAATGAATGCGCCGGCACTCGACGCCGCCGGTATCAAACACGCGCAAGTTATGAATTGCAGCAAATTGCCTGATGGAACGAACGAATTACTGGAAGGAAAGTATTAAATTCTTGCTGCGTCTCGCATTGCTTGTCACGCGTTGTTGCGGTCGCTCAAGCAACGCAATGTAATGCTTACTGCTGACTGATAAATTGTCCCTCCACTTGTGTAGAGGGACATGAATGAACTACTTGCCCTTCACCACCGCGTGCCCGCCAAATGCATTCCGCATAATTGCCAGCATGCGATCCGTGAAGTTGTTCTCCTCGCGCGAGCGGATGCGCCGCAGCAGTGACTCCGTAATCACCGGCGCGCTCACGTTCAAATCAATCGCCTCGAAGACCGTCCATCGCCCCTCGCCTGAATCCGAAACATACGCCTCTAATCCATCAAGCGCCGGATTTTCCTTGAGCGCCTCGGCGGTCAAATCCAGCAGCCAGCTCCGCACCACGCTCCCGTGCCGCCATATCTCGGCTATCTGTGGCAGATTCAGGTTGAGCTGCTCCTTCTTCTCCATAATCGTGAAGCCTTCGGCATATGCCTGCATCATGCCGTATTCAATGCCGTTGTGCACCATCTTCACAAAGTGCCCCGCGCCGGCCGGGCCCACGCGCCCCCAGCCGCTCTCCTGCGCCGGCGCCAGCGCTTCAAAAATTGGCGTCAAATATTGCACCGGTTCCTCATCGCCGCCAATCATCATGCTGTAGCCTTCCTTCAATCCCCACACGCCGCCCGATGTGCCCACGTCCACAAAGCAAAATCCCTTCGCCGTGAGTTCCGCATGCCGGCGCATCGAATCCTTGTAATTCGAGTTGCCGCCGTCAATCAAAATATCGCCCTTGCTGAGCAGCGGCAGCAGCTTCGCAATCGTCTGGTCCACCGGATCGCCCTGCGGCACCATGATCCAAATCGCCTTGCGGCCAGTCAGCTTCTCCGCCAACCCATCGAGCGAGTTCACGCCAACATTGCCGCTCGCTGTCAGCTTCGCCACCGCATCGGCGTTGAAATCAAAGCCAACCACCTGATGACCGCTCAAACGCAAACGCTCGGCCATGTTGCCGCCCATCTTGCCTAATCCAATCAATCCAAGCTGCATTTTTTCTTCTCCATGCTGAAAATACAAATTACCTATTGGCAATTTCTATGACACAATATATCATGTGGTCAGACCACTTGCAGCACTTTTTTACCTTACTTTCCAAATTGCTGCAGCAGACAAGGAGAACTCTCAACATGGGCAATCTGTTCAATCTACGCAATGATGCCGATCTCGATTTTCTTTCTCTCGGCGCGATTGTGCACCGGCTTGATCCTGGAATTATTCCATTCCGAAAAGCAACCACCTGCCAGATACACGTCAGCGGCGGTGAATACAACGTTGCGGCCAATCTGGCGGATTGTTTCCGGATGCGCACGGCTATTGCCTCCGCCATGAGCAGTTACCCCATAGGCGAACTGATTGCGGAACGTGTCCGCGGCCAGGGTGTGCTGGGCATCTACAAGCATTTCGAGCATAACGGCGTCAATGGTCCCAATATGGCTACCGTCTACAGTGATCAGGGTTTCGGCGTACGCGCGCCTGTGGTCTTTTATAATCGCGCCAACGAGGCGGCCGCTTTGTTGCGCCCTGGAGATTTTGATTGGAAAAAGATTTTCTCGCGCGGCGTGAAGTGGGTTCACAGCGGGGGCATTTTTGCCTCTCTCTCTCCGACCACTGCCCAATTGACTGCCGAGATGATGCGCGAGGCCAAAGCTGCCGGTGCCGTGACTTCCTTCGATCTGAACTTCCGTGAGAAATTGTGGAAGATCGCAGGAGGCAATGAAAATACGGTCAAAACAATTGCCGGCATTGTTGAAAACGTCGATGTCCTTGTCGGGAATGAAGAGGATCTGCAGAAAGGGCTTGGCATTGCCGGGCCGCAGGTCGAAGCCAAATCTAAGCTTGATTCCTCGGCATTCTTTGGAATGATTGAACAAGTTGTTGAAAAGCATCCGCACATCAAAGTTGTGGCAACAACTCTGCGCGAGGTGCACTCAACAAACCGCCATAGCTGGAGCGCAGTAGCCTGGGTCGGCGGAAAAACAATTACCGCTCCTACAGCGGAACTCAACGTGTATGACCGCGTTGGCGGCGGTGACGGCTTCGCTTCCGGGATGATCTACGGTCTTCTCAACGAGACATCACCCGAAGAGGCGGTCCGTTTAGGCTGGGCGCACGGTGCGTTGCTTACTACATTTCCGGGTGATACTACAATGGCGACTTTAGAGCAGGTGCAGGCTTTTGCACGAGGTGGCTCGGCGCGCATCCAGCGCTGATTCACGCACTGTCAGATTTGGAATTATCGACTGGATGATGTGCGGCGCTTTTGTTTCTCAGCGCTTTGCGCTTCCATTGATGCGCTTAAGTGGCGCTCCATCAAGGTGCGAGCCTTCTCGGCATCGCGGGCACATACGGCTTTGAAAATCAGACGGTGCATCGCGGCGGCCTCGCGCATATCTTTTGCATGCTCTATCGTTTTACTTCTCTCCTTATAAAATGCAACCGTGAGTGTTTCCATGATTGCGGCGAGCACAGGATTTCCCGAAGCCTGGGCCAGGATGCGGTGAAAGTTCATGTCGTGAACAAGAAAGTCCGTGGGTCGATCCAGTGCGGCAAACAACTCCGCAACTTCCTCCGCCAACGCCATTTGATGTTCCTGTTTGCTGCGTTCAGCCGCCAGCGCAACCAATTGACATTCCAGAATCAATCGAGTCTCAAACATCTGCCAGGATTGGAATCCATGCAGGGCGCCAATCAGGTTGAAGGATGTAATGGCAAAGGCCGGCGGGCCGTCGGCAATGAACGCGCCAACGCCGTGACGCACTTTCAAAACTCCGGTTGCCGCCAAATAACCAATACCACTACGCAACGAGGCTCGACTGATTTTCAGCTTCTGCGCAAGTTCCCGCTCCGGCGGCAACTTGTCCCCGGGCTTGAGCTTTCCATTCTCAACCAGCCTGCGTATATGATTGACCACTTGCATGGAGAGTTGAGGATCTTGCTGCGTGCGCTTCTCTGCCGGCTTTTTGGTGGTTGATGGGTTCATGCTTTTAAATTGGTTCGTCTTGAGCATAACATCATTATCGGCTCTTCTCATTGACTGACCGGCGCAATCCGCTTGCCTGTTTTAAAGTCGCGCTGACGATGTTGATAGCCGGCAGTATTTAAGTATGGCAGAACACCGAAATCTATGTATAATGTGGTCAGACCACTATGAAACCCTGACGGAGGTCGCAATGCCAATGCCGCTTCACCAAGACCGTTTGTTCCCCGCAGATCAGGAAACCAGAAAAATCGCGCGCGCACTCTACTCGAGCGTCCGGCATTTGCCTATCATCAGCCCTCATGGTCATACGCAGGCAGCCTGGTTTGCTTTGAATCATCCGTTTCCTAATCCCGCGCAACTCTTTGTTTCGCCCGATCATTATGTTTACCGCATGCTCTACAGTCAGGGCGTTTCACTCGATGACCTCGAGATTGGCGCTGTTGAGCTCAAAAATCCCCGCAAGGTCTGGCGCATCTTTGCAACCCATTATCATTTGTTTCGAGGAACACCAACGCGACTCTGGCTCGATTATGCATTTCAAGAACTCTTCGGCCTCAATGAGCGGCTCTCAGCCGGGAACGCGGATGACTATTACGACATCATCTCGGAAAAACTCAACCAGCCGGAATATCTGCCCCGCGCGCTCTACGAGAGATTTCGCCTGGAAGTGCTTGCCACAACAGATTCGCCACTCGACACACTTGAATATCATCAGGCGATACGCGACTCCGGGTGGAATGCGCGGATTCTGCCAACCTTCAGGCCTGATCCGGTCGTTGACCCTGAATACGCGGGATTCGCGGAATCAATTGCGCAACTCGGCCAGGCGACCCAAGAAGACACCAGTGGGTGGCGCGGCTATTTGCAGGCATTGCGCATTGCGCGTCAGCGTTTCAAGTCGATGGGATGCACGGCAACCGACCACGGTCATCCTACTGCGCAAACTGCCAATCTTCCCGAAAGCGAGGCCGCACAATTATTCGCCCGTGTGCTCTCCGGGAACGCCACCTCCGATGAGCAGGAAAATTTCCGCGCCCAGATGCTGACTGAAATGGCGAGGATGAGCCTCGATGATGGACTCGTGATGCAGATTCATCCCGGTAGCGTTCGCAATCACAATAAAAAAATCTATCAGCGTTATGGACGCGATGTCGGCGCTGATATACCTCGTGCCACAAATTATGTTGACGCCCTGCGTCCGCTGCTCAATCAATTTGGCAATGAGCCTTCATTAACCATCATCCTCTTCACACTCGACGAATCAACTTATAGTCGTGAACTTGCTCCATTGGCCGGCCATTATCCAGCCCTGAGGCTGGGCCCGTCCTGGTGGTTCCACGATAGTCCTGAGGGAATGATGCGCTTCCGCGAGCACGCCACCGAGACTGCGGGCTTCTACAATACTGTTGGCTTCAATGACGACACGCGCGCTTTTCTCTCCATTCCCGCACGGCACGATGTTGCCCGGCGCGTTGACTGTGCATTTCTCGCCAAATTGGTGGTTGAGCATCGGCTCGATGAAGATGAAGCTTTTGACCTGGCGCAGGAATTAACCACCAGGCTCGTGAAAAACGCGTACCGGCTCTAGAGGATACTGGCACATGGTTTGGCAAAGCAATCAATCGGACGCTGGCTCGGCGCAGCAATCCAGTTCAATGCGCTGGAAGATATGCTTTCTGCTCTTCGCCGCCACATCCATCAACTATATGGATCGCCAGGTTATTGCTATCTTGAAACCCACTTTGATGCAGACCATCGGCCTCACTGAGTTGAGCTACGGCCACATCATGGGCGGATTTATGGCGGCGTATGCATTGGGTTTGCTCTTGGCCGGGCGCTTCGTTGACCGTGTGGGCACGCGCATAGGTTATATGGTCATCATGGGACTCTGGAGTCTCTCCGCCATGAGTCATGCGCTGGCCAATACAGTTACAGAGTTTGCCGTTGCACGCTTTTCTCTGGGACTCGGCGAATCGGGTAATTTCCCCGCAGCCATTAAAACCGTCTCCGAATGGTTTCCTCAGAAAGAGCGCGCCCTGGCCACCGGGCTCTTCAACTCTGGAGCCAACCTCGGAGCCATACTTGCCCCGCTGATTGTGCCCTGGGTTACTTTGCACTATGGCTGGCACGCGGCATTCCTGGCTACAGGCGGCTTCAGCGCGCTATGGATCTTCTGGTGGTTCCGCCACTACAGAAAACCCTCTGTTGATTACACCTTGAGTGAAATTTCTCCTCAGGATCTTCCCCGCCGGAACATCAGTTGGAGAAAACTTTTCTTTCTCCGCCAGACATGGGGCTATTCGATTGCCAAGTTTTTAACCGACCCCATTTGGTGGTTCTTTCTCTTTTACCTTCCTTCTTTCTTCAGCCAGAAGTATCATCTGGACCTCTCGCATCTCGGATTGCCTTTGATTATTGTCTACAGTGCATCCACAATCGGCAGTATTGGCGGCGGGTGGTTGCCTTCTCCTTTTTGCAAGTTGGGGTTGTCCATATCGCGTGCGCGTCTGCTCGCCATGCTTGTTTGCGCTTTTCTGGTTCTGCCCATTCTCGCTTTGAACTCGGTTCAAAATGAATGGTTTTCTATCGCGCTGCTGAGCCTTGCCGCAGCGGCTCATCAGGGCTGGAGTGCCAACTTGTACACAACCGCATCAGACATGTTTTCTCAGCGCGCTGTTGGTTCCATCACTGGCATCGGAGGCATGGCCGGAGCTTTAGGTGGAGTCTTGCTGATGAATTATGCCGGCTACATCCTTCACCTTACGGGTAGTTATACAACACTCTTTATCATTGCCGGCTGCGCTTATATGCTTGCTTTTTTCCTTTTGAACTTGTTCGCTCCAGGCCTCAAACGAGTGGAGGTGACGCTATGAGTTTGTATTGCGCAATCGGAACTCCTCAAACTGATTTGACACTCGATGATTTGAATCAGCATCTGGTTCAGGCTCTCAATCTCATGGGTTCACGTCAGCGTGTGCTTCTGATTCCCCCCGACCAGAGCCGCAAACACTCGCGGGCAGGCGAACTGACCGAATTCGCATGGCAACATTTCGGGTCGCGCGTGAAAGCTGTTTTGCCCGCGCTAGGCACGCACACGCCAATGACTGCGGAGCAAATCTCCGGCATGTTCGGCGCAACGCCAAAAGAACTTTTCCTCGAACACAACTGGCGCAAGGATATTGTGACTCTCGGCGAAGTTCCGGCTGAATATATTCACCTGCAATCCGAGGGCAAGCTGAACTTTCCCTGGCCCGCACAGGTCAACCATCATATTGCGAACGGCGGCTTTGACCTGATTCTTTCCATCGGCCAGGTGGTGCCGCATGAAGTCATCGGAATGGCAAATTACAACAAAAATATTCTTGTCGGCACCGGTGGCGTCGAGGGAATCAATCGCAGCCATTATCTCGGCGCTGTCTACGGCATGGAAAGAATCATGGGACGTGCGCTCAACCCCGTCCGCAATGTCCTGAACTATGCCGACAGCCATTTTCTCAATCATCTGCCCATCGTTTATGTGCTCACCGTGGTTGGAAAAAAGCAAAATGGCCTTGCCGTGCGCGGATTGTTTATCGGCGACGATATCGAATGTTTTGAGCGCGCCGCTGCATTGAGCCTGGCGGTCAATTTTGAAATTGTCGACGAACCTATTCGTAAGGCCGTGGTCTATCTCCATCCTTCCGAGTACCATTCAACGTGGATCGGCAACAAGGCTGTCTATAGAACCCGCATGGCGCTGGCCGATGACGCCGAGCTCATCATTCTCGCGCCCGGCGTCAGAGAGTTTGGTGAAGACGCGGTCATCGACCGCTTGATTCGCAAATTTGGTTACAAGGGTACCGAGGCAACTTTGCGCGCCGTTGAATGCGACGAGGAACTCGCTCTTAATCTGAGCGCGGCGGCTCACTTAATCCATGGCTCATCCGAAGGTCGCTTCAAAATCACATGGTCTCCGGGCAAACTCTCTTCCGATGAAATCACAAGCGTCGGATTTGCCTACCGGCCACTCGGCGAGATGCTCAAGCAATACAACCCGGAGAAAATGAACCAGGGCAAAAACCTCATCAATGGCGAGGAAGTTTTTTATATTTCCAACCCCGGACTCGGCCTCTGGGCGTACCGCGGAAGGTTATAACACGAGGGGGAAGATGAATCAGAAAGTACAAAATCTCGCGCGCTTTTCAATCGGAGTAGGAGATCGCTTTTCTCATCAGGCCGTCGCGCAGCTTCTGGCATGCCGGCAGGCGCTCAACCATGGCGTTGAAGTTATCCCGGTCTGGAATAAATCAAATCGCGAGCACACCATCATTGGTTCTGAACCAGCATCAGCGCGCAAAGCCGCCGACGATGCTGCCGTGAAACTCGATTGGAGGCTGCCCTACTATTGCGATGCTGACCACATCAATGCCAACACTGTGGCTCGCTTTTTAGTTGATTGTGATTTTTTCACGCTTGATGTTGCCGATTTTATCGGTCAGCCTGCGCCGCAAAGCGACATTGACTCTTTTGTTAATCGCCACCGCAGCTTGATCGGCCGCATCAATCTCGATGGTATCGAGTCACCTGTAACGATAACCGGCGATCTGCTCCATAAAACGGCGGCAAAATACCTCAGAGCCGTTCAACACGCCGCTGAAGTTTATCGTATGATCGAAAGCGCGAAAGGCGCCGGAACATTCATCACCGAAGTTTCAATAGACGAAACCGACACGCCTCAGTCGCCTGCGGAATTGCTGCTGGTTCTAGCGGCACTGGGCGATGCCAGGGTTCCGCTTCAGACCATCGCACCGAAGTTCAGCGGACGATTCAACAAAGGTGTTGATTATGTCGGCGATGTAGCGCAATTTGCCTGCGAGTTTGAGCAGGACATTGCAACCATAAATTATGCAATCCAGCACTTCGGCTTGCCTGCCAATCTGAAATTAAGCGTTCACTCGGGAAGCGACAAGTTTTCAATTTATCCATCCATTCATAAGGCGCTCAAGCGTTTCAACGCCGGCGTGCATCTCAAAACTGCCGGCACCACATGGCTCGAAGAAGTCATCGGCTTGGCCGAATCCGGGGGCGAAGGGCTTGATGTTGCCAAAGAAATCTACGCGGAAGCCTATGCGCATCGCGAAGAACTTTCAAAGCCCTATGCAACCGTCATCGATATTGATGAAGCCAAACTGCCTTCACCCTTGCTCGTAAATCAGTGGAGCTCTGTGCAGTTTGCTGCGGCGCTCCGCCATGATCCCGGCTCGGCAGAATTCAACAGCAGTCTCCGCCAACTTGTTCATGTTGGCTTCAAGGTGGCTGCGCGCATGGGCGAGCGGTACACCAGGCAGTTGGAAGAGAATGAAGCTGTGGTGGCGCGCAACGTAACTGAAAACCTTTTCATCCGCCATATTGTGCCAGTCTTTCTCGGAATCTCGTAACCCCACAGTGAAACGCACCGCATCGCCGCAAATTCAACTTTGATCGGAGTTGTCCATGGCTTACGCATTACTCAATTTGGAAGGTAAAGTCGCTGTAGTTACCGGCGGCACATCCGGCATCGGACGCGCCATCAGCCTGGGATTGGCAGAGGCCGGAGCCGATGTTGTGGCTACCGGACGACGTACGCAGTTAGTCGAGGAAGTGGCTTCTGAGATTGAAGCGCGCGGCCGCAAAACCCTTGCACAATCTGCCGATGTCTGTGATCGCGCCTCACTCGTCTCGTTAAGGGATCTGGTGATCAACAAGCTGGGAAAAATCGACATCCTTATCAATTGCGCTGGCATCATCAAACGTAAGCCGACATTGAACATCAGTGATGATGAGTGGAACTCAATCCTCGATATCAACCTGACCGGGACGCTGCGAGCATCTCAGGTCTTTGGCTCGCATATGCTCGAGCGTGGCTCGGGCCGCATCATCAACATCGCATCATTGAACAGTTTTGTTGCGCTGCATGAGGTCGCCGCCTACGCGGCCAGTAAAGCAGGCGTCGTCGCTCTCACCCGCTCGCTCGCCGTCGAGTGGTCGCGCAAGGGCGTCACTGTCAACGCCATTGCGCCTGGTGTCTTCCGTACCGAACTCAACGCGCAACTCCTCGACAGCACACCACGCGGACAGGAACTGCTCATGCGCACGCCGATGGGCCGCTTCGGCCACACTGATGAACTTGTCGGTGCTGCCATCTACCTCGCATCTGACTCCGCCTCCTTCGTCTCCGGCGAAACTCTGGTAGTGGACGGTGGGTTTCTGGCCAGCGGTGTCAATCAATAGCGTATTTTGTTCACAATTTGGGTAGCAAATTCCCTTCAGCACAAACGCGGAAAAATGAGCTGTGCCCTCATGCTCCCATGGCGCTGCTCTCGGCAATGCTCCGCACTTGGCTGTTTGTCGCATACAGGAACTCAGACATCATGAATAATCTGTGCAGGCATAAGCAGCTGGATTCTTTCTGTGTAGTTATCAGCTCGTCGGCCAAAAGCTGTGAATTGGCCAGGTCTATGCCAGCGCAAGAGCCAATACACTTCGGAATTTAATCTACCAGAAAGTTGCTTGTAGGTGTTTCTCTCGACAATTGCGAAGATTGAATGGCCATGTAACCGGATAGAGCCAAGCTTATTTCTAGTTATAAATGCTTCAAAAGCTTACAAGTTAATTCCAGGTAACTATACGTCCAGTAAGTTATTGACTCATTACACGTTGATATTTTGATGTGGAAGAGATCGCTGGTTCGAGTCCAGCCGTGCCCACTATATTGATCAATAGCTTACGGATTCCTGCCCCCTACACAATTGAGAATAGATAACTATTTTTCCAAGTTGGCTAACTGCTTTATAAACAACCCCCATTTTTCGCTCAAAAAACAGGCATGCCCGCGTCGAATAAATTTTTGAAAATCCTCGACGTCCAGGTAGCGGTTTGTATTTCACGAACAGCCAGCATTAACCCTTCTTTTTAAAGTTGTCCGTTTTTAAAATCTTGCCGCCCTCTTCAATCACGTACAGCAGATTCACATCAAGATCCTTCAAAACATCCATGTGCCCCGAGGGCCAGGTGATCTCGACCTCGCTGACTTTTTTTGCCTCGCCAAGCCCGAAGTGGATGCGCAGATCATTCTGCGAGTAATAACCGCCGCCCGAACGAACCTCGTCAATCTGCACCAGCGGCCCTGGCTTGTAATTTACCGCTGCGGTGTTGAGGGTATTCGTAATCGCGGTAACCTTCAATCGCGCGCCAATCCCTGCGCGATTCGATTTCGTACCCACGGTGCGTATCTTGATCCAGCTCCGATTCTTCACCACATCATTTGTTGCCTGCGAGTGAATCAGCTGCGGATACGCATTTACGCAATTCACCACCACATCCACCAGACCGTCATTATCAATATCTCCGAATGCACAACCGCGCGACGGTGCCTGATCCGTGATTGCAGGGCCGGCAATGGCTGTGACTTCTTCGTACTGCCCATTCCTCAGGTTGCGATAGAGATACTTGTGCTCTGCATACGACGCATCAATATTCGTTCCATCTACTTCTGGATAAACGTGGCCATTGCAAACCAGAATGTCCAACCAGCCGTCGTTATCCATATCAAAGAACCCAACACCCCAGCCGAGAAAGCGTGTGTTGATGCCGAGACCAGACAGATACGTATGATCCTCAAAGGTCCCATCGCCGAGGTTCATGTAAATCGAATCAGTATCGCCGGCGAAGTTGGTCTTCACAATATCCAGCAACCCGTCGCGATTGAAATCCCCGATGCTCACGCCCATCCCGGCCTGCGGTTTTCCATCCGGCGAGTAGGCGATGCCAGCTTCAATCGCCACATCCTTGAAAGTGCCGTCTTTCTGATTCTGATAAAACGTCGCCGCTGTCGAATCATTCGCCACATAAATATCCGGCCAGCCGTTGTTGTCAAAGTCGCCAACAGCGCAGCTCAAAGCATACGTTCCAATCGTCCCCCACATACCTGCTTTCTCGCTGACATCAGTGAAGGTCCCGTCGCCATTGTTGTGATACAAAATATTTTTTCCGCCCTCCAGCCCCGGCGGCCCACAAGCAACCAGGATGCCCTTGTAGCGACAGTTCGCGTCTTCTGGCAACGGCGCAGTCTTGACGTCAAAGTCAATATAGTTGCCGACAAACAGATCAAGGTGGCCATCCTTGTCGTAATCGAGAAATGCGCAGCCCGAGTTCCAGCGCAACCTTGATTGCCAAAGACCGGCTTCCTTGGTCACGTCCGTAAACGTCCCGTTCCCGTTGTTGCGGTAGAGTGCATTCTGTCCGTAATAACTGACAAAAAGGTCGTTGAAGCCGTCGTTGTTGTAGTCGCCGACACAGCATCCCTGACCCCAACCCGAGCGGGTGAGTCCTGCCTTTTCGGTCACGTCAGTAAACGTTCCATCACGATTATTCTTGAAAAGATGGCAGATCGGTTCTTCGCCTTTTGGAAACCCCTCAAGCCGCCATCCGTTGACGACAAATATGTCGACCCAATCGTCATGATCGTAATCAAAAAAAGCGACGCCACATCCGGTAGTCTCGAGCAAGTACTTATTACGATGTTCGCCGCCGAAAATTGTTTTTGCATTAAGACCGCTGGATTTTGCAATGTCTACAAAGTTGAGACCAAGCGGCGTACCTATAACATCTGACGGCGGGCCCTTCGGCGCCGGACGGGCCTGTGCCGAATAAGTTTCGCGCGACATGCCCCCGGATTGCTGAGACTGGGCGGGTGCTTGAGCACCGAAGGGTCGGGAGAGACGGAGAACTTCTTCAAGAGGGAGTACAAGAGCAGTGCGAGAAAGAGATTTTAGAAAGCCGCGACGGGTCAGTGAAGAGAAATTCAAGACGAAAACTCCCTATGCGGCAGACGAGGCCGCTGATGGGGAGTATAAATTACAGGGTCGTGGAATGTGGGTATACATGGCTGCGACTAACTCCCTGCCCCTTTCTTTTTCCGCTTCCAAAGCCACCACACCAGCCCAATCAAGGCCAGAGCCATGACAACAAGAAAAGCCTCCCGTGCGTGATGCGCCACCATCGCAACCGCGTTAGGGCCAAAATAGATAACCAGCAGTGAAAGCGCTACCCAGCGAATCATCCTGCCAACAAAAACTGCAAGCATAAACGGCAGAATCTTCATCTCGAAAACACCCGCGCCAAAGACAAAAATCTTCCACGGTGTCGGCGGTGGAAGCATCGATGGAACCAGCACCGCCAGAAACTCCTGCCTGGCAAACTTGTCCCGCATTGCCTCAAGCTTCTCGCGATCCATCCGCTTGAGCAGAAAAAGCTCCCCACCAGCGCGACCCAGCAGAAAGGGAACCAGCCCTCCAATCGAAGACCCAACTGAAGCCAGCAGGCAATAGAGCAGAAAATGACTGCGATCAGCCCAGACATAATCTCCAATCAGCAGATCCATCGGCAGCGGAATCGATGAAGTATCGATGATTGCAGCCGCGCCAATCCCCCAAATTCCCAGATGCAGCAGCCAGTGTTGCAATGCACTGATCCAATGGGAGAAAAATCCCGGCAAAAGCACGTCAATACACAGGAAATGGCTCAAAATCAAAATCCCTTCGGGCGAAATATACGTCTAACAAATAGAGACGATATGCGATCCTTCTCATTGTAAGTTGAGCTGCACTCTTCGTGCAGAGTTCTGCTGGCATCAGCGAGAAGATTGACACCCTGCGCGGGATGAGAGAATAGAAGAGGAATTACGCTGGCTAGAGCACATTGACTCACCCCGGCCGATGAACCCATGCAGCTACTGGATCTTTCACCCAACAAAAAGGACGAGTCGACCACACCCCCAGAGGAATCACTGTCTGAGGTGGGCGCCGGCGCACAGCCGGATTCCGTGCATGCTCCAGATTCAGATTCAGCGCTTCGCCCTTCGAGCGGCGGTTCGCGCTGGATAGATTACAACACCCACGAACTCCTGGAGATGATCAGTGAGCTCGAGGATGATCGCCGCTGGTCACGCCTCCGCGAGGGCATTTACCTCGCCGTATTTGTCCACATTCTCATTCTCCTCGCACTCACTTTGCTTCCCCGTTACGTCTTTAATCAAGCTCAAATCATTGATCCCATCGACGCACTTCAGAAAAAAAATCTCCAGTATCTTGATCTCCCGCCCGATGCACTGGACCACTCGGTTCCACGGCCGGTTGTGAAGCCTGCTCCCGTCAAACCTCCAGCCGTAGATCAGAAGACCTTGCAACGCCTTCAGGTGGAGCAGCCGGTCAAAGCTCCTGAGATCCCGCAACCGGCACCGCCAAAGGAAGTAGCAACCAATAATCTCCCCTCTGCGCCAACGCCAGAGCCCACAGTCGAGGCGCCGCGTCCTTCGGCAGTTCCGGCCCGGCCCAGCTTCGCAATGAATAATGAGAGTCCGATCGACGAGATGCGCCAGGCAATGCGCAGCCACGGCACAGGAGAGTCAAACGGAACCCACTCCGGCAATCGGATGCCCTTGCACCCCGGCGCAGGAGCTGGCGGAGTACAAGTGCTCTCAGACACGCAGGGAGTTGATTTCAGCGCGTGGCTGCAACACTGGCACGACGAAACGCAGCGCACCTGGGACCCTCTGATTCCCGACGAAGTGAACCCACCAATTTTGAAGCGCGGGCAAGTAATGATTCGCTTCAAAGTTCTGCCTAATGGCCGCCTGATGGATGGCAGTCTCATCCTTGAAGGGCGCTCGGGTGATACGGCACTGGACCGTGCGGCGTGGGGCGCGTTGACTGGATCGAATTATCCGGCGCTGCCAAAGGATTTTCACGGGCCGTATTTGGAGTTGCGAGCGCTGTTTATGTACAACATCAACCCGCAGATGCAGTAGGTTGTCACAGTTTCACAGTGGCTGGAATTCAGATGGTTTTGAGAAATCGTCTATTTATATGTGGTTTGTTTTGAGATGGTTAGACGGGGTGTCACAGTCTCACAGCGGTTTTTTTGAAAAAATCATTTCGAATTTTGAGGGGTTGGAGGGGGTAAGTGGCTGAGTGCCGGGGAGTTGACTTGATGTTGATGGCGCTGATGTTGACTATTTAGTTAGCCATCTTGAAAAACAGGTGTCAGATTTCAGATTTCAGATGTCAGATGTCAGATGTCAGGGGTCAGTTCTCAGTTGTCAGGGGCTAGAGTTTACGTGTTGTGCATGGAGATTTCCTTTTCAACTCTATTGTGCGCGTATTGGGGGTAATTATCTGCAAGGCATTGCAAGCGGCGGAGACGCCGTTGGGGGAACAACAGGCAGGGTGAGGGAGTGTATGGAATACGACTTATCAAAATCGAGAAGTGGGGCACCCGGCGATCATTTTACTTCCCAGGTCTCTACGAGACCCGGGGCACCCATTCAT
>VFSW01000208.1_pt1 | contig 81917 bp, 70 predicted proteins | sample 5358111 | NCBI WGS metagenome assembly VFSW01 (sample SAMN11554181, study PRJNA540505) | mine drainage metagenome | isolation source: sediment from site ElyBrook_90M | place: USA: Ely Copper Mine, Vershire, VT | collected 2017
CGAAATATTAAAAATACCCATAATTATCGGTTTTTTTACGGAATGAACCCAATCGTGATTGAAAACAAGCCACTTGCGAAAAAACAAACCCAATCGAACCCAATTAATATTCGGCTTTTTCGAAGGGTTTGTATCAGTAGCTCATGCGCTTTGCGACACCCACAAAGTGTGAAAGAAGTAGCGTCATTCCCGCGCAGTGCCTGCCCCCGCGAAGGCGTGGGGCGGGAATCCAGCCCTGGATCCCCGCCTTCGCGGGGCGGACGGCGCATGGGTTCCGTGACGCGATTCTACTTTCGGAGCAGGGGAGCGGCTTATGCCGGGCGGGAGTTTGGCGGACGAAAAATCGGGCTCCAGCCCGGCATCAGAGGCCCGTGCTGTAGCGGCGCTCTGCGAGCGCCGGGTGTTACTTAAAAAGGCCGACGGTCCCTTCCTGCGTCAGGGCAGGCTCCGACCGCCGCTACAGCTCAAGAGCCGACGGTCCCTTCCTGCGTCAGGACAGGGCGAGATCCTTCGCCGCACAAACCGCGACTCAGGATGACACGGCGCAGGTTGTGGGGGCTAAAGCCCTCGTCCATGGGGCATGCGCATGCGGCACGGCTGAAGCCGTGCCCTGATACAAGGCGCCTTGGAGTGCGGCGGCTTGACACGGGTTGACGCTGGTTCACATAATGAATGCCGCTTATTCAGCCAGACGGGCAGGCCGCGCCGGGCGCATTGCGGCGTGTAGCCCGGCAATGGCTTTGCCGCTGCAATGCCGACGATGGACGCAGGCTGTAACCATGACGGCGCTGGCGCACGCCGGGGAGAGACTATGCCAGAGGTTTTTCGGAATTACATTAACGGGCAGTGGGTGGAGTGCGCATCCAAGCGAACTTTTACCAATATCAATCCCGCCGATACGCGGGAGACCGTTGGCCACTTTCAGGCATCCGGCGCAGCGGACATGAACGCGGCCTGTGACGCGGCAGCGGCGGCGCACGCAGCCTGGGCGGCGCTTCCCGCACCGCGCCGGGGCGAATATCTTTACAAGGCCGCGGAGTTGATGGAGGCAAAGCTTGACCAGTTGGGCGCGGAGATGACGCGCGAGGAGGGCAAGACTCTTCCGGAGGCCAAGGGCGAGGTTAAGCGCGCCATCAACATTTTGCGCTATTTCGGCGGCGAAGGAGCGCGGCAGTTCAGCTACCAGATTCCCTCCGAGCGCGAAAACGTCTTCTGCTACACCCAGCGCAAGCCTCTGGGCGTGGTGGGATTGATTACGCCGTGGAATTTTCCCTCTGCCATCCCGGCCTGGAAGATGGCGCCGGCTCTGGTGGCCGGCAACACGGTGGTGATAAAACCCGCTTCGCTCGCGCCGCTTAGCGCCTACCGCATTGTTCAGGCGCTGGATCAGGCTGGCGTTCCCGCCGGCGCGGTCAACCTTGTCACGGGAAGCGGCAGCGAGGCCGGCAACCCATTGGTGCTGCATCCTTCCGTTCGCGCCATTTCCTTTACCGGATCATGCGACGTTGGCAACAGCCTTTATGACCAGGTGGCGGCGCGCCGGATTCGCATTCAGCTTGAAATGGGCGGCAAGAATCCGACGGTGGTGCTGAAGGACGCGGACCTGGATTACGCCGCCGGCGTGTTGATTAACGGCGCCTTCTTTTCCACCGGCCAGAAGTGCACGGCCTGCAGCCGCGCCATCATTGAGAAACCGGTTTATGAAGCGCTGACCGCAAAACTGATTCAGAAAACCCGGCAATTGAAAATCGGCAACGGGCTTAACCCGGGCATTGACATGGGACCCGCCGTAGACGCCCGGCAGCTTGAAACCGATTTGAAATACATCGAAATCGCAAAGCAGGAGGGCGCGCAGTTGCTTTGCGGCGGCAACCGCCTGAGCGGCCGCGAATATGACCACGGGTTCTACGTGGAACCCACGCTGTTCGGCGGCGTAACCCCGGAGATGCGCATTGCGAAGGAGGAAGTCTTTGGGCCGGTGCTGGCGCTGATGGTGGCGGAGGATTTTGAGGACGCCATGCGGATCGCCAACGGCGTGCGCTTTGGCCTTTCGGCCTCGATCGTATCGCGCGATTTGACCCGGGTGCACCAGTTCCTGAACCGGATTGAAGCGGGCCTGATCACGGTGAATCTGCCCACGGCGGGGGTTGAGTACCAGCTTCCGTTTGGCGGCACCAAGGAATCCAGCTTTGGCATGCGTGAGCAGGGTCCGATGGCGCTCGAGTTTTACACTGAAACCCGAACCGTGTATCTGAAGTATACGCAATAGCCGCAGCCGCCGCGGCCCTCGGCCGCGCGGCGCAGTTCCGTCAATGCCATTGGCCGCCCTTTTGCAGGGCGGCTCGCGAGGTGAAACGATGAAGACCCAGCAATTTCTTGCCAAGCTTAAATTGCCCGTTGAAGACAATCACTCTCTCAAGCCCAGCACGCGGCACTTTCCCGACGGCGGCCATTTTCGGATAGAGATTCCCAGCGTTGAAGGCCCGCGCGTATTTCGTGAAGTGCTGGAAATGGCCAAAGAGCAGGAAGTGACCGTGCACCGCATCAGCCAGGGCAGCGGCATTTTGCTTTTGCCCAAGAAAGAGATTCGGGAGATGGCCCGCATCGGGGCTGATAACCGGATTGAGGTTTGCCTGTTCGTGGGGCCGCGCGCCACGTTTGAAACCGGCGCCCAGGCGGTTGCTTCCGCGGGCAAAGTGATCGGCCTGCAGCATCGCGGCGCGGATCAGCTTGTCTATGCCATTGAGGATGTGCGCTGGGCGTGCGAGCTGGGCATTCGCAGCGTGTTGCCGGCGGACCTGGGGCTGATCTGGGTGCTGAATGAGATGAAGGCAAAAGGCGAGCTGCCGAAGGACCTGGTGATCAAAAGTTCCGTCACTTTGCCCGCCGCCAATCCCGCCACCGCAAGGCTGTTTGAGCAGGCGGGCGTTTCCACCCTGAACCTTTGCACGGACCTCAGCCCCGCCCAGATCGGCGCCATCCGCCAGGCCGTCACCATACCGATCGATATGTACATCGAAGTGCCGGATAATTTTGGCGGGTTTGTGCGTTATTACGAACTGCCCCAACTGCTGCAGGTGGGTTCGCCACTTTATCTGAAGTTTGGGCTGCGAAACGCTCCCGATATTTATCCCTCCGGCGCGCACCTGGAATCCACCGCCATCAACCTGGCGCGCGAGCGGGTGCGCAGGGCGCGCATTGCGTTGGATGTGATCGAGCGCTTTGCGCCGGAGTATCGCATGTCGCCGCGCGGCAGCAAGGACCTGGGCATTCCGGTGGCCTAGCCGCAACCGCACCCATATTCTTCCCCGCGCTGGCGGGGAGGGGTACGGGCGCTTTGTAATACAAAGTACTTGACATCAATGTCCCTGTGTGGTCTATTCTTTCCTGATGCTTCCCGATCACCCATCCCGCTTGCGCACCCGCTGGCCGCGCCCCGGCCGCGAATTCGCCATGGAAAACCTGCGCTTCATCCGCGAAACCATGGAGCGCTCGGCTTCCTTCACCGCCGTTCCGGGCTGGGGAGGCGTGGGCATGGGCATTACCGCGGTGGGAGCGGCGGTGCTTGCCGCGCATCAGCCCTCATCCTCCATGTGGCTGATGGTGTGGGTAACCGAGGCGTTTGTCGCCTTCACGCTCGGCGTACTGGCCGTGTTGCAAAAGGCGCGAACTGCGCATGTGCCCTTGTTTTCCGGAGCGGCGCGCAAGTTTGCGCTCAGCCTGCTGCCTCCGGTTGCGGTGGGAGCGGTGGTTACCCTGGCGCTGGCCCGCGTCCACATTTACCAGCCTCTGCCCGGCATCTGGCTGGCCTTGTATGGCGCGGGCGTGGTGACCGGAGGAACCTTTTCCGTGCGCGTGGTGCCGGTCATGGGGCTGTGCTTTATGGCTCTTGGGGCGGTGGGGTTGTTCCTGCCCCAGGCCTATGGCAACGCCGTGCTGGTGGCCGGTTTTGGCGGCCTCCATATCCTGTTTGGCGCCTTGATCGCCTGGAGGTACGGTGGCTAGAAGCAAAAACCTTGGCAATTCATCGCGCCCAAACGACGCCACGGCGCGCGCGCGGGCGCGCGCTGCATCCCCCGTGCGTGTGCAGCCGATTGAATTTGACCGTTTGATTCACGAACACATCCGGCTGGGCATTGTAAGCGCTCTCGCAGCCAACGCAACGCTCAGCTTTAATGCTCTGAAGGTGCTGCTGAAGACTACCGACGGCAATCTGAGCATTCACGCGCGAAAATTGGAAGAAGCCGGCTACATCACCTGCCGAAAATATTTTAGCGGGCGGGTGCCGAAGACGGAGTTTGGCTTGACGCCGGCCGGCCGGCGCGCCTTCGAAGGCTATCTGAACGAAATGGAGACGCTGATTCGTTCCAGCCGCTCCCATGCGTGATTTTTTTCGTCCATCTGCTTTGCACGATAAACTACTTTTTGTTGCGCGGTGTTTCAGGTTTTCAGCATGAACAGAATCCCGGGTCTGCACGTGGCAATCATCATGGATGGCAGCGGGCGGTGGGCGCGCGCGCGTGGACTGCCGCGTTCCGCCGGCCACCGCGCCGGCATGGACGCCGTGCGCCGCACCATTGCGGCAGCGCCGCCGTTGGGCATCAGCAGCCTGACCCTGTTCGCATTCTCCTCCGACAACTGGCGCCGGCCTGCCAGCGAAGTGGCCGGATTGATGCGGCATTTCGAGGAGTATCTGGGAACCGACACGCCTTTGCTGACAGCGGCAGGAGCTCGCCTTACGGTTTCGGGGCGCCGTGACCGCCTTCCGCTTTCCCTGCTGGAAGCGATCCACGATGCTGAAACGGAAACCGAAGAAGGGCGCAATCTGCACGTACGCCTGGCCATAGATTATTCCGCCCGCGAGGCTATTGTGGAGGCGGTGCGACGGACGGGCGAAGGCCTTGAATTAACCCGCGAATCCCTGGAGCGCTCCTTAAGCCAGACCTGCCATGCCGGCGAGCTGGCCCGGGTCGATCTGCTGATCCGCACCAGCGGCGAGCAGCGCCTGAGCGACTTTATGCTGTGGGAGTGCGCTTACGCCGAGCTGCATTTTACGCACCGCCTGTGGCCGGATTTCGACGCGAGTGATCTGCGCGCCGCCGTCAACGATTTCCATTCCCGCCAGCGCCGTTTTGGAGGGTTGCTGGAAGCCGCCGGCTAAGGCCTCTGTCCCGCTCTTCACGGCATCGCGACCGCGCCGGCAAATCCTGAAAAGCAAGTAGCGGAGGCACGCTGTGAGCTTCAAATGGTTCCGCGCCCTGGGGTGGTTTTATCTGCCGGTGGCATGGCCGGGATGGCTGGCCGCGCTTTTAACTCTGTTGTTTTGTCTGCAGACTTTCCTCGCTGTGGATCGCCACTCCCACTCTGTTTCGGATACGCTTTACGGCATCTTTCCGTTCTGGGTGGGCGCCTGGACCATCTTTGGCTGGATCGCCTCCCGCACCTCCGAATCCCGGCCGCGATAGTGTAAGCTATACGCAGCGACTTTGGAGAATGCGTGCATGAGCGCCGCGAGTATAACGGTTCTGGTGGTGGATGACGAGCAGCCTGCCCGCGACGAGCTGATATTCCTGCTTAACGCCTTCCCCGACCTTGAGGTTGTGGGCCAGGGCAAGAACGGCGTGGATGCGGTCAACCTGATTCGCGAGCTGAATCCGCAGCTTGTTTTTCTGGACGTTCAGATGCCGGGCTTGGATGGCTTCGGGGTCATCAAGAAGCTGCTGGATAAGAAGTCGCCGCTGCCGCTGTTCATTTTTGCCACGGCTTATGACCAGTATGCGGTGCAGGCATTTGAAGTCAACGCTCTCGACTACCTGCTGAAGCCGGTGGCGCGCGTGCGGCTGGAAAAAGCCATCGGCAAGGCGCGCCGCAGTATGGAATCCAATGAATCGGCGCGCGACAAGCTGGACCGTCTGGTGCAGATGTTTGAACAGCGCGCTCCCGCCGCGCCCAAGACCAAGCTGATTGTAAAAAGCGGTGGCAGGCTGCACCTGGTGGATTCGAGCGAGCTCATTTATGCCAGCATTCAAGACGGCGTGATCACCATTGTGACCAGGGAGATGGAAGGCGAATCCAATTTCCGCACCATCGAAGAACTGCAGGCCAGCCTGGATCCCAAAACCTTCTGGCGCGTGCACCGCAGCTTTTTGATCAACGTGAACCGCATCAAGGAAGTGGTGCCGTGGTTCAAGAGCTCATTCCAGCTAAAAATGGATGACCGCAAACAGACGGAAATTCCGGTCAGCCGCGCCCAAACGCGCCGCCTGCGCGAAATACTGAACCTTTAAGCCGATCTTCAGTTCCGGGTCCGCGGGATCAACGGGGCCTGCCCCGCGCGTGGCCTTACTCCGGAGCGCGCTCGCAAAGCATAACGCGTTCTTCCTTATCGATCTCCCGCAGGCGGACTTCCACCACTTCCAGGCTGGAGGTAGGCACTGTCTTGCCGATAAAATCGGCGTGAATCGGCAGCTCGCGGTGGCCGCGGTCTATCAGCACCGCCAGCTCCACGCGGCGCGGGCGCCCGTAATCCACCATGGCGTCGAGCGCGGCGCGCGTGGTTCGGCCCGTGTAAAGCACGTCGTCCACCAGGATGACCGTGCGGCCTTCAATGGAAAACGGCAGCGGGGTACGCTGCACTACCGGCTTCTGGTCCACAGTGGAAAGGTCGTCGCGGTAGAAGGTAATATCCAGAGTGGCGACGGGAAGCTCATGCTTCTCAATTTCTCCAATGCGCCGGGCCAACCGTTCCGCCAGCGGCACGCCGCGGCGGCGGATTCCCAAAAAGACGAGATCGTTGGCGCCGTTGTTGCGCTCTATAATTTCGTGCGCCAGGCGCATCAGGGTGCGGTCGATCTCCGATGCGGACATCAGTTGAATTTTTTCCCTCAACCGCTGGCGGGGCGTTGCGGCAGCCGTTTCTTCCATGCTGTCCTCCTTCGCGCCATTATACTCAAGGCGGGCTGCGAAGGCCAACTGGCCGTATCGGTGGCCGGATCGGGCAGGGCCGCGTGTGGCGCAGTCGTTCAACCGTTACACTTACGTGCTGAACAATCCAACGCCACGGATTGACCCGCTTGGGTTGCCTGGGATCACAATCGTAAACTGCAGGCGGGATGTCGCCGCCACCTCTGTTGACGGCCAGTACGACTCTAACAGTTGTTGAAAAACGTTCCGAGGATGTCATCCTGAGCGCAAGCGAAGGATCTGCTTTTTGCGGCATCAAACGCATACGAGATTCCTTGTCGCTTGCTGCTCTTCGGAATGACAGGCGGCACGAGTTTTACAACATACTGCTGCCGTCTGGTACCGCGAGGATTGTGCGGGCCGGGACTATTTTTCCAGTCCAATCGGCGGTAGAAATGATCCAAGCGGGCCGCAGACCGCGAGGATTTTTTAGTTGTGTCCATTTTTCAGCAAGCTGCGGGAAAATGGATGGTTCCGGGCTGAATCGCACACATCTCTGAATTCTGAGGTGAATACGATGGAGCGGCCAAACTTTACAGAAGTGAATCTGAAACTGATGGATTCGAACCCTGATGGCCGTCGGGCATATTTATCACTGGCCTGTTTGCTTCTCTGCAGCGCGCTGGGGGTTGGAGGCTTTGATGTTCGAGCGGCGGCAGCAGCCTCCGGACAGGTTCACATTGAGGCTTTACACGTGCCGGAACTCGACGCCGGCTTTCACCTTCTCTACGAACTGAAGCCAGAGGAAGCCCGCAAACAGTTCGAGGCCTTGCAGAAGTCTCATCCGGAAGACCCCCTTGGGAGCGCGGCGGACGCGGCCGCTTATCTGTTTGAGGAATGCTATCGCCAGGGCGTTCTGACCTCCGGGTTCTTCCTGGATGACGAGCGATTTCTGGGCAAGATACCTCTCAAACCGGACCCGGAACTGCGCGCGGCATTCTTCGCCGCCGATAAACGGGCGCAGGACCTGGCGCAGTTGCAATTGAAGTCGAACCCGGACGACCCGAATGCGTTGTTCGCCATGGCCCTCAGCGTGGGTATGGAGGCCGACTATGCCAGCCTGATTGATAAGCAGCAACTCGACAGCCTGAAAAAGATTCGCGAAGCTGATACGTACGCCAAGAGACTGTTGGTGATTGCCCCGGACGCCGCTGATGCCTATCTTGGCCTGGGCACGGCGAATTACGTCATCGGAAGTTTGCCGGGAATCAAGAAGTTTTTCCTCGGCCTCGCCGGAATCCACGGCAACAAGAAGCTTGGCATCCAGCAGCTTGAGATCGCCGCCGATCATGGCCGGTACTTGCGGCCGTTTGCGAAGATTCTGCTGGCCATGGCCGCCCTGCGCGAAAAGAAGCCAGAATTAGCTCGCGCTCAGCTTAAGGAACTCGTCGCCGAATTCCCCGAAAACCCGCTTTTTGCCAGTGAGCTGGCCAAGCTCAAGGTTTCACCTGCTACGGCAATTCCTTCTGAAAAGTGAATTGTTCCCGCGTTGAATGTACTTCAGCAGTCTGTACATCCAGCAGTTTGTTGAAAAACGTTCGGAGGATGTCATTCAGAGCACAAGCGAAGGATCTGCTTTTTGCGGCATCATGCACCTACAAGATTCCTCGTCGCTTGCAGCTTCTCGGAATGACAGGCGGCACGAGTTTTTCAACAAACTGCTAATGTTGGTTTCTCGAACGTCATGGACCGGCCCGATCAATGGCGGCACGAGGGCATAGGCTTGCCGGATTCAGGGATACTCAACCACAGCGATCAGGCCCCTGTCCCTTTTTGAACAGTCCGGTCCCGGACAGATTACCCAGGCTCGTGACCCGTGTCACCGACGAGGACAGCATAAAGAACTAATAGAAAAGGTGTCGACCGGCGAACGGATCAAATGTCTCCAGATATTTGAACTTATTGCCGGACAGGCAAAAGGAGTACGTCAATGAAAAGAATCTTCTCGTTAATTGCCGTTATGGTTTTGGTTGGCCTGCCGGCGTCTGCCCAAAAAGACGAAAACAATCGCATTAGGAATGCCGGCAAAGTGATGGTGGCGATTCTCAATGTTCCCGACGATATTCCTGAGGATATTCTCAAGAAGGCGGAATGCGTCATTGTTTTGCCTTCCGTGATGAAGTTTGCAATCGGCTTCGGGGGTAGCTACGGTCGCGGCGTGATGACTTGCCGGAGCGGCAAAGAGTTCAGCGGACCTTGGAGTGCGCCTTCCATGATGGCGCTCGAAGGTGGAAGCTTCGGCCTTCAGTTGGGAGGCCAAGCGACAGACTTTGTCTTGTTGGTGATGAATCAGCGCGGGGCTTCTTCTATTCTCACCAGCAAGGTCAAGCTCGGCGGCGACGTGGCTGCTGCAGCCGGGCCGAAAGGCCGAAGCGCGGCAGCCTCCACGGATGTCACGATGCGGGCGGAAATTCTGTCGTATTCGCGTTCGCGAGGTTTGTTCGCCGGGATTTCACTGGAAGGCTCAACTCTCCGTCCCGATAACGATGGGAACGAGAGGCTTTACGGAAAGGGAACCACCGCGAAGGACATCGTAATCAATAGTACGATTCGCCCGCCCGCATCGGCGCAATTGCTCCTTGCCACTCTGAACAAGAAGTCACCGAGAAACAAGTCCGGTAGCTAGGCTTCGTGGCGCAACACCCTGGAGCAGGCCAGATGGGTCTGCCTGCGAAGAGAAGGAGGTCAATAGCCCATGCCTTTACTTCAAATTATAACGGTTCTGATCGTAGTGGGCGTTCTGCTTTGGCTGGTCAACCGCTTCATACCAATGCAGGGAACGATCAAGTCCATTTTGAACGCTGTCGTGATCATTGCTGTGGTGTTGTGGCTTCTGAATGTGTTTGGACTATTTCATAGCCTCTCCGGCATCCGGATCGGCAATTGAACGGACCCAAGTCGACGCGGAAGAGAAGTCTATAGCAGGGATCCTGGCGCACAAGCGGAAAGGAGACTTCGATGCTACTTCTGATTATTGTTCTGCTGCTTTTGTTCGCCGGCGGCGGCGGCTATTTCGGATATTCCAGATGGGGGCCACGCGGGGGCCTGGGAATAGGCGGGACGATCCTGCTCATCGTGTTGGTCTTGTACCTGGCCGGCGCGTTGCGTTGACCTTATTCGGATCGCTCTGAAATCGACGGAATGTAGTTTGCCAATCACCGGAACCAAAGCATTACGGACAAGGCAAGCCGTGACGGAAGTGCGCTAATGAGACGAACCAGATTTGTCAGCACAGGAGCTTTGCTCTCGCTTCCCGGAATTACTGCTCCTATCTGCGCGAATCAGCAGCAAGACCAGGAAAAGCAGCAACGGAAGGCTCGGTAACAGCAGCAAGAGCAGGGGAGGCAACAGTAACAGAAGGCCCAGCGACAGCAAGCTCCGAACCGGCGGCAGCGCCAGCATGCTCAGCAACAGCGGCCTGTCTGCCAGGAGCGTCGCGCACAGAACTGGCAGGCCGGGCGCCAGAAAGGGCAGCAACGCGGCGGCTACACTTCCAACCGGATTCCTGAGGACCGCGGGTTTTGTTTGGGAACCAGCGAAAAGCCGCGGACTTCCTGGAAAACGGAAGTCTGATGCGCTACCTGCTCAATAAGACGCTCCGCCCGGAGCGTCGCCGGGTTGGCTCTGGCATGCGCCCCTATCGACCCAGCTTAGCCCAGTTACTGAGATTCGCAGTATGGCGACGGGGTTCCCGACGCCGGGCGCCTTACTGCGAATCTCAAGCTGCAGAAGGTTGCGGGCAATTTCTAACGGAGGATTCATATCGATCCACGAAGGGTTTTTCTTCAGGAAATTCGTGATGGCAGCGTACTCGCCCGCATAGGCAACCGCAATCGCTTTCTTGGTGCTGGGAATGCCTACGGTTACGGGGGCGGGTTCGTCCACTTTGTTTGATGCGGTTACTTGATATCGCTTGATGACGGCCGTGGGTCGATGGTTCTGGTCATAACCAGCGAAAATTACCTCGATGGCGGGCTTGTCCCAGACATCCTTGCGGTAGGATTTGGGCTCGTCAGCCCTAACCGCGCCCAACCCTTTCAGAACCGGGTCCCGCGCCAGCTTTGAAAAATTGGCCACCACATCAGGGATATTGTTGGCGCTTCGGCAAGCCTGCAGCCCCAGGCTTTGCAAGTTGAAGTGCGCAGCAGTCTGTAGAAGGATTCCCCGGGCGGCAAAGGCGCAATTGGCGGTGCGAACGATTTTGCATCCCTTTCCGGTCCAGGTTTTGTTGCCCATGTAATAGGTGATCAGTCCGTCGGCCGCGAGCAAAACCTGGCCGTGGGTATGTACAGCCACGATAGTAGTCCCGAAGCAGGGGCAAACCCCGAGAATGAAACCAACAGCGATCATCACTGCCTTATCGGCTGCCCGCACTCCCCTCCTTCTTTGATCGGCGTACGCGCTTCCTGCGGCAACTTCCTCCAGAATTTTATCCGCGCTCATAGGTGCATAAACTCCTTCGCGCCTTTCTTCCTGCTTCAATCATATCGCAATGCCACCACGGGACTCATCATAGCAGCTCGCCTACGATCTGTGGCAAGCAAAGCGCCGCTCCAGGAAGCCGCGCGTCAAGCAGTTCTTCGCCACGGCGCCGGGTGACGATCGAGCTGGTGTAGAGAAGGGCGGGTGTCCGCAAGGTCTTTCGCAGTAGCGGGACGGCTTGCCGTCCCCTCCGTGTATATTGGCGCCGAACCAAGAAGGGTAGGGCAAGCCCTGCCTCTACTTGGTGATCGGGTTGCGCAAAGCGGGAAGCTACAAGCCGACGTAGCGCCGACCTTTAGGTCGGCACCAAACGGCGTCTGAGGTTCTGTGACCCGGAGGGTGCCACGGTCAATTCGTCTTTGGAATTGACCGCAGGTTCGTCATCGAAGGAAACGTCCGCCGTCACGAGGGCGCTGACCGCGGCTTGTATCTACTCGCTGCCCGCTCGTGACGCCGCCGCCCAACTGTGGTATAAAACTACGAGGAACGGAGGGTGGGGATATGGCAGCACTCGATTGGTCACAGTGCTCCGCCGTGGAGAGCATCCCCGGCAAGCGTAGCGGCGCATGGGTATTCCGGGATACGCGGACGCCGGTTTCAGTTGTCTTTGACAATCTGGAAGCTGGAGCCTCGATCAGCGAGATCATGGAGTGGTTTCATTTGTCCCACGAACAGGTGGTTGCCGTGATCGAATTTGCGGCGCGAAGCCTTGACGCGCCACCGGTGCACCCCCCCGGCCCAATGGTCGATGCTCATACTCTTTGATAATGGTACTCCAGCCCCACTCCGGTATGCGCTCAAGGGCCACGCCGCCCCTTTCATAGATGCGCCACCCACGGGTCCCTGCAAGGCTTTTCGCAGTAGGGGGACGGCTTGCAGTCCCCTCTTCGTATATTGGCCCCGAACCCAAAAGGGTAGGGCAAGCCCTATCCCTACTTGGTGATCGAGTTGCGCAGTGTGGGAAGCCACGGGCGCTGGCCCCCGCTCTTCGGCTACAACATCGACCTGCATCAAAGCGGTGAGGCTGCTGACAAGACGCCGCAGGCGACATTGCCCAATGGCAGCCCTCGGTCCAATCGGCGCGGTTCTCGCCATGGATCGCTTGCCTTGCTCGCAGTCACGGCCCGCCGCGGCGGGCGCCACGTCTGCACCACCCGCGACATGAATGTTTGGAGTGAAAAGAAAAGGCTTGAAAAGCTCGCCTACATGCACAATAATCCGGCCAAGCGAGGCTTGGTGAAACTCCCGGGACAGTGGCCGTGGTCGAGTTGGAGATTCTACCACTTGGAAGATGCCTCGGTGCTGGCGATGGATCGACTGAGGTGAATCGCAGACATCACACCACGATGTCTGCGCCATCCGCGCGAGTGGGAAGACGATCACTAGCAGCCGCTAGAAGCTAGATGACTAGAGTTCGAGTGGAGAGCCGGTTCGGACAAGCTGACGTCACATTCCAGGGCGGGCAGTATCGTCGAGAACTGCACTACCCCCCGTGGAAATGCGCTTGCTGCGGCGCGAGACCCGAGACTTACACGCTTTTAATAGACAAGAAGATTGAAGAGCACATCACATATAAATTTCCGACATGGGTCCCGTCATGCGAGCTGTGCAAGAAACACCAGAAGATTACAACGCAGCGCGGAGAGTTATACTCCCTCGGCTGCCTATTGGTTTTCATCATCGTTTCGCTCGTCCTTGTGGGGGTGTTCCGCGTTACCGAAGCTACGCATTGGTTTCTAATCATTGTTGCCTCGGAGGCCGTGTGCGTGGCAGCGTATCTCCGTCTCTGGTGGAGCTGGGGCAAACGAGACATATTGGATGCTCAAGCGTTCATGACGCCAAGCTGTACGGGCGCTCGTTTTGTTTATTATCAAAGGGAGCCACCTAATCCCTTTGCCAGGGAATTCACAGATATCTTCCTATTTGCGAACGACGCATATGCGCGAGAGTTCTGCCAAATCAATCGGGGTACGCTGGGTTAGCACGGTTATGACTTTGTCACCTCAGCGTGTTCGCGGGTGGCGCATACATTGGTTTATATGTATGCGCCCCGGCGCCATCCCGGCTAAACTGCCCCCCATACCGCGCCCGCAGCATTATTATGGCGAGCAGGCAGAGGTCATGCTCTTCGAACTCCGCGGTTCTTCCTTTATTCGACAAGCCGCAGAGTTTTTGGAATGCAAAACTCTGCGCTACTGGCGACGCAATCTGGGTGATTCGTGTCGTCATTGGGTCAATCCCCCATCCGCTGGCTGGCGCAGACCCATGTTCCTTGGGGTCTGCGACTTCCCGAAGGGACTTGTGGGAGTTCACGGCTCATTCCAGTCGGCCTGCAGAACGGCGTGCTGCCGGAGAGCATATCCGCGACAATCTCTTGCCGCAACATGGTCCCTTCGGGAGATCGCAGGCGGTAAAAGGCGACCTTCTGCGCCAGCCTGCGGGAGGACCTTGATTTTTCTTGCGAGCCTGTGAAGACCGTCATTCCCGCGAAAGCGGGAATCCAGTCCTTGAGCGCCACATTTCCAATGGCTTGCGGAGTGGATTCCCGCCTGCGCGGGAATGACCGCGCTCCAAGCGGCTCCATTACCATTGCGCTCCAAGCGATGCCACTACCAAGGTGCGCTATTGGGTTAAACGGGAGAGGCGGCAAGATTAAGTGAGAACAGGAATCCAAGAAGAGCGCTACCTATGACCGGAATCCAGTTCGTAACCGATGAGAAGAGCCGCAAAGTAGCCGTTCAAATCGACCTGAAAAGATACGGCGTGGTCTAAAACTGCGTCCGCTCTGTAATAGTGCCGCGTTTTCCGCTTGACATTGTTATCTATATAGTACATACTTTGTGTTGCACTGCCCTTTACTCGCCCCTTAGCTTCTGGAGGCCCGTATGCCTGCTCGAAAGTTACCAGCGCTGCTTCAGTCCAACAGGCTGCTGAAAACGTTCTGGGGCCGTGTCATTCCGAGCGCAGCGAGGAATTTGCTTTTGACATTAGAACACCTACGAGATCCCTCGTCGACTTCGCCTTACCGGCATGACGGGTCGCACCAGTTTTTCCGCAGTCGGCTTGCAGCGGGTTTATTATGCCGTCCCGGAGCGAAAACCAATGCCGGCGTAAAGCCGCCGCTACCGCGCAAGTCGGGCTGTGCACAGCCGATTATTAAAAATACCCATAATTATCGGTTTTTTTACGGAATGAACCCAATCGCGATTGAAAACAAACCACTTGCCAAAAAACGAACCCAATCGAACCCAATTAATTTTCGGATATTTCGGCGGTTTTTGAATCAGGGGCGGCACGCCATGGGAGTAGGGGCGTGCTTCCTCGGCGGTGCGGTGCTCGAGCCCGCACCGGCAGCAGATTTGCCGGCGGAACGTCCTTCAGCGGGCGATAAAATGCAGGTTGTCAGGCGACGGGGTGCGAACGTCCCACGCCAAACCCAGCGCCTTGAGCGTCCGTATGAAGGCGTAGGACAAGTCGATTTCCCAAAGTTTTAATCCGTGGCGCGCGGAGGTTGGAAAGGCGTGATGATTATTGTGCCAGCCCTCACCGTAGGCAATCATGGCCACCCACCAGCAATTGGTGGAAAGGTCATTCAACTCGAAGTTTCTGTAGCCAAAGCGGTGGCTGGCCGAGTTCACAAACCACGTGGCGTGGTAGCAAAAAACCAGCCGGACGCACATTCCCCATACTACGAAAGGCCATCCTCCCAGACGGAACAGGAGAAGGGCCAGCAGAATGGAAGGAACTACGTAAAGGCGGTCAAGCCACTTATAGAAAGGCGCGCGGAGCAAATCCGGCGCGTAACGTTTTTGGAGCTTTTCCCGCGCCTGGGGCGTAGGAATTCTGGCCAGCCATAGCATGTGACTCCACCAGAACCCGTCACGAGCGTTGTGGGGATCGCCCGGCGCATCCGCGAACTGATGGTGCTGGCGGTGCTGAGCCACCCAATAAACTGGTTTGCCTTCCAGGCAGAAGGACCCAAGAAATGCCAGCAGGTATTCTATTGAGGGCGGGCACTTGAAGGAGCGGTGTGTAAGCAGGCGATGGTAACCTACGCAAATGCCCAGGCCGCCGAACACGGCATACAAAACGAATGCAACGCCCACGGCGGCCCAATTGTGCTGCCATAGCGCAGCAAGCGCCCCCAAGTGAATGGCGATCAAATACGTAACCTGGCCGAACGCAAGGTGGTCGCGCTCGGTGGACGGCGCGGGTGAAGCCGGAGCAATTAATACCTGGTCCATGATTTCTCCTTGCAACGGGCGCCAAGCTGAGCGGCGTGATTGAAGATCGCGCGTACGCCACCACCCATCTCATCGGCGCCCCGAAAGTCTGCTGCCGGGCGCCGCATTGCGGCGGGGGCTTTGCCCCTGGGTTGGCTCCAGCTTAACTGTTTCCCGTTTCCACTCAGAATTGCAGTTAAAAAGGGCGTTCGGAAGCGCCTGGCGGATGCTAAGATAGCCGGATGAATCGAAGAACTTTCCTAAGCGTCACGGCGGGCGTGGCGGGCCTTGCTGCAAACGAGCCAATATCAATTATACCTATCATTGACACGCATATCCATTTATTTGACCCTAACCGGCCGCAAGGTATCCCATGGCCTGATAAATCCGACACGGTGCTTTACCGTGCTGCGCTGCCGGGGCGCTACCGCAAGGTGACGCGCGGGCTGGGCGTAGTGGGCGCTATTGAAGTGGAGTGCAGCCCGTGGCTGGAAGACAATCAATGGGTGCTTGATGTGGCTGCCAAGGACACCATTATCGTGGGCACAATAGGAGACCTGGAGCCCGCCAGCAACGATTTTGCCAGCCAGTTGGAACGGTTCCACCACAACCCGCTTTTTCGGGGTATTCGCTATGGCAACCTGTGGGGAAGAAGCTTGAGCAAGCAGCTTTCAAACCCGCAGTTTGTTGACGGTCTTAAGCGCGTGGCCGAGGCGGACCTGGTGATGGATACGGCCAATCCCGATCCGGAACTGATCGCCGCTGTGCTTAGGCTAAGCGATCAGGTTCCCAGACTACGGATCGTGATCGATCACCTGCCGCAGATGGAATGGCCAGCGAGTGCTCCAGATCGAGCTGCTTTGAATGCCAATTTGCAGCAGCTTGGCAAACGGCCTCAGGTATATGTAAAGGTTTCGGAGGTGCTAAAGCGTCCCAACGGCCGCCTGCAGCAGGACCTGGGTTATTACAAAGCCCTGCTCGACCAGCTTTGGGATACGTTCGGCGCCGACCGACTGGTTTACGGCAGTGATTGGCCAAACTGCGACCACATTGAGACTGTTGGCCAGGAACTGAAGCTGGTGCGCCAGTACTTTATGGGCAAGGGGCATGAAGTTGCGGAAAAGTACTTCTGGAAGAATTCTGTGGCTGCATACCGCTGGGTAAAGCGCGCACCCGATCAGCCGCAACTTGCATAGCCTGCCTGAAGGCATTGAACATCCGCCGCTGTCTGGCGTCAGGCGCGGCGCCACTTTTCCGAGGGCGTAGCCTGGGTGTGCTTAGCTGGGCAACGGCACAGGACGGCCTTCCGCGCAGGCGCGATAGACCGCCGTTATCAGCCTGGCGTCGCGCAGTCCTTCCTCGCCGGCCGTCAAGGGCTGGCGATTTTCCAGGATGCAGCCGGCGAAGTAATCGGCTTCGCGGGTGAACTGGCGCGGGGCCGCTTCGGGGTCAGGAATATCAACCGCCTTTCCGCCCTCCGCCTTGCCGGAGAGATGCAAGCCTTCGTATACGAAGGCCGGGTTCAGTTCCAGCATGCCTTTGGAGCCTATCACGCGGGCATAATCGCCAATAAAATTGGATCCGTAGCTGGTGGCGCAACTGGCCAGAACGCCGGAGGGAAAACGGAAGTTCCAGGCCAGGTTTTCTTCCACTTCATTGAACCGCCCGTCGTGGTCTATTACCGATGAGTACGCTTCCACCAGCGAGGGCTCTTCGCCGGTCAGGTATCGGGTCGCCTGGATGCAGTAAATCCCCACATCCACCAGCGGACCGCCACCCGCCATCTTTTTGTTCAGCCGCCACTCGCCCGGAGCAATATTAAAGCCAAAGGAGCAATTCAGCATTTCGACTTTTCCCGCGTATCCCTGTCGCACCAGCTCCACAGCCTTCAAATTCGTGGGTTCATAGCGGCAGCGGTAGGCGATCATCAGCTTGCGGTTTGCCTGGCGGCAGACAGTGATCATCTGTTCGCACTCATCCACGGAGTTGGCCATGGGCTTTTCACACAGAACGTGCTTGCCCGCCTTCGCCGCACGGACGGTGTATTCGGCGTGCATCCCGTTGGGCAGGGCGATATAGACTGCATCAATTTCCGGGTTGTGCGCGATCTCCTCGTAGTGTTCGTAGTCGTAAATCGCCTTGGTTGGAACGCCATACTGGCTGGCAACGCGCTCGGCTTTGGGGCGATGGCCGCTGACCAGCGCTGCAATCCGGGAACGTTTGGATAACTTCACTCCGGGCATGAACTGGCCCATCGAGATGCGGCCCAGGCCTACAATGCAATATCCAATCTTCCTGCCGCCCGCGTCGTCGGGCCGGCCCGGCGCCGAATGGAACCCCTCTGCCCCCACCGGGGAAACACGGGAGGATGCCGTTGCTATTGCTGCACCCAAGCCAAGATTCTTCAGAAAATCACGTCGTGAGCCGCTCATTTTGACCTGCCTTTCAGAATAGATCTGGTCATCCAAGCACCCTTTCAAATGCCGCGGTCCCGGTCGGTGTGTCGCCCGCTGGCAAACAGGCAGTCTGCCGTCCGCCATCGGCTTTCCGCGACTTTCGCTCAATCAGAGAGCCGGTCCAGGCCTCAATTTCCCTTTTCCGCTTCCACCTGACTGAAGATAGCCGTCTGCAAATCGTTGGCGTCGTGCGAGCAGACCACCAAGCCGGCATTTACGGGATCGTGAAGACCAATGGTGATGGCTCCAACCCGCGTAAATTGCCGGTCCGCTCCAGCCACGTACATGGTGAATCGATTCCCTTTGCGCTCGAGGCGAATGAATTGGGGCGCATTGACCGAAGCTTGAATCTCCAGCGTTTGCCCGCCGCGCTTTTCGCGGTATTGCAAAGCTGTAAGGCCAACTCCGTGCACAACGGCGTCTGCGTATGCGTCATCGGCTCCCAAACCTTGCCGGAACATGATGCCAGCTTTACGATGTTCATTGCCCTGTGTGCCCGCAAAAGCCACTCCGGCGGTGATCGTCATATCGCCAGAGACCTGGTTGTAGACAAAATGGAAGGCATCTGCATTTCCCCAGATGTTCGCGCCGCCGCCGGTAATTCGGTAGGTCTGGTTCACGGCGTCAAATGCTGCGGAGCCCGCGCGCGGGTTCACCCCGACGTCCGAATTGCCTTTAAAGATTCCTACCTGCGGCGAAGGGCTTGCCGCCCGATGCGTCTGGACGTCAAACAGCATTACCAATGCTGACAGGGTTGCAAGAATTAAGATTCGTTTCCATCCGCCACCCGTTGCTGTGTCTGCGGAAAACATTGGGCGCCTCCCTTTACCTGACCTTTCGCTTGAAGCAAAACAGGTTGAACGATACGGCCTGGAAAAACAAGAGCGATTTTTGGAGGTACCTTCATGACCATGTCCTGTTCAGCCTGGGTTCAGAGAAAATCCACAGGGCAAGTTGCAATCGATGGTTATCGCCGCAGATGCGGACCAGGCCGTGCCGTATCCGGCTTGCAATCGAGTCTGGCTGCTGCAGCTTGGCCTTTCGGAGGGCATGGGCTGGATGAGCTTCAAAATCAAAGTGAGTGCGCAGAAGCTTGTGGAAGCCTGAAGAAGTTGGAGCGGGAGACGGGGATCGAACCCGCGACGTCCAGCTTGGGAAGCTGGCATTCTACCGCTGAATTACTCCCGCTCAGAACCAGGGGCTGGCACGTCAACTTCAATCTACCAAAAAGGGGGGCAGGCGGCAAGAGCAAGGCTCGGCGCTGAACCAGAATGCGGGCGGCAAGGAACTGCGCCAGCCCTTACGCGAGGGCAGCGACCCGGTCACGCAAGCCGAAACCGTCTCGCCAGGGGCTAACCCTTCTTGGCAGGCGGCGGAGCGGGCAGGCTGAGGCAGCGGCGCTTGATCGCCTGGAATTGCGGGGAGTCTGTCACGTAATTCTTGACCGGTCCCAGCTTGGGAATTTCCGCTTCGACGGCGCGAATGCGGTTAGGGGGGTTGGGATGGTCAGAGAAGAACTGCATGGTTTGTTGCGGATACTTTTGTTGCAGAATCTGGAAAAACTGCGCCATAGCAATCGGGTTGTAACCGGCATGGTACAGCGTGTAGGTACCCACCTGGTCGGCCTGCGCTTCAATGCCACGCGAGTTCTTTAGCATGAGCGAATTCACGCCAAACCCAAGCCCCATCTGTGCCAGGGATGAGCCCAGCGTACCGCTAGCGCCAAGGAATCCGCCCAGTATCGAGAGGGGCGTGCGAATCAGGCTCATTTCCGAAGCCATATGCGTGCCGTGCCGCATCACCACGTGGCCTTCTTCGTGGGCAATAACACCGGCCAATTGAGACTCATCCTGCGCGGCCTCAATAGTGCCCCGGTTCACAAAGATGTAGCCGCCCGGCAGGGCAAAGGCGTTAATGTCGCGCGTGTTGACCACGTGAAATTGCCACACATACGCTTTCTGATCGTTTGGCTCATACACACTTAACTTGCGTCCAAGCTGGTTGACGTAATTCACCACCTGTGCGTCGTGCAGCAAGGGCATCTGCTTTTCAATCTGCGCGGCGTTTTCAGCGCCGATCTGCACATCCTGGGCGGGTGAATACATGTTCCAGCCGGGCCGGAAGTTCATTCTCTCAATTGCCCACAAAGCAAACGGCAAAGCCAGCAAAGCCATCGCGGTTATGACAATAAGCCTTTTTGTCCTTCTGTGTCCCAATTCCCGCATGCAACACCTCAGATTGCCTATCAGGTCAGGCTTGCCTGCCCCCCAGTTCACTTTGGCGATTGGATAGAGCTAACTCACCTTTATACATATTATCTCAAAGCCGGGGCTCATTGTGAATGGGGATGGAGCAGATACTGGCTTCCTGCATTCCTGCTGAAACCGGAGGGATAAGCTACTGCGGCCGGGCGCCTGGCGCTCAATTGGATTTGCCTTCGCCAAACAGCGCGGCGCCCGGGTAGTGGGCACGGGCGCCCAGGCTTTCTTCGATGCGAAGCAGGCGGTTGTACTTGGCAAGGCGTTCGGAGCGGGTAATGGCGCCAATCTTGATTTGTCCGGCGCCGGTTGCGACCGCCAGGTCGGCCATAAAGTCGTCTTCGGTTTCGCCAGAGCGCGCGCTGACCACGGTGCGGTAGCCGTGGCGTCGCGCCAGCTCCAGGGTCTCAAGCGTTTCGGTCAGGGTGCCCGCCTGGTTCATCTTGATCAGCACGGCGTTGGCAATGCCCTCCTTTATGCCCCGGCGCAGGCGTTTGTAATTGGTCACAAACAGGTCGTCACCCAGCAGTTGGCAGCGATTGCTCAAACGACCGGTCAGGTTCTTCCAGCCTTTCCAATCCTCCTCGCCCAGGCCGTCTTCAATGGAAATAATGGGGTATTGCGATTGCCAGCGCTCCAGGCGGTCAGCCATTTCAGAGGAGCTGAGGCTGGTTTTTTCCGTACTCAGGCGATAATGGCGCCCTTCCTGGAAGTGCGTGGCGGCAACATCCACGGCGATGGCGGCATCGCGGCCCGGCTTTAATCCGGCGCGCTCAAAGGCCTGAATCATCATTTCAAAGCCGGTTTCGTTGGCAGGCAGTTGAGGAGCGTAACCCCCTTCATCCGCCACGCCCGGCACAAAATATCCATTCGATTGCAGCACATCCTTCATGGCGCAATACACTTCTGCCACATCGCACAGAGCCTCGGCAAAGGAGCGGGCGCGCAGTGGAATCATCTGGTAGTCCTGAAAATCAAGCATGCCGTCGGTGTGCAGACCGCCGCTCAGAATGTTGACCATGGGCACGGGCAGGGTTGCGGCCCGGGCGCCGCCCAGGTAGCGGTAGAGCGGCAAACCGGCGGAACGCGACGCGGCCCGGGCTGCCGCCATCGATACGCCCAACATGGCGTTGGCGCCCAGACGGCTCCGGTCGCCGGTGCCGTCGGCTTCAACCAGGCGCTGGTCCACGCGCGCCTGATCGCGGGCGTCAATCCCCAGCACAAAGCGCGATAAAGTTTGCTGGGCGTTATCCACGGCTTGCAGCACGCCACGGCCCTGGAAGAGTTGCGGGTCGTCGTCCCGCAGTTCCACCGCCTCGGCCTTGCCCGTGGAGGCTCCGGAAGGCACCAGGGCACGGCCGCGCGCGCCATCGTCAAGCCACACATCCACTTCCACGGTGGGATTGCCACGGGAATCGAGAATCTGGCGCGCCTGAACGGAATGGATGAAAGACATGGGGACGATGAATCTCCTTGGCGGTCAGCTTAAGCCGGCATAACCGCGGATGCCCATTCAAGGGCGGTTTCCAGTCGGGCGGGGCGCTCGCGCAATAACTGGCGGGCCAGTGCCCGCGCCTGGTCCCGGGTCGCCTCGTCCTGCAGGTATTCCACCGGTGATTTGCCATCAATGCGGGCCAGCATCAAGGCGCCCAGATGGCGCACCGTGCGGCGCTCAAACCCGGGGTCGCTGGCGCCCGGAGCAGGCTGCACGGGCTTCCAGAAGGCGCGGACCGCATCCAGGTAGCGGCTGGCATACTGGGGGCGATACAGAGCCTTCAGCATTAAGTGGTTGATCAGAAATCCGGCGTCAAAAGCGGGATCGCCCCAATGGACTACCTCAAAATCGATCAGCAGAACGCCGCCGGCGTGGAGCAGGATGTTCTTGGGGCTGAAGTCGCCGTGCACAAGCGCCGACTGCACCTGCAGACAATCTGCAATCAGGCTTGAAAACTCACCACGTAGTGCGGGATGGCGTGCAGCGGTGGTGCGGTAATAGGGGTCAAGACGAAGCTGGTCAAACACCGTACGGTCGGCAAAGGGCTCGCAAAGGGAGCGGTCTGCGCTGGTAGCGCGGATGAGCGTGGCAAGCAGATTACCCACCATGGTTGCGGTTTCCAGATCTACTTGGCCGGCCAGCAGGTCGTCTTTCCAGACGCGGGCGCCCTCGGGCGCGGCCGTCATCACATAGAGGAAATTTTCCCGGTCGAGCAAAATCAGCTCCGGAACGGCCTGAGCGCCCAGCACTGGCCGAAGCAGGCGGATGGCTTCAGCTTCGCGAAAAACGCGGCTCCGGTCGGAGCGCCAGTCATCGCGCACGCGCAACTTGCCGAGCGATTGCTTTATCACCCAGCCGGAATGGCGCCCGCGGTTGAAGTCGATGCGCAGCACCAGGTTTGAGACGCCTCCGCCCAATTCCCTGACGTTCAATTCCCCGGCGTTTTGCACCACGCCTTTCCCTGCCAGGTACGCCGCGGCGTTATGAACACTAAGACTAAATGGTTCCACGAATGTTGACCGGCTCCGTGCGTCAAATAGGTGCTTCAGTTCATTCAAGCTGTCCGGCGACTGGGCGCGTGGCCTTCTGGCTGGCGGCCGGGGTTCTTCCCCCGCGCCGGCGCATGAAGTGAGGCAGGGTGCTGTGCCGCGCCGTGATGTATTCTTGCGACGGGTCGGCCCGAGTCGTCCAAACGGTCCAGCAGATGGTAAGCAGCGTGGCAAACCGGGCATGCAATCGTGTGCAAGGGAGCTGTATGCAAAGCCTCGCCCGCCAGGCCATAGTGGCCGTCGGGACAGGCAAAGTATTCAAACATTGGCTGCCCGCAACGGCTGCAAACCTGCCACCGCCGGGCCACAGACAAAGTGTCGGGCATAGTCAACGCCACAATGGCAATGGCCGCGAGCCGCTCCCCTCTGCGAGGGAGGATGATTTACCTCCAGTGGTTGCAGACCATTCCAAACGCCCCGCGCCGCCTGCAAAATTAAAGATAGCACATTGCACGCGCACCCAGTCCCCAATGAATGCACCGCGTTATGCCGCTGTTGGCGCTTGACAGGCGCGCGGCGCACGCCTACACTCGCCATCAATTGGAGAAGGAGTAGTCAGGCGAAGCTTTATCAACTTAATGTTTCAAGCCTTTACCCGGAAAGCCGAAGGCAGGGCAAATTGCCGGGGTGGCTGCGGGCGCTTTTGAAACGGGCAGGCGGCGTTGGGGGAGGCAAAGCATATGCGATGGGGCAAAACGGTTGTTTTGCAGGCGGCTGGTCTGGCGTTATTGCTGGTGATGGCTCATAACCTGCTTGCGCAACAGTCGCTGGGCAGCTTCACGGGCACCATTACCGATCCGACCGGCGCGGTTATTCCCGGCGTGGAGTTGACCGCTTTGGAGCAATCGACGGGATTCACGCGGCGGGCGATCAGTTCCAGGGATGGAACGTACATTCTGCCGCTGTTGCCGCCTGGAACTTATCAGATTACGGCTGTAAAGAGTGGATTTGAACGGGCAGTGGCAGGCCCGGCGGTTCTGGCCGTGGACCAGAACCAGAAGATAGATCTGCAATTGCGCATTGGGTCACAAAACACCACGGTAACGGTGGAAGCGGCGCCGCCCGTGCTGGATACGCAGAGCGCCGCGGTGGGCACCACCGTGGAGCAGACAAAGATCGCGCAGTTGCCCTTTAATGGCCGTCAATTCCTTGAGACCACGCTATTCACCCCCGGGGTGGTGCCAGGTACGCAAGGGTCGGAGCTGAATGTGAGCGGCCGCGGCGGTTCCATCAACGCCAACGGCATGCGCGAAACCATGAACACGTTTCTGCTGGATGGCATGACCGACACCTCCATTGCCGTGGGAACATTTTCCGCCACGCCGCCCTTGGACGCCATTCAGGAATTCCGCATGGAAACCGGCGTTTACAGCGCCAAGTTTGGCACCAACGCCGGCGCCCAGGTAAACATGGTCACCAAGTCCGGCACCAATAAACTGCACGGGTCGCTCTACGAGTACTTTCGCAACGCCAGCCTTGATGCTCGCAACTTTTTTGAGCCCTTTGTTCCCGCGTTTAATCGCAACGATTATGGAGCAACACTGGGCGGTCCGGTGAGCATCCCCGGAATCTACAACGGGCACGATCGGACCTTTTTCTTCATGGCCTACGAGGGCCTGCAGGATAATCACACCTTTTTCGGGCGCGCATTTGTTCCTACGCAGGCGGAAAAACAGGGCGACTTCACCGATCTGCTCAGCCCCAGTTGTCCGGAACCGACGGTGCTGATCAATCCGTTGATTCTGGTTAATCCCAACCTGCCGCCCACATTCGGAAACAACCTGAACAATTTAAGGCCGTATTTACCCAGCGGCACGCTGGATCCGGTGGGGCAGCAGATTGCCAACCTGTATCCCGCACCCAATATTCCCGGCGCCACCTGCGGCCAGGCTAATTACACCGCCCCGGTGAAGCAGACGGTCTACAACAACAACTACAATCTGCGCCTGGACCATCGCTGGGGAACCAGAGACAGCATCTTCTACCGCTACACGCTCACCACCAATTCCAACTTCCTGCCCTTTGTCTACAACCAACTGCCCAATTACGGCACCTTTCAGGCGGATTGGTTCACGCAAACCGGCCTGGACTGGACGCATACCTTCTCACCCACGCTGCTGAACGAGGCCAAGCTGGCCTTTAACCGCTGGCAGTACCGCTGGAACGCCCAGGGTCAGGGGAATAATTTTGCTCAGCAACTGGGGCTCAAAGGGCTGGCACTCACGGCTCCCCGGGACACGGGCATTCCGGATTTTACGATCTCAGGCGGCTACACCGAGCTGGGCGCCCACACCAACCTGCCCCAGGCGGGCGCGGTAGATACTTTTGAATATGCCGATACCCTCACCCAGATCGCCGGCTCGCATTCCCTTGCCTATGGCGCGCAGATCGGCTCCATCAAGCGCGGCAACTTTTTCATCGACGAAAACGCGCGCAGCACCTTCGGGTTCAGCGGCATTGTGACCGGATGCCCGCCGCTGCCCCAGGCCGCTGCCGCCTGCGCCGCCATCAAGACAGGCGTGGCGCAGCAGTTGGGAACGCCTAACGTACTTTTCGGCAACGGCCTTCCGGACCTTTTGTTGGGTATTCCCACTTCCTGGGTGAACGGTTATTCGCAATACATTTCCGGAACCGGCGGACAATACGACTTTTTTGTTCAGGACGACTGGAAGGCTCGCCCCAATCTCACCTTTAACCTGGGGCTGCGCTACGAATACAACAGCGTGGTTACGGATAAGGGCGACCGCTTTGGAGGCTTCAATTTCCAGACCGGTCAGGTGATGGCCGCCGGGCCGCTGGTGACTCTGGAGAAATTCGTGGGAACGGTAGACTCTCTCACCGGCGTGGCGGCTGGAGCGTTTGTTCCTTCCGGCGTGACCAGCCTGGGAGGAACTTCCACCAACCGGGCATTGCAGCAGCCCGATTATAAGGACTTTGCTCCCCGCGTGGGTTTCGCCTGGCAGCCGTTCAAGAATTCCAGCACCGTTTTGCGCGGCGGATATGGCATTTTCTACGACCAGATGACCGGCGAGCTCTACTTCCAGAAAAGCGCCAACCCGCCTTTTGTACAGATCAGTTCCGGCAACCTGTTCGATACGCCGCAGGTGCTGGGTGGCATCCTGACCGGCCAGGTGCCGCTGGGCACCGGCGCGGTTATCCAGAATGCTCTCACCAATACGGCCGCGATATTTCCGGCGCTGAACCCGGTTGACCTCAACCTGCAAAACGGCCTGGTGCAGCAGTGGTCATTCGACGTGCAGCACGAGTTCCGCGGCGTTTGGCTGCTCGATGTGGGCTACGTGGGCACGCGCGGCCTCTATCTTCCCTTCATCTGGAATCCCAACCAGCCCGACATTTCCAATCCGCTCAATTGCAGCCCGCTAAGCGGGTGTCCCAGGCCTTATCCGGACTTTCTGAACATGGCCTATACGGATTCTTCAGGATCCTCCATTTACCATTCGCTGCAGGTTAAGGTTGAGCGCCACTATGCGAACGGCTTGTCGTTCCTGGGATCATATACGTGGTCAAAATCCATTGACACCAATTCCACCTACTTCAGCACCAACGCTGCGCCCAATTCGCCCCAGAATTCTTATGACCGAGCGGCTGAAAAGGGATTATCGGATTTCAATGTGCCGCAGCGGCTCTCGCTCGCCTACGTTTACGACCTGCCGTTTGGCGGCAAGCTGATGCGTCTGTCGAATCCGAAGACCAATTACCTGATTGAGGGCTGGGAGGTTTCGGGAATTGCCACGGTTCAGGCGGGATCGCCATTCACGGCGCTCTATCTTAGCAACGATCCCAGCACAACGGGCCAGGGCACAGAGCGCGCCAACGCGGTGGGAGGCGTGCCGGTTTATCCGGCCAACCAAACGGTGAACCAGTGGGTAAACCCTGCGGCATTCGTCCGTCCGGCGGAATTTACTTTTGGCAACGCCGGCCGCAACAGCCTGCAGGGGCCGGGTCTGGCGGATTGGGATTTTTCCGTGATCAGGGAATTCCGCCTTACTGAGTCGAAAACGCTGGAATTCCGCGCGGAAGTGTTCAACCTGTTCAACCAGGCCAATTTTTCACTGCCCGTTAACGATGCCAGCTCGCCTACCTTCGGGCAGATTTTCAATACCGTTCAGCCAATTGCAGGACTGGCCTCCGGCGGGCCTGGCGACCCTCGCGAAGTCCAATTTGCCTTGCGCCTGAAGTGGTAGGCAACGATTTCATGCGCCTCGTTCTGCCTGGGCTTACTTTCCGGTCCGGCAAGTTGACCAATGCGTGGCGCCGCAGTCTTTGGCGGTGCAGTCCGGCCAATCGCCGGATTATAGGCGTGCAATCACTTCCGCGGTAAACTCCTGCGTCGTGTTCTTGCCGCCCAAATCCGGGGTACGCACCTTTCCCTGGCCGGTGACGGACTTAAGTGCGCTCATCATCCGCAGGGCGACGCCGGGCTCACCCAGGTGCTCCATCATCATTGCGGCGGCCCAAATGGCGGCGATCGGGTTGGCAATGCCGCGGCCTTCAATATCCGGAGCGCTGCCGTGCACCGGCTCAAACACCGGAGGCCCCAGGCGTTCGGAGGGGTTCAGGTTGGCGCTGGCGGCCAATCCCAGGCTGCCTTGCAGCGCCCCGCCCAGGTCGGTAAGGATATCGGCGAAAAGGTTTGAGGCCACTACCACGTCCAGGGATTCCGGCGCTGTAATCATGCGCGCCGCCAGAGCGTCAACGTGATATTTGGCGGTGGAAATTTCAGGATATTCTTTGGCCACGGCGCTGAAGACTTCGTCCCACATCACCATGGTGTATTGCATGGCGTTGGATTTGGTGGCGCTGGCCACGCGCTTGCGCGGCCGCTTCATCGTCTGGTCAAAGGCATAGCGGATAATGCGCTCCACACCCTTCCGCGTAAAAACCGACTGCTGGATGGCGACTTCGTCTGCCGTTCCGGCCTTGAAGCGGCCGCCCATGCCGCAATATTCGCCTTCCGTATTCTCGCGGATAAAGAGCATGTCAATGTCGGCAGGACCCTTGCCGCGCAGCGGGGACTCAAGGCCCGGAAAGATTTCAACCGGCCTCACATTCACATACAGGTCGTACTCAAAGCGAATGCGCAATAGAAGCGTGCGCAGGGAGATATGGTCCGGCACGCTGGGATGCCCTATTGCGCCCAGCAGCACGGCGTCGTACGGCCGCAGTTGTTCCAGCCCGTCTTCGGGCATCATGTGCCCGTTCTTCAGGTAATATTCGCAGCCCCATTCAAACTGATGGAAGCTGAATTGGATGCCTTCCGCCGCTGTTTCCAGCACCTGAACCGCTGCTGGCACTACTTCTTTTCCGATGCCGTCGCCGGGCAAAAGTGCAATTCGATACTGTTTCATTCAGTCTCCTCTAAAGCGCTCTATTATAGTGTGCCGTCCCGGTCAATTCCAAACAATGGAATTCGCAATCGGCCCAGTAGGTCATTATAAATACCTGGCTGGGATGGAACACCAGTTGAGCAGGCATGTGATGTACAATCGCAGATCGTAAAACAAACATGACTACCAGGAACAGATTTCAGAAGACCGGCAAGGTCTCGCCTTCAAGCGCAATGCGCCTGATTTTTACCGACGTTCACCTTTGGGTGCCGCTTGCCGTGCTCGCTGCCGGGCTGCTGATTATGATTTATGTGCGCTGACCTTGCTTTACAAAATCCGCATTCGAAAGCAGGCAGCCCACGCGGCTTGCACGGACTTGGGGTATGTTGCGCGCTGGCGGCGGGAGCGTGGCTGGGCGCCGCGGAAGCTCCTGCAAAGCTGGTTACCATCGGCCTGTCACCCTTTCTGGTTTCTTTGGCCATGGTGGCCGGAGTATTTGTTGCCCGCTGGACTGCCCCCACCCTGCTCAAGGGCGGTGCTTACATCTTTGCTGATCTGCGGGAAAAGCCTCACTTGCTGGTATGGGCGGTTTTGGCGGGCACTTTGTGGGCTGTGGCCAACGTGCTCACAGTCTTTGCCATCCGCGATGTGGGCCTTTCCATTGCTTTTCCCCTATGGAACTTCAATAGCCTGGTGGGAGTTTTCTGGGGTTGGTTTTTCTTTGGCGAATTGCGGGGCGCCGGCGGCCGGAACATAGCCAAGGTCTGGGGAGGCGCCGTGGCCATTGCAGGAGGCGCGGTGCTGCTTGCCCTCGCATCCTCCGGCCAGCACGGAGCCTTCACGCATCGCGCCACGCAGGGTATTCTGGCGGCGCTGGGCGCCGGGCTGTTGTGGGGCACCATGTATATTCCATATCGCAAGGCGTACCTTAGCGGTATGAACCCGCTCTCGTTTGTCACCGTCTTCACCGCTGGCGAGCTGCTGACGGCCCTGATTCTGGCCGTGCAATTTGAGGGCGGAGCGGCGCGAACTCTGCAGCACCTGAGCGCGGCCCGCCCGGCCCTTTTCTGGCTTTTTCTTGGCGGCTTGTTTTGGGTGATTGGCGACCTGTTCCAGCAATTTGCAGCCAAGTACATCGGCATTGGCCGCGGCATTCCTCTTTCCAATACGAATCAAATCTGGGGGCTGGCCTGGGGCGCGCTGGTGTTTGGCGAACTGCACGGCAAAGGAAGCACCGCACAACTCACGATTGTGGCCGGGTCGGTTCTGATGATACTGGGAGCAGTCGCCATTAGCACGGCGATGGCGCCCGAGCGCGAAATCGAAGCCCGCCGGCAGGCCACGCGGCGCGAATGCGACCGATACACTCTCAATTTCCAGCAGGTGGAACGTGCCGTTTCAGGCGACGATCCGCTGGCCGAGCGTGCCGGCGGCTGGGCCTGGTGGGACGCGGTGATTGTTGCCGTGGCTGCCGCTATCTTCGCTCTGCTTGCCGGCAGCGCCGCCCGCCCGCCCCTCCATCTGAACCTGCCATGGCTCACCGCCTTGCTCGCCATTTCCGCAGGGTTGCTGATTTTTTCCGGCTGGATGCTCTGGAAACGGACCCGGTTTTCGTAGGCTGCGCCTTACCGGCCCAGCACGCCATTCAGTTGATGCAGTAACTGCTGCTCCTGAGGTGAAAAGCGCTGCTGCACATTGGGGCTGGAAAGAAAGCGATGGCGCTGGGCGGGCGTCATGTCGCGCATGCGCTGGAAGGCGTTCAGCACGGCACGTTTGCGATTGTCAGGAAGCTGGCGGTAGTGCGGGAAGATATTCTGCAATTGATGGCGCTGCTCCGGCGTCATGCTTTGCAGAATCGCCTGGCGCTGGCGCATGATCTGCTTTTGTTGCGGTGTAAGCGCGTTCCAGCGGCGAAGGTTTTCGCGAATCTGTTGCTGGCGCTGAGGCGGCAATTGGCGAAAGCGCTGGTCATTGGCCAGAATCCGGTCCTGCTGTTCGGGCGGCAAGTCTCGCAGGTGTTGAAAGAAGCCGGGAGGATGCTGGTGATTATCGCGGGCAGCGGCTGCGTGCGCTTGCCGGGCGCGTTGCGCCTGGCGGCGGGCTGCCCCGCGCTGGCCCCAGGGTGCGGGGGTCGCGGCCAGCCTTGCCGACGGCAGGGGGTATACTCCCGCAGCCAGCAGTACGGCACTGAGCGCAATCACCTGGCGGCCGCGCGGCCAGCGCCGCCGCGGGAGGGTTGCCTGAAAGGCGGCAAACAATCCGCCGGCCATCCGGCGGCGGTTCAACATTTTGTTTACCGACTCAGTCCGCCGATTTGGCGGAGGGTTGAGGAAGCTCTGAAAGAACATCGAAGTTTGCCAGCATATCGTAGTTTTCAAGCATGGGAAGGTTTTCGTAAAGCTTCAACTCCTGCTCCGCGGTTTCCGGCGGATTGGGGCTTTCCAGTGCTGCCCGTGAAGAGGGCGTGGCCGCAGCAACCGGGCCGTGGGTCGGCTTGGCGGCCGGAGCACTGCCAGGGTGGCGCGGTCGCAACACAACCACAGCCAGCACTGCCACGAGCGCCGCGGATAGCGGCGCCAGCCAGCGCAGCCGCCGGAAGCTCCATGGAGATGGCGCAGCCGCGGCTTGGTCTATGGCGGCTCGCATCCGCGCGTCGAACCAGGGTGAAGGTTCAACCTGCGGCCATGCGGAAAGCAACAGGTCCAACTGGGTATATTCCTTTGCCGCATTGCGGCAGGTCTCGCAGGCCTCCAGATGCGTTTTCACCGTTGCCTCTTTGCGGGGCTCCAGCATGCGCTGGCAATAGGCGAACAGGGTTTCACGTTCCAGGCATTTCTGTGGCGGTTTCATAAATGGCCTCCCCTCAAAAGCGGCTCCAGACGGCAACGCAGGGTTTCATAAGCGCGGAAGAGGAGCGATTTTACGGCACTGTCGCTAAGATTCAGGATTTTACCGATCTGGCGGTAATCCACTTCCTGATATTTGTGCAGTATCACCGCAGTACGCTGTTTTTCAGGCAGCGCCTCAACTGCTTCACGGATTATCCGCTGCCGGTCATCAGCCATAAGGCTGTGTTCAGCCGTCGGACGCTGGTCAGCAACACGCTCGACGGGCGATACGCCATCCTGGTCATCCGCTGTAACACAGAGCGTTTGCCGAGGCTTGCGATCGCGAATGGCGTTCAGCGCCAGGTTGGTGGCAATACGATACAGCCAGGTTGTAAACTGCGCTTCCGGCTGGTAGCGGTGGCGGGCTTGGTAAACACGCAGAAACACTTCCTGGGTAAGGTCTTCGGCAAGCCCCGGGTCGCGCAACAGGCGCAGAAAATAGTTAATGAGCGGTGCGCGATGCCGCAGCAGCAGCAATTCAAAAGACTCGGAGTCGCCACCACGAACCCGAAGCATCAATTCCAAATCGGAATCGACCGTCATCGTTGCCACACCTTATAAAACACCACGAGTGCCTTTAAGTTGCGCAAATATTACCACAAGCAGGCAAATTATATCCGCTTTGCCTAACTGCTGCGTACCAGAAGCCTTTTAAATTCAAGCGGTGTGCTGAATCAGCCGAAATTCAGGGTGAAGCAGGTCTGTCAACCTGCTGTTGTGCTCATACCATGGAACAGCCGCGATGGGGGGGCTCGGCCGTCCAGAAAACGTTCGAGGCAAAACGCGGGCGATGGGATTCCTCTGCCGTTCCAAACTGCCAAACCGCTGGTTTATAGCTGCCAATAAGCCACCATACAGACTCCGTGGGCTTAGCGTGTTGACTGCCGGCCTGTTGTTGCTCACCTTGGCCGGTCCTCTGCCCGCCGTTGACCCGCAAACCGCACCCGGTCAATACGTGCTGCAAGCCTGGACAAGCGAACAAGGTCTGCCCCAGAACTCAGTAACCGCAATGCTGCAGGATAATTACGGCTACCTTTGGCTTGCCACGGAAGAAGGGATTGTGCGGTTTGATGGGGTCCGATTCACCGTCTACAATGCCCGCAATACGCCCGCCATCCAAAACAGCCTGATCCAGGATGTGGTGCAGACTCCTATGGGCGACATCTGGGTTGCAACCCGGGGCGGGGGGGTAACTCGCATCAAGGACGCTGAATTCACCCATTTTGGCCGCAAGCAAGGCCTTGAGAGCGATTCTGTCCAAAGGCTTCTTGTAGACCAGAAAGGAGATTTGTGGGCTGCTACCGAAGCGGGGGGAGTGGAGCGCCTGGAAGGCAACCGCTTTGCTCCGACAAAGTTTTCCAAGGGCTTGGGGAAATCCAACGTCTATTGCATGGTTGAGGATTCCAAAGGCGCCTTTTGGTTTGGCACTGAAAAGAGCGGCCTTTATCGCCTTAAGTACGGCACGTTACAGCACTGGACCAAAAGCCAGGGGCTTTCGAGCAACGAGGTTGATGCCTTAGTGGCGGCCAACGACGGCACGATTTGGATCGGCACCCCTCATGGCCTGAGCCGGATGGCGAACGGGCGCCTTTTAAGCTTTCATCAGGAGGGAACGCCAAGGCTTAAGTCAGTCCATGCATTGTATCAAGACCCTGGCGGGACACTTTGGGTGGGGATGGAAGCGGGAGTTCTGGGGCGTCTCGCGCCCGGCTCCAGCCATCTTGAGATTTTCGAGAGAGCCAGGATCCGGGGCGATGTGAGCGCGCTTTTGGAAGACAGGGAGGGTAACCTTTGGGTAGGAACCACCGGAGCGGGTCTGATCCAGATTCGGGATACGAATTTTACCAACCTTACCCGTGCCGGCGGCCTTACGGAAGACAATGTTCAAGCCATATACCGCGACCAGGCGGGAACCGTCTGGATCGGCGCGCAACATTCAGGCCTTGATCGTCTTCAGAACGGCAAAATAACCCATTTCTACAGGAGCCAGGGCGTTCCGGCAAGTCCGATAGAGTCAATTGCGGAAGCCGGCGATCACAGCCTGTGGCTTGGAACCTGGGGCGAAGGGCTGAGCCATTTGCAGAAGGGCGCCGTCACCCGCCTCAAAGAGAAGTCCGGTCTGCCCAGCGATTACATATTCTCTGTTTACAACGACCGCGAGGGCAGCCTCTGGGTAGGCTCGCGCGATGGCCTGGCGCGGGTGCGGCACGGTCATATTGAAAATTTCAGTCTGCGCCCGGACGCCCCCCACAACTGGGTTATCTGCTTTCTGCAGGATAGGTCCGGCGCGCTCTGGATAGGAACTGCGTCGGGTCTGTACCATTTCCAAAATGGAAAGTTCACTCGCTACACCATACATCAGGGGCTGGCGAACAACTACGTGATGGCGTTGTATCAGGACGCTCGCGGCGCGCTGTGGGTTGGCACCAGTAATGGCCTAAGCCGCTACGACGCCGGTGTGATTACCTCGATCGAGTCCAGAGACGGCCTGTACGACGAGTCAATCTTCTCCATCTTGGAAGACGATCAGGGACGGCTGTGGATGAGCAGTGATCGAGGAATCTTCCGCGTATCCAAAGCCCAACTAAACGCCTTTGCAGAAGGGAGAATCCGGCGGATTCGCTGTGTTCCTTACGGGACAGCCGATGGCATGATAAACCGTGAGTGCAACGGCGGGACACAAAACCCGGCCATCAAAACCCCGGACGGGCGATTGTGGTTTGTTACGCTCGGCGGAGTAGCCATTGTCGATCCAGCCCGCCTTCACGTTGATGCCGTTCCGCCGCCGGTCAGGATTGAAGCGGTGCTGATCGACGGCAGAATTGCGCCTCAGGAAGCCGCGATCAACCTTCAGCCTTCAGCCAAAAAGCTGGAGTTTGACTACACCGCCTTCAGCTACACCGCGCCCACGCGCATCCGCTTCCGCTACCGCCTGCAGGGGTTTGACAAGGACTGGGTTGAAGCCGGCACGGCGCGTCGAGCCTATTACACCAACATCCCTCCAGGTCATTACCGCTTTGAGGTGGTGGCCCGCAACAGCGATGGAGTGTGGAACGCAATTGGCAAATCGGTTGAGCTGGTTGCTCACTCGCACTTTTATCAGACCTGGTGGTTCACCAGTTTGTGCGTTCTGGCGATTGGTCTGTTGGGGTATCTGGCATTTGACTTCCGCATGCGCCACCTTCAGGCAAACGAAAAACGCCTGCAGCTCCTTGTGGATTTACGCACCATTCAGCTTACCGAGGCGCGTGACAAGCTGGAGTTCCGCGTGAAGGAGCGAACCGGAGAGCTGGAACGGGCCAATTCCGACCTGCGCAAAGAAAACGTGCGCCGCGAGAAGGCCCAGAAGGCCCTGGTGGAAAGCGAACGCAGAACGCGCCTGTTGTTTTCCACCACTCCCCTGCCCATGTTTCTTTACAACACAGCAAGCCTGCGCATTCTGGACGTCAACGAGGCGGCCATCCAGAAATACGGCTACAGCCGGGAAGAATTCCTGTCCATGGATGTAACCCAGCTCCGTCCTCCTGAACAGGTTCCGCAATTTCTGGCGACACTCAGCAAGCATAAGGATCCGGCGGTCTGCCGTATGGGTCGAACACTTCACCGCCTGAAGAGTGGCGAGGATATTGTTGTGGATATCGCCGCCAGCGCTTTACGCTGGGGGGAAGCGGATGCAACGGTAGTTGCCGTGCGCGATATCACCCGCGAGGTTCAAGCCGAAGATCAGTTGCGCCAGGCCAAACAGGCCGCAGAAGCCGCTAACCGCGCCAAAAGCGAATTCCTGGCCAACATGAGTCATGAGATTCGCACTCCGATCAACGGCATTATGGGCATGGCGGAACTGGCGCTGGATACTGACCTGAATACGGAGCAGCGGGAATACCTGGGGACTGTGCAGTTCTCCTGTGAAGCTCTTCTGGAAGTGGTCAACGACATCCTGGATTTTTCAAAGATCGAAGCCGGAAAAATGACCTTAGAAAGCGTTGATTTCGATCTGCGTTCTGTTTTCGAAGAGACTCTGCGCACTCTTGCTGCCAGGGCGCACAGCAAGGGCCTGGAATTGATTCTTGACCTCGATCCCTCCATTCCGCCCATTTTGAAGGGCGACCCCGTTCGCCTGCGCCAGGTCTTAATCAATCTGGTTGGTAATGCCATCAAGTTTACCGAGCAGGGTTTTATATCCGTAACCGGTGAGAGGGTGGCTGTGCGCGAAAGCAAGGCAGAGTTGCAGTTCACTGTGGCTGATACCGGCATTGGAGTGCCGAGGAACAAGCAAGAGACAATATTTGAAAAATTCACACAAGCCGATAGTTCAACCACACGCCGCTTTGGTGGTACGGGACTTGGCCTTTCCATCGCCAGCGAACTGGTGAACCTGATGAATGGCAAAATCTGGCTGGACAGCGCAGAGGGTAAAGGATCGCGCTTCCATTTTACTGTTCGCCTTGAAGCTCCAACGTCAAGCGCAGAAGAGCCGTTGCTGCCGGCTCTTAAAGGCCGTCAATTACTTCTTCTGGATTCCAACCGGCTTAGCAGTCGTGCCATAGAAAGGCTGGTTGCAAGCTGGGGTATGGAACCGCTGCAAATAAGAGATAGTGATGGTCTGTTGCTGGCGCTTCAGAACGTAAGGGAGCGGAAACGACAGGCTTCTGTAATTATGCTGGATGCCAGCCTGTATCCTGTGGTTTCGGAGGTATTAGGCCGGGCTCCGCGGGGCGAATCTGCTCTCTCCGTTCCGGTGTTTCTTATGGTGGCAGCCGGGCAGTCACGCACGGCCGCCGAGGATTTTAAGGCGGGGATTGCCGCCATCATCACCAAGCCGATTCGCAAGCAGGAATTGCTGAAAGCCTTGTTGCAACATCTGGCGCCCGCACCTGCGCTGCCTGCCGCCAAGGCTCCCGCCCAGTTCCTGCCCTATCCTCATAGCGGCAACCGCATCCTGCTGGCCGAGGATAATGCCGTCAACCGCCAGCTTGTCTGCCGCCTGCTGGAAAAGAACGGCTATTCAGTGGTGAGCACGGAAAATGGCCGGGAATGCGTGGCCACACTGGAGAAGCTGGGCTGGATGAGCTTTGACACAATTCTGATGGACGTTCAGATGCCGGAAATGGACGGTTTTGAAGCCACTGCAGCCATCCGCGAGAAGGAGCGCTCGAACGGGCGCCATATTCGCATCATCGCCTTGACCGCCCACGCCATGAAAGGCGACCAGGAGCGCTGCCTGGCCTCCGGCATGGATGGCTATGTGTCCAAGCCGATTCGCATCAAGGAATTGTTGGACACTCTGGCACCGCCAATGCCTTCGGAGGGGCTACAACCCAGTTCTGAAGCCGTTCCCGTGGTTTAGCCAACGCCGCACCCGGTGCGGCTCCGTCCGGTCCTTTCATAAGTGCCATGAGCCTGCATGGCGGGGCCGTTCACGTCCGCAAAGGCGCACGCACTTCCGCTGACCTTTCCTGCGGGTGGTGGTGCAGTTTGAACCGCGCGCTCGCCTGGCACGGCCATTCTGGCCGTGGTCACGGGCGGGACGCACGTGCCACAGGTGAAACTGTACCACTGCCTTCCTGCGACTTAACTTCCGCTCTCCAACCTGCGGGTGTATGATGACCTGTTTTCAAACCGCTTCCGGGAGACAAAGCAAACCATGTGCGCAATCAGAAAACTCGGCCTGTTCCTGGCCATGCTGGCGGGGCTGGCTTTGCCGCTGGCGGGCGTTACGCCGCAGCTCACCGTAAAATCACCTGACGGTAAAATAGCGGTCAATTTCACAATTGCGGCAAACCCGCAGCCTTATCTTCCGGGCCAGCGCGCCTATTATAGCGTCAGCTTTCAGGGGCAGCGTGTGCTGGCGCCTTCTCCCCTCGGCCTGGATTTTCTCGATGCCCCCGCGCTTGACCACGGCTTTCAGATAACGGCCACGCACCTCGATTCGCGCGATTCCGAGTGGCATAACGACTTTGGCGAGCGCAGCACGGTGCGCGACCGCTTTAACCAACTGACCGTTTCGTTGCAGGAAAGCGCGGAACCTGGCCGGCGCGTGGATCTGGTCTTTCGGGCTTATAACGAAGGCGTGGCGTTTCGCTACATCCTGCCCCGCCAGCCCGCGATTCAGCAATTCACCATTTCCAGCGAGGAAACCGGCTTCTACTTCACCTCTCCCCTCAGCGCCTTTGCTCTCAAGCAGAATTCGATAGTTGGCCCGTTTGAGCAGGCTTATGAGCACATGCCTTTTGACCGTATTAAACCCACTTCGATCGTTTGCCTGCCACTTGTGATTCAGGCTGCGCCTGACGCGTGGCTGGCCTTGATGGAAGCGGACCTTACCAACTATGCCGGCATGTTCCTGAGCGGCGTGGAAGGCGTGCCCAATGCCTTGCACGCCGTGTTGGCTACAGCGGACCGCCATTCTGACCAGGCAGTCACCGGTACAACGCCTATTTCCACTCCCTGGCGCGTCATTATGATCAGCGCGACCGCAACGGGTCTTATTGCCAGCGACGATCTGGTGCTTAATTTGAGTGCGCCCTCAGCTATTGCCGATACCTCCTGGATCCAACCCGGTAAGGCCGCCTGGGATTGGTGGAGCGGTGATTATGATACCGGCGTCAGCTTTAAGCCGGGCATGAACACGGCCACCATGGAGCATTACATCGACTTTGCCGCGGAGAATCATCTGGAATATATGCTAATTGACGCCGGCTGGTCCCCGCACGACGACATCACCAAGGTAGTGCCGCAGATCGATTTGCCCGGTATCGTTGCCTACGCTCACCAAAAGAATGTGAAAGTGCTCATCTGGACTCATTGGCGGCCCACCGAGAAGCAAATCGACCAGGCTTTTCCGCTTTACGAAAAGTGGGGCATCTCAGGCGTCAAGGTCGATTTCATGGGCGAAGGTCCCAGCGACCAGGCGACCGTGAATTTTTATGAAAAGTGCGTGCGTGTAGCCGCGGAACACCACTTAACCGTCGATATCCACGGTGCTTACAAACCCACTGGCCTGCGCCGCACGTATCCCAATCTGCTTACGCGCGAGGGCGTCATGGGCATGGAATACAGCAAGTGGAGCCGCAACGCCACGCCGGAGCACGACGTTACTTTGCCCTTTACGCGAATGCTGACCGGTCCGTTTGACTACACCCCGGGCTGTTTCAACAACGCCACCCAGGCGCAGTTCCAACCGCGTTCTGTCAATCCCATGTGCCAGGGCACACGCGCCCATCAACTGGCTATGTACGTCGATTTCTTCAGCCCGCTCGCCATGGTCAGCGACTTTCCTGAAGACCTGAACGGGCAGCCGGGCATGGAGTTTATTGCCAAGGTGCCCACCGTGTGGGATAACACCGTTGTGCTTAACGGCGAGCCGGCGCAATACGTGACCATCGCGCGTGAAAAGTCCGGCGTGTGGTATGTGGGCAGTATGACCAACTGGCAGCCCCGCGATCTGGAAATTTCTCTCAGCTTTCTTGACGGCAAGCGCTACCAAGCGCAGATTTTCGCCGACGGCGCCGACGCGGACCAGAACGCCAAGAGCCTTGCGATTAGCAAACAGTGGGTAAAGCCGGCAGACCACTTAAAGTTCCACTTGGCGCCGGGCGGCGGCTGGGCGGCAATCCTGACCCCCGCTCCGTAGGGCCGGCCGCAGCGGGATTGCTTCGTGGAGTTAAGCCTGTTCAAGGCGGTAGAATCGGCGCGCGTTGCCGCTCCAAATGGCCTCCTGCTCCTCGGCCGCAAGGCGGCTAAATAACGCCGTCGGGATGGCCATCACGTCGCTGTAGTGGGCCGCGAGTGTGCAAACCGGCCAATCCGACCCCACCATCAGTCGTGCCGGGCCAAACGCCTCCAGCGCCACATCCAAATAGGGCGTAAAATCGTCCATCTTCCAGTTGTGCCAATCCGCTTCCGTCACCATGCCCGAGACTTTGCAAAACACGTTCGGATGCGCGGCCAGTAGCCGAAGTTCGCCAGCCCAAGGCTCAATCTGCTGTGCCTTGATGAGCGGCTTGGCAAGATGATCCAGCACAAAACGCTGCTTCGGGAAGCGTTCCACCAGCTCGCAAGCTACGGGCAGGTGGCGCGGATAAAGCAGCAGGTCGTAAGCCAGGTCAAAATCATTCAGTAGCGCCAGCCCGCGCATAAAATCGGGACGAAGCATGAAGCGGTCGTCGGGCTCATCCTGCAGCATATGCCGCACCCCGCGGAGCTTGGGATGCGCCCGCAGGCTTTCCAGCTCCCGTTCCACGCCCTCCGCCGCCAGATCCACCCAGCCCACAACGCCCAAAATCCAAGGGTTTTTGTCCGCCCGCCTAAGCAGCCAATGCGTCTCTTCCAGCGATTGCCGCGCTTGCACGGCGACGCTTCCATCCATGCCTTGCGCCTGCAGCAAAGGCTGCAGGTCGGCCGGCAGAAAGTCCCGCCGCAATGCCTCCATTCCCGCGCCGATCCAGGCGTACTCTTCGGCGTTGTACTTCCAGAAATGCTGATGGGTATCAATGCGCTGCATGGTCTTTGTCCGTAAGGCCGGGTTCAGGGTTGAATTGTTGCGCGTGGCGGCGGTTTTATCTTGACTTCGCCCCCCGCCGCTGGCGGATAGGAGGGATAAAGCGGCCGTGCTTCTTACCACTCCACCATGGCTTTTAAAATCTCACCATCGCCGTGCAGCCATTGCGGAAACATCTCGCCCAGCCCTTCCGGCTTCACGCGGGCTGAAATCCAGGGACCAACGTCAATGCGCCCGCCTTCCATCAAGCCGATAATGCGGCGGAAATCCTCGGCCGCGGCGTTGCGGCTGGCCAGCAGTGTCGTTTCGCGCATGTGAAAATCCGGGTCACTGAAGGTTACGTCGCCCGGGAAAAGCCCCACAAACACCAGCCGTCCGCCGTGCGCAATCAGTCGAAAAGCGCGATGCATGGAGGCGGGGTTGCCCGTGCAATCAAACACCAGTGTGGGCAGGTCGCCGCCCAGCAACCGCTGCAGTTCCGGGCCCGGGTCTTCCGGCGCCAGCACGGCCTGTGCCTTGGGCACAATGCGCCGGCAGAATTCCAGCCGTTTTTCGCTGACGTCCAACTGGATAAGCCGCGCCCCGCTTTCCTGCACAAAGGTGGCCGTGGCCAGGCCAATGGGCCCGGCGCCAATCACCAGCGTGGCCTCGCCGGGCTCCGGTGCGCCCCGCCGCACCGCGTGAGCCCCAATGCCCAATGGTTCCACCAGCGCCAGTTGCTCCAGCGAAAGCTTGGCCGAAGGGTGCAGGTTGCGCGCCGGAACTTTAATCCGCTCGCACATGCCGCCGTCAATATGAACGCCCAGCACTTTCACGTTCAGGCAGCAATTGGTGCGGCCGCGGCGGCAGGCGATGCAATCTCCGCAATAAAGATAAGGCTCAACCGCGCACCGGTCGCCCGGCTTCACGTGCTTTACGCCCGCGCCTACCGCGATCACCTCCACGCCCAGTTCGTGCCCCAGCACCCGGGGATAGCGAAAGTATGGCTGCTTGCCCTCGTAGGCGTGCAGGTCCGTGCCGCATACGCCCACCCGCTTGGGGCTGATCAGGGCTTCTTCCGGCCCTAATTGCTCCGGCGCCGCAACCTCGGCCACGCGGAATTCTCCCGGCTTTTCCAGCACAACGGACTTCATGATGTTATTCCTTTCTTTCAGGCCACGGATTGCACCGATTAACACCGATCGGGAACGGATCTTGAATAGTATATTAAGCACGGACGTTAAGGGTTATTCTTCGTTCCCTTTTCTTTTATCTGCGTTTCCCGGCGTTCGTGCGGGGCCTATCTTGATAACCCACCCTGCTGATTACGTGGATGAACACGGGTCAGATACAAATCCTGAATATTAAGTTAAACCTGCACGCTCGGGGCTAATCTTCGTTCCCTTTGGTTTAATCTGTGTTTCTCCGTGTCGATCCGTGGCGCGCCTGCTTTTCGCTCGTTATCGAAAACGGAGCGTTTAAACTCCGGCTTTGGGCCGAAGTTCATCAGCAACCCTGCTTCAACCTCTGTCGCTTAAGATAATTGAGGAGCTGAGCCTCGTGCCCGCCATCGATGGCCTTCGCCGCCTTTAACTCCGCGATAACGGCGTTTTCCAGCAGAAGACCGGCCCGAAAATCGCCAACCCTCCGCCCTCGAAAACGCACCGTCACCGGGGCCTGCTGCAAGGCGCTGAGCCCGGCCTCTTTCAAGGCAATGCTCATCGCATTCTCGTATTCTGATTCCAGAAATCCGCGGCCCAGCTCGTTGTAGACTTCATAGAATACGCCAATGATTTTTTGTGTCCGCTTTCGATATTTGAAGCCGCTATTATCGGCGTTCATCGGTGTCCATCCGCGGCTGGAGCCTTTCCACCACCATCAACTCATTTCCCCCGGTCGTCGAGAACTTTTCCAGCGGTTTGCCGGTGCTCGCCTGCGTGCCCACGTCCGGGCGCATCGGGCTTTCCGATTCCGGGTGCTGGTAACTTTCGGCCTGTGGCGGCCGCGCGGTGCTGTTCGGGCGTCGTCCTCGGGGCATGAGAAGTCCTTATCGCCAGCCATCATTAAAACCCGTCATTAAATCAGAAACGTGAGCAAAACTCCAGCGAGCGGAGACGCCCGGACGGCCGTTATGCCACGGCAAGGGGCTCAAAAAACCTCGGGGCGAGCCATTTAAGCCTTGACAGAATTATTACTTAGTAGTATATATCTCCATGGCTATATTTGCCAGCGGGTATTTTTCGCCTGGCCGCAACCTTTTGGCGGGCAAACTGGCCGCGTCGCGTGAATCGGGTTTGACCGGGCCGGGTAGTGTTTTCACGGGGCCTGGCAGAATAGGGATTGGCAGGCTGCGATTGGCGTAGTTTGACCACTCGTTTTTTTCTGCAAGTTGCCAGGTGTGAGGAGATATAATTCAAAGAATAATAATTAATAAAATAATTGCTGTTTTTTTGTTTTTAGAATTTTTATGTTTAATAAAATAAATGACATGCTGAAAAGCGAACCCAAACTTAACCCAACATTAATCCACAACCTGTTGATTATAGATGAGATAAATTCAAAATACGCATCCGACATTTTAACACATGCATAATCAACAAGATAAGGTATTTATTAGAATTCAGGATGCAGAATATTCCGATTATTCGAGTCGAAGGCAGGCAGTGCGCCGGGCGGGGTGGCGCTCAACAATCGGCCCAAGGTTCGGAGGCGTGGATCCAGTTGGACCAGCATTCCAGGCGCGTGCATGCCAGGCGGCAAAGACAAGATCGGAACGCCTGTTTCAATCCGTTCGTCCGGCGGCATTCCCGGAATTGCTGCGGAGCGCGGGATATGGCTGCCGATGGCCCGTTGCCCACAAAAGGACTATACTTGCCGCAAGACCCGAAATTTACGGCTTGTGCAAAGGAGAACTCCCTCATGCCTTACTGCCCCCAGTGCAACACCGCATTTCCGGAGGGTACCGAGAATTGCGGTGCATGCGGCACGCAGTTGCTTCCCGGCCAGCCTCCGACCCCAACTTCTGAAAGCGCGAATGAGGAATTGATCCATCTGCGCCAGTTTTACGGCCCCACCGCGGGAATGGAGGGCGATATGGCGCGCAACTTGCTCCAGGCCGAAGGGATACCCTGCTTTGTGGCTGGTGAGACCTCGGGTGAAATACTTCCCGGCATCGGCAGCCTCTCTCTGATGGTGCGCCGGCAGGACTCCGCCCGGGCAGCTGAAATTCTGGACAGCTACTTAAACGCACCCGAAGAAATGGCAAAGGACGACGACGATTCAACTGAGACGCAGACTTGATCGCTGCTAGTGCAGGACGACGTCCCATGGTGGCGAGTTTATTCTGGAACTCTGGGCGCGGCCTTTGGGTGGTGTGTCTCGTTGCTGCGTTCGGCCTTCAGTTCCGCTTGCAGCCGGTTTATGGCTTTGTGCACCGCTTTGGCCTCGTCTGCCTGCTTTTCAGAAGGCAAGTCGTTCAGGTAAGTCCGGTAGGCTTCCAGTGCCTTCCGGGGTGCGCCTATCCGTTCGTAAGTCCGGCCCAGACCCAGGAATGCGGGGGCGTAATCCGGCTCCAAGCGCGCTGCTTCCTTAAATCGGCTCAGCGCACCGCGATATTTCTTTCGCTTCAAGTAGAAATTTCCAATTTCTACCGACTTCCGTGCCGATGGAATGACGCGAGGGTTCAAAGGAGGCATGGTGGGATCGTTCATGCGCGGGAATTGCGCGAATGCTGACCCGCCTTGGAAAAGCCAGAGGCAAACCAGAGTTTGGAGGAGCTTTCTCATCAATCCAAATTTTGCTTCCACCCTTGGCCGCTGTCAACCTGACTGTCATAGCCCCGATGGCGTGCCGGCGAGCGCTCCGCACCCGCATCCGGAGCGCGAACGGGCTGAAGCAGGAAGCTGTGAGCACAGATCAATATTGGTCTGAAAGGGAAATTGGCCAACCCGACCCTGGAAGCCAACCGGGGGCTAGCTGACCGGTTTTGCTGCGGGGGTAGCTTCTGCGGATTCGACGGAGAGCGCATCAGGAGGCGGCTGCTCTCGCAGCACAACAATATCGACACGACGGTTTTGAGCGCGGCCTTCGGGAGTGTCATTAGTGGCAACGGGATGAAACTCCGCATAGCCTGCGGCGGATAGGCGGTAGGGTGAAAATTTATATTGGGTGATGAAGATTGAAATCAACTCCGTGGCGCGCGCCGTGGAAAGCTCCCAATTTGATGAAAACTGAACATTGTGGATCGGAACGTTATCAGTGTGACCTTCGATTCTGATATTGTTAGGCACAGTGAGTAGAAGTCTTGCAATTTTACCAACCGATTCTAAGGAACTTGGCTTAAGGGTTGCCTGTCCGCTTTCAAAAAAACCGATTTCCTCCAGACTTATGACAAGCCCTTCACGGGTTTCATGCATTTTTATGGCATGCTTGCGAATCTCTCCCGCCAGCGCAATTTGTAACTTTTCGCTGATTTCATCGGTCGTCGATTCGCCGCTGGGTTTGGGTACGCCTCTGGGATGGTCCGCGACGTGGCCAAGGTTTTCAAACCGCAAGACGTTTTCAACAAGCTGCGCGTCGGCAAAAGGCATAGCCTCGGTATGGGAGAGGCCTAGCTTGCTGTTGCTGCTGTCGAATATTCCCAGGTGTTGAAAAGCCACCTGCACGGCCAAGGCGATTTGGCCCACTTTGCGTTTGTTGACCTGTGACGCGGAGAACATTACCACGAAAAATGCAAAAAGCAGGGTAATGAAATCTGCATAGGAAACCAGCCACCGTTCATGATTGGCGTGTGCTTCGTGGCGTTTGCGACGGCTCATTTGGGCTTCTCTGTTGCAGGGGCTGCGGGCAGGTAGCCCCGCAGCTTCGTCTCAACCATTCGCGGGTTCATACCTTCCAGAATAGCCAGGACGCCTGCCAGAACCATTTCCCGGCCAGTCTGCTCTTCGCGAATTTTGATTTTGAGTTTGCCGGCGGAAGGCAGGAAGATGATATTCGCCAGACCTACGCCGTAGATCGTCGCCACAAAGGCCACGGCGATACCGCGCCCCACTTCGTTAATATTATCCAGATGCTGCATCACCTGGATAAGCCCAAGAACGGCGCCGATAATACCTATCGTCGGAGCATAGCCGCCGGCCGCCTCAAAGACAGCTGGGATTTTTTCTTCACGCTCCGCCTCGTTGTCCATTTCCAATTCCATCATGTGGCGCAGTTCTTCAGGTTCTGTTCCATCCACGGCCAACATAAGGGATTTCTTAAGAAAGGGATCCTGGATCTTCTCCAGTTCTTTGTCTAGGGAGACGATGCCCTCTTTGCGCGCCATCTGGGCGTAGCCCACCATCTCTTTAACCAACCCGTCCAGATTGTTTTCCTTATCCATGAAGACGTTCGCCAGCCGGCCCATGCTTTTCATTACAATGGGCATAGGGAACGAGATAAGCACGGCGCCCAAAGTGCCGCCAATCACGATCATGGCAGCGGTCGGTTGCAAGATTTGGGCGATTTTCCCGCCCTCAATGGTCATACCGCCCAGAATACCGGCTGCAGCCAGCACAATTCCGGCTATCGTCGATTTATCCACCCTACAGTTACCTCACGCTTGTTCGCCAGGATCTTTGCTAGTGTCTTGTAACGTCAAGACAGGAAGCAGGTTGGGCTGTGATGTCGGCATTAGTCTTCGGCGATATTGAAAGATCAGGTCCAGAACAGTTTCAGCGCTTTCCAGCACAATCACTTTTTCACCAGTAACCAGCGTAATCACGGTGTCAGGCGCGTTTTCGATGAACTCGATCAAATCTGCGTTTACAATAAGAGGTTTCTTATTAAGCCTCGTAAGTTGAATCATCCAGACCCCAATCCTGTCTATGTAAATACATCAGCCAACGACCGGTTCACTGTTCGTATCTCTATATCGGCAAAATCCAAAAACAGTTCGATCACAGTCGGCGGCAGTTTGTATCACTTCCTCATCCAAGAGTTGGTCACAAAAATGCTTTACAAGTTCAGGCAAACCCTGCCTTGCACATCAGGCATGGCGAAGGAGTGCCACTCGGCGCATCCACAAGCTATCGGCTGCAATCACGGTTCGCGTGATGCGGTATCAATCGCAGGAGACGGAATGAAGAATTGGTTCAAGAAGACGCGTGCCGCGGCAACTCCGGACCTGGTTCACCACCCTGACTACCACGCCGAAGGCTTGCGGCTTTATGAATGCGGGAATTACGAGCAGGCGAGACGGCTGCTGGCAGATGGATTGAAGGACTCAACCTGCAGTGAGCGGTGGAATGACTGGGCAGCGGCAGAGCTGGCATGCCAGCGCTATGCCGAGGCAGAGCGTGGCTTTCGCAAGGCGCTCGAACTTGAGCCGGAGTACGCGCAAGCCAGCGCCAATCTTGGGGGATTGCTGGTGAAGCAAGGCAGAAAAGCAGAGGCTCTTCTGCATTTGGAAAAAAGCCTCAAGGGTATTGACCAGCAGCAACAGCCTGTAGTGGAGCGGCTGATTGCGCTATGCAAGAAAGCACAACCCCCTGCGGCAAATCCCCCCGGCGCGCTGCAAAATTTGCTGCCCCAGATCGCAGGGGCTTTAACCCAGCAGCACGCGACCTTGAACTCGATCGTGATGCACCTGGCAACCCTGGGTGACGCAGTAGTTCACCTGTCGCGGCCAGCCATTCAAATTGACAAAACGGATAATCCGGAAGGCCTCTTCCCGCAGGTTAATCAGACCGCAGTTTTGCGTTCGGCAAAGTCATTTACGATTTACCCTCCGCTGGCTGAGACCCTGGGAATTGTGGACTTGGGGCTCTTACTGGCGCTAATGCAATCCTCGCCGGTGGGAAAGATCTTTGAATTTGGAACCCGGGAAGGCTTGGTGACCTTGAATCTGGCAGCCAATGCCCCTGCCGGGACCATGGTTTTCACTTTGGACCAACCCACCGGCGCGCGTGTGTGCGGGGAGCGTTTTCGGGGTACTGCCCTGGAACGGCGTATCCACCAGCTCGCAGGCGAAATCTCTACATTTGACTTTTCCTCATACCGCAAGTCCATTGATATGGTCGTGATTCACACACCGCAGGCTATCGGTGATTTGACCCCAATATCCGTTAAAGCTCTGGAAATGCTGGGCTCCGGGCAAGGTATGATCCTTTGGATCAACGATCCAGCGGGGCCCATCGGCATTCATGACGCATTGAATGAGCTGCGCATCAAGGATTCACGCTTTGCCGGATTACATTGGGTAAGCAATAGCAGGATTGCTTTTGTAAAGGTCGAAACAGCGCCCTCTGCCGATTGTAGCGCTGCTTTGTCGCGCACTCGACGGTCCAAAGCGTCAAACTATGCAATTCCGCACTCTGTGCCCGAACCTTCCTTCGCCGGCGCTTTCATGCAGATGGTTGCCCCGGGCGAATCAAACGAAACCTTTATTGATTGAGAATTTGGGAACCTGGATTGGGAGCCTAAGGATGCACGGCAGCTTCCCTTTAGCTGAACATCAATAAAGGAGACGCCGGGTATTTTGTTGGGATGAAAGGAATGCTTCATTCGAATGGCAAAACGACCTTCGACCAAACAAGGAACCCGATATGACTTCTCAATCGTCATTCCCACCTATAATCGGCGGGCAATACTTGAACAGTGCCTTAGGGCCCTGGCACAGCAGGACTTTCCCAGCACCCGGTTTGAAGTTATCGTTGTTGACGACGGCTCTGTAGACGAAACCAGGGTTTATTGTGAGCAGATTCAAACGCCGTATGAACTTCGATACTTCCACGAGGAGAACGCTGGAGCAGGGGCTGCTCGGCGCCGCGGCGTGAGCAGCGCCACAGGTAATCTTCTGCTCTTGATCAATGACGACACAATTGCATTCCCCGATTTGTTGAATCGCCACCATGTTGCGCACCAGAATCATTCGCACAGAGACTTCTGTGTTCTTGGAACGTTTGAATACCCCGCGGCCGCCTGCCAAAAGGCCTTGGATTATTTTCTGGCCACCAGCCCATTCTTGTTTCCGCAACCGACAATGAAGCCGGGTTTCTTGACGGAAAGCTATTATTTCATGACCTGCAACCTAAGCATAAGCCGCGACCCGGTTCTGGCTGCTGGTTCTTTTGATTCGACGTTCAGAGTGGGCGAGGATTCTGACCTTGGCATCCGCCTGAGTTTGCGCGGTTTCAAAGTGCTTTATGATCCAACAGCCCGTGCTGTTCATCAACACTTAAACTTTACTATTGGACACCTATTGCAGCGAGCCGCGCTTTATGGCCCGGTACACTTGAAGCTTTTCCGGAAGTACCCGCAGCTTGTCGGCGACGGCAAGGCTCTATTTGGCCGGCTTGACGCTGCGACCGGGCCGCGAATCCGAGCTTACCTTGATGACCGGAGCCAGTATATTCCCAGCGCGGTCGCATCCCTGCGCCAATACGACGCGCTGGACTTTGCTCCTTTCTTCCATATTGATGATGGCGGACGGCCGCTGGCTCTGCAGGTGATGGACCTGTTTGCGACCGCAGTGCCCGAGGTTTATCAATACCACATGTATCGATCATTTCTAGAGGCTTGGGAGGAGTCTGTGGAATGTCAGGACGCGAACGTCGGTCAAACCGATAGGGAGCCTCCTGTTGGACCGGCAGCTAACAAGCGAGGAGAGGTACGGCAGGTATTGGAGGCATGATGGGTGAAACCACGCTAATAACAGCCCCGGTTAGTCTTCCCCCACCTGTGTGTCCTGCCGAATCAACCTTGGATTCGGTCAGTTCGCAGCTCCGCATGATTCGCCCTTCGGAAGCCCGGGCATACACGGTAATGAAAGCGGGTGTCTATTTTCATGGAGTGGTTTATGGGGCGAGCGGCTACGCGGAAGAAGGGTGGATGGAGGCCCTAGGTGTTGCTGATAGCGGCATCCCCGTGCAACTGCATCCGTTAGGAGACCTGAGAGATAGCAGGCATTTGCTTCCCGCTGAAACCCGGCGAAGACTGCATATATTGCACCGCAATCGCGTAGACTTGGCGCGGAGTGTCTATTTTCAATCCGCCCCAGCTCAATTCTGGGATTTCAGCCGGGCCGGCCGCGTGTCTGTGGGCCGCACCATGTTTGAGGCGGACGGGCTTCCCGACGGGTGGAAGGACTTGTGCGAGCGAATGGATGAAGTGTGGGTGCCGAGCCGGTTTAATCTGCAAACTTTCTCAAATGCCGGCGTATCCGAAGTTCGATTGCGTTGGATGCCCGCCGGCGTTGACACCAGCTTGTTCCGTCCGGGGACAGAACCATTGGAGATTCCTGGCAAACGAGGCTTCAACTTCCTTTCCGTATTTGACTGGCACCCCCGCAAAGGCTATGACGTGCTGCTGAAAGCCTATATGCGCGAGTTCAAGCACGACGAAGATGTTGCCCTGATGGTTAAGATTTATCAGATGCAAGCTTGGGCGGAAGACGTTGAATCAACACTCATTCACTTTATTGAATCAGAAGTAGGTCTTCCCCTTGAAAAAACGCCGCCGCTGATTTTGCTGAATGGTTATATTCCGCAAAGAGACATGCCACGTCTTTATGCCAGTGGGGATGCCTATGTGCTGCCCAGCCGGGGCGAAGGATATTGCCGCCCCTATATGGAAGCAATGGCGTGCGGCATTCCGGTCATCGCCACTCGCTGGAGCGGGCACTTAGACTATCTCAATGACGGAAACGGCTACTTGATCGACCTGGAAGGATTGTCTCCTGTTCCCCCGGACACCCGAGTGGAATTCCTTGCCGGGCAGAATTGGGCCGAGCCCAGCATTGAACACCTGCAGCAACAGATGCGCCAGGTTTTTAACCATCGCGAGGAGGCCCGTGCCCGTGCGCTACTGGGTCGCCAAAAGATGGTGGACGAGTATGACTGGGAAGTCACAAACAAGAGACTTGTATCAGGCTTTCGTCACTTGCTGGATTAACGCGCGAAGGAGACCGATTAAAAATGGCACTTTTGGCGGTGCGCCCTACGACGCGCCAATTGCTTCGGAGTTACGACAAAAGTGTCGGGTCTGTGCTCCTTACCAATGCCTCTGAGATAGCGTTGGTTCCAGCCGAAGTCTCCAAAGCAGTGAGCCGTGTCCTACGAGCCGCCACGGCCAATCTTTGGGATGAAGAACTACCTGCGGGCGCAAGTCATGCACTGATCTGGTTTGCAGAAGAACGACTGCGCCAGGGCACAGCAGGCCAGCTTCGGGGGCTTTTCTTAAACAGTGAGAACTGCAGCTATCTTCCCGTACATTTGCCGTTCCGCGCTGATTTAGAACTGATCTGTCTGCAACCCCGCGTTATCCCCCGCCACCACAAGGCCGACCAGATCGCCCATCATATCCGTATCAACGGATCGGTCGATCCTTCAACGGCTTACCAGAGGGCCTTGGAGCGCGCGGATAAGCCATGGGCGCGTTTGCACCAAGCGCTGCTGCACGCCGTGCAAAATCCTTCCCTTGGAGCGCAAAAGTTGCGGGGGTTGTGGAAATCAGGGAAATTGCCTTTGCATCTGGCCAGCCTGGCGGCCCGGAATCTGATTGTGGTTCTTATAGCCATGCAGGAGTTGAAGGACGCTCGGAAGCTGCTGGAACTTGCAATGGAAGCATACCCAGGCTATTCCGATTTGAGCTATCTCTACGCATACCTGATGTATCTGCGGCGGGAAGATAAATGCATCCCCGAATTCCTTCGCAAGGCCGCCGGCAAGTTCAGCGCCCAGTACATAACCAGCGGAGGGGAATTTACATACAAAGCGAGCTATCTGATGGCCGCATCAGCGGCCAGAATGGGCAAGTATAAAGCGGAGCTTTACCTTTATCGCAGCGGTTTGGTGGCTGATCCGCCGTATCTTCCGTCTCTCCTCGCCGTTCTCCAAACCCGGAGAGGGTTTAATGAGGCCTATGCTCTGCAAACGACCGAACTCTGTACCATTGCACGCCGCTACCCTGAATATCGCGAAGCGATCATCTATTTTTTGCTTCTCCACCGGCAGTTGGCTGCTGTACGTCGCTTGCTGCCTCTGGTCGAGGAAACGAATCCACACTCCACAGCCATCGCCGTGCAATTGGCAAAGGCCGAAGCGGCAGTTCGCCCTCGTCCCCTCGCGCCAGGCGAGAAACCTGGAGTTTTATTCACGGCGCCTTTCCGGGCGAGCCATGGTTCAACGCGATTACATTGTGAACTGGCAAACGCTCTGCTCCAGGATGGCGACCTTGAGGCTTGCCTGGAACCCGACGAGCCCGAGTTCGTGACCACTCGCCCACTGCCTTACGGAGAGGCCATTTCGAAAGGGATGTTGCGGCAGTGTTCCCATCTGGATGTAACCATTTGTCACCGTTGGCCTCCCGACTTTCAGCCCGCACCGTGCGGCAAGCTGATTAACCTGCTGGAGTGGAAGCACAACGTTATTCCGCAGCACTGGAAGAGAGCGATTGAACAGAATGTTGATGAGGTTTGGGTGCCGTCGGAATTCGCACGCCAGGCCTTCATCTCTGCGGATTTGGATCCGGACAAGGTAATCCGGGTTCCGAAACTTGTGCCCGCAAGTATTTTTTGTCCTGAAGGCCACACTGCAAGCATTCCTGAAGCGAAAGGTTTCACCTTTCTCTCCAGTGCTATCAGTATGATGGACGGCGTTGATATTCTTCTCAAGGCGTACTTCACAGCTTTTTCCAGTCGCGACGGCGTCAGCCTTATTCTGAAAGGGACTGGTTTTGAATCTCCCGCGGTGCTCAAGCGACTGCATCGCACAATATTGCGATTTAAGAAAGACCCTTCACTCCCCGATGTCCTTCTTGTGCTCAAAGAATTACTGGATCCCACGTATGCCGCCTTGATTCGCGGCTCGAGCGCCGTAGTGCTTCCCTACCGCGCCAAGAGTTTTGCTCTGCCTGTTGCAGAGGCCATGGCCTGCGGCAAGCCAGTTATCGTCACCGGAGCGGGGCCGGTGCTCGACTATGCTTGCGAAAACACCGCATGTCTCTTGCCGGCTGTTCAGGTTGAAGTGCCCAGGCCGCAACCTCCTTTTGGGCCCATGACAGGACCTCTGCATTGGTTAGAGCCTAGCGTCGAAGCGCTGGCTCAGGCAATGAGACGGGTTTATGAGCATCCTGCGGATGCTTCAGCCATGGGGATGCGGGCAGCAGCTGAGATTCGAAGGCGATTGAACACCGAAGAAGCCATCAGAGGCTGTGTGAATCGAGTCCGTTCACTGGCTGGCGTCATGCCGAGAGCGGACTAGACAAATGAAGGAACACTGAAATGCCAACCCTGGCCTTATCCATGATTGTTCGAGACTCCGAAAAATGGTTGGCTGATTGTCTGCAAAGCGTCCAGGGAGTCGTGAACGAAATTGTGATTGCCGATACCGGTTCAAAAGACGCCACGCTTTCGATCGCCGGCCAATTTGGCGCCAGGATTATTGATTTTCCCTGGGAAGATGATTACGCGGAAGCCCGTAATGCATCTCTGAAAGCGGTGCAATCGGATTGGGTTCTGGTGCTGGATGCGGATGAGCGCCTTGATCCTTCATCTCCGCGTACCCTGCCGCCGCTGCTAGCCTCCAGCACGATTCAGGGATACAACGTCACGCTGCGGAATTATTTTCGCGGATTTGTGTCACGACTTTGGGATCGACCTACCCTGCCAAATCGGAAAAGCCCGCCTTACGCCCGGGACTATCCCGTGTATGCCGACCATGAAAACGTACGGCTTTTCCGCCGCCGCCCTGACATCTTCTTTGAAGGATGCGTTCACGAATCCGTTCTGAGAGCCCTTTACCGTATTAACGCCGAACCGGCCTCTTCAAATCTAGTGATCCACCACATGGGTTTAAGCTTTGATGCTGAGGGGCTGGCACGAAAATACCTTCGCTATCGGGAACTGGGCATCAAGAAACTGAAACAGATGCCAAATGACGCTCAGGCACACCTGGAGCTGGCGTTGGAAGAAAGCGACCATTTTTCGAATGAGCCCGCCGCCCTGGCGCTGCTTGAACGCGCCTGCGAACTGGAACCGCGCATGATCGAAGCGTGGCTGTTCCGCGCTCGCTCCCTGCTGCGGCTGGGCCGCAATGCCGAGGCCGTGGAATGCGCTCGACGGGTTGAGGATATCGGTAGCAAGAGTTCCATGTCGGCAGAGGTGCTGGCAGACGCCAATTTTAATTTAGGTAATTTCACGGCTGCTCGTGACGCATATCGGAAAGCCCTAACCCGCAATCCCAACAATGCTGAGCTTCAAAGCAAGCTGGGTCTGGCTGAGGTGCAAGCCGGTCGTGGGCCGGCGGGACTCCGGCAACTGCGCGAAGCTCTAGCGCTGGAACCCAGATCCGCTACCGTCATGGACCGGACAGTTTCCGCGTTTGCCGTGCTTGGCAAATTGGACGAGGCGGCCGAAGTTGCACTTAAGAAGCTTGAAGTAATCGGGCCCAGCGCAGAAGGCTACTTGCGCGCCGCCAGCCTGTACGCCAAGTTGAATAGTTGGGAGCGGGTAATGGAGCTGCTGACCTCGGGGCTTGAACACTTTCCCGATCACCCCAAGCTGAACCGCGCGGCTGAAGAAACCCGCCGTCGGTTGCAGGTTCAGCCAGCCAGTCCTGCTTAGCACAAATTAATTCCGGCCTTTCTCGAATCGATTTTCGCTGAAGGTTTCATGCCCCCTGCTTTCGGCATGCACTTCCAAGCCTTGTAAATTCAGGTGTTAGTCTTAACCGCACCCTTCAAAAGATACCCAATTAAAGGAAATTCAACTCGTGCCGATGGGGAAGTGTGAACGGAACGCGGTTCCAGCAGTCGGGACGAGAGGATGCGGGTCCGAGGCCATCGGAAACCTCCACCGCCGGTCCTCGGACCGATTACCGCAACTTAAACTAAGGAGACTTCCATGGGACTGGGTATATTAAACAACCTCTCTTCGCTTCAAGCACAGAATCAGTTGTATCAAACTTCACAATCTCTGCAGACCACACTCTACCAGCTTTCCTCGGGTTCCCGAATCAACTCGGGCGCTGACGATCCAGCCGGCTTGGCCATTGCCAATCAAATGGGCGCAAACATCGCGGCATTGTCTCAATCTGTGAACAATGCCAACACCGGCATCGGGATCGGCCAGGTTCAGGAAGGCGCCCTCGGTCAGGTTACCAACCTGCTGAACCGCGCTGTAACGCTGGCCACCGAGGCTTCAAACGGCGGTCTCAGCTCTTCGCAAGCCACGGCTCTCGATGGTGAATATCAGTCGATCGTCACCGAAATTGCTCAGATCAACACCAACACCACGTTTAACGGCACAGCAGTTTTCAGCGCCACCAGCAGCTTTAACGTGCTGCTTACTGACGCGGTGACCACCGGCCAGATCAGCGTGACCTCCGTCAATCTTTCAACCACAAGCGCCGGAATCAACCTGTCTGGCACGGGCCTGGCCAGCACCAGCAGCGCCCTGGCTGCCTTGAGCTCCGTGAACGCGGCCATCGCCACTGTAGCTCAGGATAGCGGGACGGTCGGTGCGCAAATCAACCGCCTGAGCGCGGCCATCAACGTGATGAACGTGCAGGTACAGAATCTGACTTCGGCACAGAACACCATCACGGCGGCGAATATTCCGCAGGTTGTGGCAAACCTGGCCAAGTACACAATACTTAACCAAACCGGCATCTACGCACTGACGCAGGCTGACCAGTCAACACAGGCCCTGCTGTCATTGCTCCACTAATTGATAGCACGTGAGGGGGAGCCAAGGCGGGGCGGTTCATTGCCCCGCCTTAAACCCTCAGTTTGACAGGGAAGGAGAAGATCCGTGCACATCAGCGGAACTCCCGAGCCAAATCCAACTGTACAAATGAACAAAGTGGGCACTGCTCCAACTGTACATTCATCAGTTCCATCCCACCCCGAAGTGGCGCAAGCCGGACCCGATGTAACAACCAGTCAGCCTTCTGTTCCTGTGCCGGAGAAGAAATCGGGCGGTCAAGTTCCGCTGCAATCGGCCGATAAAGTAGACGTGGCTTATCACGTGGATCCCAAGGCCAGCCAGGTGTACATCCAGTTTGTGGATGCTACCACCGGTGAAGTGATTAACCAGTTGCCGCCTCCACAGGTGCTCGCATTTGAGGAGCAAGTCAGCAAGATTGTGGATTCGCAAGGGCAAATGGCGCGATCGCCGGCAGTCAGCCGACCTAACGGCCCGACGAAAAAGGTGGAATAGATGGGTACATTTGGAGTCAACCTGAACACCGCGGGGCTGGGTTTAGGCACAGGTATCAATGTGGCCGCGTTTGTACAGCAATTAACTCAGGCCGCGTCGGTGCCCCTTCAGCAGATGCAAGCGGAGCAGGCTACTTACACGGCGCAGCAGAACGCCATCTCCAATATCAACTCTCTTCTCAGCACTCTGCAGAATGCCACCCTCACGCTGCAGGACCCGCTTGGTCCCATGGCAGCCGTGGTGGCCAATTCTTCAAACAGCAGTGTATTGACGGCTTCAGCCGCCAGCGGCACCGCTACGGGCACTCACACCGTCACGGTGAATTCACTGGCAACAACGTCCTCCTTTGATACCAATACGCTTGCCAGCGGCACTACGACGTTCGGCACCGGCCAATTTACGCTGCAAGTGGGAAGCAATACGGCCACAACCATCACGGTTGATAGCACTAATAACACCCTGAACGGCCTGGCCTCCGCCATTAATGGCGGCAATTACGGCGTAACCGCCAGCGTGATTACAGACGCCAACGGGTCGCGCCTGGCCCTGGTCAGCAATACTTCTGGTGTGCCTGGCAACATATCAATCACAGGCAACACTACTGGCCTCACTTTCAGCCAAACGGCCACGGGCACAAACGCCTCATTCACATTGGATGGCGTTCCTTTAAATTCCACCAGCAACACGGTTACCGGCGTATTGAGCGGAGTTACGCTAAACCTGGTGGGCACGTCAAGCTCGCCTGTAACTCTTACCCTAAGCGGCGATCCGACTCAGGCTACCAACGCCATCAACAGTTTTGTTTCCGCTTACAATGCAGTGGTGCAGGCCATCAACACCCAACAGACCTATACGCCCAACGCGACGTCGCAGCCCCCGCTTTTCTCAGACAGCTCGCTTGCCCAGGTGCAGCAGACGCTGGCCACCGACATGAATTACGTGATCAGCGGCAACAATGGGATTACAAGCCTTTCCTCTTTCGGCGTAAACCTGCAACAGGATGGAACGCTGCAGGTTGACACAACATCGCTGAATAGCGCGTTGACCGCCAGTTTCAGTTCGGTTCAGAACTTCTTCCAGCAGGTCGGATCCACAAACGGTTTTGCCGTGAACCTGAACAATTCGCTGGCGACCCTCACCAATCCGGCTTCGGGACCGCTCTACGTGGATAACAACGGCATCACGGGCGCCCAGAACGCCCTGGCAAGCCAGATTTCCGCCTTCCAGGCCAACCTGGCTCAGCAACAGCAAACTTGGCTGCAGGAATACAGCCAGGTAAACACAACCTTACAAACGTTGCCCCTGATGCTGGCGCAAATCAACGGTCAGCTCGGGGCGCTCAGCGGAAGCACAACGACCTCTTCGAGCAGCTCAACTCCATCCTTACCCTAAAACGCCATGAATAAGAATGCCGCTCAAACATACCGCACACTTGCAGGCCAGGGGAGCGATCATCTGACCGTGCTGGCTCTTGCCAGTGAACGCGTGGCAGCCGCGCTCTATGACGCCGTCCGCGCCATCGAAACGCATGACATTGCCGCCAAAACCAATCACCTGAACCATGCGGCCACCCTCATTGGCTATATGGAAGGTATGCTTAACCAGGATGCCGCCGATGATGCCAAGGCCTTGCAGAACTTTTACAGCATGGCTCGGGTGCAAATATTGAAAGGAAGCGCTCAACTCTCCGCACCCATTCTGCGCGAGCTGGCCAGCCAGTTCATGGAAATCCAGGACGCCTGGAAGCAGTTGCGGGAAAAGTTGCAGATGACTGCGCCCGTTGCACTGGGCTCAACCATCAGTGAAAGCCTCCCGGCGGCCCCGCCTGCCGAAACAGAGCATCGTCCCGCCGCGAACTGGAACGCTTAGCGCTTCCTGGCCACGGTTGGGGCTTGATCCACAGAAGGCCGTCTCGCAACCCAATGGCGGCCTTCATTCCTTCCGAGTGCGCCGCTCGCTGGTCATCGAAAGTGCCTTCGACCAGTCCATGGCCCTGCGGAAGTGCACTGCGACATGAGAGAGATGCTCGCGTCTCGCTTCCAATAGAGGAGCAAGGTCCTGCAGAAATTTCCGCAGCCTTTGCAAATGACATGCGTAACGGTCAGCGGCCTCCCGCTCGTCCTTGAATTTTGCACGGCGCCCATCCAGACTGGCTATCGTCAGGCCAGCTTGTTCGATGACCCCGGCCAACTGGCCCAAGTCAGCCAGCATATCAACCAAAGGTGCACCCTCCCGCGCAAACTGGTTTGCGGGGCCCTGGTAGCGGGCAAAAAAGGCTTCGAGTTTTCTGTTTGCTTCGCGAGCCTGCCACGCCATTTCTTCCGCTTCCATCCTTACACCTCCGGCCGCCCGAGCGTTAAGCTGCCCAATGCGCAACAACCCTTATCGGTCCTATCGGCATTTGGCGCCTACTACCTTAGGCAATCTTTCGCCTATTCGAATCCCCGCGATCTCTTCATCGTGGCTCCCGCCCTGGCTGCCCTGCAACACTCAGTGGCGTCGCGTTACCAGCGACTTCAACAAAGGAGGCACGTCAAAGATGAACTGTGCCCCGGCGATACGTTCGCGCAGCAAATAGAGTTGCCCAAAAGGATCCTGGCCTGAGTAGTACCAGCCTTCCAGACGCGCTACCGGAACGCCCTTGCGCGTTCTGAATTGAACGCCTGGGTTAACGCTCAGGTTCGGCTTCCAACCCACTTCCTGCCGTGCCTGGTAATCATCCGCCAGATAAAACCTTGCGTGCTGATATTCAAGCCGGGCGGGAAACCACTCTGTGCCCGCCTGCAGAGTCCAGCGGCCAACGTGGGGAAATGTTCTTACCAAAAATCGCGGACCGCCATAAACCCGAAAGTGTTTGGAGGCGTCGTAGGAGACCAGATCCTCAATTTCTTCACGGCTGTAGTGGAACAAAGGGTAAGGAAAGCTGCTTTCGTAATCAGTGCCCAGATGTGAACTGACGTGGTAGAACTCCACCCGGGTTGACCACTTGCCCTTGCGGTAGGAAACCGGAATGCCGGCATGAAAATCCGCGGCCTTCAGCAGCAGGGTCGTACGGGCGGAGCCGAATCCGGCCACAATGCCTCCCAGGAATCCAACCTGCCACGACGACCCGCTGCTTTCCGAGGTGTACACCGGGAAAGGCAGGGCCATCCCAAAATCAATTTCCTTGCCTCCGTATCGCACCCGGTTGGCCGGCTCAGTCTGGTCGGCCATCGGCGGTCGAAAAATCTCCTCAACATCACTGCTGCTATTGACGTTTGACTCGTCATCGGCTGGCGGATTCGTGCTTTGCGCCAGCAATCGTCCACCGTAACCAGTGAAAGCCAACACCAAAACCAGCGCCGTACCTGAAGTTGATCTCACCCATCTCGTTGTCAAGCGAACATATCTCCTTTTTAGAGCAGGGCGTCGTTGAACCTCAGGCTCCCGATTTCGAATCGTCCATTGACACTGGTCAAAGCAAAGTTTCCAAACATGACCCCGATGTACCCAACGCGTGAGTCAATCGCGCCAGCCTACCAGACTCAGGTAACAGAGCACTGCCGACTGCCGGCTGGCTCGTAACCCGCAGCATAAAGCATGAGCGTCAGCGGCCTTTGAAAAAAATGGCATAGCAAATAGCTCCGAACAGTACCACGAACATTCCAAGCAAGGATTGGAGAGGGCTCTTAAACGCAATGAGAAGCAACAGCATCAAGGCCAGAGCCAAAAATGTCCAAGCTGCCCACAGCAGACGCGGCGAACTGGCAGGAACCGCGGGCAGTCGCACCAACGATGCCACGGTAAGGGCTATAAAGACGACGGCGGCAAAGATGAAATAGGCGATGATCTGGCTGAAACTGCCGAGCAGCACCAACACGGAAGCGAGAATGGCCTGGATGGCGATGGCGCCCGCGGGCGTTTCAAAGCGTGGATGGAGGGAAGCGATGCCGCGAAAAAAGCCATGATCGCGGCCCATGGCGTAATAGACGCGCGGCGAAGCCATCATCTGGGCAGCCAAACTGCCAAGCACACAGGCGACAACGAGGCCGGCAAGAATTCTGGCGCCGGCGGGGCCAAAAAGTCTGGCGCCGGCCTGGGCAACGAAGGTTTGATCTGATGTGATCAGCTTGACGGGAACCAGGTAAAGAAACATGCCGCTTACCAGCAAGTATGCGGCAGTTACCAAGGATACGCCCACCAGGAGAGCGCGGGGCAGGTTGCGTTCGGGATCGGTGATTTCGCCGGCAAGCTTGCTGGCGTCCCACCAGCCTCCAAAGGAGAAAAACGCGGCCAGGCAACTGGCGGAGAGGGCGGAAGAAAGCGGCAATGAGCCGGGCGGGCGATGTAAGAAGGGGAAAAAATTCGCCCAACTTCCCAAGCGCAAGGCCACAGCCCACAGAACCAACCAGGCCAGCAGTCCGAATTTAAGCCAGGTGACGGCGGCAAGAAAGTGCGCCCCTACGCTGGCGCCGCGAATGTTGAGCGCAGCGATAAACAGGATGACTGCCACGGCAACGGCCTTCATGGCCAGCGCAGAGAGCGGCACAATGGAACCCAGGTATGCGGCCAAGCCAATGGCCAGCGCCGCGGCCACGCCCGGGTCCATTACGAAGAGCGACATCCACCCATAGAGGAATGCAAAGGGTTTTCCAAACCCCTCGCGCAGGTAAACGTAGCTGCCACCCGCGACGGGAAAGCGGCTTGCAAGCTGGCCATAGCAAATGGCACCAGTAACCGCCATAAAGCCCATCAGCGCCCATACGATCAGCAGCCAGAAGGGTGATGCCAAGGCCCGCGCCATGGCGGCGGGCGTAAGAAAAATGCCGACCGCGATGGCCTCGCCAGCAACGGCCGCTACGGCAGGCCCAAGGCTGATCTGTCGCTTCAAACCCGTCTGATCAAGTTGTTCCATATCCAATGAGCGATTTCACAGACTCAGATTCTAATCCACATCGCGCAACCACCGGCGCTGCAACCAACGCAGAGGCAAGCCGCCGCGCTCGAAAGCCGCCAAAATACCCGAAAATTAAATGGGTTCGATTGGGTTCGTTTTTTAGCAAGTCGTGTGTTTTCAATCGCGATTGGGTTTGATTCGTAAAAAAATTGATAATTATGGGCATTTTTAATATTTTCTGCGGCCGCGCTCCAATTCTGTAGCGGCGCTCTGCGTGCGCCCGGGTTTACTCCCACCAGAGGTCGCCGGTGACACACCGGTTGAACAACCAACGCGGCGGCAAGCCGCCGCGCTCCAAAGCCGCCGAAATATCCGAGAATTAAATGGGTTCGATTGGGTTCGTTTTTTAGCAAGTCGTGTGTTTTCAATCGCGATTGGGTTTGATTCGTAAAAAAAATGATAATTATGGGTATTTTTAATTCTTCCTGCAGCCGCGCCCTTCCACAACCACCGCCTGCCAGAAGGACGAATCCTTTTCCGGATAAATCTCGCCGGTCCACGCATGCCTCCAGATAGCTTCTGACGGCCGTTGCAGCGAATCCGGAACATTGTGGTACAACAGGCAGTATATTGTCAAGTAGTATATTGTATCGTGAGTAATCAGCGTGTGGAATGTCTACATTCCTTACTCGCCATACATTCCACACACTGAACGGCGCCTGGGGACGCGAGCGCGGCCTCTCGACTTCCTAACTTGTTGCCGATGGGCTGACATTAAAGCCCGAAAAACCGGAGAGTCACAATGGCAGCGACTCTGCGCTGACCTGGTCTCAACAGATCGCCGCAATTGTAAAATGCGTGAGCCAGAGCCAACCGGCCATCTGAAAAAGCCATCCTGATCAATTGCTTTGGAACAGGAGTGGAGCAAAATTGGCCAGGTTGCGCCGCCACACCTGCCACTGGTGCACTCCCGGAGTTTCAACCCAATCCACCTTCACGCCCTTGGACTGCAGCCAGGCGCGGAACTTCATGTTGGGATCAAGCAGACGATCATCCTTGCCGCATGAAAGCCACAACAGATGCAGTTGCGCATTCGCTTTGGAATCGAGCGCAGGGAAAATCTTGTCATAATCGCTTCCCAGCCCGCCGGAGCTGAAGCCGCCGACCCAGGCAAAGCGGTCAAGAGCGTTCAAGCCGGTGTAAAGCGACTCCGCGCCACCCATGGAGAGCCCGGCAATAGCGCGCGAGTTGCGGTCCGTATAAACCCGATAAGTTTTCTCAACTGCGGGCATCACCTCCTGGAACAGCGCCTCGCGGAAGCGATCCATGTTGCGTTGGACAAGAGCCGGATTGTGGAATGTGCCGCTGGAAGGGTGCAGAATTTCAGGAGCGCCGTAGCCGAGCGGCATTACCACCACCATGGGTTTCATCTTGCCTTCAGCGATCAGATTGTCAAATATCTCATTGGCGCGGCCAATTACCGTCCAGGCGGAGGCGCCGTCGCTATAGCCGTGGAGCAGGTAGAGCACGGGATAAAGCTTGCTGCCGCGCGGGTCGTAATCGGGCGGTGTGTACACGTAGAAGTCGCGTGCGTCGCCAACCACCTGGGATTGATAGAAGTGGTGGTGAACAATGCCATGTGGCACATCGTTCCTTTGCCAGGGCAGTGTGGAGGGCCCGGGCACGTAAACCTGGCTGGTGGACATGAGCAGGTTGGGCTTCATCAACGGATCGGAGGGGTCCATCAGGCTCACGCCGTCGGCGACAAAAGAATAACCGTAATAATCCGGCTCCAACGGGCCAATGGTGACGGTCCACAGGCCTTCCGCGTCCTTTTGCATGTCAACCGGCTGGGAGCCCTCCAGAGCCAGTTTCACCACCTTGGCGTTCGGGTCGCGAAAGCGGAAGGTAACGTGGCGGTCGGCTGAGACCTCGGGAGAATTGAGCGGCCGCGGGAACTGGGCGAGAACAGCCGGTGCGAGGAAAAGAGTTAGAAGCAGCGCTCCCATGCATGCGCGGCTAAAGCGGGCTCGGGAAGTGATGGAAGGTATCATATAGGCCTCCTTCAGCGTGGAAACTTACGCGTGGGTTGGCATCCGGCAAGCGTGTTTGCCGTTGGCGCACCATGTCGAGTCTTGAAACAGGGACCGCTAAAGCCGTGCCCTGATATAACGCGGGCGACCCCGTCGCCGCAACGGCAGGGGCTGAAGCGCGTTTCGTTGCCAGCGATCCTGCGGCACGCTAAAGCCGTGCCCTGATACAACGCGGGCGAGGCGCCAGCACGACCTGGCAACGGCACGGCTAAAGTCGCGCCCTCCTACAACGCGGGCGACACACCGGCGCGGGCCGGGAGTGCCAAATTTTATCACTACTTCAACTTTATAGCGGGAAAGTAAAGGCCCTGCAACTTGCGGGACCACCAACGGCCTGTGGCCTTGCGCTCCGCGGGGGTAGTGAAGCGATAGCTATAAATAATAGCGCGCACGTAGCGCGGGGGATGATCCGGGAAGGGGTTTGATCCCATCAGGTGAAGAACCGGCGGTGAGCCTTGCATCAATCGAACCATGAAGTTGACGAACCACGGATTCTGGCGGAATGAGCTGAGCGCCGCAAACCACATCTGCCAGTCAAGACGGGGCTGATAAGGCGCAATCCAGCGTGGGGCCTGTTGAAGCCCGGCGGGCTTGAAACGAAATCCATAGTCCAGCCAATGGATGCCATCATCGCTGCCTTGGGGAATAATTTCCAGACGGTTGGTGGTCATAATGGCAAAAAGGCCGTAGTTGTTAACGATGCGGAACGGGTCCTGAAGGGCGTCCAACGCCGCCAATGGCCCGGTGACAGCGCCCGGGCCGGCCAGCACGCGTAGCATGGCGCTGCCACTAAGCAGCAGGATGAAGGTGGCAAGCGCGGCGGCGGCCCAGCGCCTGAAAGCGGGCGAGGGAAGCGACAAGACCGGCTGAGGAATTTGCCGGAGCAAGAAAGCGGGCAAAAGCCGGCGCCACACGGAGTCGTCAATCAAAAGCAGGCAAAGGGAGACGGAAAGCAGATTGAAGAAGGCGAAGTTGCCGGTGGCGGCGATGAGGAATTGCAGCCCCATGAGGCAGCAGCATCCTGCCAGGCGCAGCCGGCGCGGGGCAAAAATGAGAAAGGGCGCGCCCAGCTCAATCGCAAAGACACCAGCCGCCGAAAGCCTTTGGAACCAGCCTGGGAGCAGGGCGGCGTACCAGGAAAGCGGCGATGGCAGGGGCTGCGTCCAGTAATGGAACTCGAGCGCGGTCAGGTTGCGCCAGTTCGGGTCGTGACTGATCAGCTTGACGCAGCCGGAAAGAAACATGAGCCGGAACAGCAGCCAGCGCAAAAGCCAAAGACCGGTGCGGGAGGGGGGCGTGGCTGCCGCGGAACGCCAGGGCGGCGCCAGGGCGCGCCAGGGCGCCCAGAAAATGGCCAGGAGTCCGGCCTCCAGCAGCAGGGAATCCCACTGGAAAGCAAAAAAATCCTGGCCCGCGGTTACGAGCGAAAGATAGAACGCCCACAGAACCAGTAGCAGTGGGCCTTCGGCTACGCCAATCAGCAGAAGGAGCGAGAATACAGCGCCACCGCCAGCCAGAAATCGCAGGAAAGCATCACTGGAATTGAACCAGGCGAGAGTGGGGAGCAGACGGTAGCGTTCCGGTCCCAGCGCTTGCTGCGCCGCGCTCATCAGGCGGTGGAAAGGTAGGATGCCCTGGGCGCCGACCAGCCCTTGAATCTGCGAAAAGGCTGACAGAAAGGCGAAGAAATACACGATGGCGAGAAAACGCAGAAATACCCAACGAGCCACCGCGTAAGTTTGCGGAAATAAGTAAGGTCCCCAAACCAGCTTCAGGAGCTTTTCGCTGAAAGAGCGGTGTGCGGCCACCCACTGATAGCCCGCTTCGCATACGGCGGCAAATCCCGGCAGCCGATCGTAAAGGAAGAGCGCCGCGCCATGGCCAGGCGTAATGGCCATCAACTGGAATACGGCCTCAGCGCCGGAAAAATATTGGCCATCGGGAAGAATCAGGTGGACGGCCTGGGAGAATTGTTTGACTGGAATGGAGGGGAAGTTTTCCGCGACGCTCTGATAGGGCTGGTATTCAACCCTGTCGCCCGAAAAGGCGCGCCAGTAGCCTACCCAGGAGCGGCAGAAGCCGCAATCGCCATCGAACACCAGCAGCGGCTTCGAATGCGAACCTGGGTCCATAGCGTCTGATTACGGTAGCCTGCGATGAGCCGGAATTGCCGGCGAAGCTCAATCAAGCATGCGGCTGTGCCGCCTGATGCGCGCAAAGGCTTGCTTTTCCAGAAGCATGGCTTCCCCACCTGTTCTTCAGGGTAAGGCTGTGCCTTGCCTCGCGATGTCAAACCTTCCGCCACAGCGACGTGCTTCGTCGAGGGGAGCGGCGACGACGGCTTTCACAGCCTCGGTGCGAAACATGGGAAGGCGATTCCGGGCTACGGTGGTGATGAAAAAGCACGGCGCATCCCTGTTGATCGTAGGCACGTCAGGCTTCAGCCGAGGCGCAGCCTCGGCATAAGAACATCATAGTCCGGCCTTTCGGAAGGGCACAGCCCTTCCGAAAATCAGGCGGCAGAGCCGCGTCGATGACCACCTGCACTTGACCAGGAAACATAGAAAATCCAAGCAAACGCAGGCATCCGCACATCAGACGGCAGAGCCGCTAAGGGGCGGGATTCTCGCCCACCGGTGATCTGCGCCGTTGGCGCCCCGAATAAGATAAGTCAGGCCGCTTTACGATCAACCCTGAACTTTATCTTGGGAGGAATTCCAAACCGTTTTCATGCCACGTTTCAAGGCAATGTTACCGATCCAGGAGGTTCGAGCTGCCTCAAAACCCGCTTCAACCGGGGCATTAGTGACCTTGCGGCTGCGAATGCAATCCAGCCAATTCGCCAGGTGGTCCCTGGTGCCATCGTGTTCGGAGCGCATAAAGATCTCGGGCTCCGGGGCGTTGGAACCGGAAACCCATCGCTCACCTTCAGGGTAAAGAGCAAGCCGGGCGCGGTCAACCTTGAGCGTGGCGTTGGTGCCGCGGAACTCGATGCCGCCGTCATCAATGCTGTCGTTCAATGCGCCGGTGAAAGTTACGGTAAAGTTTTTTGGATATTCAAATACCGACGTTATGGTATCCGGACACTGCCACGGCATGATGTAAAGCTCGCCGGTGGTGGTTGCGGTGTTGGGCGCCGGCTGCCCCATATACCATTGGATGACGTCAATCCAATGCGTGAAAAGGTCGGTAAGAATGCCGCCGCCAAAATCCCAGAAGAAGCGCCAATGCACGTATTTTTCCACGGTAAAGGGCTGATCGGGAGCGTCGCCCAAAAAAGCCTTCCAGTCGAGCACGGAAGTATCGATTTGCGGCAGAGCCGTCCAGCCGTGGCGCGCGGCGTAGTTCTGGTACCAATACGTGTGAATAAAAGTGACCTTACCCAGGCGGCCGGAGTCCATAACCTGCTTGCCCAGTTGATAGTGCGACCAACTGCGTTGCTGCATGCCGCATTGCACCACGCGGTTGCTTTGCTTGACCGCCTTCACCATCTCCTCGCCCTCCGGGATGGAGTGCATGATCGGCTTTTCGCAATAGGCATCCTTTCCCGCTCCCACGGCGGCAACCACCATGGTCTTGTGCCAATGGTCCGGCGCGCCAACCACGACGGCATCAACATCCTTAAGGTCCAGCGCCTGGCGATAATCGCTGAGTTCCCTGGCGCCGGTAATGGCGTATTTAAGTGCGTGCTGGCGGTGGGGCGGGTAAATATCGCACACGGCGACAATTTCATTACCGGGCAGGGTGTTCAATTGCGACATCAAGTATTGAGCCCGCTCACCGCTTCCGAGCACAGCAATGCGAATACGGTCATTGGCGCCCAGTACGCGGGCGGGGGCCAAACCTCCGAAGGCGGCGGCTCCGGCGCCGATAGCGGCGTCCTTTAGAAAATCTCTTCTTGATATCGGGTCGTTGCTCATCTCTCTGCACCTCAGAATGGCATTTCACGTACCGGTTTGAGAGCCGGCATCGCGGCGCTGGAATCTTATCGCAACCTGACCCCTGCGGATATCTGAAAATTGGCAGGTACGGAAAACTGCTTCCGGTTAACCACCCCCGGCAAACAAAGGCTGCAGGCCCGGATAAGGCCCGCGAAGCGCTTCAGAGATTATCCGGAAGAGTCGTGGAGCTGGTCTGAAAAATGTGCTCCACGCGCTTCAGGTCTTCCGGCGTGTCTACGCCAATCGTATCGTCACTGGTTTCAGCCACGTGGATTGGAACGCCGTTTTCAAGAAAGCGAAGCTGTTCAAGTTTTTCACTCTGCTCCAGCATTGAGACGGGCAGTGCGGGGAACCGGCGCAAGGTGGCGGCTCGGTAAGCATAAAAGCCGAGATGCTTAAAGTAGGCTGCAACCCCCGCGGCATCGCGATCAAAGGGAATGGGCAGGCGGGAAAAATAGAGAGCCCGTCCGGCAATATCCGTGACCACTTTTACCGCGTTCGGGTTCAGGGCCTCATGCGCTGCCATCCGGACCTTCAACGTGGAAACCTGAGCGGCCGGGTCCCGGCGCAGAGGCGCAAGCAGCAACTCCAGGTGGCCGGGAGTGATCATGGGTTCATCGCCCTGAACATTGATGTAGATATGGTCGCTCCCGGGCGATCCCTCAAGACGATGCGCGACTTCCACCAAACGGTCGGTGCCGGAGCGGTGCTCGGGCGAAGTCATCATGACGCGCATGTTTGCCTGCCGGCATAACGATTCAATTTCGGTTGAGTCGGTGGCAACCACCACCTCGTCTACGCAGGGCGCCAGGCGGGTGCGATGATAGACCCAGACAATCATGGGATGTCCCGAGATCAGGCGCAGGGGCTTGCGGGCCAAGCGGACTGACTGAAGTCGGGAAGGGATGATCGCGATTACCTTTTCCATGGGGAGCCTGACAGCAGCCGTATTATAACGAATTGTGCCGTACAGGCACACAGGAGTTCAGGAGACGGTAGTGGTGCAGTTTGAAGCGCGCGCCCGCGTGGCACTGCCATCCTGGCCGTGGTCACGGGCGGGACGCCCGTGGCACGGGTAAAACTGCACCACTACCCAAGAGACAACGGCGGTGGCGGACGGGTGCATCGATTGTCCTTCAAGTAAAGGCCGGCAAACTTCCAACCGGTCGGGGGCAGAGACAGCGGGGCCAATTTGCGAAGTTGCCCGCACCCCTTAACCGCAGCGCGGAGAGGACAAGGGGGGAATGGCTGCGGACCGTCTAAACGGTCTCTCGATGCACCGGAATTGGAATAGAATGGAGGCTGTGACAGGTTCACTGCCCGTGACGGGCGCCGAAATCGTGAACTATCTGCACGGCCGGTCGCGCTGGTTGCGAGCGCGGGAGTGGTTGCGCGGGCGCCGCTATCTGCCCGCACGCTTTATGGATCGCGCCAGGCCGTTGGTGGTGGTGGCGTACCCGGTGCGCGACGCTCGTGCTGCCTTTCAGGTTGCGCTAGCCGTGGAACAGGATTGGCTGACCGCGCCTCAGCCAGGCCGCGAGGCCTACGATGAGATACTGTTCAAGGCTCCCGGCTTGATTGTGTTGCAGCTTCGCCGGAAGAACCCCTGCGGGTGTTTGGGACACCGCCATCCTTACGTTAATGAGCAGCCCTTTGCGGAACCGCACGAAATTTTTCGCGGCACAGGCGTGGGCGAGCTGGATATTGCCTACACCCGGGTAGCGTCGTGGCAGCCGCTGCCGCTGTCGGATATAGCGCTCGACACAAAGTTCCTTGAGGGCACGAGGCTGGAAGACTTCCGGGCGAAACAATTCCGGTTGAAAATGCTGAGCATTCTGTTGCACGAAACTCACCACATGGTTGAAGCTGAGGCGCCTGAAACGGCCATAAGAGAGCGGAGCATAGCCTTTTATCACGACGCCCTGGCGGCCTACGTTGAAAATGCCGTGGACACGATGAGCCTTACCATTGACCGATCATTTTCAAGGATGGAGTAGCCGGCAAGCGGCGCCTTCAGGATCAGAAGATCTGCAATCTTTACCCTTCAAGGAGAAGCATTCTGCCCAAATTACCCGTCTCCACCGGTCATAAAAGTGAGCGCCGAAGGCTGTTGGTTTCCGCTTGCATCATGGCGCTGGCGGCCACCATTGTTGGCTGCCGTTTGCTGGGTGAGGGAACGCGCCCCGTTATGCACCAGGTTGTGGTGCTGGGATTTGACGGCGCGGACCCCAATTTGATGAGCCAATGGATGGCTGCGGGCAAACTGCCCAATCTGGCCCGCCTGGCCAGGACAGGTACGTTTAAGCCGTTGGGCACAACAAACCCTCCCGAGTCTCCGGTTGCCTGGGCATCGTTCGCAACGGGATTGAATCCTGGTGGAACCGGCATTTTCGACTTTCTCACCCGGGATCCGCAAACTTATCTGCCGGAGCTTTCCCTGGCCAAGTCCGAGCGGCCGGAATTTTTGTTCAGCATGATTCCGATCAAGGCTCCCCATATAACGAACGAGCGCAGCGGCGTGCCTTTTTACCAGGCTGTTGCAAATGCCGGCTATAAGACTACCGTGCTGCGCATGCCGCTTGAGTTTCCTCCAACGCCTCTGCCGGGCGGCAAACTTTGGGCAGGGCTGGGCGTGCCCGACGCACGCGGAACCTGGGGAACATTTTTTTACTTCAGCACCGACCTGACCCCCTGGGATGTGGGCGACACGGAATTTGGCGGAAAGCTGGTTCGCCTTGAAATGCAGGGATCTTCAGCCAAGGCGGAGGTGGAAGGCCCCGTTGATCCGGCTGTCAAAGCGTATCAGCGAGTTTCAATCCCGATTAAGTTCACTGCAGACGCGGTCAAGAATTCCGTGGCCATCGAGCTGGACGGCCATACCCAGACCATCCGTGAAAAACAATGGAGCGACTGGTTTCGAGTGACTTTTCCTATTACCCCGCTGCTCTCGGTTCACACCATTGCCCGCTTTTACGTGCTGCAGGTTTATCCGGACCTGCGAATTTACATGTCGCCGCTGAATTTTGACCCTGAAGACCCTCCCGTGCCGGTCAGCTATCCGCGCGATTACACGGCGGAACTGGCGCGGCGCCACGGCTTGATGAAAACGCTCGGCTGGTGGCACGATACGTGGGCGCTGAACGAAGAAAAGATCGACGAAGGGGTGTTCCTGGAGGATCTGTTCCAAACCACGGCCAAACTCGAGGAGATTACTCTGGATGAGTTGCAGCACGATCCGCCCAGCCTTCTGGTTTCCGTCTTTACCAGCACCGACAGCGTTTCGCACATGTTCTACCGGCTGATTGATCCGCAGCACCCGCGCTATGATCCGGAACTGGCTAAAAAGTACGGCGATTCGATATTGCGCGTTTATGAGCGCATGGACGACACAGTGGGCAAGGTTATGCAGGCGATGAAGCCCGGCAGCGAACTGATCATCGTTTCCGACCACGGCTTCCATACGTGGCGTTGGGGGTTCAACACCAACACCTGGCTGGTGGAAAACGGCTACATGGCTTTGCGCTCCTCGGGCGGCGAAGAAAAGCGCCACAACCTTGCGGACCTTTTCGGACGCGGCAGCTTTTTCCCGAATGTGGATTGGACCCGCACACGAGCCTACGCCCTGGGGTTGGGACAAATTTACCTGAATTTGAAGGGGCGCGAGAAGTACGGCATTGTTCAGCCGGGGCAGGAGGCCGGCCAGGTGGCCGAAGACATCCGCCAGAAACTGCTGGCCTACCGGGATCCGGACAATCATCAGGCGGTTCTGCAGGACGTCTACCTGGCAAAGCAGATTTTCCACGGTGCACGCATGGCGGAGGCTCCGGATCTGCAACTGGACTTCAGCATCGGCTACAGAACATCCTGGCAAACCTCGCTGGGCGCCATACCCAACGGCATCATTGTGGCAAACATGATGAAGTGGAGCGGCGACCACTGCGCTTCAGACCCTCAGAACACCTCGGGAATATTTTTCTCCAGCCGCGCCGTGACCACGGCGAGCCCGAGCATCCTTGACATTGCTCCAACCGTGCTCAGCCTTTTTCATGTGAATCCGCCGGAGCCTTTAGACGGTCATCCGGTTCAGTTTTCCGGAGCCCCGGTCCGCGTTGCCGGAGAATAGGGCAGTTTATTTTTGCCCTCACAAATGTTGTCAAGCCGGGACGTGTGAGTTAGACTATCGTTTAATTGCGGCCTACGGGGTCTCATGCTTTAGTGCCTTCCGCGGGTAGATCGGATTTAGAATAGTGCGAGAGTGTGAGAAAAGTTCAGGCGCCAGCCCCTTCGTCGCAAACTACGCTTCACCCAAACCGGCCGCCAAACTCCACCTTGGTACGGCAGCAATTCGGCCACTGAAATCCAATAAGAGGCAGACATGGTAAAACCTGTCGAATATCTAACCTACCGCGGCAATGGAGGGCACTGGTCGTGGATACTGCACCGCGTCACCGGCGTGGCCGTGCTTCTCTTCCTTCTGCTCCACATTGTTGATATTGCGCTGATCGGATGGGGTCCCAAGGTTTTTAATAGTTTATTGGGGCTTTACCGTGCGCCCGTCTTCCGCGTGAGTGAAGTTTTTCTCTCCGGCGCTGTGCTTTATCACGCCCTGAACGGCGTGCGGATTATTATCATTGATTTCTGGCCCGAGGCGACACAGGTAAACCGCAAATTGATCTACGCGGTCGCTTTCCTTTTTGCAATTATCTTCCTTCCGGCTGCAGCGTACATGATGCGCTGGGTCTTGAAATAAGGGGGCTTTCATGAACGGAACAAGCCATCCCCGCCCGGAAAGTGGACTGGAACTTTACGCCTGGATGTTCATGCGTTTTTCCGGTGTCCTGCTGCTTTTCCTGGCTTTGGGTCACCTGGCGGTCATGCATTTGATCAACAATGTGGAAGTGATCGACTTCCAGTTTGTTGCCCAGCGCTATGCAACTCCGTTTTGGAGGACTTACGATCTGCTAATGTTGTGGCTGGCGCTGATCCACGGATTGAATGGCTTGAGAACCCTGGTTGCGGACTACGTCAGCTCGAACGGCTGGCGTGTTTTCAGCATGGCTGCCATCTGGGTGGTGGGCATTGTTCTTTTGGCGCTTGGATCACTGGCTATTCTTACTTTCCAGCCGGCCCAATTCGCCATGCGTTAGGCGTTCGCGGCGAAATCGCGCAGGGGCGCGCGGTTTGGCAGGTTGACGGGCAAGGGGTTTTCAGGGCATTCCACCGGGCGTAGGCCAAGGTTGAAATTATGAGTCAACGTTATGACGCGGTTATCGTGGGAGCGGGGGGCGCCGGATTGATGGCGGCGCTTAATCTTTCGCAGCACGGCCGGGTTGCTGTGGTGAGCAAGCTTTATCCGATCCGGTCGCATACCGGAGCAGCGCAGGGCGGCATTGGAGCGGCGCTCGGCAACCTGGAAGAAGACCATTGGGAATGGCATATGTTCGACACCGTGAAAGGCGGCGACTACCTGGTGGATCAGGATGCGGCGGAGATTCTTTGCCGCGAAGCGGTTGAAACCGTCTACGATTTGGAACACTGGGGGTTGCCTTTCAGCCGCACGCCCGACGGGAAAATTGCGCAGCGGCCCTTTGGCGGTCACACCCGGGAGTTTGGCAAGGCGCCAGTGAGGCGCTCGTGTTATGCCGCGGACCGCACCGGCCACATGATCCTTCAGACGCTTTACCAGCAGTGCATCAAGAACGACGTTCATTTCTACAATGAGTTCCAGGTTCTCGACCTGCTGGTTAGCCAGGGAAGCGTAGCCGGGGTTGTGGCCTATTGCCTCGCGACGGGCGAACTCCATACCTTTCATGCCAAAGCCGTCCTTTTTGCCACGGGCGGGTGTGGGCGTATGTTTCAGGTAACATCCAACGCCCACGCCCTTACCGGCGACGGCATGGCCGTGGTGTTGCGCCGCGGCCTGCCGGTGGAGGATATGGAGTTCTTCCAGTTCCACCCCACCGGCATTTACAAGATGGGCATTCTTTTAAGCGAGGCGGCGCGCGGCGAAGGCGGCATCTTGCGCAATAAGGACAATGAACGCTTCATGGAGCGCTACGCTCCGACGCTGCTTGACCTTGCCCCGCGTGACATGGTTTCGCGCGCCATCTACCGCGAGATCGCCGAAGGGCGAGGCATTGGCGGAAAGAATTACGTCCACCTTGACCTCACCCACCTTGGCAAGGAAGTGATTGATAAGAAGTTGCCGGACATCACCGGATTTGTCCGCACTTATCTGGGCGTGGAACCGATCAAGGAGTTGATTCCTGTTCAACCCACTGCGCATTACGCCATGGGAGGAATCCCCACGGATAACGACGGCCGCGTGATCACCGACGAGAAGAATACGCCCCTGCACGGCTTTTATGCCGCTGGCGAGTGCGCGTGCGTTTCCGTGCACGGCGCCAACCGTTTGGGGACAAATTCATTGGTCGATATTCTGGTGTTTGGCCGGCGCGCAGCCCGCCACGCGGCAAACTTTCTGAAGCAGAATGACTGGGCGCCGCTTCCCGAAAACCCGGAGGACCAGGCCAAAGAGCTGCTAGGCAAGGTGCGCGGCGCCACCGGCAAAGAACACGCTGCAGCCATCCGCGATGACCTGCAGCACTCAATGATGGACAGCGTGGGAGTTTTCCGGATTGAAAAGCAGATGCGTGCCATGCGCGATAAACTGGCGGAACTGCGCGAGCGGTACCTGCACGTGCAGCTTTCGGACCGCGGTGAGAAGTACAACACCGAACTGCTGGAAGTTGTTGAACTGGGTGGCATGATCGATGTGGCTGCCACACTGGTTGAAGGCGCCCTGGCGCGGCAGGAAAGCCGCGGCGCTCACAGCCGCGAAGACTTTCCAAAGCGTGACGACCCCAATTGGCTTAAGCATACGCTGGCGTACCTTGCTCCGAACGGAGTAGAACTCAAGTACAAGCCGGTGGTCATCACAAAGTTTGAACCCAAGGAGCGGAAGTACTGATCGCGGGATCAGCTATTCCTGAGGCCGGCGTTTTTTCCGGGATGCCTTCATGGCCAAAGCCCTGGGGCGCTGCTGGCGCTGTCCTGAGACGGTACGGCCAATTTAGGGCGGCAGGAGCACATAATGAAAATTGATCTGAAAATCAGGCGGTTTAATCCTGAAAAGGACCCTCAACCCTGGTGGGGTGAATATGCCGTTGAGGCGGAGGAAACGGATCGCCTGTTGGATGCGCTGAATAGTGTGAAGTGGTACCAGGATGGGTCCTTGAGCTACCGTCGCTCGTGCGCTCACGGCGTTTGCGGATCCGATGCCATGCTGATCAACGGACGCAATATGCTGGCCTGCAAGGTTCTGGTCAAGAGCCTGGGCCGGAAGATAACCGTTGAGCCCCTGCGTGGATTCAAAGTGGTAAAGGATCTGATCGTTGATCTGGATCCGTTTTTTGAAAAATACAAACAGATTAAGCCTTACCTCATCACATATTCCGAACAACCGGAAAAAGAGCGCATTCAATCCGCTGAAAAGCGCGCCCGGTTTGATGAGACCACTAACTGCATCCTTTGCGGGGCCTGCACTACATCCTGCCCGTCTTTCTGGGCCAACCCTGATTATGTGGGGCCGGCTGCAATTGTTGCCGCGCACCGGTTTATCTTCGACAGCCGCGATGAAGGAGCCGCTGAGCGCCTGGCGATACTGAACAGCGCCGACGGAGTGTGGCGCTGCCGCACCATCTTTAATTGCGTTGAAGCCTGCCCGCGCGATATCAACGTGACTCGGGCCATCGGCGAAGTCAAAAAAGCCATTATGTTCCGCAAAATATAATCGGCTGCGGCACGCTGCCCGCTCAAGCGGCTTATCGACACCATTCGGCGCAACCATCAGACGGTAATTTGCGCTGCATCACCGGCAGAGGGTTGGCTTGGCGCTATGACTCGACGTGAATTACTGGTAAATGTCCCGCTATTGGCCGGCGCGGGGGCTTCCGCATTCGGGGGCGGCAAACCCTCCCGGCAGCGAGAGAAGAATCAGCGTATGCCTTATGAACTTCTGATACAGGGCGGGCGCGTTATCGATCATTCGCAGAGCATCGATGCGGTGCGCGATGTGGCGATCTCCAATGGCCAAATAGCACTTGTTGCGGAATCGATCCCGGCTTCTCAGGCGCGGCAAGTGATTGATGCCCGCAATCGGATTGTTTCACCAGGCTTGATTGATATTCACACCCACGTCTTCCCGCGCGTGGGTCCTTATGGCATTGAACCGGACCCGTATTGCGTGGGGCGCGGCGTTACCACAGCGGTCGATGCGGGCACTTCGGGTGCGCTTACTTTTCCGGCTTTTCGCCACGACGTCCTGGAACGGTCACAAACACGAGTTCGGGCACTGTTGCACGTGGTTTCCATCGGCATGGTGGCCGGCAGCACGCCCAACATGGGTGAATTGGAAGACCTTCGCTATTGTGTGCCCGAAATGGCCGTGAAAACGGCAGAAGCGAATCAAGATTATATCGTCGGTTTCAAGATTCGTTTTTCAAAGCAGTACACCGGCCCGAATGACCTGGAAGGGATGAAGCGTGCCCGGCGCGCCGCAGATGATGCGCGCCTTCCGCTCATGATCCACATTGGCGGTTCCTTTACGCCGCTGCCGGAGCTGCTGGCCTATCTTAAGCCAGGTGATGTCGTCACTCATTCTTTTAACGCTCACCCGCACGGATTGCTGGATGGCGAGGGCAAAGTGATTGCCGCAGTGGCTGAGGCGCGCCAGCGCGGAGTTCTTTTCGATGTGGGCCACGGCGCCGGCAGCTTTTCGTTCGATGTCATGAAGCGCTGCATGGACCAGAACTTTTTGCCCGATACCATTTCAAGCGATCTGTATTCCGCCAACGTCAACGGACCAGTCTACGACCTGCTTACAACGCTCTCAAAATTTCTGCTTTTGGGAATGAGCCTGCCTGACGTTTTGCGCCGGTGCACCCTGGCCTCCGCGGGCGTTTTCAAATACGGCAGCGAACTCGGCACGCTTAAGGCCGGAGTTGAAGCCGATGTCAGCGTGCTCAGTGTGCAGAAGGGCGACTTTACCTTTACCGACTCCGAAGGCCAAACCCGCACCGGCCGCGAAAAGCTGGTTCCAGTTGTAACGGTTCGCGCCGGAAAGACGGTCTACCCGGCCGCTTAAGCAACCTATGCCAAAGCGCAGCGCCGCCTGCACTACGGTTCTGGAAATTTTAACCGCTTCCGGCAGTTCGGCAGCCCGTGATGGGATGGAGCGCTTCGGAATTCCATCACACAATGCGCTGGGCGTCCGCATTCCTCAACTGAGAAAATTAGCCTGCCAAATAGGAGTGGATCACAGACTTGCCAGTGAGCTTTGGGGCGCCGGCATACTGGAAGGCCGCATCCTGGCAGCTTTAATTGCTGATCCAAACCGTATAACCGCGCGGCAGATGGACGTTTGGGCGTCGCAATTTGATTCCTGGGCCGTTTGCGACGCCTGTTGCTGCAACCTGTTTGACAAAACCAGCCACGCGTACCGGAAGGCGGCAGAATGGAGCCGCCGCAAGGAGGAATATGTGAAGCGGGCAGCCTTCAGCCTGATGGCCGGGCTTGCTGCCCATGACCGTTCTGCCCCGGATGCCGAATTTCTCAGGTTCTTTCCGCTGATAAAGTTCGCCGCGGCAGACGAGAGAAATTTTGTAAAAAAAGCCGTGAACTGGGCGCTGCGGCAAATTGGAAAACGAAATCCAAAATTGAATATCGCGTCCATCCGTGTTGCGGAATCACTTCGCAAGCTGGAATCACCCGCGGCGCGATGGGTTGGCGCTGACGCACTGCGCGAACTGAGGAGCGCAGCAGTTCAGAAGCGGCTGCAGGACCGCGGCGAAAGGCTCCGCAGGCGGCAGGAGGGCCTGGCCCGTTTGCACACTCGAACCCCATACTGAAACCCACCCGGCAATCTTCTCTTACTTCAGATAATGATTCAGAAAGTTCAGCGAGCGTTCCCACGCATCCCTGGCATCTTCCGGCCTGTAGCCTCCTTTGTTATTCGGATTCTCAAAGGCGTGGCCGGCATCGGGGTAGACTTTTACATTGATTACCTTATGGTCTGCGCGCATGGCTTTGGCAAACGCCTGCACAGAGTCGGGCGTAATGCCGCGATCCTGCCCTCCGAAGTTGCCGAGTACCGGAGCCTTGATCTTCTCGATGATCTCCCCGCTGGTCGGCAACGCCCCGTAGTTCACCACACAGGCTGCAAGCCGGGGTTCTGTTTCCGCCAGTTGAATTGACCAGCCTCCGCCCATGCACCAGCCAATGGACCCAATCTTCGCCGGGTTCACGTCTGGCCGTGACGCCAGATACTGAAATGCAGCTTCCAGATCCCGAAGCCCTCGGTCGGGAGGCAAGCCGCGCATCAGTTCATGTGCTTCCATCGGATCCATAGAGCTTCTTCCGCGATACAGGTCCACGGCCAGCGCCACATACCCGTGGGCGCTTAGGTTTTCGGCTTGCTGCTTGACCCAATCCACCAATCCCCACCACTCATGAATTACGATCACCGCGGGGTGCCGGCCGGGAGTGCCCGGCAGCGCGAGGAAGCCGGTCACGGTTTCATCCCCACTCTGGTATTTCACCGTCTGGGTTTTGTTGGTAGCAGCTTTTGCCATCGAAACCGAACCACATAACAATAGACAGGCGAGAAGCGCACGGAATGCAGCTTTCACAGGGTTCCTCCTTGGGATGATTTATTTGCGTCAGCAATTCTACCTGAGCGGCTGCCCCGAACATAGCACAACCTTCACGTTCTTACCTGAAGTGGCAGACGGTGTTGCGTTTTGCCGCTGCAGTATCGGATTCCAAGATGATACAGATGCAAAACTCGCGACTATGGAACGGCGACGGGAAAGGAGTAATATGTTTTCGAACACTGGCGGTTAAATCAGGAGCTATCCGCCACCGTCTGCGGCGAGGAAGCATGAGCATGGACCTTATCCACTTGCCTGAAGCTGCCCGTGAACTGGGCGTGAGCTACCCTACCTTAAAGCAATGGATATACCGGGGGAAAATCCGGACCGTGAAGACTCCGGGTGGGCATCACCGGATTCCCCGCACGGAAATTGACCGTTTGCTGTTTCATAAGCCTTCCGGAGAAACGGAGCGACCCAGCCACAAGCCCCCCCATGCGATTTCGTCTCCGGCCACCCGCCGCGACGAAATCAGCGGCCTTGAACAAGTCATCAGCGGGCGCAATCAACTGGTAGGCCGCATCACGCATATCAAGAAATCGGGTCTTCTGGCCAAAGTCACCCTAGACATTGGTGGTCAAAGCGTTACCGCGATCATCACACGTGACTCCTGCGAGATGTTAAAGCTGAAACCAGGCGACACGGCCGCCGCCCTGATCAAGGCGACCGAAGTGATGATCATTCGCGCCAATCCATTGGGCGGGACTTAAGGCGCCCCGGAGGCCATGGCCGAATCAAACAACCTTCCCGTGCTGAACTCCAGGGAAGGACCTTTGTTCCGCTGCCCCCGGGTTTCATTACTTCCACTCGAAGTTCTTACCCTCAATATTCGCATTGAGCAACGACATCAGAGTTGTGTTAGAAGGGCGATGCGGATCGATTGAATTTAAAAAGCAGACCAGCCTGTCGAGGTCTGCAGCAAATAACCCGAACTTCACCCCGGTGGCCAGTAATCTATACCCAGGCGATTCCCTGATTTTGGAGGGCAGCCGGGGAGTTTCTCCCGGACTTAATGGTGGACGTGAGAGGTCTCTCCAAAGGCAGCACCCACTTGCAAAAAACGGCCAGATTAAGCAAAATCCGAGCGGTCCGCGCAAAAAGTGGAAGTGAAAGGTGCAACGTAATCTATGATCCGCAATGGCAAGGCACGGCAAATATTCATGCTTGTTATGGGTTTGGCTGTATTGGCCTGGCTTGCAGAGCCGGGGCCGGGAAATTTTAAGGGTCTGCCCGCAGGAGCGGATTTGATGGCTTCTGCCGGACAGTCATTTCCGGTCCCGCTGCTGGTGACGCCGCAACAGGCCGCCAACGGCGGCATCACGTACCGGCATCCGAAGCTGACTACGGTGTTGGCAGCGGTGGCCTCTGCCGTGCCGCAGGACTTTGGCGCAGGCGCTGCACCGGTTGTCGGGTGGGGCGCCTTGCCGCTGCCCAAACCTGTGCTGGATGCCGCCGCCGCTCGCCAGTTGCGCGTGAATTCCCGCAGCGAGGTCCAGGTCTATTTGCTGGTTGACCAGGTGAATGAAGCTAACCTCAACGCCCTTTCACTGGCGGGCGCCAGTGTGGAATTGCAGGATTCCGATCGCAAAGTAATTCAAGCGCGCATTCCGGTTTCGCGCCTGGTTGCGGTTGCGGACCTGCCCTTTGTTCACTTTGTCCGCCTGCCCAACTATGCCGTACATTTTACGGGCTCCGTGGATACTCAGGGCGATGCCATACTGAAGGCGAACCAGGTGAGGTCGCAGCTTCACGTGGATGGCACCGGGGTCAAGGTGGGCGTGATTTCCGACGGCCTGAAGGGCGTTTTTGCGGCCGGCTGCACTACCTGCCAGGGTGTGGCGGGGGGACCTATTTCAACCGGTGATCTTCCCAATTCTACCGGAACTCGCAACGCCAGCGGGGTGCTGATTTCTTCGAGCGGTGGAATCACCGGCCAATCTTTCTCGGCCAATGGCGATCTGGAAGGCCTGCCATCCGGCCCATGTGGTTTTGCCGGGGCGGGCGCAGAGGGAACCGCATTGCTCGAAATTGTGCACGACATCTCTCCGGGAGCGCAGCTTTACTTTGCAAACTTTGACACGGATTTGGCATTTAACAACGCGGTGAACAGCCTGGCCGGCCAGGCTGACGTGGTGATGGATGACATCGGCTTTTTTGGATATCCCACCGACGGCACCAGCCCCGTTTCCAGCAATACGGCGGGGGCGCTGAACAGTTCCACCAATCCCATCCGAGCCTATTTGACTGCCGTGGGCAATGACGCGGCAAACCACTACGACGGCAATTACACGGATTCCGGTGTGGACGGCGCCTCCATCGTGGGCGCGGCGGGTGATTTGCACCTTTTCCAGGCGGCAAGCGGCACTACAGATGTGCTGAACCTGGGGCCCTCGTACAAGGAAAAAATCCTGCTGCAAAGCGGCGGTGAAGTGGTGACCGTGCTGACCTGGAACGATCCGTTTGGAGCCTCCTCCAACAATTATGACCTCTATCTGATCGACGAAACCACAGGCCAGGTTGTGGCCAGCAGCACGGATCCACAGAACGGCTCACAGGATCCGGTAGAGTTTATCGACTACACCAACAGCACGGGGGCGCAGGGTTTTTTTGACATTGTGATCCAGAACCTTGGAAACAAGGCGGCGGCACGCAACCTGGACCTTTTCGCTTTTGAGCCGGAGTGCGCGTTTGGCGGGCCGATCCCTGTTACATCGGGGACAAACCTGCTTATGAATTACAACACGGCCGCGGGCAGCCTGACGGCGGAGTCCGATGCGGGCGGCACGCCAGTCAGCGTGATATCGGTGGGCGCTATCGGCGCCCAGGATGGACCCGCTTATCAGAACATTGAATTTTATAGCAGCAACGGCCCAACGCAAGACGGCCGTACAAAGCCCGATGTAACCGGCATCGATGGCGTGGCCATTACCGGCGCGGGCAGTTTTGAGAACCCTTTTTACGGCACCTCCGCCGCCACTCCACATGGGGCTGGCATCGCTGCCCTGCTGTTGCAAACTGCGCCGTGCTTGCGGAACGGCTCAACCGGCGCCCGCACCAACACGGATGCCCGCACCATCCTGCGCGGATTGCTGCTGAACAATGCGGACCCGCGCGGCGCGAGCGTGCCCAACAACATTTTTGGTTACGGGCTGCTCAACGCGCTGGCCTCGGCGTTGCAAACCGTGCCCACAGCGGGAACGATACCGCCCATCACGCTGGGGGCCAACACCCCCACGGGCGCCACGGTGGCGCTGCCAACTTCAGGCTTTGGCGATCCTGACCAGTGTCCTCTTAATGTCACTGCGACGGGCGGCTGCACCACATCGACGGGGACCAACCCCAGCGTGACTTGCCCATTCGGCGCCACGGCGGTCACGCTGGTGGCCAGCAATAACGGGGTTACCTTTACGGCTGCAGTTCCAGCTCAAATAACTGTAACCAAATTTGTTCTGGGAGCAACGTCCACAGCCGGTACTGTGCAGCCGGGCCAGACGGCGACGTATCCGCTGTCCGTTACGCCGCAATTGGGCGCCTACAACAACAATGTGACGTTTGCCTGCAGCAACCTGCCCTCAGAAAGCAATTGTTCGTTTTCGCCCGCCTCGGTGGCGCCGGGCGCAAACCCCGTCAACGTTAGCATGACCGTAACCACCACAGCGCCCTCATTGGCTGTGCCGTTTGGAGTGGATGCGATCCCTTGGGGACATTTCGGCTTACCTGGAGAGCAAATGCGCTGGCCGGCGTTGTTGTTGGCGGCGCTGGCGCTGTTGGGACTTTTGGCCAGCCTTGCCGCCAGGCGTCGTGCCCGGGCGGCCGGATTGATTCTAAGCTCAGCGCTGGCCCTGGCAGCCTTGCAAGTGGCCTGCGGCGGCGGCAGCAGCAGCGGAGGGACTGTTGGTAATCCTGGCACACCTGCCGGAACTTACAATGTTACAGTCACGGCTTCTTCAGGCGCCTATACCAGCGCTCAGCAGGTGACGCTTACTGTGCAGTAAGCATTGGAAAACGGCAGCATGGAGCACGCGGGAAGTCGCCCGCGGTCAGTGCTGAGGCGGAGAAAATTGAACCTTCGGCGCCTGTTGCGCAGCTTCTGATGCCTTGAAGTAATCATTGTTGCGCTGGAAGCCGGCCCAACCAGCAAAAATATTATTGGGGAAGAGGCCGATAAACGTGTTGTAGTCCTGCAAAGACTGGTTGTAACGCCGGCGCTCCACGGCGATGCGGTTTTCAGTCCCTGCCAGTTCATCCTGCAGACGCATAAAATTCTCGTTGGATTTAAGCTGCGGATAATTTTCAACAAGCATCAGCAAGCGGCCCAGGGCGCCATCCAACTGACCGTTGGCGGCAATCCGGTCCGCGGGAGTGTGGGCGCCCAGGAGGGCGGCGCGCGCATTGGCGATGTTTGTAAACACGGTCTGTTCCTGGGCGGCGTAGCCCTTTACGGTTTCCACCAGGTTGGGGATCAAATCGGCGCGGCGCTGCAGCACCACGTCCACCTGGGACCAGGCAGCCTTAACGGATTCCTGCTTGCGCACCATTTCATTGCGGGCGCTGATGTACTGGCTGAAAACGATCAGTCCAAGAACAACAATTATGCCAATCCCGATCAGAAGTTTTTTCATCGTTGCTCCTACCCCTCCGGAAAAAAGACTCAGGGTTTTGCGGTGCGTTGATCCAAACGGCGGTCTACCTCGGCGGTTACAAGCTCGACGGCTTCCAGGTAGGTTGCAAATGTGGTGGCTACATTGATGGAATCCGCCGTCCGGCTCCCTTCGCGAAAGTCCAGGATGGCCATAAACGGGGTTGGACTAAACCCCATGTGAGTGGCGAGCTCATTTATCGCCTGTCGCTTGGATTGCGCAGGGGCCAGACCAAGGGCAATAAGGGCGTGGCGAAAAAGCGTGGCAAAGGCGGAAACTGAGGCGGCCATAAGCTGTAATATGTTCTTGGAATCGCCGGCAGTGCCAAGGAAGTGCTGGCGCAGGTGCACCAGGTGGTGGCGCAATTCGCGCTCCACCTGTAAGTGGTGCTGAGCCAGTGGGACTTGCAAGGATTCAAAAATGTCCTGTCCGGCCAGTATCTTTCGCTGGGCTTTAACATCCAGCAATTCTATGGCAAAGACATCAGCCCCGCGCTTCAACTCATCGGGAGTGAATAAAAGCGGAGCCGGATGGCCTGCCTTGCGCCATTCACGTACCACCGGGGCAAGCTTTTCGAGCGCTGGCACATCAATGTGATTCAGAACTGCCAGCAGGTTAATGTCTGAGTGCTGGGGATGATAGTCGCTGCCGGCCGCTGAGCCAAACAGGACGAGTGAAACCAGGTTTTCGCCCGCAGCTTTGTGCAAGTTTTCAGCAAAGACAGCCAATTCCTTTTGCCAATCCGGTTTTGGGTTTGACATTTCACCAACTCCCACTGGCGCCGCCGCCGCCGAATGATCCACCGCCAAATCCGCCAAATC
>VFSW01000209.1_pt1 | contig 81485 bp, 62 predicted proteins | sample 5358111 | NCBI WGS metagenome assembly VFSW01 (sample SAMN11554181, study PRJNA540505) | mine drainage metagenome | isolation source: sediment from site ElyBrook_90M | place: USA: Ely Copper Mine, Vershire, VT | collected 2017
GGGTCGAGAGCCGCTGCTTTCTCTTTCATGTTTCAACTAAAGGCGGGGCAATTTCTGCTACAGCCGGGCGTATGATAAAATCCGTAAATGGACGCCACAACGGTCAGGCGCAAATAGATTACGTGCCCGCATTGTGGGAAGGAACAGCTTGTCCATTTGCTTGCCGTCCCTGACAAACCTGCCTTAGTAATAGGCAAGCAAACGGTGCGGTGCGTGAACGTGGAATGTAAGCGGGATTTCTATTTGCTGGATGAGAACAGGATTGTTGACGACCCGTTCGCTGAGTAGCTACATAAAGCTGGCCCCGCCCGCAGGGATTTGAACCCCCACCATCCTCCAAAAATTCTGTCACACATTTGTCACACATTTAGGGTAAAATCCCGCCGTTGAGGGTTGTGGAAGGTTGTAGAGAGTTGTCATGCAAACCTCGATAAGTGGTTGGAAAAAAGCAAATTTGACAGTTTAACTGTAGTTTTTAGGTCGCTTCTAGACGAATCCAGGCCTCCCAGCCAACTAATAAAATCAATTACTTAGAGCCTAACGGCTACGGAACGGCTACGAATAAGTCGTTTTTTCCTGTTCGCACAGTATTACAGCGAATAGCAGAGAGCCATGAGAATCGTGAGTCTAGTCGGGCGAGCCGTCGTAGATGGCAAGCGAATCAACCTGTCCCCCGATTAGGCCAAGGCCAAAAATCTTTCAGGCACCTTTTACATACGCTGGACCGAGGATGGAAAAGATAAATGGTTCAGTGTCGCGTAACCGCAATCACACACCAGTGTGACACCGGTTACAGCACGATTCCAATTAATTGTGGACTATGAAGTCCTGAATTCGAGCAAAGGGGCTGGAATGATCCTGCAGCGCTCCTCCGAAGTCGCCATTCGGGCGGCCTTTTTCCTGGCCCATCAGCCCCCGGGAAAGTTGACTCCCGCCCATGAAATTGCGGCCCATGCCGGTATTTTGCCAGCCTATCTTGCCAAGATCCTCCAAAAGTTGTCCGCTGCCAAACTGGTTCGGTCCTTCCGCGGCCCCGGAAAGGGAATCGAACTGGGCCGCCCAGCCAATCAGATCACGCTGGCTTCTTTGATTCTTGTCATGGAGGGATCAAAAAGAGCGGATCAATGTGTGCTCGGATTGGACGTCTGTTCGGAAGAAACTCCTTGCGCCCTACACCATGAATGGAATCCGATCCGTGCCACGATATGCAATCTTCTGGAGAAAACTACGCTCGCCGACCTGGCCAAATCCGTTGCCGCCCGAGAAGCTGTGTTCGGAGCGCGAAAGGTGAGGGGATTGCAGATGCCGGAGCAGGCGGGGGTCCGCCGGAGAAGGAGGCACACGTGAGTCCCCAGCGATTTCTGCTAATTGTCGTCTTGATCGCGTTCGCGCTGCCGCGGAACGCGACCGCGCAACTTGCCGACGATTTCTTTCAAAAAAATTGCGTGGCGTGCCACACCATCGGCGGCGGCCGGTTTGTCGGCCCCGATCTGAAAGAGGCCGTGCAGCAAAAAGATCGCGCCTGGCTGGAACATTTCATCCAGGATCCGCCGGCGGAGCTGAACAGCGGCGATCCCTACGCGTTGCAACTCAAAAAAGACGCCAACGGCATGGTCATGCCCAAGATGCCGGGCGTGACGCCGGAGATGGCCAAAGCGCTGCTGGACATGATCGAACTGGAAGCGAAGCTTCCGTCGTCGAGCTTCGCCGGCGGGACCGCGAGTGAGAAGCCTTTCACTCCGGAAAACGTTTTGGCCGGCACGGATATCTTTCTGGGCCTGCGAAGCTTGAGCCATGCCGGACCTCCCTGCATCTCCTGCCACACGCTCGGCAAGCTGACTGGATTCGGCGGAGGGCGCCTGGGTCCCGACCTCACGCTCGTCCACGTGCGCCTGGGCGGCATGAGAGCGCTCGGCGGATGGCTATCTGCTCCCCCAACATCCACGATGCAAGCTGTTTTCCGGGATCACGCGCTTCAACCCGATGAAATTATCGACCTGCTCTCTGTTTTTGAAGAAACCGCCCGCACTTCCCAGCCTGCGAATTCCAACAGCTTGATGAATTTCTTCCTGGCCGGTCTGGCGGGAGCTGTCCTCGGACTGGCGATCATGGGATGGGTGTGGCGAGGGCGATTCCGAACGGTAAGGAGAGCCTTGGTGAGCGGCGCGCAGCGAGGTGTGGAATGAAATCGAAAAAGGGCATGAGCTGGATCAAGGACGAAAGCGACCCAAAGCTGCGCGGGTGGGAAGAGTTTTACCGGAACCGCTGGCAGCACGACAAAATCATTCGCAGCACGCACGGCGTGAACTGCACGGGCGGATGCACTTGGCAAATTTACATCAAGGACGGAATCGTCACCTGGGAAATGCAGGGGCTGGACTATCCCTTGCTCGAAACGGGTTTGCCTCCGTACGAGCCCCGCGGATGCCAGCGTGGCATCTCCTATTCCTGGTATCTCTACAGCCCGCTGCGCGTGAAGTACCCGTACATGCGCGGCGCGCTTCTGGACTTGTGGAAACAGGCGCGCACGAAGTTCGATGATCCGGTCGAGGCCTGGCAATCGCTGGTCGAAAATCCCGAGGCCCGCCAGCGGTGGCAGCGCGCTCGCGGCAAAGGCGGATTCCGGCGGGCCGATTGGGACATGGTAAAGGAACTGATCGCGGCCAGTTGCGTTTACACGGTCCGCAAACACGGCCCAGATCGCGTGGCGGGCTTTTCGCCGATTCCCGCGATGTCCATGATCAGCTACGCCGCAGGGGCGCGCTTCCTGCAATTGATGGGCGGCGTCTCTCTTTCTTTATACCATTTGTACTGCGATCTTCCGCCCGCATCCCCGGAGGCCTGGGGAGAGCAAACCGACGTCAACGAGTCCGCCGACTGGTACAACGCGAAACTTCTCGCGGTCATGGGCTCGAATCTCAACATGACGCGCACACCGGACTGCCACTTCGCCGCCGAGGCCCGGCACAACGGCAGCAAGATGTGGGTTTTTGCGCCCGATTTCAATCAGGTCGCCAAGTATGCCGACGAATGGGTGCGCGTGAATGCGGGGCAGGATGGCGCCTGGTGGATGGCTGTCAACCACGTCCTGCTCAAGGAATTTCACCACGAAAAGCAGACGCCCTATTTCATTGACTACACGAAGAAATACACGGACGCGCCGTACCTCGTGGAATTGCACGAAATTGAAGGCGGCTATAAGCCCGGACAATTGCTTCGCGCCAACCGGCTGGCGAATTACAAGAGCGCCGAAAACGGCGACTGGAAATTCCTGATGTGGGATACGGCTGAGGGCCGGCCGAAGATGCCCATGGGCAGTTCCGGATTCCGCTGGGGAAAAGAGAAAGGCAAATGGAACCTCGAAATGAAAGACGGCGTGGACGGTTCCGCCATTGATCCCACGCTGAGTTTTTTGACGAATAACGACGGAATCGTGCAGGCGCGTTTTGACGATTTTGCCGAGGGCCGGGCATTGTTGCGCGGCGTTCCGGTCCGCAAAGTGAACACGGCCGACGGAAGAACAGCCGTCGTCACGACCGCCTACGACCTGCTGATGGCGCAGTATGGCGTGGACCGCGGTCTGGCGGGCCAGTACCCGAAAGATTATGACGATGCCGACGCGCCTTACACGCCGGCGTGGTCGGAAAAGTTCACCGGCATGGGCCGCGATGTCGTGATTCGCTTTGCGCGCGAATGGGGCAACACGGCACTACTTACAAAAGGGAAATGCACGGTCATCATCGGGGCCGGGATTAATCACTGGTATCACGGCAACCTGATGTATCGCGCCGCGATACACGCGATGATGTTTTGCGGCTGCGTGGGCGTCAATGGCGGCGGGCTGGCGCACTATGTCGGACAGGAGAAGCTGGCGCCGATGGAGTCCTGGTCGTCCATCGCGTTCGCGCGCGACTGGACCCCCGCGTCCCGGCTGCAAAACGCGCCGAGCTGGCATTACGTTCACACCGATCAGTGGCGTTACGAGAAGCAATTCACGGACTACCACACGGTTCCCGCCGATCAGCTGCCCGGGTCTCTGGCCACAGGCCACACCGTGGATGCGCAGGCGCGGGCCGTGCGCTGCGGCTGGCTGCCATTTTATCCGCAGTTCAACCGCAATCCCCTCGATGTGGTCCGCGAAGCGGAACAGGCCGGAGCGAAAACTCAGGAAGAAGTCAACGGCTACACGGTAAAAAAACTGAAGAGCGGCGAGATGAAATTCTCCGTCGAGGATCCGGATGCCCCGGAAAACTGGCCGCGCGTGTGGTTTATCTGGCGGGGCAACGCGCTTATGGCCAGCGCCAAGGGGCACGAATATTTCCTCAAGCACTATCTCGGGACTCATACCAACGCCATCGCCACCGATATCGCCAAGGATGAGGTGAAGGATGTTGTCTGGCGCGATCCGGCGCCGCAGGGAAAGATGGACCTCGTCGTGGACTTGAATTTCCGGATGGACACCTCGGCGCTTTATTCGGACATCGTGCTGCCTGCCGCTACCTGGTACGAAAAAGCCGATTTAAACTCCACCGACATGCACAGCTTCATTCACCCGCTCTCCGCGGCGGTGCCACCGTGCTGGGAATCGAAAAGCGACTGGCAGATTTTCGGCGAGCTTGCCAAGGAATTTTCCAAATTGGCCGCGCCGTATTTCCCCAAGCCGGTGTGGGACCTGGTGGCCTCGCCGCTGGCCCACGACTCGTCCGCGGAAATTGCGCAGCCGGACATGCGCGATTGGAAGCGGGGAGAAGTGGAAGCGATCCCCGGCAAAACGATGCCCGGATTCAAACTCGTCGCGCGGGATTACGCCAATCTCTACAACCAATACATCTCCTTCGGGCCGCAAGTCCGCTCACAGGGCTTGGGCGCGCATGGAACGCATTACGCCTGCGGGGACATCTACGACGAGGCCGTGAAAAATCAGCCCACGCCGGCGTGGAGCGGCGAGCGATATCCATCGCTTGAACGCGACGAGGAAGTTTGCAATCTCATCCTGAAGTTCGCCACGGTCACCAATGGCGAATTGGCCTATCGTTCCTATCGGGAAATGGAAGAGAAGGTCGGTTTGCCGCTGGTGCAATTGGCGGAACGCAACCGCGGCGTGCGCGTCAGTTACAAGGAGCTGCAGGCCCGGCCGCAAAGACTGATCAACAGCCCGATGTGGTCGGGGCTGACCGAGAACGGCCGCGCCTATGCGCCGTTTACTTACAACGTCGAATGCCTGGTGCCCTGGCGGACGCTGACCGGGCGGCAGCATTTCTATCTTGACCATCTGGGCTACATTCAATTCGGAGAACATCTGCCCACATACAAGCCGAAACCCCTGCCGGTCGAATACGCCGATTTGCGGATCAGCCATGAGGTGGGCCCGACCAAAACGCTGAATTACCTCACGCCGCACGGGAAGTGGCACATTCACTCAACCTACGGAGACAACCACCGCATGACCACGTTGTCGCGAGGGGTCGAGCCGTTATGGATGAACGACAAGGACGCCGCTGACATCGAGATCAATGACAACGACTGGGTCGAAGTGCACAACGATCACGGCGTGGTCGTGACGCGGGCCGTGGTCAGCGCGCGTATCCCCCGCGGCATCTGCATCCAGTATCACTCTCCGGAGCGGACACTCTCGGTTCCGACTTCGCCTACGCGGAATAACCGCCGCGCCGGCGGGCATAACAGTCTGACCCGCGTGCGCTTGAAACCCAATCTCATGGTCGGTGGTTACGGCCAGTTCACATTCCATTTCAACTACTGGGGTCCGGTAGGTTGCAACCGGGACACGCACGTCTTCGTGCGCAAGCTGCCCGAACTCAAATGGTAAGGAGCGCCGCCATGAATGTCCGATCGCAAGTTTCGATGGTCTTTCATCTCGACAAATGTATCGGCTGCCATACCTGCAGCATCGCGTGCAAGAACCTGTGGACCGACCGGCGCGGCGCCGAATATATGTGGTGGAACAACGTCGAGACCAAGCCGGGCACCGGCTTTCCCACCAAGTGGGAAGACCAGGAGAAGTACCGCGGAGGCTGGGAAGTCAACAGCGGAAAGCTGCAACTGCGCTCCACGAGCAAGGCTAAAACGATTTTCAACATCTATCACAATCCCAGCCTGCCCACGATGGACGACTACTATGAGCCCTGGACCTATGATTATCAGCACCTGTTCAACGCGCCGGAAGGCACGGACCAGCCCACGGCTCGTCCGATCTCCATGGTCACCGGCGAACTTGTACAGATCGAGGCCGGGCCCAACTGGGATGACGACCTCGGCGGCTCGCCCGTCTACGCGGAAAACGATCCCAACTTGAAAGGCCTGACGCCGGATCAGCGCGCGCAACTTTCCGCCGTCGAGCGGCTCGTCTTCTTTTATTTTCCGCGCATTTGCAACCACTGCTTGAATCCGGCCTGCGTGGCGTCCTGTCCTTCGGGCGCGCTCTACAAGCGAGGCGAGGATGGCATCGTGCTCGTGGATCAGAAGCGCTGCCGCGGATGGCGGATGTGCGTTGCCGCTTGTCCGTACAAGAAGATGTTCTACAACTGGAATACCGGGAAATCCGAAAAGTGCATTCTCTGTTACCCGCGCCTCGAGACCGGACAGGCGCCCGCATGCTTCCATTCCTGCGTGGGCCGCATCCGGTACCTGGGCGTGATGCTCTACGATGCCTCGAAGATCGAGGAAATAGCGTCGCTTCCGGTGGAAAAACTCGTCGAGGCGCAGCGTTCCATGGTGCTGGACCCGCACGATCCTGAGGTCGTTGCCGCGGCGCGAAAGAATGGAATTCATGACTCGGTCATCGAGGCGGCGCAGCGCTCGCCTGTCTATCAGTTCGTGAAAGTTTGGAAAATCGCTCTGCCGCCGCACATCGAATACCGGACCATGCCGATGCTGTTCTATGTTCCGCCGATGTCTCCGGTGATGTCCAATGTAGCGGACGGGACCATCCACCATGTCTCGGACAATTTGTTCCACGACATCGACGAATCCCGCGTGCCGCTCAAGTTCCTGGCGAACCTATTTGGCGCCGGCCATGAAGAGTTCGTGCGCTACGCGCTTCGAAAGCAAAAGGCAGTGCGATGGTATCGCCGCGCGGTGACCGTGGGCGATGTCGAAATGGCCACCGCGGAGCGCATGCTGCGCGAAACCGATTGCTCTCCGCAAGAAGCAGAGGCCATCTATCGCCTGACTTCACTCTGCACGTTTGACGATCGCTTCGTCATTCCGCCCATGCACTGCGAGGAAGCGATCCAGATGATGGAAGACCCGCTCGCCCACAAGCAGAGCGTCGGATTTGGATTCCTGTCCGGGCCGCAGCGGGGGACTTGATGGACGAGAAATCAATTTACGAGCGATTCGCCGCGCTTTTTGCGTATCCCGGCGAAGACTATCTCGCGCGCGTCGAGGAGTGCGGGGCGGCGCTGCGCCGCGAGCAGTCCGGGGCGGCGGCGCTGTTTGAAGAGTTTCATGCGCCGATTCAGAGTCTGAACACGGATGATCTGCAGGAACTCTTCACCCGCACCTTCGATCTGAATCCGATGTGCACGCTGGAAATCGGTTGGCAGTTGTACGGAGAGGATTACCAGCGCGGGGAATTTCTGGTGAAAATGCGCGAGCAGTTGCGCGAGTACGATCTTCGCGAATCCGGAGAGCTCCCCGACCATCTGTCCCACGCGCTCGCCCTGCTCGCGCATCTGGAGCCGGACGAAGCGGCCGAATTCGCGGGATCGTACCTGCTGCCCGCGCTCGACAAAATGCGCGCCAGTTGGCGCGAGCACCGCAACGCTTTTGCCGCGCGGCTGGAATCGGCTTTCGCGCGGCTCCGCGCGGATTTTCCCTATGCCCCGGCACGCATGCCGGTCCGCAAGCCGGCGCTGCCGATCCTGCAGTAAAGGGAGACGACGATGACGAACTTATTCCCATTCCATAATCAGCTTTGCTTTATTGTCTTCCCGTACGTTGCCGTGCCGATTTTCTTTCTGGGTTCGATTCGGCGCTATCGAAACGAGCCGTTCACCTATTCGAGTTTGTCATCGCAATTCCTGGAGAACCGGCAACACTTCTGGGGCCTCGTCCCCTTCCACTACGGCATCGTGGCCGTGCTCGCCGGACATATCGTTGCGTTTCTGCTGCCGCGGCAGATCCTCGCCTGGGACAGCCGGCCGCTGCGGCTCTACATCCTGGAAATATCCGCGTTGATATTTGGCCTCCTCACCGTGATCGGATTGACGGGAGCGATTCTGCGCCGCCTGAGGGTCTCCAAAGTGCGCGTCGTCACGAATGTGTTTGATTGGATCGTGCTTTCTTTTCTGCTCGTGCAGGCCGCGAGCGGCGTTTATGTCGCGATTTTTCATCCCTGGGGCTCGGCGTGGTTCGCCGCGGCGATTGCACCATACTTATGGTCACTCGTCCGGCTCAATCCGGATATTGGGTATGTCTCCCTGCTGCCTTGGGGTGTGCAGTTGCACATCCTCATGGCCTACGCCATCATCTGCTTCGCTCCGTTTACTCGCCTCGTGCACATTCTGGTCGCTCCGAATCCTTATTTGTGGCGGCGGCCGCAAGTCGTGCGCTGGTATCGCCCGCAAAAGCAAGAGTCATGAGACGGATGGCGCCATCTTTGGACAAAGTCAACGCGCTTCGTGTTGCTGGAATGGCATTCCTCGCCATCGTTTTATTCTCCTCTCCGCGCGGGATGTGGGGGCAAGCATCGCCGCCAAATCCGGAGCCGCCAAAAACCGAAGCACATAAGCTGGGCCCGTTGGACGTTTCTATCAATTGGCGTTTTCGAATGGAGTCGTGGGACTTTTTTCAATCCCCCTCCGGCCAAAATGCGTACGCCTTCGAGCATTCTCTGTTGCGAATTGGCATCGGCCAGAAGACCGACGCATATGAGTGGCTGGTCGAAGGCGCGGCGGACGGCATCTTCGATCTGCCTCCCTCCGCGGTGCAGCCGGGGCGGCTGGGGCAACTCGGCCTGGGTGGAACCTATTACGCCGCCAACGGCAATGTCCGAAACACCTCGAGCGGTTTCCTGAAGCAGGCGTACGCCGGATTCAAAATTCCGGGAAACGGCAAGGTACGCATGGGACGCTTCACGTTTCTGGATGGCGCGGAACTTCAGCCGAAGGATAAAACCCTCGCCACACTGGTCAACACTCGCATCGTCCAGCGATTGATCGGCGATTTCGGATTTTCCGCTGTCCAGCGGAGTTTTGATGGCATGCAGCTTGGTTTCAATGAGGGAAATTCCAACATCACTCTTTTCGGCGCGCGGCCCACGGAAGGCGTTTTTCAAAGCCGCGGCATGGAAGAGCTGAACATCAATCTTTTCTACGGCGCCTTCACGGTTCCTGTCACGACCCAGAACAATGCCGGTGAACTCCGGGTTTTCGCGATCGGATATATGGACGACCGGGCGGGCGTTCTGAAAACGGACAATCGCCCCTTGGCGGTTCGCACAGCCGATACCGGGCAAATTCGCATCGGCACTTACGGCGTGGACTACGTCCACGTGCTGCGCACCGATCATAAGGATCAATTTGATTTCCTCGTTTGGGGAGCGTTTCAGAACGGCGGCTGGGGCGTGCAAACGCAGCGCGCCGACGCGTTCGTCGGCGAACTCGGATGGCAGCCTCAGGTTCGCGTGATCAACCCGTGGTTCAGTGCCGGATATTCGTATGGCAGCGGCGACGCAAATCCCAACGACAATATCCATGGCACGTTTTTTCAAATCATGCCGACACCGCGTCCTTATGCCCGGTTCCCGTTCTACAACATGATGAACAACGAGGATTTCTACGGATCGGCGGTCTTCCGGCTTCCTCGTTCATATTCCGTACGCAGCGAACTCCACGCGCTCCGCCTGGCCAATGCCCAGGACCTCTGGTATGGAGGCGGCGGAGCGTTTCAGCCGAATACTTTCGGCTATATAGGCCGGGCCAGCGGCGGCGCCCGCAGTCTGGCGAACGTCTGGGACGTGAGCCTGGACGTGCCTCTGCGGTACGGGTTCAGCATCACTACGTACTACGCGTATGCCTGGGGGAAAAGCGTGATCGCGAGCATTTATCCCGGGGGTACAAACGCGCAATTTGGATATGTGGAGACGAACTATCGCTTCTAAGAAGAACAGCTTCTCCGGAGTTGAAATCAAAGCGAGACGCATCATGAGAGGCCAACTATGAATCGCATCGAAGGAACGCCCACACGAGCACTTTGGAGCGCGACGCTAGGTTTCTTCGCAGGCTTTGCCGCCGTGGCGCTGTTTGGTCCTTCCGCCAACCGCTTCCAGCAGGTCATGGATCTGGGGCCGATGGCGGTCGGTTTTCTGGTGGCTGTGCCCGCGCTTTCCGGGTCTTTGCTGCGCATCCCATTTTCGGCGTGGGTGGATACGACTGGAGGAAGAAAGCCTTTCCTGACGCTCCTCGTCCTTTCCCTAATCGGTATGGTCGGCCTGACGTGCGTTACCTGGTTTCTTTATCCCGCCCACATGACCGCGTCGCTTTATCCGCTTTTGTTGCTCCTGGGCGTGCTGAGCGGATGCGGCATCGCCACATTCACCGTAGGCATTAGCCAGGTGTCGTACTGGTTCCCGAAACGCCAACAGGGCCGGGCCTTGGCCATCTTTGCCGGAGTGGGCAACCTCGCGCCGGGGCTATTTTCTCTCTTTCTGCCTTTGGCTCTATCCGGCTTGGGTCTGGGTGGTTCCTATGTCGTGTGGTTTTTCTTTCTTGCCGCGGGTACCGCCCTCTATGCGATCTGGGGCAGGAACAGCGCATATTTTCAACTTCAAAAGAGTGGATTGACTCCGGAGGAAGCCAAATCACAGGCTCGCGAACTCGGGCAGGAGTTGTTCCCGGCGCGCAGCGTGATGGAAAGCCTGCGCATCTCCGCGCGGGTCTGGCGGACGTGGGCGCTTGTTTGGATCTACTTCACAACCTTCGGCGGTTTCATCGCGCTCACTGCCTGGCTGCCCACCTACTGGATGAAATACTTTGGAGTAAGCCTTGTGAAGGCTGGAATGCTGACCGCCGCCTTTTCCATACTGGCCTCGCTCATCCGGGTCGGCGGCGGCGTTCTTGCGGATCAATTGCAGGAGGGGGGAGAGAATACCGCCATCCTCTCCCTTCTGATTGCTTTGGTCGGGGCTCTGGTAATGACCAGTTCGCACCAACTTGAGCTCTCGGTGCCAGGCGAAATCCTTCTGGCAATTGGCATGGGGATATGTAACGCGGCAGTGTTTAAGATCGTCCCGCAAGCCGTTCCCGAGGCGGTCGGCGGAGCCGCGGGCTGGGTCGGAGGACTAGGCGCATTCGGAGGGTTCGTTCTTCCTCCGGTGATGGCGTTTGCGGTGCATAATCTGGGAACGACCGGCTATGCCATCGGCTTTGTGACGTTTGTTTTCTTGACGCTGTTCTCACTTTCCATGGCCTGGATTCTCAAGTACACGCGAGAAGTCGCTGTCGTACATCAAATGCAGCAAGTACAAAGCCATCCTGTGCAAGAGGCGCCGGCTGCAGGAGGGATGACGCCCCGTCGATGACTGTGACGGATCAACTCACATAGGCATCCTTCTGTGCAACTCGATCTTTGCTTCGCGTAAAGTTACGGAAGCGCAGGCTGAAAGCTCGGGCAACGGAGCAAGTCCATCGTGGGAATTGCAAATTCAGGGGAGCGACGACGAACACGCTCCGCTCTACAATTTATTTTACGCATCGACAACAGTGCGACCCAGGCATTGTGACGCGCTGGGCAAACGGCGCGCACTATTTTATGATCTGGGGGCATCGTGAAGCGCTACTACCAAATCGCGGCATTCATTCTCGTAGGCGGATCGAGCTCGCGCATGGGCCAGGAAAAGGGTTTGCTGGAGTTTGGAGGCGAACCACTCATTGCCCGGACGGCTCGGTTGATCAAACCTCTCGTTTCCGAAGTCACGATGGTCGGCTCGCCCGAACTCCATGCCGGCCTGGGGTTCTCGGTGATCGCGGATTGGAATGTTGGGGGCGGAGCAGGAAAAGAGAAGGTGCGGACGCCGCTGGTCGGAATCGCTACCGCGCTCAGCGTGACGAAGTCGCCCTGGAATCTGATCCTGGCGTGCGACCTGCCGTATCTCACCGCCGAGTGGCTGGATTGGCTTCTCACGCGGGCGATGGCTTCTCGCGCGCAAATTGTCATGCCGCGCACTCCGGGGGGACTCGAGCCGCTCGCGGCCGTATATCGCGGGGAATGTGCCGCGCCGATTATGGTCGCGCTCGATCGCGGCGTCCGAAAAGTAACCGACGCGATGACTAAATTTCGCATGGAGCAATTGTTAGAAAGCAAATGGAAACATCTCGACCCACAAGGCCGGGTCTTGAGAAACATGAACACCCCGCAGGACTACGATGAAGCGAGAAAGTTTTTGGAGACGGGAGTTTCTTCACGGGAATAGTACGCTGCCGCGCCCCTACGATCAAAAGCGCGGGAGTCCTTCCGCATTTCATCCTAAGTTTCATCCTAAGACATCGGCCGATTTTTGATGGTTCGGATTTCCCAATGTTGTTGGGTTTTCGGTTTTCCACAGATCGCACGATTGACAGCATTAGTGTTAGCTTTTACCATTTCTTGTGGGGTTTCTGATTTGCTCTTCGATTGAGTCCAGGCCTCCCAGCCAAACTTCTTTTCCCTTTAAAACCATAGGATTAAGCCTGAATTCCGAAATTGAATAGCACTGTTTTGTCCTAACTCAGTTAAGTTTCAGTTGGATGAAAGAAACTCCGAGGAGGACAAAACAGTGCTATTCAATTTCGGAATTCAGGCTAAGAACTAGCAGAGATCCTCTTTCGATCAAAGCTGAAGAGAGCTCAGACCTCAGGCGGGGTCGTCCTCATCGATCCTACGGAAAACGATGCACTTCAGTGGAGCACGGAGCCAGCAATACCGGCCCAGGTCGAGCGCCGGAGGTGTCCTCGGTTGCGTCGGTTCCTGCAATTTCCTTATGTCTGTTTGAATTTCGGCCACAGCCGCTCGGCGTTTCCGCGGTCGAGTGCGTGCTGGATGTCCGCGGGGAGCCGAAGCATAGGAAAGTTCTGCACTGTGGATTCGGTTGGTTCAATCGGGAAATCGGTTCCGAACAGATATTGCGTCGGAGGGGCGAAGGCGCGAAGCGCTGCTATTGGCATCGGGTAGGTGGCATGAGCGCACTCGTAGTAGAGCCGTTTTAACTCGTAAAAGGTGCCGTTGGGAATCTTGTCGGTCTTTCCCTCGGTGCGATTGAACTTTCCGTTGGAGGAGCTCATGGCTCCTGGCGTTCGATCCTTCACACGTCCGGCGAGGGCAGGTAAGGCGGCACCCGAGTGATTTACGATCCACTTGATGTTCTGACACCGGGAGAGCACGCCGTTATAGAGCAGGCTGACGATGGTGCGCGTGGTGTCGAAGTCGAACTCGACGACGCCATCGCCAAGGCCAGCCATGTTGTGGCAGCAGCTTGCGACCGTGGGATGGAAGAAGACTGCTGAGTTGCGTCGGTTCAATTCGTCGAACATCGGCAGAAACATCGGGTCGCCCCACCACTTGTCACCTGTATTGGTGAACAGGGCGATTCCGTCGCACTTCAGCACATCGAAGGCGTACTCGATTTCCAGCATGGTGGCATCCACGCTCTTGGCGGGCAAAGAGGCGAAGAAGCCTAGGCGTTTCGGATTCATCTGCATGGCTTTTGCGCCATACTCGTTGGTTTCGCGAGCGAACTTGATAGCTTTATCTGTTCCGTCATAGAGGTATTCAGCCGCGAGGGTCAGCGAAAGAATGGCGGATTCCGTTCCGAATTTGTCCATCTCATCCAAGGAAACCTGGGGAGTGTATTGCCGCGCGGTCATGTTGGGCTGGACCGGAGGCAGCATATGGTGGTGCACGTCAATGCGCCCGCGCCCGGTGAGGGCCTTCTTGGTTTGCGCCATTAAGTCGCCGAACGGCCGCAATATTGCCGCGCCACTTGCGGCTGCAATCGCCTTCAATAGATCCCGTCGCTCGACTCCTGCGAATTTGTGAGATTTCATAACGACGTTGCCGCTCAGAATACTGCCGAAGGATTCTCCAGAATTTCCGCTGTGGTTCGCTTGCCGCGATTGATCAGACATATAATTCGCTCCCCGTTGAATGAAATCAATATGCAGCCGATGCCGCAGACGATCTCATGTTGCCGGTCAATACTTTCGACCCGTGTTTGCGGCCGTCATTTACTAGAACGTGTTGCACAATCTCGGTAAGTTATTTATTTTCCTGGGACATGATCGAGTTATGGAACAGGTTCTGGTCAACCAGATCGCTCGAATACAGAATTTGCCAAAACGCATTGTGGTAATACCACAATCAGAAAGAACTTGCACCAGTAAATACAACAGTCCAATAAGTCGGGTTCGCAGTTGCCGGCAATGTTGATGCACGGAGCCGAAGATCGCCGCCGCACGCTTACAAACAGACCGGCTAACTCCACTTGGTTCAAAAAAGCGACAGAACCATTCTTCCCTTTTTCCGCGTCCTGAAAAGAGATATGCTCAGGTTGATCCGTTTATTCCACATTTTCCTTGCTGTGCACTTGGGCGGGAGGGAAGCGAATGTTCATGAACCCAAGATTGATCTTGGTGCTGCTGGCGGTGGGGGGGATGGGCGCGACGCTGTCCGGTGCTCCCCCGGATTACCATCTATTGAAGAGAGTGGACGTCGGTGGCACGGGAGCTTGGGACTATCTGACCTACGACCCCTCGGGCCATCGCGTATTTGTGTCGCGGGGAATGCACGTGATGGTGTTGGATGGAGAGTCGGGAGCTACCGTGGGCGACATTCCCGGGACGCCCGGGGTGCATGGCATAGCACTCGCTCCCGAACTGGGGAAAGGCTTCACCAGCAACGGTCACACCGACACCGTTACCATCTTCGATCTGAAGACGCTAAAGGCGATCGGCCAAGCGCCCACCGGAAAACGTCCGGATGCAATCATTTACGATCCGGCTTCCAAGCGCGTTTTCACCTTTAACAGTGAGAGTCACAACGCCACTGCCATTGATGCCCAAAGCGGCCAGCTGGCGGGAACCATTCCGCTGCCGGGACGCCCGGAATTTGCGGTTGCGGACGGCCAGGGTGGGGTCTATGTGAACATCGAGAATAAGAACTCGCTGGCGGCCATCGACTCGCGAGCTCTCACGGTCAAAGCGAATTGGGACATGCCGGGCTGTCAAGAGCCCAGCGGTCTTTCCATGGATCGTGATCACCGCCGCGTGTTTTCCGTGTGCAGAAACAAGACGATGGCCGTCATGGACGCGGACTCGGGCAAGCTGGTTACAACCGTTCCGATCGGCGACGGCCCTGATGCCAGCACATTCAGCCCCAAGCTGGCCATGGCGTTCAGTTCGAATGGAGAGGATGGCACATTGACAGTAGTGCACGAGGATTCGCCCGAGAAGTTTACTGTCGCGGGTACCGTGCGGACCGAAACGGGAGCCCGCACCATGGCCCTGGACGAAGATACGGGCACCGTCTATTTGGTGTCGGCTACCGTTGGGCCCACGCTGATCTTGTCTTTTATTCTCGAAATATTCCGTTCGTTCGCGCGGCCTGCCGAGGGTCTACTGGGTGGGTTCCTGGTGTTGATCTCTCTGCTGCTTCTCTTCCGCGCCCGCAAAAGAGGCTGGGCGAAAAAAGGTCTGTGGTGGGGCGGAATCCTACTAGTTCTAGGCGTGGTTCTCGCCCTGGCGTCCTGGCAGTACGACGCCGTGCAACTTGCGCTGTCCCCAACGGATTTTCACATGACTATTTGGCGATGAACAGCTCTGCCAACCCGCGCCGCCACCGATGGCGCCGTATTCAACCTTCTCCGATGGAAGCATATAGCCGCAATCCGATGGCATGCTGCCTGTGACTAAGGAGAACAACCCCTCCAGCTTCGTGGTGGAACAGAACCTAACCACGATGCCGAGCGCCAAGATGCCTACGCTCGACAGCTAGACGAACTACATCTTGCTGTCGAGCGTTTTCAGAAACGCCCGGCGTGAGGCGTCCCAAGCAACAGGTTCTCCCATCGGTCCATCCAGATGTACTGCAGCTACACCACTCTCGGAGCCATGATGTTTCATGGCTCCTCCTTCGGATCAAGGAGCGTGTCCCGCGAAATACTTAGCCGGGACAGATGTCAGTTTCTAGAACAGCAGCTTCAGCGCAAACTGAATCTGCCGGGAGGGCGTTGCTGTGTCTATCAGCCTTCCCACGGTCGGTGAATCTATCGCCAAGGCATTTCCCGCGCCGAGGCTCCCGAACTGGAAGTTCGCTTGGTTAAAGATGTTGAAAAAGTCAGCGCGGAATTGCAAGGCGCCAGCCTCTCCCAGGAAGGCGAGCTTGGTGTCTTTAGCGATTGTTATGTCCAAGTTGGCCTCACTAGGGCCTCGCAGAATATTCCTTCCCGCATTCCCCAAGAACCCTAACGGCTGCGCGGTAAACGCACAGGGGTCAAACCAAAGGTTTGGAGTGCCCAGAGGCGTCCCCGGAGCAATCACCGCGCCGCCCGGCGTTGTGCAACCAGGGGAAGTGCCATGCGTAATGCTATAGAGGCTGCGGCCGGGCACCAGATCGGGCCGGTCGGTGCAAGGCGGGTTACTGAGTCCTGAATTGGACGGATTGCCGTTCGCGCCGTTTATACAGGGAGTGAATGGAAACCCCGTCAGGATCGTTTCAATGCCGGCCACCCACCAACCGCTGAGCATCTTTCCCTGAAACCCATCTGCTTTAGAATCCGGGAAATTGTATAGCATATTGAAATGCCAATTCTGTCCGACATCGAACACGGAAGGACCCCGGTCCGTCTTGATGTGAAAAGGATCCGTGACGCCAGAGTCTTCCGTATTGGCGTTGTCACTGCCGAACACATTTTCGATTTCGTCAATGGACTTGGAATAGGTGTAGGAACTCTGGAACTGCAAGCCTTTGCTCAGTTGCTTCTTCAATTCCACCTGTAACGAGTTGTAAACGGAGTTTCCGGCTGCGCTGCGATAAGAGATGTCGCCCCAGTTTGGGTTGATCCGAGATTCGCTGCCGTCCCCAAGCCAGCATGCGGTTGCGGATCCAGACACCATGCTAGCGAGATTGGCGGCCTGCCCCGCGGGTCGGGGCACGCAAGTCTGTGCCGTGCCTGTCCCGGAGGGTATGCCGCCGGGAACGATCGGGTTGCCTTCCATGCCGCTGTCTATGATATGGCGGCCAAGAGAACCAGCGTAGGTCACTGTCAGAACCATGTTTCCCGGCAATTGCCTCTCGACGGTCAGGTTAAACTGGTTCAGGGAAGGTTGCTTGAGATTGTAATCAATCATGTTGAGAGAGTTTGAGGGTACCGAGAAGGTCATCGGAAGGCTAAACGCTGGGGGTGCGGGGTTAAAACTAAGGAAGGAGAAGGGCGGCTCGCCGATAGGAACCAAACCGAGCAGGTCCGCAATGTTGCTGATGTCGTAAAGAAGCGCGTACCCGCCTCGCACGGCTGTCTTACCGTCCCCAAACACGTCCCAGGCAAATCCAACACGCGGGCTGAAGTTGTGGAGAGAATTATTGTTCGTGAGAGGGCCAATAATGGGATTTGGTCCACCGGTGAGCGGGTTTCGGATGCTGGCTTCGATGCCATTGACTTCCCGGAGCACGGTGTTGAATTCGTAGCGCAGGCCCAGATTCAGAGTCAGCCGGGATGTGGTTCGCCAATCATCCTGTAGATAAAACCCGTAGGTCCAGTTGCGGTATTCGCGAGCGGTGGTCGTACCAGGTTTGAGGTTCATCGCGATCTCAAAACCCGGCTGGCCTTGCAGGAAGCCGGCCACATCTCCAAATACCGCCATACCGCGCGTCAATACATTGTTAATCGGTTCTTGAGTGAACCGGTTGATCAGCGTGCCGAACTGCAACGAGTGTTTGCCGTGCGTGTAGAACATGTCGTCGCTCCCGGTCCAGATGTATTGCCTGAAGACAATGGGGATTGGGAGGTCGGGGCCCATTTGTGCCAGACCGCCAACAGAAATGTCCCCTATGGGCTGCCCCGCCACCATGGAGTATTGAGGACCCGTGAACGGCAAAGGGCCTCCGGTGCCCAAGCGCGTGGCGGCCCAGGAGAATCGCGCGGTGCTTAGCAGGTTTGTCGTAAAGATGTGCGTCTCCCCGGCTGTAATCCAATAGTTTTGGCTATTCGGATTGTCAACGAACGGCGGGAACAATTGGGACTGGTACGTCCAGTCGGCGTTATCGGTGGTAAAACGCACAAACAACGAGTCTTTTGACGAGAAGGTATGGTCCAGCCGAAATTGCCCATAGTTATCAAGCAGCGGCTGGTTGTCGACATAATGGTAGGCGCCATCCGGGGAATTCGCGGCCACAGGTCCGAACACGTTCTGCAGGATGGGCGCGATGGCCGAAGCAATTGTGACGGAGGATGTGCTCCCGAGTTGCGGGCAGGCAGTGTTCGTGATCGTTGCGCCCGCTGGGCCATAACACCCCGGAGCCAGCGAGGGCGGGGCCTCACTCACGCCCAGCCGCTGATGCAGCGATTCGTATGTAGCGTAGAAAAAGGTCTTGTCTTTTTTGATGGGCCCTCCGAAGGATCCTCCGAACTGGTTCCTTCGAAACGGCGGGAGGCGCCGGCCCAGCACGGAAGGCTGCGAATCGAAGAAATTCCGCGCATCAAGGGAGCTGTTCCGCAAATATTCAAAAACGTCGCCGTGAAACTGGTTCGTGCCGCTTTTGCTGACCACCACCATCTCGCTGCCCATGGACATGCCGTACTCGGCGGGCATGATGTCCGAGACGAGACGGAACTCCTTGATTCCATCGACGCCCAGGACAGTAGCGGTCTGGGAAGATGGAGTTCTCCCGTACAAGTTTCTGGTCGGAGTGCCATCCAGCAAGTAATAGTTGGAGATCACTGGCGCCCCGTTGGCGCTGATCCACGCCGCTTCGCCCGCTGACCGGTTCTGGGCGATTTGGATTCCAGGCTGCAGCAGAGACAGGTCAACGTAGTTCCGGCCGTTCAGCGGAAGATTGGCGACCTTCTCCTCGTTCACCAGACCGCCCAAGGAGCCGCTGGTGGTATCCACCAACGGCGCTTCTGAGTTTATCTCCACGGTCTGGGAGGTAGTGCCTACTTGCAGCTCAAAGTTCACGACCGCTTCTTGGGTTACTGTGAGCGTCAGGCCAGTGCGAAGCGCCGCTTGAAATCCAGCGTGTTCCACACGAACTTCGTAGTTGCCAACCGGGAGCGCGTTGAAGCGATAGGAACCATCCGCGCCCGTCGTATCCGACCGGCTTTGACCAGTATCCACATTCCGCGCGGTCACCGATGCTGCTGGCACGACCCCTCCGCTGGAGTCCTTGACCACTCCCAAAATCGTTGCGGTAGGTAGTTGCGCCAAACCTACTGACGCAACCGCCAAAACAAGAAGAACACACCCCAAAATCCGACTCATGATTAGGTCTCCTTTTTTTTAGAACAGTCCATCATGGTCCCTTGGTTGTTCGATCGGGCTTGTTCCACCCCCCAACAGCATTACTGATATATGTAACAGCATTCGCACAACAAAACTTCAGAAGGAAATCTATTCCTGGCGCATCACAAGGGGAAGCATTGCCAAGCCCCTGGCCGCAAACGCCGTGCACGCCCCCATCGCGATGCGGCCCTACCTCGTGAATAGGAATCAATCGCCGAGACAAACTCCGTACGTCTTATAGCAACCCCGCTTTTTCATATCCATATACACGTCGTCCGAAGCGGGGAATGATTTGCGATTCGGCATCTGGACCTTCGGGAGCGTCTCGCGGTTCATGACCTCTTCTTCCTTGATGAGGCCGTTCTTGAACAGAATGAAAGCAGTAAGAGCGTAAACCTGACCCGCGTTGAGTGTTCCGGGTCGAAACATGGGCATTTCGACGGCGATGGTATTGAAGAGTATCGTCGGCATGGGAGCGGTGAAGGCCAATGTAATTATCCGGCCAGGGGGGTTTTTATAGACCGGCACCCCGTTGCCTCCTCCCAACCGAGGCCCGTGTATCGGAGAAAAAGTCCCGGGATCCCAGTTAACGCCCTCCGTGTCTTGCCCGTGACACATTGCACATCTACCCAGGAAGAGCAGGGCCCCTTGCTTGGCGGTTCCGCTTCCAGGGGGGAGATCCTTCCCCGCAGGGCCGGCAGTCCAAGCGAGGTTTCCTATGTCTTCCGCAGTCGGAGCGCTACCCACGCCGCTATAGAGCGACGCTGGCGATTGCGCCGACGTCTGTCGTTGCGCTTGCGGTCGAGGTTGTGCCGCAGTCTGTGTCTGGGTCTGCGCGCTGAGGCAGAAGATCCCGACTATGAAGGCGGCTATGGGGATGCTTTTCTTAAATAGTGAAGATTGCATTGGTCACCCTCCCGTCCCGGTCCACTTTCCAAGGTTGCGTGACGTTGTTGCGCTGGATAACTCTGGTCTTCAGGGTTTCCACGTCAATGCCTCTCATCTTGGCTGCCTCAGCTGTCGTCGGTTGCGTGGAGCCCCGCTCGTCCGTGCAGCGGGCCGCAATAATCGCCTCTTCTCCATTCCATATCCACGGGTAGACAAACCGGGTATGAGCTTTGGAAAGCACAGGCTCCTGGATCACCGCATTTTTCCAAGTCTTCCCGCCATCCACGGTGACTTCGACGCGCACGATTTTGCCCCCGCCAGACCAAGCCACTCCCCGAATCTCTTGAAATCCATGCCGGGGCAATCGTTGTCCACCGGAAGGACGCAGGATGCAGGATTGCGGCGGCATCTCCAGTTTGAACCAGGTCGTTGTGTTGTTCGCGTGCTGTTCTTCATACATTCTGTGGAAAAGGGTGACTTCGTCGGTGATCTTGATTCTCCGTAGCCGCTTGATATTGGTGGTGCCTTGAAAACCGGGGTTCAGCAGGCGGACGGGAAAACCCTGCTCGGGCCGCAAGGGTTCGCCATTTTGGCCGTAGGCCAGCATCGCGTCGTCCATGGCCTTCCACAGGGGAATGGCCCAAGTTTGGTTGTACTCGTCACCCGCCGACGCATAGAACCATTTCGCCCCTTTTTTCACGCCGACCATATCGAGGATCGTGGACATCAACACGCCAGTCCATTCGCTGCAACTGTTCTCGGCATACGCGTGCCCGGCGGTCGCCCAAGGCACATTCCGAAGGCCGCCAGTCACGCCGTCGGTGTTGCATTCCAGAGTGTGAATCCGGGAAACCGACGGCAGGCTCATCAGGTCTTCCATGGATAAAGTCACCGGACGATCCACCATTCCGAAAATGGTGATGCGATGCTCCCGAGGATCAATCTCTGGGACCTCGCCGTGCTCGTCGGCGAAGTGGAGCCCGCTGGGCGTGATGACCCCTAATTGAGCATCCATCGGAGACATCAACGAATAAAAGTAGCTCTTGGAGGCGCTTGGCGCAGTGGGTGTGCCGGAAGTACCGAAGGCCGACCCGCCGTCGAAGCCCCGACGAATGGATGTCACGTAACGCGAACGCACGCCGTAGAGGCGGGAGTCTATTTCGAGGTTCCCGTAGCGGCTGCCCATGGCATGCGCATTCTTCCGGTACGCCTCCCATTGGGGCGTCCCGGTCCAGTTCACGATGAGGTTTCCCTCTTCGTCCCGCATCATTTCTCCGGACCACGGATCCCGCAACACGTGATCTTTGGGCACTTGTTCTTCGGGCACGTAGTCGGTGCGTTTGTTCGGATCTTCGGGACCTTGAGCGGACGCAGCTCCTATCCTCGCCGCGGTCATGGCCGCGAGGGCCGCGCCCTGCTTCAGAAACCGCCTTCTGCTTGATTGTTTCGAACTCACATGTCCCTCCTTTGGTAAGGAACGTGGCCGTCAGAATGACGGCAGGCGGACTCTACCACCTTGTAAACAAGAAAGTGAAGAGAAAAGTCATGGATTTTCACCTTTCACCCTGCACAATTCCTTCACGCAACTGAGTCACGAGGAGTTGACGCTGCTGTTGGGCGGGATCGATCTGCGCCAGGCCGAGCGGCGGCATTGGTACCGGCGGGAAGTGGCCGAGGAAGCCGCTAAGGAAGCCGCGGCGTAAGAATATTACGAGATATTTGCGGCGAGTTGCAGGAATAGAGTTACAGAGTGGTAATCATAGTGTTATATAGTCAGTAATCATGAATGCGAACCCTCAGCAATCGAAAATGACGCAAGCGAGGACAGAAATTGCTTGCCCCACACAATTTTTCAGCAGCCTGCTAGAGATAGACCGGTCATGCCCATGATAGCGATTCAAGCCGGAGCAGATCGTGAATTAGATGCGGCAGATCGAAGTGTAAATTGCGAACCGAAAGACAACCCCTCAAGCCCGCAAGGAAGCGGTAATGTCGGGTTAGCCTGCGGCACAAGCAACGTCATTCGCATGCGTCTGGCTGTTGTAGAATGCGACCGAACTGGGGCGCCCAACTCAGAAATATCGGAGTGGGACATCCTGCGATCCACCCAGCGGAAAGTTCGCGGAGAACCGATGACGAAAATATTGTGGATTCTCGTAATGTTGGCGAGCGCTGCGCCGTTTTCGGTGGCAGCACAGTCTAAAGAGAAGTTCAGCATCGTGGGCACGTGGCGATTACTCGCTGTGTACTCGTGGACGGACAAGGACAAAAAGGACTTGAATAAGGAAGCCTACGGCCCGCACCCGAAGGGCTTCATTACTTATACGGCAGACGGCCGAATGAGCGTAATCGAAACGTACGACAAGCGGAAACCACTCTCGGTGAATGATATGGTAAGGGCGCCTGTGGCCGAGAGGGCTGCGGCCTACGCGTCTGTGGTCACCTACGCGGGAACGTACACGTTGAAGGGCGATACGGTGATCCATCACCAGGAAGTGCAGCCCTCGCCGGAACTCAACCCCCTTAGCAATGACCAAGTGCGCATCGTGACGTTCCAGGGACCGGACCGCGTTAGCCTGCGAACGCCCCCGGTCTCGCGCAACGGCGTGCAGGAATTTCACGAAATGTTGTGGGAGCGCGTGAAGTAAAAGTCGGGTAACGGGCCACTGGCGTCGAGGAGGAATGGAAATGCGGAGATCATCGGTTCTCGCGGCACTGGTCCTATCGCTTGCGATCGCTTTGGCGGTCCCGAGAGCGGGAGTGGCGCAATTGCAAGACCAGAAGCATGGCCTCGTGGGCACGTGGAGACTGGTTTCGGTTACAGCCAAGATGGACAAGGGAGACGTGGTTGCTGACGCATATGGGCCACACCCCGAAGGACTCCTGACCTATACCGCGAATGGAAGAGTGAGCGGGCTTGAAGCATATGACGGGCGGAAGCCGCTCTCGGTTGGCGACCGCGAATCGGCGCCCGTCGAGGAGCGCGCCGAAGCTTTCTCGTGGTTCATCTCCTACGCCGGCAGCTATGCGGTAGCCGGCGACAAAGTGAAACACCACATCGAAGCGTCGTCACTCGAAAATGAAGTCAACACCAACCTCGCCAACAAATTTAGATTTGAGGGGCCGGACCGCCTCGTGCTGGTCACGCCGCCACTGATAAGAAACGGTGTCCGCCAGGTGCAGGAAAAAGTTTGGGAACGCGTGAAGTAGAGCCTTGGCCCTCGCCTCCGTTCCATTTGTCAGGGTGTATGCGGTATTTCAATCGAAGCCCCATCGTCAGGCACGCAGCTTAGTTTGCTAAAGAGCGCTACCGTGACTTTTCCCCAAGAACAGCATCTCGCGGCTTTGCGATCTTAGCCAAACGCGAAAAGTAGTATCATCAAGGGCACGGGTTGCACTTCCAGCCCGCGCAATTCGTATCAACGCGCATATTCCACAAGACGGGAGAATCGATGAATCGGGCAATCATAACTTCGTTTTGGCAGATAATTTTCGGCACAGCAATCCTGTCGGCGCTGTTTGCGCTTCCCTTTTCGCGGCGCGCGTCTGCCGACAAAATTCCCGCCGGCTGGGAAGCAAGCAACGTGGAACCGATCGGTTACAGCGAATTGGACGGCCACGGGGCATTCAAGTTGGCGATCAAGCGCGTAGGCGAAAAATGGTACCTCTACATGGGGCACCTGTGGGAGCGTGGCTGGACGATCGTCGACGTCACCGACGCCGCCAATCCCAAAGTCGTCAAGCACATTCCCGGCCCCGACAACACGTTCACCATTCAGATGGAGTTGCACGACAACATCATGATCACCGCGATGGAGCAGCTTTATCCCAGTTGGGGCGGAGACGCCAGCAAGCCCTTTGATGAGGGCCTGATCATCTGGGACATCAGCGATCCGGTCAATCCGAAGGAACTCTCTCGCTGGAAGACGGGCGGCCTTGGCGTGCACCGCATCGGGTATCCGGGTGGCAAGTACGTCAACGTTTCGGCGAATATGCCTGGTTACAGGGGGAACATTCTCGTTTTCCTGGACATCAGCGATCCGAAAAATCCCAAGGAGGTCTCCCGCTGGTGGCTTCCGGGACAAAAAGAAGGCGAACCGCCCATTGTCGACAACAGCAGCCCGTCGCCCACCAATCCCGGATATCACGGCCCCGCCTACATAGACGGCAACATCGCGTATCTAGGCTATGGCCCCGCGATCATCCTTCTCGACATCAGCGACATCGCGCACCCGAAGCAAATCGGCCGCCTGACCATGAGTCCGCCGTTCATTCTCGCCGGGCAACAAGGCGTCCATGATGTCCTGAAAATTCCCGGCAAGCCGCTCTTGTTCTCCCACTCGGAAACCAGCTCGGAGAACTGCGACACCGACCCGCTCGATCATGTTGCCATGATCGACAGCAAGAATCCCGCGCGCCCGCGCCTTATGTCCATGTTCCCGCTGCCGGTGCCACCAAAAGACGCGCCATACAAAAATTTCTGCGACAAAGGCGGCCGCTTCGGTCCGCACAACACGAACCTCGAGTATCACCTGCCCGATGTCGAAAAGCAGGGGGACCTGATCTACCTCACCTACTTCAACGCCGGGCTGCGCATTTTCAATATTGAAGATCCCCGGATGCCGCAGGAAGTCGGCTGGTTTATCCCGCCGCAGCCCACCAAGCGTATCGGCGTCATGCCGAAAACCAAGCTCGTCACCCAGACCGAAGACGTTCTGGTCGATACGCGCGGCAACATCTTCGTCACTGACAAACAGTGGGGCCTGTACGTCCTGCGCTACACCGGCAAAGGGGAACCCGCGCCAACGGCGAAGTGACGTCATTCCCGATGGAGGGAAGTATTGGTTCGACGGCGGGGCTTCTCAATATGGATCGCTATTCCTGGCAGAATGACACGCGCCCGAAATTATGCCGATTAGAAAACGCAAAATGGAAAGATCCGCACCGCACGAAATGCAACACGGGAGGATGGCGATGCAGAATGCAAAGATCGGATTCCTAGGGGCAGTTGCACTTACGCTGGCGGCTGTCCCATTGGCCTCTGCCCAGAGTGTAAAGCCCAGGCCGCTCCCCAAGGGAGCCTACGCAAAAAATGTTGAGTTCGTCAGCTTCACGGACGTCGATGGACACATCCCATTCAAAATGTCGATCCAACAGGCCAACGGCCACTGGTACATGTACGCGGGCGCGCAGAACGATCGTGGATGGGCCGTCCTGGATATCACGAATCCTGCCGATCCAACCGTCCTCAACTGGATTCCGGGTCCCAAGAATACCCGCACCGTTCAAGTGGACATCGCCGATGGAAAGATGATCACGGGGTTGGAACGGTCTCAGGGGGGTGGCGACACCGATCCCACCAAACCGTGGGATGACGGCGTGCTGATCTGGAGCCTGGCCGATCCCGTGCACCCGTCACTGCTCGGCCATTACCATACCGGCGGGCTCGGCACTCATCGCAACGGCTACCAGGGCGGGCGCTACATGTATCTTTCGGCGGGCGCGAACGGCTACTCCGGAAATATTTTTGAGATCGTGGACATTTCCGATCCCGCACATGCGTTCGAAGTCTCGCGCTGGGCGCTCCCGGAACTGAAGCTGCCGGACCCGAACGCGCTCAATACCGCTTGGCCACACGGCCATGGCCTGCACGGACCTCCCGTGATCGTGGACAACCTCGCCTATCTTGGTTTTGACAATAAGATGGTAATCCTGGATATCAGCGACGTGCGCAATCCCAAGGAGGTCAGCGAACTTTCGTTTGATCCTCCATACCATCTGCTTTTCGCCGTCCATACGGTGCTGCCATTTCCGAGCCGGAAAATTGTGGAGACAAACTCCGAAGGGGGTTGCGCGGATGGACCGAGCCAGGCTTCCTTAATCGATGTCGCGGACCCTGCCAAACCCAAGATATTGTCGTTTTTTCCCGTTCCCGTTCCGCCCCCCGACGCACCGTACAAGGACTTTTGCGAAAGGAGCGAGGGTTTCGGCGCGCACAACGTGAACATGCTGTTCCACAATCCCAACGTGGATCATGCGGACAACATCATTTACATGACATACACCAATGCGGGTTTGCGGGTGTATGACATCTCGGATGCCCGATTGCCAAAGGAGATCGGTTACTTCATTCCGCCGAATACGACTAAGAAGGAACTAATGGGCCCAAAAGGCGAAGTACCCATTTCCAATGGTGCCGAGGTTGTGGTGGATACGCGGGGCTATATCTACATGTCTGACCGCAGTCAGGGAATTTGGATACTTAAATACACGGGCCCGAAGCCCGGTCCCGCGATCCCGGTTCACCCGAGCAGTCGGTAACTTCCCGAGCGGAGAGGAGGACGTCGCAGGCCTCCCACTGTTCCAGGATCGTAGTCACAAAGGTCGAATGCGCGGATTCAATCCTGCCGATGTTCGGCGAAAAAATGCCGCGCCGATCGATTTGTTGCGATAGCAACCGAACCGGATCAGGGATTACAACTCTAGAGAAGTGAATTTTAACCTGCGAGGTGGAAAAACTTCCCACGGATCAGGTCCCTTTCAGTAGCCTTCCGCCGGAAGTGACCTGAGGTCTCTTATCTTTTATCTTTAAATCTTGGATTTTGATCTTGGTTACGCTACTTGGTAGCCGTCGCGACAGCTGGCCTGTCAAGCGGCTCAACCCGGATGATGCCGGCCAAGTGTGTATTGCCCACCCAGAACTTCACTTGCTCGCCTGAATCATCCACGAACGCACGGCGCATGTTCGTTTCACGGGGCATGAGATAGTCCGTGAGCTGCCCGGTTTTTGAATTGAGCCGCAATACAGTATCGCTGAATTCCGTCACGGCCCAGGCATCACCATTCTTATCCGCGGTTACGTCGTACGGCATGTAAAATGGTATGGGTGCCTCCCATTCCTGGATTTTATTCGTCTTCGGGTCAAACACCCCGATCTGGTTCCCCCGGTTTTCCCCGAACCAGAAGCGTCCCTGGGCGTCCAACGAGCCGCGCCGCGGCGCCGATTTGGGAGTCGGCGTCGGATAGATCGTAATTTCCCCCGTTTTCGCATCGATCCTTCCGATGTCCTCGCGCCCCATAACCGTAAAATAAGCATTGTTTTGCGCGTCGGAAGAGACCTGATAAAGAGTGGGCCGCGGAATAGGGTACGGCTCGAAGGTTTCGAATTTGCCGGACGCAATATCCAGCCGCAGAATCGTATACGTTCCCGAATCGTTGATCCACACCTTGCCGTCGATCTTGCTGTGATTCGGGCTCGCGAATGTGAACTCCCGGTAATCTCCGTCCATTTCAGCCGGAAGTTTGTAGATTTTGAATTGCTCCGTTTTCCGGTCGAATTTGGCGACCGCTCCCTGGAAGGTCATGGCGACCCACAAATTCTGGTCTTCGTCAAATTCCACATCCAGATTTCCGACAATTCGGCCGGGCTTCAGTACCGGCATAGGGTATTCGGTCACCTTGCCCGTTTTCGGATCGAGCTTCCCCAGAATTGCTTCCCCGAAGCTGGCATACCAAACCGTGCCTTCCGAATCGACAATCACATCGTGCGGCTGTCGCGTCCGCTTGGGAAGATCGTATTCCGTGATAATTACCTGAGTCGCCTTGCCCTTCGGCCGCGGTGCAATCTTGAGCGGATACTGCCACTGCGCAACGGAACTTAAGTTCAAGGTGGCGAGATACGCAGCTTGCTTTTGCCGATCCGCCTGCAGTTGCGCCTGCCGTTCGGCGTTCATTTCACCGGTGCCCAGGCGTCCGGGGCCATCCGGCTGCACCAGCAGAGGAAACGATTCCGGCGTGTGCCGTGCCATCCGATCCAGCACCCCGATGAACTCATCCGCATCGTGATTCGACCGAACGATCCGCTCAAAGGTGTGGCAATGTGAGCACGCCTGGATCGAAGCTTTCTGCTCAGGCGTCCCGGGGAAGCTGGCGAGCCAATCCGAATTTGTCAGTTGCGACGCAAGATTACTCGTTTTGCGGAGTTTGATATCGACCGTCGCACCTTTTTCGGCTGGAATGTCAACAGAGTTCGGATTATCCAGGTCATATCCGCCCGCCCGGATTCGAAGTGCGTAGTGACCTGGCTCCAGCCTGCCTCCGGGGAAGCGGTAACGCCCATGCTCGTCACTTACCACCGTCACGGAAATCGTCGAGTCCACTTTCTTGGCACTGACAAGGACTCCCTCCATGGCGCCCTCTTCGGTCGACGTAACTTGTCCGGTGAGGGAATCCGAGACTTCGCTCTTGGCGACATCGGACCGCGAAATCGGGGGGTGAAATAGCAACGCAGCTACGGTCGCGACTATCGTCAGCAATAACCCTGTTGCCCGCATGGGAACCTCTCGGTCCTTGATAGAATTCATATTTTATTCCGGCAATGATTTTAACGGGGGATACCCACAAAAATATCCAATCAAATTATAGTAGGAGGCGCTATTTTATAGGTCAAGGATTATTTCGGCAGGTTTGGGATTATCATGTCCGCGGAGTGTAATGTTGCCAACTCCGTCGATGCGTTCATACCAGGCAGCGAGGAGTCGCCATGGGTGAAAATTCGGTCTCTGTTCGCTACTTTGAACCGGAATGTTATGGCCGCGCGAGCAAGCGTTTCAGATAAGGACAGTTGACGATGACATTGAAGGCGATTTCCCGTCGAGATCTTCTGAAGGGCTCGGGCGCGCTCGTCGTAAGCTTTAACTTATTTGAGCCGGTGTCCAGGCTTCTTGCGCAAGGAACGCAGGGCGGCACGCCGATTTCGAACGCCGGCGGCCTCTCCGCGAACGAACTCGATTCCTGGATCGCCGTTGCGCCGGACGGCACCGTCAGTGTCTTCACCAGCAAAGTCGATCTTGGTACTGGTACCGGCACGGCGCTGGGGCAAATCGTCGCGGAGGAACTCGACGTTCCGGTTTCAAAAATTCGGATGCAGATCGGCGACACCGATAATACCGTGGACCAGGGCCGCACCTCTGCCAGCCGGACGCTGGAACGCGCGGGACCGCAACTCCGGCAGGCAGCCGCAGCTGCGCGGCTCGAGCTGATCAAGCGCGCCTCGGCGAGATTGGGCGTTCCGGCCGAGCAGTTGACTGTGAATGGCGGCATCATAAGCGTCGCCGGGAGTGCGCATAAGGTTTCTTACGCGGCGCTGGTGGGCGGAAAGCGCTTCGAGACGAAAATTCCTGCAACCGGTGAGCAGTGGGATATCAAAGTCGCACCAGAGGTCAAACCGAAAGATCCCAGGGACTACACGATCGTCGGCACATCGGTGCCGCGTTTTGATCTCCCGCCCAAGTTTACTGGTGAATTTGTATATTCATCCGAGATGCGGATTCCCGGCATGTTGCACGGTCGCGTGGTGCGCCCGCCTGTCATAAACTCGGAGCCCGCCACCGTGGATGAATCCTCGATCAAGCAGATTCCAGGAATCGTTAAGGTCGTGCGCGAGGGATCTTTCCTAGGCGTGGTGGCCGAGACCGAATGGGCGGCAATCCGCGCCGCAAAGGCGCTCCAGGTCACTTGGTCCGCGCCGCCGAAGCAATTTCCCTCCGGCTCCGCGGCGATGTACGACTATCTCCGGAACACAAAGAGCTTTGCCGATCGGGCGGGCACGGAGAAGGGAAATGTAGCTGGCGCCATGATGCAGTCAGCGAAGAAATTCGAAAATACGTATTTCTGGCCATTTCAAATGCACGGCATGATCGGACCGTCGTGCGCCGTCGCCGACGTGCAGGGCGACAAGGCCACGATCTGGTCCGGATCCCAAGCGCCCTTCATTACGCGGAACGGCGTCGCACGGCTTCTCGGTCTGCGCGAACAGAACGTTCACTTCATCTATCTGGAAGGCTCGGGCTGTTACGGGCGTTTGGAACCGGACGACGTGCCGGAAGACGCGGCGCTGATGTCGCGCGCCACGGGAAAACCGGTGCGCGTGCAATGGACGCGCGAAAACGAGCACGGTTGGGAGCCGAAGGGTCCGCCGCAGTTGATTGCCATCCGTAGCGGCCTCGACGCGCAGGGAAAAGTCATCGCCTGGGAATACTCGGAACGCACACTGCCGTGGACTGACGCGCGACTTACACCGATGCTCGCTTCGCGCCAGACCGGCATCAAGCCCGATGAAAACGGCGTGTTTTTAGGCGGGAACGACGGAGCTCCGTACAATTTCGAAAACCGCAAAGCCGTGGTGTCCGGTATTCCATGGATTATGAGTGCGAATCCGCTGCGCACGTGTAATCTCCGCGCGCCGTACAGCCAGGCGCGCTGTTTCGCCACCGAATCCCAAATGGACGAGATGGCGGCCGCTGTTGGCGCTGATCCGCTGGAATTTCGCCTGCGCCACCTCAGCGCGGGCGATAGCAAACGCTTCGTTGATGTCTTACGCGCGGCTGCCAGCAAGGCCCAATGGCAGGCCCGCCCGTCACCTCAGCGCGACGGCGGCCAGAACCTTGCCACGGGACGCGGCCTTGCGTTGTCGGGTTTGTCGGGTACAGTTGTCGCCGAGGTGGCTGAAATTGAAGTGGACAAGTCCACCGGCAAAGTAACAGTAAAGAAAGTCACCGTGGCGCATGACTGCGGCATTATCGTGAATCCCGATGGACTCAGGAATCAGATCGAAGGCAACGTAATTCAGGGCACCAGCCGCGCGCTGATAGAGGAGGTCGATTTCGATTCGGCAGGCGTGAAGAGCCTGGATTGGCAAAGTTACCCGATCATCCGGTTCAGTGAAGTCCCCGACGTCGAAATCGTGCTCATCAACCAGCCGGCCATGCAGCCGATGGGCGCAGGAGAAGCGTCGACGACCGCGATCGGCGCGGCGATTGCCAACGCCATCTTCGATGCCATCGGAGTGCGCCTGCGCGAGGCCCCGTTCACGCCGGAGCGCGTCCTGCGCGCACTTCGAGGCAACACTGCGTAATTGCGTCTTTTATTTTGCTCGCCAATTCGCCAATGGTGGTCAGCCGACTGCGCGATGGTGTTTAGTTGCGGGGCAAGGACTAAGGCCACTTTGCAATTTCGAAGGGTGCTTCCATATCTCGCGTGACACAGGCGTGCGGCTGGCATATACTCCGCGGAAGTTTTTTTGTGATTGGGTGTGGGCTCTATTCCTAAAAAATGCATCCCTCCAGACGGGGCATTGAGGATCCATTAATGAAGCGCGTATTCCCCAATATTTTTGGCGTAACCCTTGCAGCTCTAGTGTTGCTCTGCGCTCCCCTTTGCATCAAGGCAGACACGACTGGAATTGTCGAGGGAGTGGTAAAAAGCTCTTCCGGTCAGCCGCTGTCAGGCGCTTATGTAAAACTCTACAATTCCGAAAAGCGTTTGACCTTCATGGTTATCAGTCAGGCCCAGGGGCATTACACTGCCAAGAATCTTCCTGCTGGAAAATATACCGTACAGGGAATCGGCACTGGCTTTCAGAGCACTCCAATGCCGGTAGACGTGGCGGCAGGTAAGCCGGCAAAGGCCGAGCTATTGCTTTCCTCTCCTCAGCCGGTCCCATTGGCGAATGGATGGCCGGGCAGGCCCGGCAAAGTAGGTGGCGTCGAGATTTGGGTTCATGAGCCACAGACTTCACTTGTGGAAGGTGAAGGCAAAGAGATCGTTCAAACGAAGTGCATGCAATGTCACGAAACCGAGCGCATCGTGCTGCTCCGCTTTGATCGGGCCAAGTGGGAATCGACAGTCGACAGGATGCGCGAATATATTGCTGACCTCGGCATGACGGAAGTCTCCGATCAGGAAGAAGCAACAGTCGTTAACTATCTCACCAAGAATTACTCCGGCGGGCCGGGAATGGCCAATGCCAGACCGGACGCCAATAGTCGCCTTCCCAGGACTTTGGTCCAGGGTGCGGCCGCCAAATACGTCACCGTGGATTTCGAACTTCCGAAGGATCCGGAGCGCGATCCGCACGATCTGACTACCGATCCGCGCGGCAACGCGTGGATCGCCGAGCGGAACGGTTGCTGCATTGCCAAATTCGATCCCAAAACATTCACCTTTACGGAATTTGAACTGCCCCCCGGAAAGGTAAAATCACGCATTTCCAGCGCTATCGGACAGGACGGCGACAGAATCTGGGTTCAGGACATCAGCCACAATCGCCGCTGGGTAAGCTACGATACCAAAACCGCCAAGTTCAGCGTCTATCCTCTGCCCGATTCGCTTCAGGGCAGCGTCGGCTCGAACACGATCATCGCCGATAAGAGTGGAAAGATCTGGGCAGCGGGCACCACCCATGTCATCGGATTGGATCCGGCCACCGGAAAGTTTGTTTCCTATCCCATCCCTTACTGGGTAAAAACGAAGAAGAGTGCCCAGGGTTACGGGATGGCAATTTCGGGAGACGGCCGAGTCTGGTTCGCCGAGCGTGATCCCAGCCGCATCGGACGGCTCGATCCGGAGACGGGGAAAATCGATGAGTACGAGCCACCCCTGCCCAATTCCATCCCCCGCAGAATGGGCTCGGATTTACAGGGAAATATCTGGGTGGGTCTGCATGAATCCGGCAAGCTCATGAAGATCGATTACGAAACGAGCAAAATGACGATCTATGATCCTCCCACCGAGAACGCAGCGCCGTATGACGCCGTGGGGGATCCCCAGGGGCGCGTATGGTTCAGCGAGCAGGCAGCGGACAAAATCACCCGCTTCGATCCCAAGACCGGAACTTTCCTTGAATTCTCCGTGCCCAATGCCGAATCCGACATGCGCAGGATCGAACTCGATCCTACCAATCCGAATCGCGTGTGGTGGGGCGGCGACACGTCGAACCACATTGGGTACGTGGAGGTGCTGAGCGGCAAGGGTTCTGGCGAATAAAAAGAGCACGCGAGCGAAGAATTTACAGCGTCGGATGACAGGCCTTTCGGTCTGCACATCGCAAGTAAAAAATCCGTTTTCGAATGTGAGGAACTAGATCAGGAATGTGCTGGGAGGAATACCATATATATAGGTTCGCGACCCGCACAATAGGTTTTCTGGCTGCGGCAGTTACCGTATTTTGCTGAAGATTCAATTCTAGGCGCCAGGGGGAGAGCAGTTATGCGGAAAAAATGGTTTCCCGTTCTTGCGTTGTTGACATTGTGCGGCAGCACTGGCACGCCAAAAGACGCAAAAAGTGTAGTTGACGATGTGTCGCGAGCCATCGGAGCAGCCAGCGTCAATACGATTCAGTATTCCGGCAGCGGGATCTACTCTCAGTTTGGCCAGAGCTATCTTCCGAATGGTCCGTACCCGAGGTTCTATGCGAAGTACTCGCGCGTGGTGGACTACGGAAAAAATATTTCCCGGGAAGATCTGGTTCGAACGCAATTCGAAAACCCGCCGCGCGGTGGCGGAGGACAGCCGCTATACAGGGAAGCGCGCGGTGTGACGGTCTCGACCGAGAATTCGTCCTGGGGCGGGGGAGCGGTTGCGCTCACGCCGTACGGATGGGTGAAAGCGGCGATGGCTGCGAATCCGGTCATGAAGCCCGTGACCGTCAAAGGCAAGAAATTGACCGTCATCTCCTTCACCGTGAGAGACAAATACAAAGTGAACGGGTACGTCAACAGCGAAAATTTTCTGGAAAAGGTTGAAACCTGGATACCCAATCCGATCCTCGGCGATACGCTGATTGAGACGGACTATTCGGACTATAAGGATTTTGACGGCGTGAAATTCCCCATGAAGATCCTCCAAAAGGATGGCGTCTTCCCGGTGCTCGAACTGACGGTCAGCAATGTCCAACCGAACGCGCCGGCCAATATCGAAGCTCCTCGCGCGGGGCCAATGACGACGCATGTGGAATCGCAAAAGATCGCGGACGGCGTGTGGTACCTCGCCGGCACTCCCGACCCGAACAGCATGGCCGTGGAATTCAAGGATTATGTGGTGCTCATCGAGTCTTCTGTGACCGAGGCTCGTGCGCTCGCCAATATGGCGGAGGTGAAAAGACTGGTTCCGGGCAAGCCGATCCGCTACCAGCTCAACAGCCATCACCATTCCGATCACGCGGCAGGTCTGCGCGCGTATGTTGCCGAAGGCTCGATCATCATCACGCATGAAATGAACAAAACATTCTACGAGCAGATGGTTCTGAAGAATCCCCATACCTTGGAACCCGACAGGCTTTCCGAGCACCCGACACCGGCTAAGTTCATATGGGTCAAGGATAAGTATGTTCTGACGGACGGAGACCGCAGCCTGGAAATCTACGCTGTCCCGGGCGCCGGACACGCCGCCAATCTCCTGATGTCTTACCTGCCGAAGGAAAAGATCCTGTTCATCACCGATATCTTCAACCAGTTTGGCGAACCACGTCCCAACGACCCGCCGCCGGGAATCGTCTCTCCCTATTACGCGGCTCTGGGCGACAATCTGAAGAGGTTGAATCTCGATGTGCAGCAGCTTGCCCCGTCACATGGCAAGGGCGTTGTGCCGGTAGAGTTGCTGAAGCAAGCACTCGTGGGCGTTGTGAAGGCCCCGGATGTGACTCCTCCCAGCGGAAATTGACGATAGAGTGCCCCGCTCGCTTGACGATCTCACAACTCGAGATCGTCAAGCTGTGCGAGGAACTTCGGCAAACGGCCCGCGCAAGTAGCTCCTGACAACGCAATTGTTCAAATTCTAAATGAATATCGTTGACACACGGCCCAATTTATTGCTACAAGCAGGGGTATAGATTTAATCGGGTGTGTGTGGAAGACCTGTTACGTTGATTGACAAATTTCGTTTCGATATATCGTTCGAACCATGGTGTGTGGGCATGGATAGGATGAGTTGCGCAATGGTGCTTCCATTTTTTGGTGTTGGCCCGGTTGTAGCTGCGGCATGGGTGTGTTCCTTACATAAAGAAAATTATGGCCGCGATGAAAAATTCTTCCAGCAAAATGTATTTCGACGAAATAATTATGGAATTTTTCCGGTGAGCGTAGTGGGGTGAAGTAATGAACGACTCCGGAAAGTCGTCGCTGGCTATCCGGACACCAAAAGGAGATGTAATGGGCGAACATATTTCGCGTGAAAGTTGTCGTGTATGGGCAGGCGCCTTGGTATTCGTGTTGTTCTTGGGATGGATGGCCGTCCCGGTGTCTGCGCAGACCAGCGGTGTGATTCTCGGTACGGTAAAGGACGCCTCCGGCGCTACCGTACCGGCGGCCAATATTACGATTACGAACACGGATACTACCGAAGCGCGCACCGTGACAACGGGCGAAGACGGAGCATTTCGCGCCCCCGGATTACCGCCGGGCCACTACTCGGTTAAAGTCGAAAAGGGCGGTTTTAAGACCGTCACCGAGACTGGGCTGTCCTTGGATGTGGCAGGTCAGCTGGTTGTAAACCCCACACTGGAAGTTGGTTCGGCGTCTCAAGAAGTAACCGTGACCGGTGAAGCTCCCGTCGTCAATACGACAAGCAGTTCGCTGGGTGGTTTGGTGAACGACCAGCAAATCGCGGAACTTCCTTTGAATGGCCGCAACTACTCGGACTTGACGCTGCTTCAGCCCGGCGTTACGCAGACCACGCACTCCGGTTTGGGTGACGCAGGCATCTGGTATAGCAGCAACGGCGCGTCACCGCGTTCGAACAACTACATGATCGACGGCGCGTTGATGGTGACCCAGAACGGCACCGGCCCCGCGGGAATGACCGGAAATACATTGGGCGTCGACGGAATCAAGGAATACAAGGTCGTCACCAGCATGTTCGGCGCGGAATATGGACTGATGATGGGCAGCCAGATGGTCATCGTCAGCAAGGGGGGCACGAACGATTGGCACGGCAGCGTGTTCGAATACTTGCGGAACAATCATCTCGACGCCAGGAACTTCTTCGATCCTCAGCCATCGCTGGCCAATCACATTCTGGTCGACGCGAGCGGCAACCTCGAGCGTCTCCCGCAATTCAAGCGCAACAACTTCGGCGGATCGTTCGGCGGACCGATTCAGAAGAACAAGACGTTCTTCTGGCTCGTCTATGAGGGCCTCCGGTTATCGCAGGGGGACACGATTCAAGATACAACGATGGCTGCGGCGTGCCACTACCTCACAAACGGATCTAGCAATGTCATCGTTGGCGGCGGCCCGGTGCCGACCAATGTCACTCCTCCCTCCGGATTCACGCAGCAAATTCTTAAAACTCCACTCACCGGATACAGCCTCGCAACGCCGGGCTGTGGCTCGGCGCCGGCCGGAACGCCAGTAGCGCCAATCGTAACCCCATGGATTGGACAATTTCCTTTTCCCAACGAGGCGAACGGGGCTTCCAACTACACGCTCCCCGGATTCACCCATGCGCGCGACGATTACGCGCAATTGCGAATCGACCACACTTTCTCGACCAGCGATACTTTCTTTACGCGCTACACGTTTGACGATGCTGTGATTACGACTCCATATCTTGGCGGGAATTTGTCCACCGCGGACACTGGAAACGGGTACCCTCAGTTCTCGAACATCGGGACCAGCCGGAACCAGTACATCACGCTCGGTGAGAACCATATCTTTTCGACCAATGTGCTGAATTCGCTTCGTCTCTCCTGGAGCCGCACGAATTACGTCAACTTGTTTAATAACAACAACACGCCGATGAACCCGGATTTCCTCCTGCAGGACCCGACAAACTGCGCGACTTCCGCTGCCGGTTGCATCTTCTCCGCGGTGCCGGGGCTTACGACAGCCGGATTCTCGCCAGGCTCGGGAATCACGGCCATGGTGCCTCCCGGAACGTTCCCCAACTATCACATCCAGAACGTCTGGACGATCATGGATGACGTTTATTACACCAAGGGCAAGCACGCCTTTTCATTTGGGACCATGATCAACCGGTTCAACGATCCCAACCTGCAATCCAAGTCGATCTACGGTGTAATCAATTTCAGCAACCTTTTTAACCCTGCCAGCGGTTCGAACCCTGCAACAGGATTTATCACTGGTATCCCGACAAACGCGAGCGTTGTGTTGCCGGGCCAGTCGGTTGCTTTGAACCCCGGCGTTCCCGGCGCCACACTCCTTGCACCTCCGTTTCAGGGCAACTTCCTGGATCGGAACGTGTGGTACAATACATATGGTTTCTACGTCCAGGATGATTACCGCACTACCGACCGGCTCACCTTGAACCTCGGTCTGCGGTACGAATTCAGGAGCAACTTCTCGGAAGAATACGGCCGGTTCGCCAATGTTCAGAGCATAGAAACGTCCACGAATTCCACTCTGGGCCAGCTCATGACCAATCCCTCGTATAAGAACTTCAGCCCGCGGCTTGGGTTTGCCTGGGATACGTTCGGGACCGGCAAGACGGCGGTCCGCGGCGGCTTCGGAATCTACTACGACATCGGAAATTACGGCGCGTTGTTGACGCAGAATCCGACCGGAATGGTCCCGTTTGTCGCCAACACCACGGTCCAGAACACCACGAATTCCGTACTCTCGCTGCCCTTGGTCTTTTCCGGGTCGGGAGCCGGCAGGTCGTTGCAGACGAATGACTACAACGCCAAGTCTCCCTACTCTTTGATGTTTAACTTCACTGTTTCCCAGCAGCTCCCGAAAGGGATTGGATTGGATATTTCCTACGTTGGCCGCAGGGGAATCAACCTCTATACTGGGATGGAGGGAAATCCGGTTCGGTCACTTCCCGGAACCGGCTTTAATGGCGTTCCAGCGCAGTACAACGTGACGGATGGCAAGGCGGGTTGCCAGAATAACACCATCCCGGTCGATGCGAACGGTGTCCCTCAACCATTCACAATCGGCGGAGTTCCCATACCTTCCTCTGACCCACGATATCCGTGCCGAATCAATCCCTTCTTTTCCAGCGCACAGCTATTCACGAACGCAGCCAGTTCCTGGTACAACGCTCTGCAAGTGAACGTAACCAAGAGACTGTCGCGCGGGTTGATGTTCCAGGCCGCTTACACCTATAGCCGCGCTACCGATGACACGCAGGGCGTGCGGTTCAACGACGATTGCGGAGGCAATCCGGGATCGGCATTCGGCCAGGACCCGACGCAAATACAAATGGATTGGGGCCTCTCCTGCTACGATGTACCCCAAGCGGTGCACTTCAACCTCTTGTACCACCTGCCTACATTCACTTCGAGGGCGGTTGAATCGAAGCTGATAAACGGCTGGTGGTTAAGCAGTATCGTTTCGGTGCAGAGCGGATCTCCGTTCCGAGCGATCATCAACACCGACCGCTCGTTCAGCGGGATCATTGCGCAAGCCAACATTATGAGCGCCAATCTGAATACGGTAGCCAACCCCGTCGCCGTTTCTTGCAGCGGCTCAGGGCCGATCTTTTACAAGGGCCCGGTTTGTTCCGGTGGAACGGCAACCATTAACTACATCCCGTTTGATGCATCCAAAGTGATTACGGGCGACCCCAACCAGTGGCTCAATCCCCTGATGTTCGGGGAACCGCAACTGGGATCGCTGAGCAACCAGCCGCGCAACATCCTGCGCAACCCTGGACTTGGCGACTTGGATATGTCCATTGTGAAAGACACCAAGCTGGGCATTTTGGGAGAGGGGGGGAACCTGCAGTTCCGTGCGGAGTTCTTTAACCTCCTTAATCGGGCTAATTTCGGGTTCCTAAACGCTGGAGCCGCCGTGTTCGCGGGCAGCACCGCCCTCAACACGTGCGTAAACGCAGTGCAATGCAACATCCAAAACCCGCTTGGATCTGCGGGACAAATCACCACAACCAACACCAGCGCACGCCAGATTCAATTGGCGTTGCGGGTATCGTTCTAGGTAAGGTCGTCTTTACCAGATCGATTGTCTGAAAACGTCGGGACCAGACGGGGCGGCGAAAGCCGCCCCGTTGTTTTGTCTGGCAAGAACTCTTCACTACGAAAAGAGATGCATTCCATTGGCGAGACCGGAAGTTGCATTTTCGTTTCCGGTGTATTATTTCTCCAGGTTCGGCAAAGGGGAGTGGCGGCATGGAGTTATCCAGACGACGGATGCTTACGATCTTCACCCTTGCGTCCAGCGTTCTGTTGTTCAGTGCAAACGCGCGGGCGCAAGAACATTGGCTGAAGCTCGCCCCGTTTCCCGATCCCTGTCCGGAACTTATCGGCGCCGCGGCAAACGGCAAGGTCTATGTCTTCGGCGGACTCCTTGGCACATCCGTCAAGGGTCTTGTCTACGAATACGATCCTGCAACCAACAAGTGGACCAAGAAAAAGCAAATGCCGATTCCCGCGCATCACGTTGCGGCTGTTGATTACCATGGCAAAATATATCTGTTCGGTGGTGGAGCACAGCCAGATCCGGCGGGAGGAAACTGGGTTCCGCTCAATAATTCTTGGGAATATAACCCGGCAACGGACACCTGGAAAGCGCTTGCGCCGATGCCCACCGCGCGAGGTTCCGCTGCGGCCGCGGTTGTTGGCGGAAAAATCTATGTGATCGGCGGCGCCTCCGTTCATCCGGGCGCGAAGATTGTATCGCTGACGCCAGCCGGGCCGCACCGCTCGCTGAATGCAAACGAAATGTACGATCCCGCGACCGACAAGTGGGAATCGCGCAGCCCCATGCCGACGGCGCGCAATCATGCTTCCATCGGCGCGGTCAACGGCAAGATCTACGTTCTTGGCGGGCGTGTCGGGTCGGTCTTTGTGAATGCCAGCGCCACGGATATCGTCGAGGAATACGATCCCTCCGTGGACAGTTGGGGGATTGCGAGGGCGCGCATGCCCACCGCGCGCAGCGGGGTCGCCTACGGCACCTACGGCGGCAAGATCTACGTGGCCGGCGGCGAATACTTGAACAGCCAAGTGGTTGGAGTGTTCCGGGATCTCGCGGCCTATGATCCTGTTGCAAACGCATGGACGATCCTTTCTCCGCTGCCGCATCCGCTGAACGGCCCGGCAGCTGCGGTGCTCGGCAATCGTCTCTATCTTATTAGCGGGCAGATGCAGTCCGCCTCGATCGGGGGGACTGCCCTCGCCTCAAGTGCAACGGATGCGCTCGAATTTACCGGAAAATAGTTTGCGGGGAAGTAGGATGATGGCCAAAAGATTCGAACGGTTCGATATGCATCGCATGCTCGCAGTGGTTCTAATTGCGGCGTCGAGTTTGCTGCCGTTCACGCCTGCTGCGCGGGCGCAAGGGCGATGGGTCAAGGCTGCAACACTCCCTGAAACGTCCGAAGAGTTCTCCTGTGTCGCTGCAAGCGGCAAGATTTACCTGATCGGCGGAAATCCTGCCGATGATACCGGATCGCCTCGAGGGCTCGTGCAAGAATACGATCCTGCCACGGATACATGGGTCCGGAAGAAGCCAATGCCGGTGCCCACGCACCATGCCGCGATCGCCGAATACCAGGGAAAGATCTACTTGATGGGCGGCGCGGTGCAGCCCGTTGCCGGAGGTCCCAACCAATTCCCAACCAACAATGCGTGGGAATACGACCCTGCGGCGGATTCGTGGAAAGCGCTGGCGCCGATGCCGACCAGCCGCATGGCGGCGACTGCGGCGGAATCTGGCGGCAAAATTTACGTAATTGGCGGAGCTTCGGTGCATCCGGGACATAAGATCGTTTCGCTTTCAACCGCCGTGCCGCATCGCTCCCTGGATACGAACGAAGCCTACGACCCGGTTACCAATACATGGGAAACACGCAGCCCCATGCCCACGGCGCGGAACCATGCTGCCGCAGGAGTTGTAAATGGCCAGGTTTATGTCATCGGCGGAAGGCTTGCCGCACTGGATCTGTCGCTCGGCAGCAACACCGATGTTGTCGAACAGTATGACCCGGTGACCGATAGCTGGGGTGCGGTCGGCCTGCGAATGCCTATCGCGCGTAGCGGAATGGGCTGGGCGACATATCAGGATCGCATCTATATTGCCGGTGGCGAGGTGTACGACGCGCATATGATTGCCACTATACGGGCCGTGGAGGCGTATGATCCCGCCGCCAATCAATGGACTCTGTTACCCACAATGCCGACGGCGCGGCACGGCGTTAATGTCGCGATTGTAAATAATCGACTCTATGTCATTGGTGGACACCTGCAGGGCGGATTCATCGGGGGCGAGGGAGCCGATAGCGACGCCAACGAGGTATTCGAGTTTGCGGGTCGATGATGGTTGCGCGAAATAAGTCCGCTCCGACAACATAGAAATTCCAAGCCTTCGCATGCTGACTCCGTCAGCCTCCTATTCCCGGGGTGGCACGATAATCGTCCGGTAAAACCAGTAAAAAGGAGTGACACCATGTCCGGCAAATCAATTGTGAGGGACGACATGATATTCGGCGGTCGCAATCCTGCGTACTCCCACTTCGAGAATATTTACGGAGTCGAAAGTGAAATTGGCTCGAAGTATTCTCTGTCCGTGCCGCGGCGTGAATTTCTTGCCAAGCTTGCCGCGCTCGGCGGCGCTGCCCTGATCCCGGGGGCCACAACTTTCGCACAGACACCCCCGGCCGCGAAGCCGCATCGGATCGACGTCCATTACCACTTCTCTTCGCCCGGATTCATCGCTGCAATCACTGCCAGGAAGACGGGCCAGCGCCCGCTGATGGAGTGGACTCCCGCGAAGGCGATCGAGGCGATGGACAAGGGCGGAGTCGTCACATCCATGGCCTCCATCAGCGAACCGGGCGTATGGTTCGGTGATAACAATGAGGCGCGTGTGCTGGCACGCGAAACAAATGAATACGGCGCGCGGCTGATGGCGGACTATCCGGGCCGCTTCGGATTGTTCGCTTCGTTGCCGATGCCCGATATCGACGGAACTTTGCGCGAGATCGCATACAGTCTCGATACGCTCAAGGCTGACGGCGTATGCTTCATGACAAGTTATCAGGGCAAATATCTCGGCGATCCGGCGTTCGCGCCGGTGATGGATGAACTCAACCGGCGCAAAGCTGTCGTCTTCACGCATCCGTACCGAGCCGAGTGCTGCATCAACCTGCTTCCCAATGGAGACGGGCTGGGAATTACGCTGGTGAACGATACGACGTACACAATTGCGAGTGTGCTATTCAGCGGCACCGCCGCGCGTTGCCCGGACATTCGTTTCATCTGGTCCCACGGCGGCGGCACCATGCCCTATATCACCGGGCGTTTCAGCGGAGGAAACAGGCCCGATATGGCGCAGAAATTACCTCGGGGAGTAATGTATGAAATTCAAAAGTTTTATTACGACACCGCGCAGGCCGTCAGCCCATACACGCTTGCCGCTTTGACGAGGCTCGTGCCGGCTTCGCATCTCTTGTTTGGAACGGATTATCCGTTTGCCACGGCTGAGACGGATGCCAAAGGTTTGAGCGATTTTGGGATGAGTCCGGGCGATATGCGCGCCATCGAAAGCGACAACTCTCTCGGACTCTTCCCCCGATTGAAGACATCAATATAATAAAATCGCTACGCCCGTCATCTAATTCGGATCGTAAACGTCATGCGATCCCGTGGATACGTTGGTGTCCGGCGCCCCGCCTGACGTGATGTGCCCGCTTACGAAGTGAATCTTGCCGTCCACAACGGCCGTCGCTACGCCGTGCCGTGGAATGGGCATTGACTGAAGAATGGACCATGAGTTCGTGGCAGGATCGTATGCCTCCAGCGCTCGAAACGCTCCCACCAGTTGCCGGGTCTGGATTTCGCCGCCGGCTACGTAGATCTTTCCTTTGTAGGTTGTCCATCCTCCGCCGCTGCGGGGCGTGGGCATCGGCGTACGCGCTCCCGAACCTTCCCAGGTATTCGTAACTGGATCGTATTCCTCGACCACGTCCAGATTGCTGGCCACAGTAATGAACGGGCTGGTCAGGCGGCCGCCAATGACGTAGATCTTGCCGTTCACCGCGCCCGCAAACGCGTGGTTCCGTGCGGTTGGCATGGGACTCCGGCTCATCCATTTATTGGTCTCCGGATCGTACGCTTCGTTCGTGCCCACCGACCGAGCCGCGCGGGAGGGACGTATCGCGACTTCCTTCGAGCCAGGCTCAGGAATGGCGCCACCGATCACGTAGATCTGACCGCCCACTTCCACGGCGACAGGAGAGCCCCGCTTCTCCGGCAGGGGCGCTAAAGCCTTCCAAGTATCGGCCGCAGGATCATATTCCCAAACATTGTCAACCGGTTCCCATCCGCCGCCGGGTATGTTGGGGTCCACATTATAAATATAACCGCCGAACATATAAATTTTGCCGTGGTATTCCGCCAGAGCCGAATGGTGCACAGGGCGCGGCACGGTTGCCTTTTTGGTCCACTTGTCCGTGGCAGGATCGTATTCCCAAAGCATGCCGACCGGTTTCCCGCCGCCGAACCCTCCAAAAACGTACATTTTGTTATTCGCTGCTACACCGTAGAGTTCCTCTTCCGGCTGAGGGAATGGTGCGGCCTTCGACCAGTGTCCTTGCGGTACCCCTGGAAATTGTCCATACAACTGCGCCGTCGCCCCCAAGGTGAGAGCGATCAACATGGCGATTGCGGCTCCGCGCGCCGTTCGAATTGCCAATGAAATTTTCCCCGGCCTCATTGATTTCCTCCTCAAATATATACTCGGCTTGCCTTACTTGTCAGGAAACTCATACACTTCGTTCGCATCACTATCGGCCGCTTCGCCCGCGGCGCCATCACTGGCGATGTGTCCGCCGATGACATAAAGGCGGTTGCCGATCGCCGCAACATTCACGCCGTGTCGCGCGGTTGGCATTGTTGGAAGTATTGTCCATGTATTCGTGGAGGGATCATATGCTTCGACAGCGCGGATGGTAGCAAATACATGTGAGTCGTAGATCTCGCCACCGGCCACGTAAATCTTGCCCTTGTAGGTTGCCCAGCCGTGTCCACTCCGCGCGGTCGGCATTCGCAAGCCCGCCGCGCCCCAGCTATCCACGGATGGATCGTATACTTCCACGACGTTGGTGTTGCTTCCCGCAGTCACGTTGGCCGAGCCGACTCTGCCGCCAATCACGTAAATCTTGCTATTCACTACACCGATAGCCGTGTGGCTTCGCGCGGTCGGCATTGTGCTTCGCGTTTCCCACGTATTGGTTGCCGGATCGTAAACTTCGTTTGTGTCCAGAGCGCGATGCGGGACCGTCGGGCTGAGGGAGACTACCTTCTGACCCGGGTGAACCGAGGCTCCGCCGATTACGTAAATCTTGCCTCCGACTTCGGCAGCAGAAGGGGAAGTGCGGATTGTCGGCATCGGAGCAAGCGCCTTCCACGAATCCGCGATCGGGTCGTACTCCCATGTGTTGTTAATCGGTACCTGAGTTGGGCCGCCCGGTTGCGGTTGTATCTGGCCGCCGAAAAGATAGAGCTTGCCTTGATATGCTGCAACTGCCGCGTGGTGCGTCGCCAGCGGCATATTCTTCTTCTTGGTCCATTTATCGGTTGCTGGATCGTACTCCTGCACCAGGCCCAATGGACCCTTGGTGCCGATCGGGAGCCCGCCGAAGAGATAGATTTTCCCGTTCACATCGCCGAAAGAAAATTCCTCGGACTTTTCCGGGAGCGGCGCAAGCTTTCCCCATCGGCCTGGCGCAGGGGGTGGACCTTGCTGGCCTTGTGCTTGCCCCCAGACACTCGGGCCAGTGACAAGGAATACTGCTGCCGTAGCAACCGTCGCAAATACACGCTGTATTGCCAGAGCCATGTATCCTCTCCTTTTACTTGCCCGAGAAAACAAATGCGTCGGTTTCATCGGAGTCCATCGGATCCCCATAAATGTTTCCCGACTGCATGTGGCCGCTAACCACATAGAAGCGGTCTCCTGAAATTCCACCGACCAGGCCATGTCTTGGCGTCGCCATAGGAGGATACATGGTCCACTCATCGGTAGCGGGATCGTAAGCCTGGAGGTCCCGGTAGACGCCAACAATCTGGTTATCCAGGTACTCGCCGCCGGCCACGTAAATCTTGCCGCCGTAGGATCCGTAGGCGGTCCCGCTTCTTGGCGTGGGCATCCGCGCCTTGGCAAAACTCCAGCTATCGGTGGCCGGGTCATACTCTTCGACGACATCGGTAGGACTGGCGTTGACGAAAACCGCGCCGAGCCGCCCGCCAAGCACGTAGATCTTGCCGTTCACTACGCCAATCGCGGCATGGTTGCGCGAGGTCGGCATGGGGCTGCGAGTTTCCCAGGTATTGGTGGCCGGATCGTAGGCCTCGTTTGTTCCCAGCTAGCGGTGGGGTGTTGCGGCAGTCAGTCCGACGATCTTCGCGCCGGGATGAACCGAGGCCCCGCCGATCACATAAATTTTGCCGCCGACTTCCGCCGCAACGGCTCCGCCACGCGCGGTAGGCATTGGCGCCAGGGCCCTCCATGTGTCCTTTGCGGGATCGTATTCCCAGGCGTTGTTGATTGGTACCCAGTTCGGGCCGCCGGGTTCCAGTTGTGCTCCCCCGCCGAACACGTAAGCCTTGCCGCGATACTCGGTAACGGCAAGGTGGTGCGCCGGGAGCGGCATGGGTTTTCGCTTGGTCCACTTGTCGGTCGCCGTGTCGTACACCCACACCAGTCCTTTGGGCGCGGTATTGGTGCCGATGGCGAGCCCTCCGAACACATAGACCTTTCCGTTTCCTGCAGTGCCGACAATTTCCTGAGCAGGCTCCGGAAATCGCGCTAGCTTGACCCAATGTCCTTGCGCGCGTGCATCTCCGCTAAAAATCAAAAACAACAGTGCGGCGGCGACGATTCCGCGAATCCAATAAATTCTTGGCGACATCATTTCTTTCCTCTCTGCATGGACGATGGGTTTGGCACGCGGGTGCCGGGTCCTAATTGTTCGGAATCTCCAACACATCGTGCGACCCGGTTTTCAGCTCGACGCCTGGGTCGCCGTACCCGCCGGACGTGATCTTCCCGCTGACGAAGTGAATCTTGTTGCCCAGAACTGCCGTCGCGACGCCGTGCCGTGGTAGCGGTATGGATTGAAGTATGGTCCACGTGTTGGTAACAGGATCGTAAGCCTCCAAAGCTCGAAATGCCGCCAGCATTTCCCGTGTCTGGATTTCGCCTCCGGCTACGTAGATCTTTCCGTTGTAGGTTGTCCACCCTCCGCCACTGCGGGCCGTGGGCATTGGCGTGCGTGCCCCCGATTCGCCCCACGCATTCGTCGCCGGGTCGTACTCCTCTACCACGTCCAAATTACTCGACACGATAATGAAGGGACTGGTCAGGCGGCCGCCAATGACATATATCTTGCCGTTCACCGCACCCGCAAATGCGTGGTTTCGCGGGGTGGGCATCGGGCTGCGCTCTTCCCACGTATTTGTCGCTATATTATAGGCTTGATTTGTGCCCACCGAACGGGCAGCGCGGTTGGGGAACACCGCAACTTCCTTCGTGCCAGGTTCGGGAATGGCGCCGCCAATCACGTAAATCTGGCCGTTCACTTCCACCGCGACGGGCGAGCCTCGTTTGCCCGGCATTGGCGCGAGAGCTTTCCAGGTATCATTGGCAGGATCGTATTCCCAGGTATTGTCGATTGGCTCCCACCCTCCGCCCCCCGGCTGGCCGGGAACGGGTAGGAGTTTGTAACCGCCGAACACGTAAATTTTGCCGTGATATTCGGCGAGCGCCGCATGGTGCGCGCGGACTGGCATGGATTTCTTTTTCGTCCATTTGTCGGTCGTGGGGTCGTATTCCCACAGCATCCCTATGGGATCCCCGTTCGCACCATATCCTCCCATGACATACATTTTCCCGTTCGCGGAAACTCCGTAGAGTTCCTCTTCCGGCTCGGGGAATATCGCAGCCTTCGACCAGCGCGCCTGCGGCACGCCAGGGAACTGTCCGTATAGGTGTACCGCTGTACCGAACACACCGACAAACAATAAAATGGCAGCTACTCCGCGCATCCATCGAAACGCCGATAACATATTGCCTCTCTTCCTCAAGTTGTGCTTGGTTCGAATGAGCAAGTGCAGCGGCCCGTCTTTTATCCGCCAAATCGTACCACAGACTAGCGCAATGTGGCTGGTGAGACAAGAAGAACAAAATAGCATCTCGATCGAGTTTGATCGGGGAAAGCCGTGGGATATATTTTTTCGCTGGGAAAGTCGAAATCGGAAACTTCAATTGAATGTGGTCTTTAGCAATAATTCCGAAATCGTAGAGACGCGGCGTTCGAAAAAAAACGCATTTTCGAGAGTTTTCGTTCTAAAGTATCTGGGCCAAACCCAGAGTGGCCTTATTACAGTTTAAGTAATATTATTGAAAAGCATAGTTGGGGCGAGCGGGCAGGTCTGAGATTACGTCGATGCCCGCCACACGGAGGGGCAAAAGTGAAGCGCGCCAAACTTCGGCGCGCTTCAGATGGAAGGCTCGTTTTTTTCTCTAAAGCGTTCTACTTGTCCAATATCTCTATATAACCGAAGTGGCCTGACAGTGTCCCGGTCCACCAAATGCGATTCGGGTGCGCCTGATCAATCTCGATGCGCCGAAGATCGGTTTCCGGATACGGGACCGAGAACTGAGCCCAAGTCTCTGTCTTCGGATCGAAGCGCACGATCCTATCAACAGCCTGTTCACTGACCCAGATGTATCCGTTCTTCAAATCTCCGCACGGAGAATAGGTGCCCAGGTGATCTCCCGGAGGCATATACGTCTTCATGTTCGATGGATTTTTGTAATCGATCTTCCAAAGTTGCCCTGTTTCGTGCAGCGCGATCCATATATCTCCGTGGTTATCGAAACCTACTTTTCGCGGAACCGAGCCTGCAATCGGCGATTTGTATTCATCTATTTTTCCGGTTTCCGGATCCAGACGGCCCACGCCATTATTGGCGTACTCCGCAAACCAGATACTCCCGCCACCGTCCACTGCAAAGCCGTAGGGGCCAACGCTCTTGTGGGATTTAATTCCATCGGGCGCCTGGTAAAGCGTGAATTTGCCGGTTGCCGGGTCCAATCCAACCATTCCGTTCCCGCCGCCACTGGCAACCCATACCGTTCCATTCGGATGCTGGCGAATGGTGTTGCCGTTTCCCGCTCCCACGATGTCCGCCGGCACCGGAAATGATCGGAACACGCCGGTCACGGTGTTCAATTCCATCCAGCGGCGGCCTGGACCGCCGTCGAGCATCCAAACGGTGTCTCCGCGACCTTTGCTGATTGCCCCGAAGCGAACTCTGGGTGAGGCAAGCGCCGGTGGGGTGAATTCCTTGAAGGCGAGGGTTTCCGGATCCAACAGGCCTACCAGGCCGCTATTTCTTTCACCGACCACTCCGTTTCCCCGGGCATCAACCGTCATCTCGTGAGATTCGGCTTCGATTCTGGGAATCTTGAAATCCACCACGACGTATTTGGTTTCGATTCCCTTCGCCAATGTTCTTGGCAACCGGCTATTTTCATCCGGCTGCGGCCTGGAGAAGTGGGCCGCGAAATAGTCGGTAAGGGTCTTGATTTCATCGGGCGTAAAGTCTTGGGCCCCACGCTTGGCAGCAATGTTCGAGCGCATGGAATCGATCAGAGCCGCCCAATTCTCGCGCTCTCCCCGGCAACTCAAAGCCCAACTGGGTGCGTGGCACTGGCCGCATTTGGTAAGAAGGATTTCGGCGCCGGGTCCTTCCGGCAGGTCAGGCTCGGGATTCTTGCTCCACTCTTCGCCGCCGCCTACGGTTCCCGGTGTTCCCGGCCATCCTGGCGCCAATGCTGGAGCGCGCTGTTGGCTCAGGGATAGATCGGCAAGCGCCGGCTTCGACCCGGTGACATCGACCGGGATTTTGTCGCTCTGAAACTCTCCGCCGATGGCTTGCGCCGTGTATTTCCCCACCAGCAGATTTTTGGCTGTATAGCGCCCCTGCTCCTGAGAAACAACCATGATGGTAAGACCCTTATCTGCGTTCGTCACCTTTACATAGGCTCCGGAGACCGGCTGACCAGCGGCGCTCTTCACCACTCCCTGCACGACACCTGGATTGTTTGCCCAAACAGCGCTGGCAAAGAGCACTGCCGCCAGCAAGCCCGCGAACTTAATTACTGAGCGCAAGGTCGAACCTCCTCGTGAATTGCATCCAAAGATTGAACAAACTTATACGCTGCAGCCAAGCGAAAATGGTTGTGACTGAGAAATGTCCTGTTTCCCGGTGCTTATCCGATCGGCGTAGAACGCGTAAATATGCGCGAGTAAAGCAAGCGAAACGGCTGGGCTAGTATATGCAAAATGCGGGAAACAGCAACTGGAATAAAACTCGAATCGGCCTTTGCCCGAGCGAAATCACCAGTGAATCTGTTTGTTCCGCTCCGGATGCCTGGGGCAGCCGGAGCGTTTCAGGTGCGCTGCGACAATCATCAATAGATAAGCGGCCAACGAGCTGTTCACTTCGCGTCGACCGAATATCCGCTCTGGATCGCCCGATACGCTGCCTCGGCGGTGTTGGGAATCCGTTCTTTAGCCCCGGCGAGGTTTTCGTATTCGGGCATGCGCAATTCCGCCTTGATCTGATCGAGGGTCTTACCCTCGTTCATCAATTTTCCCACTCGCTGCAGCAGCGTTTCCAGAAAGCCCGTGTAAAAGTCAAACAGCTTGTTCGTAGTTGGAGCGCCATGCCCCGGAATCACGATCTCGGCATTGAGGGCCTTCATCATCTTCATCATCGCGAGCATATCGGGGATATTGGTATGAGGGCGGATGGTATTGATCTGGTCTTCCACGGCTACGGATGCGGCGAACAGGACACGCTCGTTGGGGAGCCAAACGGCGGTATTGGCCAGGCTGTGAGTCGTTCCCAGGTTGAACAGTTCAAATGTGCGTTCGCCCAGCCGCAAAGCCATTTTGTTGCCGTATTCGATTTGCGGCGGAATCAGCCGGAAGCCTTGCAGCGCGGCCTTCATTTCCGGCGATTGGTTTTCCAGATCGCTCATGTGTTTCGGATCAAAGGACTGTTTCATTTCCGCCCCGGCGCCTTCGGCATTGATGACGACGGCTGGAGGGGAGAAGAGAAAATGTCCGTAGCTATGATCGGGATGCGTTTCCGTATCAATGATAAATCGAACCGGCTGCAGCGTCAGTTTCTTCACGGCTTCCGCAATCTCCCGGCTGTCGATCGCGGACTGGCCCGTGTCAATTAGAACGACTCCTTCCGAGGTCACCACGATGCTGCCGTTGGAGTTCGCCTGTGGCGTGGATTTGGCGGTCTGGACGTAAATTCCATCCTTGATCTTCGTGAAGTGGGGGCCGAGGTCCTGAGCCAGCATCGGCGAAACAAATAACGGAACACAAATGGCATACAGAAAAACGACCAGCGATTTCATTCTCATAATCCCTCCTGAAATGGATGCCTCCGTATCCTAGCGGGAATGTCCGATCAGGGCATCTGTCGCATGCACCGTACGCTTCTAATGCAGTGGCAGCGAGGGCTCCGGCTTCGGGCCGGTGTACCGCAGCACGGAAATGCCCTGCGTCGAGTCGGAGAGATAGATGTATCCCCGTTTGTCGACCAGCACATCGGCGGCTGTAGAGACCGGCATCTTGTCTCCAGGAATTCCGTTACCTTTTTTCAAGGGATCGGGCGGGATATAGAAACCAATCTCGCGGGGCTGATGAGCATCCGAAATGTCGTAAATTCTCAAGCCCGCGCTGAAATAGGTCAAGTACAGAATATTGTCCGAATCATCCACGAACGGATTGTGAAACAGCATGTTCACATTATGGGATCCGAAGCTGCCGCCTTTCTCACAGAAGTCCCTGTACGGCGCACCCGGTGGAGTAGTGGGCTCAGGCAAGAAAGAAAGAATGTGGGGCTTGGCAGGATTCGCGACGTCGATCAGAGAGACTTGGCTTGGACTCTGGGTGTCGCATCCACCGAAAGGTTCAGAGTTGGTTTCGACAATCTTTCTTTTTGGAAATGGCAGAACCGTGTGAACCGCGAGCCCCAGATCGTATGGGGGATCAAATGTGATTTCGCTGACTTCCTTGAGATTCTTCACATCGCTGATATCGAGAATAACGAATTTTTTCCCATAGGGAAGATAGACCAGGTTTTCTACTACCACCGGAGGTCCGTGCAAACCAGCGCCGTGGGGAAATGCGGTATTGAGAGCGTTTGGATCGGCCAGCTTCTGATCGGGCAATGCCCATCGCGACACTTCGACAGGATGAGCGGGATCATTGATGTCCAAGATTACATAAATATTTCCAGCATATCCGTTCATGGCGGCTGCCAGATGGACATAGCGGCCTCCGTAGTAGCCGTCGCGATGGGTGCCAAGGCCGCCTGTCTTGTACTGACCAAGAAGCGTTGGGTGAACCGGATCTGCCAGGCTCCAGATCAGGACGCCTTCATCCCAGGGCTTGCTATGATCCGTATCTCCTCCAAACTGTGACCTTTCCAGCGCGGTAATCATCTTTCCGTCGGCGATATCCACTTGAACGGTGAATGTATTCTTGGGCCCAGGGATCCAGTTCAAAACGGTTGGGTCAGAGGGGTTCGTAACATCAATCACACTCCAGCCGCGATCATACAGACTGGCCGAATACAAGTACCAACGCCCATGGACCTGCTGGATCGACATTTTGAATGGAATGTGGCCGTTTACGTCGGTGTAACCGATGAGTTCCACGTTTTTTCCGAAGGAGCCTTTGGGAAGCGGATTGGGCTTAGTGCGCTGCGCCGAGGCCGGAAGAAAAGTCGCTAGCGTCAGTGCGACGGCTCCCCAGAGACCGGTCTTTGCTATCCGCATGATGATTCTCCTGTATTAGCCGGCAGAAAAATACGCACATGGAGCAGCCTATCCCCTAATCGTTCTTCTCGGGTAAAGCAAAAACAAAAAGCGTGGCAGCGGACTGCGGCTGGCGATCCTTGGTTTCAGGATAGTAGGTCGAGACTTGAGCGTCGATCACGGCCCCTCCGCCAGTGGCAATGGCCACAAATTGCCGTCCGTTGACGGAGAAACTGACGGGCGGAGCGACAATGCGCGCTCCGGTATTGAAAGACCAAAGTTTTTTCCCTGTCCTGGCATCGAGCGCGAATGCATCTCCATCCAGGTCGCCGCCAAAAATCAGATCCCCTGCGGTCACCAGCAGCGAGGATTGATTGAAATATTTCGTCGCAAACTCCCACTGTTTTTTGCCCGTAAGAGGGTCGAACGCGGCGATGTGCGGCGGAGAATCCGGATTCATCTCGCGCCCTGCCCGCAACTTCTGATCGGCATTGGGATTTTTGGGCGGTGTGATGTGGTTGCACAACTCGGTGGACGAGGTATACCACCAGCCGGTGCGAGGGCTGTAGGCCGAGTGGTTGAAGTTGCGCGCGCCGGCAGTGCCCGGACAAGTAAGACGGTCGGTCGTCGTTTCGGACGGAATCAAGGCCTCGATGGGTTTGCCTTCCTTGTCGAGGCCATTGGTCCAGTTCACCGTATCCGCAAATGGAAACGCCTTAATGAACTTGCCGGTCTCGCGATCCAACAGATACGCATACCCATTCTTGCTGGAGTGGAGAACCAACTTTTGTGTGCGCCCGTTTTGCGTTGCATCAAAAAGAACAGGCTCCATATTGGAGTCGAAGTCGTATACGTCGTGCGGTGTCTCCTGGTAATACCACTTTAATTTTCCGGTGTCGGCGTCAAGTGCGAGCAGGGATGCGGCATAGAGATTGCTACCTTGCCGCCCCTCTCCGGCGAGGTCCGGAAAGGCGTTTCCGGTTCCCCAGTAGATAAGGTTCAATTCCGGATCGTAGGAGCCCGTCAGCCATGTAGCTACGCCGCCAGTTTTCCACGAGTCTCCGATCCATGTTTCGGACCCGGGCTCACCGGGCTCGGGAATGGTGTTGAAATGCCAGAGGAGCCTGCCTGTCTTTGCGTCCAGAGCATTGAGGTAACCGCGAAATGGTCCATCTCCGCCAGCCACACCGCTGACCACTTTACCCTTCAAGTAGAGCGGGGCGGAGGTAATTGAACAATGGCATTTGAGCACATCATCGGTCAGAACGTTCCACGCTACTATGCCGGTTTTGGCATCAAGGGCGACGATGTGATCGTCCTGAGAGGCCATGTACACCAGCCCATCTCCAATCGCAAGGCCACGCGCGCCCTTATTACCGGGCATTACGGCATTGTCCGGCCATGGATGAATATAGGTCCAGAGCGTTTTCCCCGTAACCGCATCGACCGCGTACACATTGTTTTGCATGCCCACAAGATAGAGCACCCCGTCCACGACCAACGGTGCCGCCTCTAGCCCCGCTTTGAGCGAAGGATTTGCGGGGTACCCCGCGGGAAAAGCCCAGACCGGAACAAGTTGCTTTACATTTTCACGCGTGACCTGGGTTAAAGGGCTGTAACTCCACGCGCCATAATTCCCGTAATAAGTGAGCCAATTCCGCGGCTCGCCTTCGGCATGATCGATCCGTGCGGTCATCGCATCCTGTGCCGCAACCATACGAACGCCCGCGAAAATGGTCAACAGTAAGCCCAACCGATAGAGGTTAATCCGAAAATGAAATGGGATTCTCTTCCACCGTTTTGCCCAGGGCATCCGCGATCCCCCCTCGCAACGAATCGTTTACAGGCGGTCTGTTGAAACTATTGGCGGGATAATATCACGCGGCGAAAGCTTCGCCATAGCCGCCGGCATCAAAGAAAAAAGGCCGGGAGAAAGCGTCTTCTCCCGGCCTTTGAGGGTTCTATGGTGATTTACTTCTGCCAGGTCGGACGAATCGGCTGGCCGATCAGCAACGCCGGGTCGGCGTCCTTGCGCGGGACGAACTTCTGCGGACGGCCACCCCACACCTCGGCCGTGAATAGGTTGCCGTCCTGGTCCACGCTGAACTGGTGCGTTCCCCACAGTCCGCCCGGCGCGGGGGTCATCGTGCCCCACGAATACAGCAGCCTGCCTTCCAGGTCGAACTTATAGAATTTGAAGTTCCCGTGACCGTCCGACGCCCAGAGGTGCTGGTCCGCGGTCATGTAGATGTGATACGTCGCGGTGGGGCCGTCGCCCAGGTACCACTGGTTGAGGAACTTGCCGTTCTCATCGAAGATCTGAATGCGTCGGTTGCTCCGGTCATTGATGTAGAGTCGACGCTGGTTGTCGATGGCAATGCCGTGGACGGTATTGAAGTAGTTGGGCCGCATCTCGTGGCCGCCTTGCTCGCCCCTCTCGCCCCAGGCCATCAGGAACTTCCCGTTCTTGTCGAATTTCACGACGCGAGTTTCCTCGTATCCGTCGGTGACAAAGAATGTGCCGTCCGGAAGCCACGCGATATCGGTCTGACGGCCGAAGGTTTCGCTGGGTGGTCCGGTCTTCTGGATATACGACGGTTTCCCGGTATTGCCGGTCATGATTGCGTTCCTCGGGGTCGTCGTGTTTAACGTGCCGATCGTCTGGAGGAGTTTCTTGCCGTCATTGCTGAAGATCCGAATGACTTCATGGCCGTCGTCAATGGCCCACACGCGTTTTTCCGGGTCATAAGGGTTGATGAGAATCTTGTGAACGCGGCCCTGGGAGAGCTTGTTGGCGTCGTCCGGCTTGAACAATGAATCCCACTGGGTCCAAGCCTCCTGCACATTCCCCTGGCCGTCGAATACTGTAATGATGTGTCTCCAGCGGTAATCCTTTCCTTCGATGCCCAGGTAGTCGTCGGAAGCTTCGCCCGGGCTGGCGTATTGACCCACCGATGTGTTCCGCGCGTACATCCCCGTCCCAGGGACCTGCAAGTGCACGGTCATGCCCAACTCGTTCTGAAATTCGGCGAATTTAGGCTTGATCTTCGCTACGTCGGGCAGCTCGCCTCGCATGGCAACGAAAATACGATCCGGGTTCTGCGCGAAAATGCCCTGGACCGCTCCCCACGTCCAGCCCTTCTCTTCCGGAAACAACGTGGCCAAGGGTTTGGGCCAATTCGGGTCAACTCGATAGGGGCCATCCACCAGTTCATCACTCGGGTTTGCCGGATCGACCCACTGACCCGTCTCCCCTTTCTTCTGTCCCGCAGTCAACTTCCCGGTGATCGAGAAGCCGATTAACGCCATCGCACCAATCACGGCGCAGACCGTTGCTCTGACAACTACCTTTCGACCTGTCCATTGCATTGGAGTTCCTCCAGTGTTTTGTCTTTTGGACTGCTGATCTAAAATCTGGCGATATTCCACGAAACGGGAGCAATGCGCTATTTGTGTTGAAAATGACAGGTACAGATCGGAATTTGTATTTTGACTTCCCGCCCCGCCGATAACATACACCCAAGCGGGCAAATTCGAGCAAGGTTTTTGAGTGCAGAACCTTTCCGAATACAAAAGTATTCGGGTCTACTGCTCGCCTATTCTGGCGATGGGAACGCTATGATCCTTCGCAGCAAGTCCCCAAACAGGCGCGAGTGAGGCCACTTCAATCTGAAGTTGGCCGCGGTGATCAAAAATGGAGGATTTACAAAAACCGATAAGCAGCTTACGCTGCACGATGCATTTTTTTTCAGCAATTACGGGGTAGCCCTCATAAATTCGAAGGAGAGGAACAATTTCTTCATGTCAAGCACACTAGTTTCCAGGCGAGCGTTGGGTGCCGCTTTCAGTCTCATGCTTGCGGCCGCCCTGTTCGCACGGGGGCAGCAGGCACCGCTGTCACTCGAAGGCAAGACAGCCGAGCAAGTGTACAACAATATTCAGGTGCTCCAGGGAATCCCTGCCGATCAGTTAAATCCAACGATGCGGGTGTTTGAAGGCTCACTCGGTGTGGGCTGCTTTTTCTGCCACGTGAGCGACTTTTCAAAGGACGACAAGGAAACGAAAGTAAGCGCGCGAAAAATGATTACAATGATGTCCGCGATCAACAAAAGCTCATTTGGCGGGCAGCCCGTAGTGACCTGCAACACCTGCCATCACGGCTCAAGCATCCCCGTCGCCCTGCTGACGCTTCCGGAACAGGCCGATATGCTGGCCGAACGCGAGCCGCAGCCTGCACTTCCCACTGCGGACCAGATCCTGGCGAAGTACGTGGAAGCGCTGGGTGGTGAGCAGGCCATCCGAAAAGTTACCAGTCGCTTGATCACCGTGACGCGACAGAACTTGTCGCTTCCCACGGTCCCTCTGCCAGCACCGTTGCACGTCGAGCAATATGAGAAGGCTCCGAATCTGACCGTAACTGTCACGCAAGTGGCTGATGGAATTGCCGAGGACGGTTTTGATGGCAACACGGTGTGGTCGCAGGACGCCCACGGCCACGTGACCGAAGCCGCCGGGGTAGCGCAGACGCGGGGCAAGCGAGCCGCCGACTTCTACGAATGTCTCAACCTGAAGCAGGAATACACTCGATTGGTGGTTCAGGGCAAACAAAAAGTGGGCGAGCGCGAAGCGTACTTGGTCCTCGGCTATCTGCCGAACGACTTCGCCGAGCGACTCTTCTTTGATACGCAGTCCGGCCTGCTCCTGCGAAAGATAACCATCGTCCGGACCACGGTCGGCGACCTCCCGACCGGGACAGAGTACGACGACTATCGCGATGTGGGCGACGGCGTGAAACTCCCGTTCCTGATTCGAATCCTCGCTGTCAGCCCTACGATCAGTGCCACAATTCACGTTCAGAAGGTTCAGGACAATGTGCCGATTGACAATGCTAAGTTCGCGAAGCCGGAAAACAAAGTAGCGTCCGCCCAGTAGATGGAGACCAATCGGTGGAAGAAAAATGCCGCGGGCGTTCCTGGTGACCACGGATTCCGATCACGAGTTCGAGGTCTATCTGAACCTCGCCAGTCGCACGAAACTGACCGGGATCAATCAACTCTGGGTCGCGGACATCACCTACATCCGATTGAAGAAGGAGTTTGTCTATCTGGCGGTGGTGCTGGACGCATTCTCACGCAAGGTGGTGGGATGGGCGCTGGACCGCACGCTGGCGGCCCGGTTGCCGATCGCGGCGCTAGAGCAGGCCATCACCCAACGACAGTCGCCACCGGGTTTGGTGCATCATTCCGACCGGGGCGTGCAGTACGCATGCGGAGACTACGCCCAGGTCCTGCAATAGCACCAGATGATTCCGAGCATGAGCCGGCCGGAGAACCCGTACGACAACGCCAGTTGCGAAAGCCTTCTGAAGACGCTGAAGCGGGAGGAGATTTGCGCCAACGATTACCGCGATCTGGAACATCTTTTTGCGAACATCGAAGTCTTCATTGAACAGTACTACAATCGGTGCCGTTTACATTCGGCACTGGGCTATCGGCCGCCGGAGGAGTTCGAGCAGGAAGCGAGTCCAGCGATCAATTCTGCTGGAGCGACGATGAGTTTTTTCAGGCATGGGGAGATCTATCAGTCCGATGAGGGAACGTACAATAGCGGGGAGCGACCCAAGGATCACCCCCCGTATCATCGTCCCGATGAGTCTCCATCTGGTTATTCCTCGGCGAGTTGCTCTCCAGCAGAGCTCGCCTCCGCTTCACCAGCCGGGCGCCATCCTGAGGGACAAGAGGAAGTTTGAGAAGGGAAATCCATTGAACGGCAAGTGTGCCAATTCCGGATTGTCTCAAGAGAAGGGTTCACCCAACACGACTGTGCCCGATTTGTGCCCATTGCCATTCAAGACCTATCAACAGGCGTAAACGCCCTAAAAGAACAAGACCCGCTTTTTCAGCTTCCGCATTTCATCCTAAGACATCGGCCGATTTCTGATGTTTCGGATTTCCCAATTGTTGTTGGGTTTTCGGTTTTCCACAGATCGCACGATTGACAGCATTAGGGTTAGCTTTTACCACTTTTTGTGGGATTTCTGATTTGCTCTTCGATTGAGTCCATGCCTCCCAGCCAACTCTCTAAAATCAATCAGTTGGCGGTGGCGGCTACCAGAATGCTGCCGAAAATAATGCAGCAATGGCAGCTCAGTCACATCAGCCCTTCCTGCCCAATTTACATCGGTCTGCGAGAAGCCTGAATTTGCCGCTCTTCATGTCGAAAGCCGCGCGTCCCCGCGGGAATGACTCGCAAGCCTGGGAATGACCCACGAATGTTCGCCCTGATCTAGGAGAATCTCATTTCTGTCCTGTCAGGCGTCTGCGTTCGAACTCCCGACTCCAGCCTGGCAAAATGTGGTTGCAGGATGGCACAACTAACTCTGATTGCGAGAAAACGATTTGGAGTTTCGACGGACCAGCGAAGCCAAAGATGGATTCGATAACTCTTTAGACATGAGGTCACTCCAACGGGTAGTGATCTGACCCTTTTAGGACAGTTTTGCAGACCGTTTTAATGACAGAGTGGTCAACGAAGTAGGTGATGGTCGAGCCGAGATTGTGAGCGACATCGGTTGATGAGATTGACAAATCAGAATGGCGAGTGAGGGAAACTGTAATGATGAAACCTGTGGATTCTCCGGTGAGAGCCGGCACGATCGGCGGCGCTGTAACCATGGAAACCGTTGCTGACATTCTCGAACGGGAACTCCATCCTTTGATTCAGGAATGGCTCGGGCGAGTGAATAAGGAGCCGGACCTAAGGGATGTCCAGCTGACCAATGATGAGCGCACGGGCCATCTTCCGCACCTCATACATGATGTCATTAATCGCTTGCGCCTGGAAGCGGGGACGAAAGCGCCGATTTCAAAGGCTGCGGCCGACCATGGGGATTTGAGGCGCAAGCAAGGTTACACGGTGACGATGATGGTTGAAGAGTCTCGTCTATTGCAGGTCAGCATTTTCACGACGCTGCACAAAAACGTGATGCAATTGGAATTCAACGCACTGCTTCCCGATGTGGTGACGATCGCGGACGAGGTGGATGCGCAATTGAAGGAGCAGATGCTGCGGTTCATGGTTGCGGATAAGGCCGAAAAGGCCAAGAGCAAATAACACGTTTTTGGAGGCAGAAACAAGATACCAAACCTGGGACTTGGAACTGCGAAACGACCAAGCAAAAAGAAGGATGGTGATGAATGTATCCTGCTCGTTGAAGCTGACGCGGATGTTGCGACAGAAATTTTAGCTGAGTTGAATTCGGCCACGGAAGAACAGTTCCATGTTGAATGGGTCACCGAACTTTCCAGCGGGAACGAGCGGTTGCTTAAGGGAGGTGTTGAGGCGGTGGTGCTTGACCTGACATTGCCCGACAGCCAGGGTGTGGAGACGTTCGACAAGCTTTTCCAGGCCGCGCCTCGCGTGCCTATTTTGATTCTGAGCGAGGCCGATGCGGAAGAAATGGCCATGCAAGCGGTACAGCGAGGGGCTTATGACTATGTGATTAAAAATCAATCCGTTGGCTGCCGATTGAGAGGGGTAATGCGTACGATGTTCGAGCGCCGTACTGCGGAAGCAATAACGAAAGCATTGGTGTTGCAAAATGAAGTCGCCAAATTGACACTTGATGCCATTGAAGAGGCAGTGCTGCGGACGGACATAAACGGCGACATCTCGTATCTTAATCGAACGGCGGAAAGGCTGACCGGATGGTCCCGGAAGGAGGCGCTGGGTCGTTCCATTACGGACGTATTCCAGATTACTGAAGGCACCGGCATTTCAACGATTGGTAATACTCCGGAAATTCTAAAAGACGAAGGTGGGACCACGATGCCGGCGGCCGACTGCAAAAACTGCATTCTGGTTCGACAAAGCGGCGTCGAATTGGGAATTGAACATACAGTAACGCCTATCCGTGACCAGGACGGGGCCGTAACCGGTTCGGTCGTGGCTTTTCATGATGTCAGCGCGGCCCGGGCCAAATCGCTCGAAATGTCGCACTTGGCACAACACGATTCCCTGACTGGTTTGCCGAACCGGGTGCTGTTCAATGACCGGCTGGCGCAAGCGATTTCGCTGGCGATGCGCCAAGACAGGCAGCTCGCGGTGTTGTTTGTAGATTTAGACCAATTTAAAAAGATCAACGACTCACTGGGCCACGCCGTGGGTGACCAACTCTTGCAGTCGGTTGCCGATCGACTACTGGGCTGTGTCCGGCGAACTGATACCGTGAGCCGGCTGGGCGGTGATGAATTCGTGGTCCTCCTCTCCCAGGTCGAGCATGAGGAAGACGCAGCAGTAAGCGCGCGAAAGATCCTTAGGGCATTAGCAGCACCGCATACCGTTGATGACAAGAATCTGGATATCAGCGTGAGCATTGGGGTGAGCACGTATCCCAGCGATGGGCCAGACGCGGAAAGCTTGATGAATAAAGCAGATACCGCGATGTATGAAGCTAAGAAACAGGGCAGGAATAACTATCAGTTTTTCCGAAGAGACATGCAGGTACGGCTTGCAGACCGGCAATTACTCGAAGGGGATTTGCGCTGTGCTCTGGGGCGGAATGAGTTTTTGCTGCACTACCAGCCTAAATTCAATCTTCAGACGGGACAGATCACGGGGGTGGAAGCTCTGATCCGTTGGGTACACCCGACACGGGGAATGGTGCCACCGGGGCAGTTTGTGCCCATCGCGGAAGAGTGCGGATTGATTTTACCTATAGGACGCTGGGTGCTACTGGAAGCATGCAGACAGGCGCGAGCATGGAATGATTCGGGGCTTGGAATTGTCCCAATCGCTGTGAATGTTTCTGCAGCCGAGTTCGGAGACAAGGATTTTGTCTCAGGAGTTCGAGCCGCGCTCATTGCGACGCGGGTCGATCCTCGAAATTTAGAACTGGAACTTACCGAGAGTGTACTCATGCAGGATGCGGAGGCTACCGTGCGCACACTTGGTGCTCTGAAGGCCATGGGCGTGACCCTGGCAATCGACGACTTTGGGACAGGGTATTCCAGTTTTACCTATCTGCGGCGCTTTCCGGTGGACGCGCTGAAGCTGGATCAATCTTTTGTGCAGGAAATCACCGAGGACCCCGGGGATGCCACCATGGTGAGCGCCATGATCAACATCGGCAAGAGCCTCAACCAGCGCGTCATTGCAGAGGGTGTGGAATCCCGCGCGCAGCTTAAGTTCCTCCAAAGCCATGGGTGCGGCGAGGGACAAGGCTATTATCTAAGTCGTCCGATGACGGCCGCGCAGGCCGGAAAACTGCTTGACGCCGGAATTCAAGAAGGGATCGTTCATTAAAAATCGAAGAAAGTTTTCCGAGTCTATTTATCTGTCGCACAAAATGTGGCGCCAGTCGAGATGGTAAATTGTTTTAGACTGCGTGAAATCGCCTGGGAAAACCGCGTAGAGTGGTTACCGGCGGCTACCGGAAAATTAACAAAACATGCCGGAGGGGATCGCGTAAGAGCCCTGATGAAATTGGATGAGGGCTAAGAATCCTCGTTTTAGCCGGCTTTGGTGAGTCCCACGCCATATAAGGTTTCTTCCCGGGTCTCCCAGCCAAATTCTCCAGAAACTCCTATCCGTGAGAAACGAGACATTGGTTGTCTTGGCTGCTATTCCCCATCTGTCTTAATACTCAAGGTTCCGGCCCGAAGCGCCCTCTCCTTCATTACCGTGAAGAAAACTGGAACCAGAATCAGAACGTGAATCGTGGACGTAATCATGCCACCGACAATCGGGGCGGCGATGGGTTTCATGACGTCCGAACCGATGCCGCTTTCCCAGAGAATCGGGATCAGGCTGGCCAGAACTGCCGTCACCGTCATGAGCTTCGGGCGCAATCGCATGACGGCGCCCTCGATGGCGGCTTCTTCAATGTCCTCGTGCTTTAGCGGAATCCCTGAAGCAATGCGCTTGTCGAGTGACTCATGCAGATAAACGACCATGACGACCCCGGTTTCCACGGCAATGCCGAACAGCGCGATGTAGCCCACCCAGACGGCGACGCTGAAGTTGTACCCCAGCCAATACTGGAGAATCAGGCCGCCTGTCATCGCGTAAAAAGTGGGAAAGATCAGGACAGCGGCTTCGGTGATGGAGTGGAACACCGTGTAAAGAAGCAGGAAGATCACGAGGAACACGATGGGTACGATGAACTTCAGCCTTTCCTTGGCGCGAACTTCGAATTCGTATTCTCCGGACCACTTGTAGCTATACCCCGCGGGAAGGCGTAATTTTTCATTGAGGAGTTGATTCGCTTTAGCAACGAAACCTCCGTAATCTTTGGTCGAGAGATCCAGATAGACATAGCCCGTGAGCAAACCATCTTCATCACGAATCATGGCGGGTCCACGGGAGAAATAGACCTTGGCCACTTCCGCGATTGGGATCTGCGCCCCGGTGGGTGTGGCGATGACAACTTGTTGCATCTGCGAAATGTCATTACGAAAATCCCGGCCATAGCGCACATTGATGGGATAGCGTTCGCGACCCTCGATATTTTCCGCAATGTTTTCGCCGCCGATGCCGGACGTCACGGCGCGCTGGACATCGCCCACGGTAAGTCCGTAACGCGCAGCTTCGGCGCGGTTGACTTCCACGTTGATATAGAAACCCTCCGCCACGCGTTCAGCAAAAATAGAACGAAGCTCAGGAATCCCGCCGAGGACCTGCTGCAACTGAGCGCCCGCTTGCTGAATGCCTTCGACATTCGGGCCTTGGATCTTGAGTCCCACGGGCGTCTTGATGCCGGTAAGCTCCATATCCAGCCGATTTTGTACGGGCATGGTCCACGTATTTGTCAGGCCGGGGAATTGGAGCTTGTCATCCATTTCGCGAATCAGGCTTTCATAAGTCATGCCGTGTCGCCATTGTTCGCGTGGCTTCAGCATGATCGTTGTGTCGTACATGTCGAGAGGGGCGTTGTCGGTGGAGCTATCGGAACGCCCAACCGCGCCGAAGACGGTTTCCACTTCAGGGAAAGACTTGATGATGCGGTCCTGCTCCTGAAGCAGCGTGGAGGCTTGGGTGATTGAGATCCCCGGAAGAGCAGTGGGCATGTAGAGCGAGGAGCCCTCGTATAGCGGCGGCATGAATTGGCTGCCAATGCGCCAGGCCAGCGGCAAAGTAACAACCAGAAAAATCAGGTTGAGAACGAGGGTCGTCTTCCTATATCGGAGACAGAAGCGGAGAACAGGCAGATAAAGCGCCTGAGTAAAGCGCGAAAGTGGGTTTTCGGATTCAGGTCTGAGATGGCCGCGAATGAATATCACCATCAAGACGGGAACGAGCGTGATCGCAAGAATCGAAGAGAAGGCCACGGAGAGAGTTTTGGTCCACGCCAGAGGACGAAACATGCGTCCCTCTTGCGCTTCCAGGAGGAACACCGGCAGGAACGACACCAGGATAACGAGCAGAGAAAAAAAGATGGCCGGGCCAACCTGTTTCGCCCCATCCATCAGGATGCGCCGTCTTTCCTTTTCATTCAGGTTGGTTCCTGATTTCCCTGTTTTGGCGATGTGTTCCGATAAGTGCCGGTAGCCGTTCTCAACCATCACAATGGCGGCGTCAATCAGTACACCGATGGCTAAAGCCAAGCCGCCCAGCGACATGATGTTGGAACTGACTTGCAGGAAATACATCGGGATGAAGGCCGCCAGGACCGCAATGGGCAAAGTCAGAATGGGGATCAACGCGGAGCGGAAATGGAACAGGAAAACAATCGTCACGATACTGACAATGAGAGCTTCTTCGAGGAGGTCGCGCTGTAGCGTTTTTATGGATGCTTGAATTAATCCGGACCTGTCGTAGCCGGACACAATTTCAACACCCGGCGGAAGCGACGGTTTGATCTCGGCAAGCTTCTTCTTTACACCGTCGATCACGTTCAGGGCATTCATTCCGTAGCGCATCACTATGATTCCGCCAACTGTCTCTCCTTCCCCATTCCACTCCGCGACTCCCTGGCGAATATCGGGCCCGAAGGCGACCGTGCCAAGATCACGAATGAAGACAGGTGTGCCATTCTTCGTTGCGACCGGCACGGTTTCGAGGTCCTGTAGCGACTTGAGATAGCCAAGCCCGCGAATCATGTATTGAGCGCCACCCATTTCGAGCACGCGTCCGCCGACTTCGTTGGTACTGTCGCGGACGCGGTCGATCACCAATGACAGCGGAATGTTGTAGGCGCGAAGTTTATTGGGATCAAGGTTCACTTGGTATTGGCGGACGAAGCCTCCGATGGAGGCAACTTCTGAAACGCCAGGGACGGTCTCCAGTTGATACCGGAGATACCAGTCCTGAAGGCTGCGTAAGTCCGCAAGACTGTATCGGTGGGAATGATCTATGACCGCGTATTCGTAGACCCAGCCCGCACCCGTTGCATCGGGGCCAATCATGGGCGAAACGTTTTTCGGAAGAACTCCCTGAAGCTGCTGGATGTATTCCAAGACTCGCGAACGGGCCCAGTAGAGGTCCGTGCCATCTTCAAAAACAACGAAAATGTAGGAGTCTCCAAACATTGTCTGCGCGCGTACTGCTTTTACATGAGGAGCAGCGAGCAAGGCCGTCACGATCGGATAGGTGACCTGGTCTTCGATGATATTGGGAGGCTCACCTTCCCAGGGGACATGCACAATCACTTGGACATCGGAAATATCCGGCAACGCATCGAGCGGAATGTTTCTGAGAGACCAGATTCCGGCCAGAACCAGCAGGAGTGTGCCCGTGAAAACCAGGAACCGATTGTTCGCGCACCAATCAATCACTCGGGAGATCATGGCTACATTCCCCCTTCGGCATTGATGCTCAATTGCCTGGTGGCAACGGCGCTTCCGTTCTTCATCGCTGTGACGGTGATTTGCCACGTGCCCCCGGTGTCGAGATTCACCTGGCCTTCATAAACACCTCCACCTTTCTCGATCAGGGGCGTTACGACATTCATCGCAGCCATGCCCATCGCTGGCATGGCCGGCATGTAACTGTGAACGCTAACCTGCGCTCCAGTGATTGGACCTCCGTCCGCACCCGTCAGCTTCACGCGGTACAGGTTTTTTCCCTTACGCGGTGTCGAGGGCTCGGTTGAGAATTCAATTTGAGCTGCCGCTTGCGCCGCGGGAGCGTTCATTGCCGCTGCCGCCCCGGCTCCGGGCGGTGGAGGGGCGAAGGACCCGATAGCGGCTTGCAGCTGGCTTTCGGAATCGACCAGAAAGTTCGCGGAGGTGACAATGCGCTCGCCAGACTTCAGGCCTTTCAAAACAATGTACTGATCGCCTGCCTGAGCTCCCAACTGCACCTCGCGAGGTTCCAGATGACCCCCGCCCCGGTCCACGAAAACAATTTGGCGTGTCCCGGACTGCAAGACCCCGCTCACGGGGACTACGAGTTGATTCCCGAGCGGCAATTGCAAGACCACGTTGACGTACATTCCAGGGGTAAGCGTCAGATTCGGGTTCGAAAATACAAGACGCGCGCGCGCCGTTCGAGTCGTCAGGTCCACATCCGGGTAGATGAAGTCTACCTTTCCTCGAAAAGAGCGGCCGGGGTAGGAATCCACCGTAAGCAAAGTGGGAGCGCCAACTCGTATGCGACCCAGATCGTTCTGGAATATTTGAGCGAGCACCCAGACAGTGGAAAGGTCCGCGATGGTGTAAAGGCGCGTATCCGGCTGCACGTTCAGATTCGGCAGCGCATTGCGTTCGGTGATGTAGCCGGAGACAGGCGAGTCGATCTGCAGCGCATCGCTGACCTGGCCTGTGGATTCGAGCCGGGAAATCTCCTTTTCGGGGATGTCCCATTGCTCGAAACGCTCTTTTGAAGAATCGAGCAGTGACGCGACGCCCGCGGCCACGCCCGGAACAGTGCTTTGTGCCAGGTTATTTGCATTTTGTTTCGCGAGCAGGTATTCGCGCTCGGCCACGATGAGTTCCGGGCTGTGAATCGTGAACAGCCGCTGACCTTTGTTTACGTGCTGATAGGTCGCATCCGCAAAGACCTGCACGATTTGGCCGGAGATTCGCGTTTGGACATAGGACAACCGGGTTTCATCCATGGCGACGGTTCCCGTTGCACGGATTTCGTCCTGCACGGGTTTCCGCTCAACCAGTCCAAACTTCACGCCAATGGATTGCAATCGTTCGGCGGAGAGTTGGAGTGGCGCGAGTGGGGTCTCCGTCAGCGGCGGTGCCAAGACGGAAGAATTGCTTTGGCTTGGCTGCGTCGCAGCGCCAGACGCAGAGCCGGCAGGGGGCTTCGGAGTGCCGGACCGCTTCGCCATCCACCACAGTCCTGCCAGCACGCCGATGAGGATGAAGTTTCCAATCAGCGCTAAGACGAAGGGCTTTCGATAGTTGCTCATGATTTTCTCTCCGGCTGCGTTACTCAGCGCAGCGATAATCCTGTTAATTGTTCCATTTGGGCCAGGGCCGCCTCGTGTGCCGAAAGCGTTTGCCAGTACTCCTCGTCGAACTTGAGTACGTCGAGGAAGGAAGCGAGCAACGCTTGAAAATCCTGGCGATTGGATTGATACGCAGCCATGCCGGCCTCGAGTTCCGCGCGCGCTTGAGGCATCAAACCTTCCCGGTAGATCTTGAGCAGCTCTTCCGATTTTTCCGCGGTCAGGAATTGTTGCCGAAGCTGGAAAGCGGTTTGTTGTGTCTGGGCCACAAGATCGCTTTTCGCCTGGCTCTGGTCCGCTTCAGCCTGGGCTAGTTCGGGCTGCTGGCGCCGTCCCCGGTAGATCGGAAAGCGAACTCCCAGAGTCACCGAGTAATAAGCGCGGAATTGCGTTGGGTCGGTTCGCTGCCACATGTATTGAAGGTTGAAATCAGGGTAGAAGTCCTTTCTGGCAAGATCCACTTGCAAACCCTGCTTCTCCACCATCTTTTGTGCGCCGGCGATTTCGGGGTTGTTGCTTCCCGCGGCGGCCAGCAATTGGTCAAATGTGTAAGGCGTCGTAGTATCTGAAAGTTCCGTTATCTCAATATCCGGAGAAGATTGCTGGCGATTTAGCAGCTGCTTCAATTGCGCTTGAACGTTTCCTGCATCGAGTTGGTTTGTTGTAATTTCTCTGAGCAGTTTGGTCTGCTCAAGCTGCGCTTCCAGAACTTCCTGCTGTGCCCCCATGCCGCTGCGGAATCGAGCCTCCGCTGCCTTCTCGACCTGCTGAAGCAGTAGCCGGTCTCCGTTCAATATGGTCTCGCGCTTGGCGAAATACGCGAGCTGGAAATAGGCCATCTTGACGGCTGCCAGAACCATGCGGCGGACGGTTTCGACCTTCTGCTGTGAGACTTCGGCATCCTTCCTGGCAACATCTCCTCGCAGGCGCAGCTTTCCCGGGTAGGGAAGTTCCTGGTAAATGCCGAGGCCAACATAAGCAAAATCGCTGTTGGTAAAGCCCGCAAACGGTCTTGGGCTGCCGACGCTTACATGCTGAAGAACGAGTTGCGGGTCCGGCAACGTCGAGACCTGCGTCGGTACCTGCTTTGCCGAATCCCAGCCCAGCTTCGCTGCTTGAATCTGAGGGTTGTTGCGTTCGGCTTCGGCAAGAAGATCAGCGAGCGGAACGGAACGATTAGCCGTCGGAATCTCCTGCCCCCAAGCCCGCGGTCCGGCCAATAGAAATAGAAGACTTGCGAAAACCACTGTGAAAATAGACTTCATAAGCTGTCCTTTCAAGGCAGCGAGCTCGCACCCGCGCAGCGCTCAGGGCTATCGCCAAGCGCTTTGCCACCTATCAACACAAAGAGAGACACACACACACTTTAGGAGCAGGATTTAGGGAGTCTTTAGATCAGGAAAGTACAAAGACGTGAAAGAGAGGCGGGAGGTGAAAAGTTATGCCACGGAATATCGGGCGGGGCGGACCAAACCCGAGGAGTATCGCCGAAGAAAATGCGTGCTGCTGCCGGCGCAACTGTGGAAGGAGACGCGGAGACAACGAATTGCAATCCCTGGGCTGGCAGTCCAGTGACAAAGCAACAAGATGTGTCCTCGGGGGCGGTCAGTTTAGAGCTGCTCGCGCCCATCTTCATCTCATCGCAATTGAGGCGAGTGTGCGAGAAAGGACATTCAACACGATTTAATAATGCCGAAGCCGCAAGCGGGATTTGTCCCAGCCCTGCCAGGATTACGGCCATAGCGAGGATGAACGATCGGCGCATCAGTCTGTAGTTTACCAAAATCGCAGCAACAAACGCAATAATACGGGCCCACCGGTACTGTCCTAATTTGGTCTGGGGCGGTGGCAAGTGATTAGACCGCTGCTTCCGAGTCCTGATAGACTTCCCTTTCGACCCCTTAAGCCATATATTCCTCCCACCACTAAAGGGGCGGCCAAAATGACTATTGCTGCTGGTTTCCGCTGTAAAGATGGAGTCGTTTTGTGCTCCGATACTCAGATCACACAGGTCGGTGGTAAGTCCCATGAATCGAAGATTTTCTCTATCAATCCCCAAGCTGAATCGTTTTTGGTGTACGCAGGATACGTGGGATTTATAAAGGAATTTGTTGGGGACTTAAAGAAAATTGTTGCTCACGAGAAAACACAAGGGTTGGTGCAACAAGCTAAGGTGCATTACAGGCGCTTTCATAATAAGCACTACACCCAAGCGCCGAAGGCTGAAAGGGCCTTCGCCGATATTATTTTGACGGTTCGAGAGAACGGAAAGATTGCTTTATATGCCGGCAGCGGACGAGCCTTTTATCCAGTGGATAACTATGAGTCCTTTGGTTCTGGAAAACCTGTGGCGGAGCCATTTTTTGCATCCTTTGATTTCAAACAGATGTCTGTAGGAGAGGCGGCAAACGCAGCTATCTATACGCTGTGGAGAATTAGGGATTTTGCTGAGAACGTGGGCGGAAAAACAAAAATCCTGACGGTTGAGGATGAATGTATATTCCCACTGTTCCCCGCAGATCAGTGGACGGATGAAGAAGTAAGAGAAGTTGAAAAGGACTATCAATATCTCGATGAACAGATTCGACCTATGAATTTAGTTTTTCCTTCCATTGACCCAGATCGTTTAGCCCGTTGGTGGCGCTCAATCGGAATTGACTTAAAACGGTATGCCACTGCGCAAAAGAGAAAAGCAGAACAAGAAAGAGAGAAGGCTAAAGCACAGATACGAAGAGAAACGGAAGGAAACTAGATGCCTTTCTTTTTGGTCCATCTAACGTTAACTGCCTTGCGCGCAGACTCACTCCGCTGTTCCGGCGTCATAGCAGCTGCTCTAGCAGGACCGCCTTTCTTGCCTCCTTTCTTGCCTAGCTTGGAGAGGTATTCTCGTAATTCCTTCGATGGCTTATCTGACATATGCTCACTATACCAGAACGGCTTTCGTATTTCAAGAAGATTTCTCTTGACATACGTGAACGGCTCACGTATAGTAGTGGACATGAATACTCTACCGAGAGACAAACAGGCAACGATCATCCGAGCGCATGTTGAGGGAAACAGCATACGCTCAATGGAGCGCATGACTGGCGTGCATCGGGACACGATCATGCGGCTAGTAGTCAGAATCGGTCAAGAATGTGCTCAATTGCTAGACGAGCGAATCAAGAACGTCCCGGCCCAGAGAATCCAAGCGGATGAAATTTGGACATACGTTTTCAAGAAGCAAGCGCGATTGAGCGCAGACGATCATCCCGACATGGGCGATCAGTACGTGTTTGTTGGGATGGATGCGGATACGAAATTGATAATCTCTCATCTAGTCGGCAAGCGGGACGCAGTGAGTGCGTACTATTTCATCCGCGACATGAAAGACAGGGTACAAGGACGACCACAAGTTACCACGGATGGATTCCGTCCTTACCTTCCGGCGATGGAAGATTGCTTTGGCGCAGACGTTGACTATGCACAATTGGTGAAACTCTACGGCCAGCCGAAAGCAGCAAACGGTAGTCGGGACTGGTACGCACCCGTACAAGTCACAGCGGCGATCCCCATGCGAGTCAATGGGAATCCCGATCCGCGTTACATTTCAACGTCACTGATCGAGCGCCAGAACCTAACCATGCGGATGCAGATGCGGCGGTTTACCCGGCTTACGAACGCATACTCTAAGAAGCTAGAGAATCTAAAAGCTGCCGTTGCGCTCCACTTCGCGCATTATAACTTCGTGAGGATTCATCAGACGTTGCGGACTACGCCTGCAATGGAAGCAGGTCTTACGGATCATTTGTGGGAGTTATCGGAACTTTGGGGTTCTTAACTTGGAGGGTTGAATGAAATGTGTCACTCGTTTTGCTTCTGAACGCCTTAAGAACTCTCAAAAGGTCTGCTACGTCTTTTATGCGGGCTGCTCCCTCTCGGGGAAGCCAAGATTCTTGACATTGGGGGCATTTGTAAATAGGTTCGGCACCCTCAATAGTCTGAATAATTTTACTTTTACAATGCGTACACTGAAAACAAACCTCAACGAAATCATCAAATCCAACGAAACACAAATTTTCTATGGTCATGGTGTTTATCCTTCATCTATAGGCTATATGAAAGAAACAATTCTTCGCAACTTGATTAAAAGGAGGAGGCCCAGAAATGTGGACATTTGACTGGGGCGTTTTTTGGGGTGTGTTGACTGCGCTGCTTGCGTTTGATGTACTCGGGTTTATAACCCGAAAGCTAGCCGATCACTATTGAGTTCTCTTGAGGAAATACTAAAGCGAAGGCGAGGCAATTAGGATGCCAAAGCATGACGTTATACGTAGGCCGTTCACGCAAATTAGGACAGTACCGGCCCACCCCACGTATAACTGCGGTGAGTCATATTACCAAGCTATGTGTGTCCTGCCTCAGTTGGGAATACATCCGTCCCGGAACGCCGCTGTCGCTGGAAGATGCACGGCGTCTGGTTAAGGGTTACGTCGAGCATTACAACAACGATCGTTTAAACAGTGCAATCGGGTATATCACGCCGAAGGACATGCTCGCCGAGCATCAGCAGGAGATTCAGGCCGAGCGGGATCGAGAGTTAGAAGTGGCAAGGCAACAGCAAAAGAATCGTCGCTAGCGGACCGAGTGACGGATGAAACGCATTACTTCCTGTTGTCCGACTTATCGAGAGTTGGACGAAATCCCTAATAAGCTAGCTCCCAAAGGCACGCCGAATCCGTGCGTATCCCCGTAGCCGCAGGTGTGACTAAGATCACTGCCGAAGGCGGCAAGAATCACGGCAATGTTGTCCTTGCTGAGCGAAACTGTTTTTGGATTGAGGAAAGGAGAAACAACTATGCGACGTAGCTCTTGGCAATTAGTCTTGTTCACAGTCGCCGGGGCCTTGCTGGCCTCTTGGATAGCGGTGCCATGCTGGGCGCAAAGCCAGGGCAGTGGTCCTAGAGCGGGAACACCGATGTACAACACGGCCACCGAGGTCACATTGAAAGGCTCTATTGAAGCCATTAAGCAAATCACGAGGCCGCAGCGCTGGGGTGGCACACACCTAAGCCTCAAGACCGATACAGAGACCATTGATGTGCACGTTGGACCCTCATGGTTCCTGACGCAGCACAAGATGACCTTTGCGAAGGAAGACCCAATTGAGGTCACCGGTTCTCGAATAAAGTTCGGAAACGAAGATGCGGTGCTCGCTCGCGAGATCAAGAAGGGCGGCGAGACGCTCACACTGCGCAACGCGCAGGGTATTCCCGTGTGGGCAGGCAGGCGTCGTCGATAAGTTTCGTAGAGGAACCATCGTAAAAGAAGAGCCCCTCGGGGCAAGATTCTTTGTTGCCTGTTAAGCACCGAGCGTGCCTATTAATCGTCTACTGCGACGCTGCCCCCGACAAACACCCGGAAGTTGAGACCGGAGGACGTGATAGAGCTAAGGTGATCTTGCCGGACGAAAAGGAAGGGGTTCTACGGGGACGCAACCATGCAGAGGGGCAGCCCGGTGGTATTATTAGAGGCCTTGAAAATCCCCGCCCGAGGGGGCGCAATGCTCACTAACGGAAAACGCTATTTCTCCACTTCAGGCTGAACCAATACACGTTCCGGAGTTTCCCTGCACGGCCATGTCGAGCATTCCAGGGAGCATCTGGGAGGGCTGCCACGCCACTTGGAGCGCATGCCCGTGGTGGCGCAGTTCATGAAGTGGGAAATTGACCGTTACCGGGCCTTTTCGGCATTGCCGATCTCGCGCCAGCAGGACCACATGCGCCCCAATGCCTGAGTCCGGCTTGTTAACATCATCAGTATATGACCCGGGAAAGATTGACATCTTCCAATCCTCCGGATGCTTCCCCTATTGAAAAATACTTCAACCTGGGAAAAACAGCGAACGCGGCGTTGCTCGCCCTGATCACGCTGTTTGCGGCGTTCCTGCGCATGCACGCCATCAGCGCGAAGAGTTTTTGGGGCGATGAAGCGTACAGCGTTGAAATTGCACGTCTGCCGTGGAATGACTTTTTTCATATGCTTTGGTTCCGCGAAGCCACCATGATGCTGTACTACCTGCTGCTGCGCTTCTGGCTTCACCTGGGCACAAGCGAAGGCGAGGTTCGAGGGTTATCGGCGCTGGCAGCGGTGGCTACTGTTCCTCTGCTGTATGTGCTCGGAAAACGGCTTTTCGGCTCCGGCGCGGGATTGCTGGCCGCCTGGCTGCTTGCGATCAACGCATATCACATTCGTTACGCGCAAGAGGCGCGAGGGTATGCAATGGTTGTCTTTTTTTCCGTGCTGGCCACCTGGTTGCTGGTACGCAATCTCCAGGAGCCTTCTAGTGCGCATTGGTTCGCATACACTACGGTCTGCGCTCTGGCTGTATACAGTCATTTATTCGGTAGTTTGGTCCTGGTGTCACATGCCGTGTCCCTTCTGTTCCTGCGTGGCAATGAGATTCCCTGGCGCGCCATGCTGCGCGCGATGCTCTGGTTTGTCTACTTGATGATTCCGATGGCATATTTTGTGGCTAGTTCGGAAGGAGGGCAGGTGGCGTGGATTCCGCCCACGTCGGTAAAGACCGTGTGGAATTTTTTCTCGGCGATTTCAGGCAATTACGGCACACCGCTGCTGACTCTGGTAGCGGTGACGGCATGCCTGTTTGTATTTTTCGGCTGGAAGGAGTGGCGGAACGATGGCCGCTCGATGCGGGCCTGGGCGTTTGTGCTGGTATTCGCCGGGTTGTTTGTGCCCGTGCTGATCCTATTGGCTGTTTCCATGAAGCGGCCTTTTTTTGTGGCGCGTTATTTGATTCCGTCTCTCCCCGCGCTGATTCTGATGATGGCGGCGGGGATGGCCCGGCTGCGACCGGTGATGCTGGCGGGCGCGCTGTGCGTGGCGATCTCGGTGTGCGCCCTGCTTGGAGCGGCCTCTTACTATCGACAGGATTTCGATCTGAATCGCCGGGACTGGCGCGGCGCGTCTTCTTTCGTATTCGATCACGCCCTGGCTGGCGACACCGTATTTTTTTACGGCGGATCCGGCCACATGCTGTTCGAAGTTTATAGATTACAGAGGAAACCTGTCCCGGCGTGGCCACAGGTTCTCGAATCGGAAAAAGTCACCGATATCACCTATCGCGATTTCTTGTTCCGGGATATGGATCTGGTCCTGCTGGAAGCCCGTCCCGCGGGAGACCGCGTCTGGCTGGTCATGGCGGAAAATACCGGCTCGGATGGGAAACCGAATAAAGACAGCGATATGCTCCGGAATCTGTATGGGAAGGGACGCCGATTGATCGAAACACGAACAATTTCCGATATTACGATATTACTCTTCGCACGCGACCCAGCTGCCCCCGCCAATCATTCCATCTGAACCGCGAAACGCCGCTCCGTGGCAACTGAAACGGGAATACAGTCGGGAAAACATTACGGCGCGCTTTTTTTGTATGACGGTCCGTATGCGTGCCTCGGGGGAAAGACCTGTCAGGGTCTGGCAGAGGCACAGGAAGAAAAACGCAGTACGTTTGTTTCCTGGTCCTCTTTCAAGACAGGGTTCCAGTTCCCGAGTTAAGCCACTGATATCGCCGCCAAGAAATCGTGCCGTACAGCCTACTGACTCGAGTGAGCCATTCCCGTCATGAAGCCAAGCGAGAGTTGCTCGTCCGTAACATCCAGGTACTCGACATTCCGGAGCGGCACGGAAAACTCACGATGGCATGAGGGACAGTTGATATAGAGGCTCTGTTCCTGATGGCTGAACTTTTTTGACTTCTCTGTAACTGCGGGAATGATCACAACCGCAGAGCAATCTTCCTTATTGCATCGGGCACATGCAGCACATTGAGGCATGAAAATATCCCCCCACTCGTTGTCTTGCCGAACACACGCGCCAGCCAAAGCGGCCCCATAGGCTTTCGCGTTACCAGTTAATATCCACCAAAAAATGTGCGAAATAAGTGATAGGCGTCACGGTTTCTTGTGATACATGATGCCGTGGTCAGACCACGAAAAAAGGTCCATGACCTAAGCCTGCTTATTCCTGGAGGAGGGAGGAAACGGCTTTTTTCAGTTCGGCATAGGCCGCTACGGAATACGGGCCATGGGTTTGCCACACGGGGTGTCCATCAGGTGTGGCGACAATCAGATACGCGTCATCGGGCGCGGAGTAATGGACTAATTTTTGCCATTCGACCTTATGGTCGTAGATCGGTACAAAATGGGGCTGCTCCGCCTCCGGAGTATCTTTTCGCATCCCCGAAAGGATCATGGGTTTAACGAATCCGGGCGCGCCCTGAAGGTTGGGCATCTGGAAATAGGCAACCCGAGGATTATCATGATAGTCCGCCGAAATTGGTTTTGCCCAGAGCTTTACCGCGTCACCGCTCTTGTGCGAGAAACCGACAATCAAGATCAGGATTTTGGGGCTTGCCGGATCGGGGAGGGTGATCTCCAAATCATTCAGAGATTTGGCTTTGACCGGCGGAATGGTTTGGGCGGGCAGGACGGCCGCACAAGCAAGAAGTAACAGGACTACTCGGGTCCATTTCATTGTCATCGTCCTCAGGCGAAACTCTCCGGCAAAAAGCATCTCAAATGTGTACAGCGTGTCAGACGCCTTCGAGGAGCATAAGGATGCACTGGCTTTGGTGGAATGGCAGGATCGCCACTTCCGGGGCGCCCGCGCAGGATTGCACTTGGCGTGCACGCGCCAGAGGCATCCCCGGGCGGAAAGCGGGCATCCACTCAGCTTGATGGCTTATAGGTCCTCTGCAACGGCTAGGTTCATGGCGTATTCGGAATTCGTCAACCCCCAATGGGTCGCCTTGCTGGATCTCCTGGGGATGAACGCCGAATACACGCGGTGCGTGGGGACGGAACTCTTCACCTCCGACGGGCGGCGCCTCCTCGATTTTCTTTCCGGATACTGCGTCCACAACACGGGCCACAATCACCCGCGGATCATCCAGGCGCTGAAGGACGAATATCAAATAATCTTTTGGGTTCCTGGAGTGTGCTGGTGAAGAGAGCAACTGATATTTTTGTGATTGGCGGAGGGCCGGCGGGTCTGGCCGCGGCGATGGCCGCGCGAAAAAAAGGTTTCGAGGTGACTGTTGCCGATGGAGCCGTACCGCCAATAGAGAAGCCATGTGGCGAAGGGATGATGTCCGGCGCGCTCACGATGCTGCAGTCGCTCGGCGTGAATCTTTCCGCGGGTGGCGGGTTTTCGTTTTCGGGGATTCGTTTTGTGGATGGCGAAAGGGAAGTGCAGGCGCGCTTTCCTCAGGGCGCCGGGATGGGAATGCGCCGGTCGCTGCTTCATGCCCGGATGGTGGAAGCAGCAAACGCCTGTGGCGTGAAATTTCTGTGGAACACGGCGGTAACAGGCATCGAGGCGGAAGGTGTTCAGGCGGGAAAGGAGTTTTTCCCGGCACGCTGGATTATTGGCGCGGACGGAAGCAGTTCGCTCGTGCGCCGTTGGAGTGGCCTCGAACCCGTGAAACAGCCCGGAGCGCGCTTCGCCCTTCGCCGGCATTACGGAGTCACACCCTGGTCCGAATTCATGGAGATTCACTGGGGAGCGCGCATGCAGGCCTACGTCACGCCCGTGTCCGTTCGTGAAGTGTGCATCGTACTCCTGTCCGACCGGCGTGGAATTTCCTGGGAAGAGGCTTGGAAAGTGTTTCCAAAACTTGCCGAACGGCTGGGGCGCGCGGGACTGACTAGTGCGGAGCGCGGCGCAGTCACGTCCATGTGTTCGCTCCAGCGCGTGTGCCGCGGACGGCTCGCCCTGATTGGCGATGCCTCCGGGGGAGTGGATGCGATTACCGGTGAGGGTTTGCGCCTCGGCTTTTCCCAGGCGATTGCGTTGGTCGAGGCGATATCAGCAAACGACCTGAGCCTCTATCAGGACGCGCATCGCCGGCTCGCCGCCCGGCCACGACTCATCGGGCAATTGATGCTCGTGCTCGGACGCAATGAGGCGTTGCGGCGGCACGTTATGCGCGCGTTCACCTCTCATCCGGAATCCTTTGCGCGTTTTCTCGCCATTCATCTCGGCGAAGCCTCGCCGGCGGGCATCGCCGCAGCCGCCGCTCAGTTGAGCTGGCGTCTCCTGGCTGCACAATAATAAAAAATGAGGAGTAATATGAACGTTTTTCGGAATCGGATTACCGGCAATGTTTGTGCACTTGCGTTGCTCGGAATCTGCTTTTCCGCGTTCGCTTTGCTCGATAGCCCGATCGCAGCGCAGCAGGCCGCCCCGGCCGATGTGGCGCTCGCCGTGGACGCAGCCGGCAGCAAAGTCCACTACGCCGTAAGCAGCACGCTGCACACCGTTCACGGCGAATTTTCCCTGAAGCGCGGCAGCATCAGATTCAATCCGGAAACAGGCAAGGCGACCGGCGAAATTGTCGTGGACGCGGCCAGCGGAGAGAGCGGGAGCAGCGGGCGCGATCAGCGCATGAACAAAGTGATTCTCGAAAGCGCGCGCTTCCAGGAGGTTGTGTTTGTCCCCGACCGGATCATCGGCAAGGTGACGCTGGCGGGCCCAATGTCAGTGCAGGTTCACGGCACGTTCACGCTTCACGGCGTGGACCACGAACTTACGATTCCCGTTCAGGCGGAAATTTCCGGAAATCACTGGACCGGCAAGGCTGCGTTTGAAGTGCCTTACATCGAATGGGGCCTCAAGAATCCCAGTAATTTTCTTTTCAAAGTCAGTCCCACGGTAAATATCAGTCTGGAATTGTCCGGCAGCCGGAAAGCGCCCGCGGGAAATTAGAACGATGACCGTAAGTGACCTGGGTCTGGATTTTCCTGGGGGGCCCGTTGCTGTTGACCAATCCCGCTCCATCCCTTAACCTGTATGCCTGCCTGAATGAAACGCAATCAGGCGGACGTGTCATGAGTCGAATGAATCGGGCCGTGCCTGCGCAATGTCCCGAATCGCTTCTTCGATGAATCCGGAAATCGAGTAACCTCGGGACCCGTCAAATCTGATCATACGGATTGAGAACACCTATATGCCTGGAATCATTAAGGAACGACTGTTTACGCCGGGGCCGACGCCTCTGCTCATGGAAGCGCAACTCCGCGCCCTGACGATGACCCTGCATCACCGCACGGACGCCTTCCGCGCGCTCATGCGGGAGACGCTCGACAATCTGAAATACTATTTCCACACAAAAAATGAAGTCGTCGTTTTCGCCAGTTCCGGGACGGGCGCCATGGAAGGCGCTGTCTCGAACCTGCTCTCTCCGGGCGACCGCGTGTTGATCGGCACGGCGGGAAAATTCGGCGAGCGCTGGGTGCAACTCGCGAAAGCATACGGGATCGAATCCGTGGTAGTGGAAGCACCCTATGGCCAGACGGTGCCCATCGCCGAGATGAAGAAGCATCTCGAATCGAGCGGCAAGTTTCGCGCCGTATTCATTCAGGCGACGGAGAGTTCGACCGGCGTGTGCAACGATGTCGAGACGCTCGGCAAGGCTGTCAGCGCGCTGCCCGATTGCTGCTTCGTAGTGGATGCCATCACCGGCCTCGGCACGACTGACCTGCGTCCCGACGAGTGGGGCATTGACGTCCTGATTGGCGGATCGCAGAAGGCCACGATGATCCCGCCGGGCCTCGCGTTTGCGAGCATCAGCGACAAGGCCGCGCGCGCTATGGAGATCTCGAAGCTGCCGCGCTACTACTTCGATTATCTGAAGGAACGCAAGAGCCTCGCCAAGGGTGAATCGAGCTACACCCCGGCGACTTCGCTGGTCGTCTGCCTCCACGCCGCCCTCAATTACATCAAGGAACTTGGCCGCGAAAACCTGATCGGCAACGCGGCGCTCCTTGCCGCGGCGACGCGCGCAGCGTCCGTGGCCATGGGGCTGACGAATTTTGCGGTCGGGTCACCGGCCAACGCGGTGACGTCCATCAACGCTCCGGCGGGAATCGAGTCCACGAAAGTCGTGAAAGAGATGCGCTCGCGGTTTGGCGTGATTCTTACCGACGGGCAAGGCTCGATGAAGGGCCACATGTTCCGCATCGCGCACCTGGGCTACTATGATTTTCTCGATCTGCTCGCGATCCTCGGCGCGCTGGAGATTGCGCTTCTGAAAGTCGGGCATAAAGTCGAGCTGGGAAGCGGAGTGCGCGCGGCGCAAAACGTGTATTTGAAAACTACCGCGTAACGGTTTCTAGTTTTGATTCGCGGGGCGCATTCCGGCCCCGCGTCTAAATCTTTCTCGAGGATTCCTTCCGTCCAATGAAAATTCTCGTCGCTGACAGTGTTCCCGACAACGTAATCGAAATTCTGAAGGCCGATCCCTCCTGGGAAGTCGTGAATCTTCCCAAGACGAAGGGAAACGTCGCGGAGGAGATTCGCGACGCGGACGCGCTGCTCGTCCGCAGCGCTACGAAGGTGACCGCGGCGCTCCTTGAAAACGCCACGAAGCTGGCCGCCATCGGGCGCGCGGGTGTCGGCGTGGACAATATTGACCTCGACGCCGCGACGCGCAAGGGCGTGCTGGTCATGAACACGCCGGGGGGAAACGCTATCAGCGTGGCCGAGCACACGATGTCGCTGCTTCTCGCCATGGCGCATCCCGTGGTGCAGGCCGACGCCTCGATGAAGGCGGGGAAGTGGGAAAAGAAAAAATTCACCGGCACCGAAGTCCGGGACAAAACGCTCGGCCTCATCGGCCTCGGCACGATCGGCACGGAGGTTGCGCGCCTCGCCCAGGCGCACAAGATGACCGTCGTCGCCTTTGATCCCTACGTGCCCAAGGCGATTGCCGCCGACCAGAATATCCGCCTCGCGCCGCTCGAAGATGTGCTGAAGGTGAGCGACTTCGTCAGCCTGCACTGCTCGCTGACGCCGGAAACGACGCACGTCATCAACGCGAAAAATATCGCGCTGATGAAGAAGGGCGTGCGCATAGTGAACTGCGCGCGCGGCGAACTGGTGGACGAACCGGCGTTGCTCGCGGCGCTCGAAAGCGGTCATGTAGCGGGGGCCGGGCTCGATGTTTTTGAAAAGGAACCTCCAGCTGACCCGCGGCTCGTGAAGCACGAGCGCGTGATTGCCACGCCGCACATTGCCGGCTCGACCGAAGAGGCGCAAAACGTGGTGGGCACGCGCATCGCCGAGCAGTTGCGCAATTACCTGGCGAATGGCGCGGTGAAGAACGCCGTGAACATGCCCTCGGTTTCGCCCGAGGAGTACAAGAAGCTCGAGCCGTATATTCAGCTCGGAGAAAAGCTCGGCACGTTTGTCGCGCAGTTGACGGACAAGCCGATCGCGGAAGTCTCCATCAGCTATGACGGCGGCCTGGCCGACCTGAATACGCATCTCGTCAAAAACGCCGTGCTCAAAGGCGTGTTAAGCCAGATTCTTGCGGAACACGTGAATCTGATCAACGCCGGAAATTTCGCTGCGGCCCGCGGCATCGAAGTTGTCGAAGTGCGCAGCGGGCGCCGCGCCGCCTATTCCAATTCATTGGGTGTCGCGCTGCGCAACGCCGGCGAATCCGTTTCAGTTCTCGGCATGATCGGGCTCAGCAATTCGCTGCGCGTCCTGGGCGTGAACAATATTGATATCGAAGCGCCGCTCAAGGGCTTCATGCTGCTGATCCGCAATCAGGACGTGCCCGGCGTGATCGGGCGTGTCGGAACGCTCCTAGGGCAACACGAAATCAATATCGCCAATTTCGCGCTCGGACGCCTGGCTGATTCGACCGAAGCGATCGGCATCGTCAATGTGGATCACAAAGTACCGCCGAACATTTTGGCGGAACTTCGGTCGATTCCGGCGGTGCGCCAGGCGCGGGTGATTGAGATTCGGTAAAGGGGAGGAAATCGCTGAGATTGCATATACGAGCTTCACCCCTGCATCAATAGCAAGGGTGAGGCTAGGGGAAAATAGAGTCGCAAGGTGACCAAAAGGCTAGGCCAGTATTCATATCTTTATTTTTTGCAGAACTCTTTGCCTCTTTTGTTCCATCTCAAGTTGTCGTTGAATCTCTTTCCGCTGTTGTTCCTCTCTTTCACGTCTAGTCTTGTTCACAAACTCGACATATCCGCTGTTAGCTTTCTCAATATACTGTTTAAAATGCTCAACGATGAGCGGAACCTCTTGTTCCGTCGCGCCAATAACAGCTTTGCCGTGATCCCAGCCGAAGAAAGGCGGGCCCTTGCCCAGGATAGATTGATAGGTGCCAATGTTCATAAAGGACTGAATCCAGTTAGGATTGATGGTTGGCCTTAATTCAAAAAATAGAGTGTCTCCATTGTAATCAACACCAACCAAACGAACGGGATCTAGGATTAGTGGATCATCAATTTCCGACACCGGCACCACTGCTCTTGTTAATTCGCTAATTCTTTGGGTGGAAATAAACTCGTTGCCTTTTCGTTTAAGCTCGTTCTTTATCACTTCGATTGAATTTGGTCTATCCAATGGGGACTGTCTTACCATTAAGTCCGCGATGTCGTCGAGGTAAGCAAGATTGGGGGCTATACCTGAAATTGTTTTGTGGCCGCTGCCTTGCAATAGCTCCCCGGTAAAAATCTCGTTCAGAATTAATCCTAAAGCAAAAATGTCTGCTCTGTGATCAATTCTGCCTGACCTCGCGCGTTGCTCTGGCGCGGAGTATTGAAAATTAGCGAGTCGATCGCGTGGGCTCGTCTCCACGAGAGTATGCAGCTCTTCCTCTCCAAAATGGGCAATACCAAAATCAGCTATAACGAAAGTAGAGGAAGAAGGGTCGAATAACACATTTTCAGGCTTGAGATCCCTATGCCAAATGCCTCTTAGATGTGCCGCCTCAACTCCATCCAAAATCTGCGAAAAGTAAGGAAGCACAATGTTATGAGGGATTCCTCGATTCATCAAGTGCCGTAGGTTCTCAGGGTACAAGGGCATGACATAGAACGGGGCTTTCCTCTCTCCTGCAAGAACGATGCCATGATCTATTACTGTGATTATGTTTCTGTGATGGTTCCGTAAGCAAAAGCGAAGCTCATTTTCAAAGCGCTTCAATTTGTCTTTGGTAGTCTTATCAGGATCTAGCCGCTTGATTGCAAATTCTGCGTTTCCGTCTGAAACTCTAAATAC
>VFSW01000210.1_pt1 | contig 81339 bp, 74 predicted proteins | sample 5358111 | NCBI WGS metagenome assembly VFSW01 (sample SAMN11554181, study PRJNA540505) | mine drainage metagenome | isolation source: sediment from site ElyBrook_90M | place: USA: Ely Copper Mine, Vershire, VT | collected 2017
TATATATATATATATATACACAAACGATTATTGGACTCACTAATTCCGGATTGGATGAAAATTATCCAATAAGAATTCTCGGAGTTTACTATCCAATTGCAATGTCTGGTTGCTACATGTATTTGGGGGTAGTGGTCAATCTGTATTATTGGAATTCATGTTTATAGGAATTATTGGTGATACACAGATCGGTGTAACCCATCGTAATAATCACCGATCGATTTGCAAACGAAATTTGCCAACTTATCGTGGCCAAATAGGTGGAGCATTCCAATTAGAGCTTCGATAAACTCTGCCCTTTTCTCTGCACTTGCATTTACGTTACTTCCGACTGAGGTAATTAATAAAAGCGTCTCTGTGTTTCCAAACCAGTGATCATGGAAGGCAGAAAGTGTGTCTTTGCTCGAATAATGTTCGCGTACTATTTGGTAACCCTTTCCTGAATTTCCTCGGCTATATTCTAGTTCTGCGATTCGAAGAGTAAGTAATGCATCCCCAACATAAGCCATTCTTTTGTTTGATGAGCAGTTTATGTTGAAGGAGCTCTGTGATACAATACTGGCGTCGATACTTATCCCATATAGTTCCTCTGGAGTCAGTATTTCGAATTCCTTGTGAATGCTCGTTAAAATCCGATAGATATTACATGTAATTTGTTTGAGTTGGTCAAAATACTTTGAATATTCCGAAGTTTTGGACGGTTTCTTGGTTTTGACCGTCATGGTTTCAAATGCCTTCTTGATGTCTTCTGGCTTCATGTTTTGCTTGACGAATTGAGCCCGACCAATCAGACGTTTTATAAATATAACTTCCGTTCCATGGTTGAATTTCGGTGTGATGAGTATGAATCGAAGTCGTTGGGAAAACTATTAAATCCAACTGCAAGATATCCACAAGGGGCCGCGAATATAGAATTCGAGAGATTGGTTACGGAAATTTCGAGGGAAATGGTATTAGCTATAGAAACAATGAGACTTATACGTAGTTTAATTATATTACTGTCGTGGGCAATTAGACTAGGTTTAAATATATTGATATTATTAATCAAAGATATTCCACATGGAATAATGTTTAAAATATCGTATATGGTTTTCATAGAAGCGATAATATCTGTTTATGAATACATGTTTATAGGGATCATGTGTTTGTCGGATGTGCTCGCTTACATATTGATTTCAACACTGATCTGGATAGCTGGTTGGGTTATAATTTTGCCTTAATTCACGATGACTAACTACCAATCAAATACGTATCGCATATGACCATTGAATACTATATTGAACACACGACAGAAACACATGTCAACCCTCCTGTTACAAAATCCACCATTACGGGTCCATTTTTCGCCAAATAAGAGGCCTGGGCTGAATGTGATGAAAAGTATAACATTGAATCATTATTTTCTCGGCTATCGAAGACACAACAGGACATTATAAAGGGGAAGTCCGAGATGGGGAGTACTTGGTCGACGCATCCTTTGGAGTATCTCATGATTTTTACGAACGGCCCGACAAAGGTAAACCAACCATTATCGATTCGGTTTCTGGAAGCGATGTTTTTAAATTGGATGATATTCGTCATTTTTTGACATTGAATGACATGTTAAAGATCAAAGAAATTGAATCTACTTTTTATTTTTCCTCTGGTGTTGAGAACAACACCATAAACCCGGATTTATACATATCGACCCGTTTATCCTTTTTGACCTGTTCAAGAAATCCATCAGACCGGGGTACATGCCCACGTTCATCGATAATTATCGGCTGGAGTGGGACATTGTTACCTGGGGCATTGTGAATGGTCTTGGAGTAGTGGGCTTCTTCTTGGTGTGACTCGACAGGAGCATTATCTGGTTGCGCTGTCTTGTGTTCTTTTACATTATTCCAACCACAAGACATTCCTCCTCGAATCCAAGTATTAAAAAGAAAAATTCCCCCAAATCCAAGTATTAGAAAAAAGAAGAAATTCCCATCCGATTATCGAAATCAAATAGATTTCAAATGATGAAGGTATAGTTTGGGTTGGGTCATTGTAAATTGGGAATGTCATTTTACATTGTTCCTCGGAAAGTAAACATATTACTTTGGCGCATATGTTTATAACCAACACGCCGGGTAAGCATCCCAGTGTTATTAACAGCTCAATAATACTATCAAATGACCCCATCAATTTTGATTGGATCAATCAATTTTGTGAATTTAATAGTTAAAGTCGAGCAAATACTCGCTCCATTTACCATCCACGAGATCCTTCCTGAACAAATCCGACTCTACTCGTATGTGGGATTTAATGTATAATTCCCACCCTTTAGCAACGTTTAATTTCGTTTCCTCTTCCTTTAACGCTTGATCGTCATCCTCCAGCATTGCCTTGCCAATATGTGAAAATGCGCACATATTTGCATATCTACCGTCTACAAGTTTCACTTTTTTCAATACTCGTTTGCAATTTTTACCGTTGCGACATTCTACCATTCCGACATTAGGGAATTTGCTATAATTGTGACTCTTTTTGCAATCGTCTTTGAGACCCAAAAATCTATACATGCATACACTCATTTCAATTTTAATGGTGACGGTAAATATTGATTGGACGATTTATTATTCAAACTTCGAATTAATTGATTGGTATTATGATATAATTGGATGTGCCTGCTCTACCGCTGTCAGATATCGACTTGCCCGTGTTGAATTTTCTTGATCTTTCCAATTTTTCATTCAATTCTTGAAAAGCAGTTACAATCCCTAACACAAAATGTTGATATGGAGTGGATGCAAGTAGCTTGATGGTTTCTATATCTTGCATCACCCATTTGCACAGATCAGACGAAGACATGTTAAGTATGTTTATCACTGGTGTGCCCAACAATTGATCGAATAGGTATTTGCATCGGAGAATGCGATTTGTATGGATCATCTTTAATTCTTCCTTGCGAGTGAGCGATGAAATCTCAGAGGTTTTTAATACCGATTGGAAGGTATCACCAACATATTTTGCGTCCGGCACAATAAACAACAGCATTCTGATTTGATCGTAGTATCGTTTTGGACACTCGACATCATAGGGATGTTGGTAATCGTTCATGATGAACATTAAGTAAATGAGGGGCCATTCGTGGATGTAAATTCGATTTGTGTCATCCTCGCGACATTTCAAAAGTGAGTCAAAATAAACTTCTATTTGACTTCCTTTATCAATTGAAAAGTTTTTCAAAAATTTCATCAATGTAGCTCGTCCCGATTCTCGGATAGCTTGTTCTATAATCAACTTCGAGTTTTTGGGAAGATCATCGTCATTCGTCTCAAGAATCTCAATGAGCGATGGTGTATTTGGTTGATCAATGATCGAAGTAAATAACTCGGGAACATATCTTTCAAGCACAGAAATACTCCTATCATACCCCGGTTTATCAAAGAAAGAAATCGTTGGCTTTCCCCAATTTTTGATCACATCAAGTAACTCTGTATTCCACTCTGTTACGATAGAAACCCCAAGTTTCCCTCTATATGCATCGTCTCCTTCAATATCGAGACATGCAAGAGTAAGATCAAGTGCTTCCTCCAAAGTTATCAGGTTGACCTGGGTTGCGACATCCTTCATAGCTTTCAAGAGCTTGGTAAGCACAACTGGATAATGATGACATTTAAAATATATCCTCGTAGCGTCAAAAAGTGGCAGAGTTGAGTTCTTGAGGTGCGGTGCATACCAATATTCATAATAAAAGACTACCTTCAAAAAGTCATCGAAAAAATAACTCTGTTCTAATTTGCTCCTCAAGAGAACCTTGCGGTACTTTCTCAGGTCCTTTACAACATTAGTGAAAAAAAACTCGATGTTTTTAAGCTTCACTCGATCAAACCTCGACAATTCTATCGGAATGGAGGTGTTGGTGTATTTACGTATCCTGTCGATAAACAGGTGCGGCGCATTTTCCAATGTCTTACAGTGCAAGGACATATTGTGAGTCGAAATATGATTGGGAAGCAATTCATCCAATCACAATATACTGGTATCCCCAATGAATGAAGAAAGCCCTCCAATGAATGAAGAAGGTAGCGGACATGTATGTCATGAATGTTATAAATTAATTCATAGTATTAATAATAATGATACTAACGATGGGTATATTGAAACATGTATCTACTGTGGATATAAGTTTCATCGATCTTGTATAAGTTACTGCGATTCCCACAGTTGCAGTGCCGACATATGTCGGCAATGTTTATATACTGCGAAGATCACAATAGGTATTACTGCAAATATCATTATGAACGTGAATATGAAAATTCGAATTAAATTACAATCTTTATTTGCCAATTGGTGTGGTTTTGATCTTCATCAATGATTTCTCAATGTTTATATTCAATTTGCCCTTCTCGGTGGGGATTTAGGATTTTTTCACGGCATTGTACACATAATATTGTTTTAGGGATATTATTGGGATTATGTAGAACAAATTCCCGCGATCGACACAATTCGAGCACCAGCAGCACTTATAGTCTGTATCGTCGGGTTTTTTCACAACCTTAACTTGTTTCCAGTCTTCCATACTAGTGTACTTGTATATTATTTCAGTGTCTTTGGGTCTTGTGGCGCGTATGCTGTTACTCAGCACTCTTAGGGCTTCCTTCAAAGCGGCACTCGATGGCCTTCCATTTAACTTCCGATTGGTTGGGTATGGTTTTGAACTTTGATCAATGTATTACCGACACAGAAATATTTATTATTCAATTTGTAACTTAAGGTAATGAAGATGACATTCATCACAAAGAGCAAATCCACTCGCATGTCTCCAATGTGGTTCATCAATGCTTACGAATTCCTTACAACCTTTACATTGCGGCTTTGTGTTCACATCTTTAAACATGTCAAAGGAATATATACTTGATGTATTACCTTTGATATAGGTAAAATTTGGATCGTTCTCCAAGGTTTTAATAACGTCATCTGGGAATACTACGAACTTTGGTCTTCTTCTCTTTTCGAAATTCGCCTTTTCAATTTCGTATATCTTTCTTTTGTTCGATAATTCTGTTTCAAACCCCAAAAAACATTTTAAACACAATTTCAGAAGTGGATATTTCACCGTTAACTCTCTATATTCCTTCCCCAATTCTATATGAGCTTGACAATAGCAACAATTGTATGTATCATCGACCGACTTTTTAAGCAACACAACGTATCTGTTTTCAGCTCCATACACGTTTTCCAATCTATTGATTTCCTCTGGGTAGCTATTCTTGCGAATACAAGCATAAGAGTTCTTATTCTCACGAAAATTGCGCTTGACTTCATTTGCACTGAGCTTTATCATCGAACAGTTTGATTGGGTGGAAATATTCGAAAATTCAATTTTATTGGACAATCTTGCAATTCATCCGATTGGTGAATTTGATGGAAGGTGACGAGATTGTATGCAACGGGTGTCGTGTTCCAATTCATAGTAGTAATAATGACAACACTAAAGACAGTAATGTCGTAACATGTTCCGAATGTAACCTGAAGTTTCACCGTGGGTGTATAATATATTTTTGTGCCTATAAATACTGTTTTAAACTCGTATGTGGGAAATGTTTATCATTTTGCAGAGCGCATAACAATTTTTATAGTAAGTCTCATCATAACGAGTGGTATTGTGGGAACTGGGAAGTGCCAAATTAAATAAAGAATTGGATTATTTATCAACGCGATATCCTTGAAGAATTAGAACATTTATTTGTAATAATGTTCGAGTGTAGTGTTCGGTGCCTGGCGAGGATATATCCATTTACTTTTTTGGAATTTGATCAATTCATCTGTGATCTGTGATCTATCGAAGACGTCCTCAATGTAAATCCGGATGTTCATATTGGGATTTGTGAATTTCCGGATAAAGTTTGGAAGAGTGCATGGATTTCTTGTGAAAATACATATCTTTTCCACCGTGCTGTTTGGATTTCGACATGCAATTGCATCGACTGGATAATTCTTGATTGTAAGCTCCTGAAGTTTGCGGAATCGATTGAGGTGTAGTTGCTTTGAAGTCTCCAGATTCTTGTAAGGCGCTTTTTGTGGGTCAAATTTGATTTTGCGGTTTACAAAGTTGATATCCAACTTCCACCAAAGTAGAAGAGATCGCAGATTCGGTATGAGATTTCCCTCGGACTTCTTACTGTGCAGGGTCTTGTAAATGTATCTTCCGGTGCAATTCTCAAGTTTAAGAGTTGAAACCGGCGAGGATGCAAGAATGTGCCGGATTTTAGTATCACTCTCCACATTGATCTCCTCGCAGGATGTTGTTGTAATCTTTTGCATAAGTCGTCTATCACACTTTGAAATTGTAAGAGTCTTCAGTTTGGGGAAATAGACTGCAAATTCGAGCTCCGTGCATGATTCGAAGTGGATCGTGGTCACATTTTCCAAAATTGATTTTGGAAATTGATGCAATGGAATGCGATGGATGTTTTTGAATGTAAGTGATCTTATCAGAGGAATCCTGTCTAATTTAAGTGTTTCTGGCGATAACTCAAAGTTAACTCCATCAAACACTAACTTGGATATGTTTCCCAGTTCCTCGAACTCTTGATTCTTAAGGATCCTATGCTCAAACCGAATTGTATTTGTTCCATCTATTTGACTGACCCCCAAAAGCGATTTCATAGTTGTTGGATCGGACAATGGGGGGAGTGGAAGAAAGCGAGCCCTTGCGTATTTTTCTTCCCATCGTTTCTTTGAAGTTGAAATTGCTAATTTAGTAAGAACCATTCTGTTTTCCCAATCGGTTTCCTTCTCTTGCGGGGATTTATCCGACACGCTACTAGAATGGACAATCCATGTATTTTGACACAATTCAAACAGATCATCACTTGCATCTTTGGAACTTACATTGATACAGTCTAGAAATTTTGAAACCATTAAGTTTGCCGACTTTCCAGTTGAGGGGAAGGCGAGGAGCACACGACGTAGCGATAGCCCTATCAAATTGCACCAATAATATGGTGTAATAAACGGGGACTTCTTATGATGTCGATGATTGTGATCTCTTGGAGACTGTGATAAAACGACCTTAAGTCCACCCCTCTGTTCGGAATCTTCGACAAATTTTGGATAGAATGCCGCTGCCTCTTTTGTAAACACGTTTAGCATGGTTATGATAAGTAGTTCCCGTGTTTCATCGGATATAGGTGTGTTCGTGCTGAAAATTCCCAAATCAAATCGAACTTGTTGATAAACCAATTTCATAAACACGTTAAAAAGATACCGAATATTGGGGAGTTTATCAACATTTTCCTTGGACATTGCCACGAATCCATCCATATATTTTGGGTCATTCTTATAAGTGGTAATAAGGGTATTGATGACCTTATCTGATGTTGGTGCCCCACTTTGAGTTAACAATATAGATTCCCGAAACGTTGGATCCATTGGAAAAGACGTAAATTGGTTTTTTAATTGGATGTTTTTTTTATTAGAAATTTATGCTGCTGCTTATCAAATTGCTCCTTATTGAATTTTATACGAGACATGGCAGGCTGTGGCGATCGTTTTTCAGAAGTTATAATGCTACAATCTGCAATACATGTGATCAGAAATTGAATCGAATTGGAAAGATGTATCGCTGTTTTGTTAGTGTACTGGCCAGTTTTAGTCCCGTAAAGTGAATGCTGCACAAGTTTTGAGACCACCTCTGCATACACTGGCTGTATAGCTGAATTCTGCGCAAACTCATACCATTCCAACAAATCTACTTGACTTAGATATCCCTTAAATTCCTTTGAATTTAGATCTATTTCTTTCGTTTCTATTAGATATATTATAGCATATAGTTTCTCCGGCAATCTCTCCACAAAGTTCGGAGATGCAATGATTAGATGGTAGGTTTTGTGAATGGCTTCTTGAAAGGGTGTATCAATCACCAAGAAGTATATCTCGTGTAGATATTTAATAAATCCATCTGCTTCGTTCCAAATTTTGTAGAGATCCGTAATTGCAATATCCTTAACACCGTTCGGAACCACGGGGAAACAATCCAAAATGGTAGTGTGTATTTTCCGCTGGGAAATGTTGATGCTTTCTGGAATTATCTTATGTTCAAGTATCATGCGGAATTCTTGCCGAGTTTCGGGTGAAAACTTTCCAAAGTTCAGCACGTACTTCCTAAAAACCGGTGGGGAAATGAATCGCAGCACCGATTTAACATTTGAATGCCCGTGTTGGTAGGACGTGATCAATTCGAGAAATTTGTAATAAAAAGTCAACCAAAGTCGATGTTGGAAGATAAGATAGATGGTCGGTTCAATTTGCATCGTTTCCTGAATAAACAATGGTAATTCTCGGGTGGATCGAATTCCTTGAATATTGATGGTTGATTGGCTGATGCCTTCGCTATTTCCTTGCATTGTGGGTTCGGGTGAGTGGAAATCTGTCTTATTACCATTTAAGGGTGTTGACGACTGGAATGTGACCACGGTTTCTTTTGGTGGGGTTGGAATTTGAGTTTGGTTGATGATTTTACCTCGTTTTAGATTAGGTGTCGATCCATTTAATTGGAATGTAACGCTTTTAACCACACTCGGCTCATTTGTAGGTAATCCCGTGGTAGGATTTCCAAATTGATTCCCGCTTTGAGTATCACTCATAAACAGAGGTATATGATTGGTGCATTGGATACACGAATTTTTACCGAAAAAATGTCTTATTTTAGTCCGACACCAAAGACAAAGCCGAAGCAGAATTACCCGGTACATAATCCCAAACGTGAATTGCAGCGTGCTCCCACCTCGGATCAAATACACAAACCAACCACTTCGGTATATCAGCAAGAAATGTATCCGAGACTTGGGAATGAATTGGATGAGCGACGATTTGAGAACTCACACTCAAAACAGAGTGTGGAGGATCAATATGTGGGACAATATAATCCAAGCACGCTAAAAAGCGAATTTCAATCGGATGATAATTATGATTTTACTCCGCAAAACGACAGTTCATCCATGCTTGTAAACTCAAGTACACTCGACGAGGGTTATAAGGGGGACGATGAAAGGAGAAAAAGAGTATCTGTCAAAAGAACCGAGTACATGAAGACAATGGAAAAACCATGTTCAATTCTTTGTAGCGGAGATGGAGCCAGTTATATGTCTCCGTTAATGCATATGATGATTCCAGTGCAATACACTACTACGTTAAAAGAGCTCAAGGAAAAGGGGGATCTTGAAAATGGAACAATTGATATACCATTTGATGATCTGAAAAGAGAATTTGCTAGACAAATCATTTCACTCAGAGGTGAAAAAGAAACCACTGGAAATGTTGATGAATATGCCGATAATGAGGTTTTGTTGATTCACAAGGCGAAGGTTCTCTTTTCCTATAACAAATCCCCTTTTAATTTTATTGTGAAAAGTCCACAATTCCCATCAACAAGCGGTTTATTGGATGATGCACTTGGTTGCTTACCATTGCGCAGATCACATGACAAGGATCTTTTCAAAAGTTTCCATCTTTCTAAAATCGGTGATATTGTTGGAACTGAAGCCATGGCCAAATATTTGATTCACATTACAGAATCGAAACTTGCTCGCGACTTGAAGGAGCGTGAAAATACAAAGGATTTCTTTAATTTTAAGAACACTCATCCATATTTCGCAGCAATTGTGAATTACCAGAACAACTTCAAATGGCCAGACTCAAAAGTTGACATTGAAGCTGTAAGAAAGTCAGAGGATGTGCGAACCGGTACTTATACCATTGGAAGAACTTCACACACCCTATTTAAAAACACTCTTTTGAAGTTGAGAGAGCAGCTTCCATTAATCGACGACATGCTCACTTTTCATTTCCAAAGAACCTATGGACCCAATGATTATACTGAACTCAAACTTTCTCGTGAATTTTGTGATTGCTTTGACAAGGACGGAAATCCAATTGTCGATGCATTCTCTGAATTTGAAACAAGACCAATTGAATGCGGATTTATGTTGCAACTCGATTATAAAATACTACATTAGACAAATAAATGCATTTATTCTATTTTTTGGATGGTTTTGGATTAGTAAATTGATTAACGAATGTTTTGGGAAATGACATGTCATTTCCTTTCGGATACGTTCTTTCATCGGGGTTGTAAGGCCAAAATGTAAATGTATTAACATATCCGGATACCCCTTTGGCTGTTGAAGATCCCACTGTTCCTACCATTCTACCCGCTGTATTAACAAATCCGGATACCCCTTTGGCTGTTGAAGATCCCACTGTTCCTACCATTCTACCCGCAAACGATAAAATACTTCCAATGGCTTTCACAGTATTGGTAGCAGCTGGGCCAATCACCTCTGTATAGGTTTTTTCAACCGAATAACGAATTCCATACCATACCAGATTTGGTGAATACCATATCGCCGCTGTGAGTAATGGGGATGCGACTGCAAGTGTTCCGTATGTGAGACGCGCACCCATGAACATGTAATCTGCAGTATATAATAATGCTACGGGAATGGTGGCCTTTACCCAATCACGAGCCGGTACTTCTTTGAGTGGGTCTATGATTGTATGGACTTTATCCCCAATTAATTTCAACGTTCCATTCCAAAATAACGTAAAAACTCTTTGGTTCTTAATGATTTCTGATTTGAAATCATTAAGCGCCTTATATAGACTCTCATTGTATCTCTGAAAATCGGCAATTCTTAACTCCCCGTATAATGTAGATTGATCTTTCAAATCGTTCAAAGCATCTATTTGTGCTTGAGAAAGAGTGCTAATGATGGTTGCCAACGAATCGAAGAAGTCGGTTTTCATTTTCGTTGTAGTCTTTATAGTCTCCATGTAGTTATCAAATACATCCCTCACAGTATTGTAAATTGAATCCAGAAGTGCAATTAAATCATTTGGTTGGGGATTCATGAATTCGATTAAAATTTTTGATGATATATTGGGATTATTTACCCCTAATCCCAATGCCGCCCTTAAATTTTCATTATCTCCCAATAGTGGAAATATTGTGTTGGAATAGTTTTGTTGAACTGAATCCAAACTCATCACTAATACCGCGTGTGCGGCTGCAAAACTCGAATCGATTCCAAAAAATGATTTTAAAAGTGATAGGTTTAAAGAATATTGGATCAATTTTGGAAGTTTGGTCAGAGATTCCAGCAATAATCTGTTGGGTTTAAGAAGATTGGCTTGGGTATCATCATTAAATGTTGATGTCAACGGAATAGAACCTTTGTAGGTTTCGTATGTCTTGTATAGACTAGGGAATGGTGTAAACATCATTCCAATATTTGATCAAAGTTGGAAATAAAATTTTCGATAAAAAAAATATAAATATAAAATTGTGTCATGCTTCGATTGGAAATCTACGCTTTATTGTGCTCAATTGGTTGATCCAAGTGTTGTTCTTGATGATTCGGCAACATAATTAACATAATAGCGTGCCGAATCACCCGTCCATGAGTTGTAATATGATAAAAGGCTGTTTCCCAAATCTTTCGGTCCTCTGGAAATCGTATTGTAAAATGTATCGTAAGTACTTTCCAACCAATTTCCAAGCTTGACTTGCTGATTTTTAATATGTCCTCTAAGTCTTTCGTTTTCCCATGCGAATTTTCCCCCGACACCAACACTGACAGCAATAAGACATGATATAAAGGGATGTCCCCCTATGAAGTTCAGAATACCAATTGTTCCTGCACTTAATATAGACCACATTCCAACATTGTATCCAGAGAATTCCCATCCGAATTTTGCTACTGCAACAGTTGACAATGCCAAAGCCTTTCCACACTTCACAATTGCTGTGGAATTCACATAGATCAAATATTTCAAATAAGTAAATTTCGATTCTACGTCATTTGCGGCTTGTTTTATAAAATCTTTGATATCGGTGCCATCTATATCAAAATACATATTTGCCGTTTCAGTCATACTGGTAAACTTCTTATTTAAACCATTGATTTCATTTGCCAGATCCGAGAATTGCATACAAAGTATCGTAATATTCATTGGTATTTTATCATTTAAATCCGCCCCCTTTTCGTTAATGTGTTCAATACGATTTGAACTTTGTTCTATTGCTTGCATGCCTACATTTTCTTGTTGACTTCTGTCATTTTTTCCGGTGGCATTTGAACCTACACGTATTGGCACCCCCATTATAGTAAATTCAACATTTTGGGCAGTGGGGTGCGGTGAGGGGTTTGTTGCCACAGTAGACACCGGGTTCAATTGCTCCTTGTTCACTTGGATTGGGCGGAGGCTTTTACTTTTATTGATACCGAAAATCTCTCGATGAAAATAGGTTTTGAGTGCTTTAGACAATGATACCATTTGTTTATAAATGGGATCTAAAAACCTCCAAAAGTCTTTCCATGATAATATAATCTGAAGAGACAATTCGGTTTCAATCATTCCTTTACACCATTCCTTTATGCCCGTATAAGCATTCGGAGTCAGTTCGATTGATGCATCTGTCATTAAGATTCGTGAAATAATTTTATTAAAAATATTCTATTTTTTTAATATACGTCTATTTGGGATATGCGATCATAAAATGAATAATTCGTCGTTTTTAACCACAATAAACATATATTTGAATCAATTTTTTAGATTTATTATGAATCGTGCCCCCTTGCCGATCATCTAAATATTCTACTAACCCATGTACCAAGCGATGACAAAACACCTATCCCTCCAGTTCGATTCATTATATCGGGAACACCGGGCAATGTTTGATTAATTTGGGGTATTGGGGTCGCATTTAATGTTTGGGTCATAGATGGAATTTCGGGTACAGGTGGATTTTCAGTCACTGATGGAATTTCCAAATCAGTTGATGAGAGGTCCATCCCCAGAGTTCCCGGCGATCTAGATAGGATGACGGCAATCCCAGTCCCAACAAAGGCCCCAATGGAATAAACGGAATTAAACACGCTGCTTGTGAAGCTACCTATCAGATTTACAGTATTTGCCCCTGTTTGAAGCCCTCGTCCTATTGTTCCAAGCCAAGCCATTACCCCCCCCAGAAAGGAACCAATATCAGCCCTATAATAGATCGTAATTACACCCACAGTAACTACAAGAAGTCCAACCAGAGTCAATTTCACATTATAGGTCAACAACACATTCTTGTCTTGACCGGTCCCCGATCCTTCAACATTTACGTTTGTTATTGGTCCAGTGTTTTCATATTTTAATCCGGTATTTTCATATTTCGGCCCCGTATCAGTATACGTAGGAGCGAGATTGACAATAAAATTTCCCGGGTGTTCTGGAATTTTACTCAACGGTATCGCGAATATAGATGCTGCATGTTGAGCATCCGATTTAATTTCTTCTGGACTGAGTTTTTTGGTTGATATAATATCAATTTCGTTCATTGTTGCGTAATCCCCAAGTGTTTTTTTCTTATCGCGAATGGTTGACTTAAGAAGGAGTGCCGTATCAATCAGCTCTCCCAATTCGTCTGAGTTCTTGTTGATATTTTTTTTACTGGAATTGACCTTATTCACGAGCTCTTCTAGATATTTTTGGATACGAGAAATTGTTTCGACAACAACTGAACGATAATTCGAAAGAGTAGTAATAATTTTCAACTTATAATTCGATTCAAATGGAGTAATGCTATCTAACGGCAATTCACTTACAAATTTACCAAGAAAAGCATACATTGATTTTCGGAATCCCTTAATTTTATCAACTTCTGTTTTTGTCAAATTCCCGAGCACATGCGTGCTCAACAAAGATATATCTTCACTTAGAATCCGACAAAATTGATAGACAAATGACACTGTTTCCATTTGAGACAAATGTTTTTGGATGAAATTTTAATTTATTAAAATATTTCCACATAAAGAAATACCAATAAGCGCAGGATAATCTTTATACGTGTCAAAATGGATCTCTTCAAGCGCCTCTACTGAAAGATCTTCCCCGGGCGAAAGCTGTTTTTTTCGCAAATCACGTTTCAATTCGTACTTTCTATTAAGAAATTGTGAAATCCCATTCCCAAACAAATAAAACAACAAAAAATTCCCCACCTCTACGGTTATTAAAACAAATGGAGCAAGTAGAATTATCCATGCAAATGGAAATAAAAAATATTGGCTAAGACCATAGAGAATTCCAAAACATATTAAAAACATCATTAACGTCAATATGATTTGAAACCAAACATAATACTGATCGATTTTCATATAATGTAGTTTCTGCTTGGTGGCCCTACTTTTGTTTATACATGTTTGTAATTTGGATCTATTGTATCCAGAAATCAGTTTTTCAATAACCGGATACACTCTTTCACATATAGTATCATACATCCGAGATGTAATACTGGATATCAAAAAAGACTAATTATTTATGACGAATAAAATGAGTTTTATTCTTTATCTTCATCCGAATAATTAATTGGATCAGCTAATCGTTTCTTGTAATTGTTCTCGAATGCTTCGAATGATGTATTAAATTCATCCCCTCCAATTGTACCAATATTGGCATTTGGGATCGATGCAGTGGCGTGGCCTTTGAAAATAGTAATAAATTGATCGAATCCATTCATATTAGACATTATTACGGCTTTACTGTGATAATCGCGGTCTCGAGGGAGATATTGGGTAGCATCTAAGAGAGCATAGGTATTCTTTAAGTGAGAGTAATTTAATTGGATCTCAAACTTGATCAAGGACGCGACATCTGCAGCCTCTTGCAGTTCAATTGCCTGTAATTGAATTGAATCGATTGCCTGTGGTGACCCAGTTGCTGATACGAGTTTACTTACAGCCTCCAATTGTGTTTTGAGTGAATTTGCAAGTTCATGGTATTGACGCTCAATAAAATTAAGCATATATTTTGCATGGTGGTGTGAATTCAATTCAATGTTGGTTATTCTCATAACTGCAATAGCATGTGAGAAATTCAGTGTAAAATAGTAAATTAAACTAATAATCATATTCTGGACGGCCAATCTATTAACCGATTCTGACTTTGAGGACATCGATGTATAATTAGTCAATCTCTTTGTGATTTTATCTGCAACCTCGTTGCTTTTTTTTAAAAAATCACTCATCTCGGGTGGACAAACACTTGGGGAAAAAAGTTATTTTAATACCAAAAAAAAAAAGCCCAATACTTACTAGCCAATCCACCAATCATGACAACGTACGAGGTCGTTACCAAAGTAATTCAAAAGAAAGCATCTTCAAAAAAGAAACCCAAATCCAAAGCGCCTAAATCCAAAACACCTAAATCCAAGACCACAACTGGGCCAAAAAAGAAGAAATCTAAAAAGGAGAAGTCTGTCGTCGAAATTGTTACTGAAATGGTAGATGGAAAGGTCGTCAAACGGACAAAGACGTTACTTGATTCTTCAAAACAATAATATTGGAAAAAGCTTCCCTTTGAAGTAATCCTTCTTTTTTCTCTGAGATCATACACCTTATAGAATCACATAAAAACTGCCTTTCATCATTAACCACTATAACAACTGGAATAGATTTTCGTAAAAATTGATAGTTGATTAGGTAAAGACACTCCAAAACCCTAGCTTCCGCTTCATCTCTTGTATCGCATATCTTATTCTGGATATAAAATAAGACGTGTTTGGGAATGGGATTTTCAATTGTTCCTCGTGTCTTATATCCACCAATAATATTCAAATCTCCACAACAAATATCAATAAGAATATAGAAGTATTCGGCATCTTGGATACTCTCACAGGGGGATTCGAAAATGTAATTGACATCTTTTTTCGGCAAATATAAGCTTACACCCACTCACAATATGAATGCCTTCCCTCCAGTCTTCAATAACTGTGTCGTGCTTTTCCATTGGTCGTTTTTTTCGTCGATTGTCAGTATTAATTTTAATTGTTATTGGATTTGTATGTGGATTTATCGAATTTTGCACAATTTCAATTTATTGAATAAAAGAACTCCGACCGATACCCGCGATTTTCCATATCCCTTTTATTTTCTGTATCGTTTTGGAAGAGGGGGACTGTATGAAATCTTTTCTCCAACACCGGCGGGGTAAGACGCGCAATGTACGAATCACCAAGCACAAAAGACTTTTCTTGTAATGTGTTTGGGATTCTATGATGGTGGCATGTATGACGCTTAGTATGAGGATCAAACACGATGGGGGATACTCTCTGGAGCTGGGAAACACATGGACTCATGAAAATCTGTCCATTTGTTTTCTTGACAATCGTCTGAATTGGGAGTCCGTGACGTCGGGCAAATGCATAAACTCGATCACCCATTATATCAATAGACTCGGCACATTTCAGTTTGAACTCCCTGGATTCGAAAAACGAATTTGACACGGGGGTATCTACAAACTTAATTCCACTACCGTAATATATAAGAATTTGATCCGGAAACTCATGGGAATGGTTTTGATAAAGCCGAATAAAATGCGAGGAACCTTCTCTAAACCAATCACGGCATTTCCCCTCCTTTACAAACGAAGTGTAAATCTTCGTGTAATTTCCCATTTCGGATTCAGTAAGAGGACGCTTCAATTTTACAACCATAATGTAATCATATAGACTCTCTGGAAGTGTTATATGCACGGTGGTATCAACGGTGCTCATTTAGATGTTCACCGGGGTGTAATTGAGTTTTTTGAGCGGAAAATAAATACCAGTCCAGTTTGTTGCTTATTTCAAGCGAAATGGAAAGGGTAAAGTCGGCAGAGTTTTATAATGATTTGCTAAGAGATGTTAGTCTTCAAATACAAAAAGAAAACAATATAATATCACATCCAGCTGAATCACTTGTAGCATGCGATCTACCATTCGAAATACGCGGGATATACAAAAAGACGGTGCATTCTTCCGTGTTTAGGGACTTTTATATGCGATATTCGACGTTTCCCAACAAGAGAGTTGTCTACAACGAGGTTGCAAACGATTACGAGTACAACATTTCAATGCCCATTGAAAATTTTCCAAATACATTCGTGGGCACTTTCAAAAACGATAAAAGTGCCAAATGGACAATACGATACAGATATGTTGATTTGAAATACTTTATTAACCAAGAAACATTAGGATATGTTGTTAATTACATGATAAAGGTCGAAACCGACAATGACATAGTTATTACAGTCTCCCAGCAAGCAAAGGTAAAATCGCTTAATCTATACACGGCACTTAACCAGTATCTGGTCCGAAGGGGATACGGAAAGTATTATCAGGGTCAAATCACATCCAACAAAACATATGAAATCTTCAAGTCAGACGACTATAAAACATATGGCTACAGGTGGCTACGAGACAACGGAACGAGCTATAACGATGTTGTATCTCCAACTGAACTTTTTAACTACAAAACTTGGAATAACACGAAATTTCATTTAGTATCGGAAAGTAAGAATTCGCAAGATGATTCTACATATTTTATTGGCAAACCAATACAGAAACTCCCCGAATATATATTGACAATCCGGATAATTGTCATTCCGAATCTTTCTTATGGAATACACAATATTCCTCAGGATCATCTGGCTAATTTGAAATTATCTTATGGAAATGACGGCCCACCAGAGTTGGAATCATTTGGATATCCTATTGAACGCACAGATTCTGGGGGGATAAAAACATTCATTGTGGATTCAACAAGTACAGCTGATCGACTTCCTCAATGGGAACAAATCCGAAATACCAACATGACAAACATATACTGGGTGAGACGAGAAGACGTATCTGGCGTCCAAGTCGACAAGGCTTTCAAATGGAGAACAATTCCAAGGACGCGACCAGGATTCTCATCAGAATTGAAACTTGTTCCAAGCAAACCCCCAATGTACACTGAATCGGCCCCAAAAACACTATTAGACGAACATTGGATTTTAGAAGGTGAGTTCACCCTGCATTTTTTCAATGCAACATACACTCGGAAAACAGTCGCAACAATGTTAAGTCGATTTGAAGATGCAGTGATTGAGGGGATTCCACTGTTTGGGTTGTACATGGGAAAGGATGCGGAGCTTCTGTCAATGATTTCTAAAAACTCGGCGCCAAAGCTGCTTTCGTTTGCAATGACAAGAATACAACGATGGTGGAAGGGTGAAGAGAGATCGAAATTTATGGATATATGGGAGAAGAATCACGCGGCTATACCACCTTTTGATCTTATCTGGTGGACACAAACGCAAATTGATGGACTTTTTAGCAACTTCTCCTCGGCATCCAACGATATTGTCGATCCGTTGAAAACACAACTTGTCACTGATGAAACCAATCCCAAAATAATGAATTATCTGGAAAGCGTAAAGAAATACCTATTAGAAACCTACTTTTCAATGGATGATTCGATCGAAATACCACTCAACCAAAGTCTTATGAAAAACGGAACATATTTAATCAAATGGAAGCGATCTGGCAACGACGAAACAAAATATATTCAATCTGAAAGAGGCGTGCTTTCAGATATAGAACCAACCCTGTATCAGATCGATTATGAATACGTCTACCATTTCATACCACAAAATATAAAATATGTAACGATCTTGAAGACAGAAACAATGAAATTTCGTGGATATGTTCAAACCGGCTATCCGTCACTCAGATACTTGATTGCAATTCGCTCGGAGGGGATTTGGACATATTTCAATTGGACGGAAACGCTGAAACTGGCACCAGATCCAGCAGACAAGAACAAAATTATTATTTCACTTCCCTCCCGATCCGGACAGAGTTATCAGTGTCCTGTTCTGGTTTCACTGGTGGACCGTATTCCGATTTCGTATTTCGAAAGACACTACTTCCAAATCAATGAAATTGCATCGTTCAATCTTTATCGGCAATAAAGATTTTAAAAAGGAGAGTCGATTCTATATCAATCCAAATCCGAAACAGAATAAAAAATAAAGACTGAAAAATCTGCTTTATCGGGTATCCGATTATGTTTGGGTTCGGTCTCTTGTGGAAAATTGGATTGTTTACGGCAATAACGGTTGCTTACTATTATGGATTTGCTTATATAGGATGGGATCCAGCCAAGCGATCTGGATTTTATCATGATTATGATTCTACACTCTCAAAGATCCCAACTGAGTATTTTGCCATATTCCTCGGGATATACACCGTTGTTTCTATCATATTTGTCAACTACAATGCCACCTCCCAACGACGGACACAAGAAGGATATCAGATGTTCCTCCAGCTCTTGTCGCGATTTATCAAAAGCCGATCTTATCTTCACAACGACAAGTCTTTTGACTTCAGTGACATTCCTGAAAGATTTGTCAAAATCGTGTCTAGCCGTACAAAAATAGTGAATTTTGAAAGTTATTTCATGCCTGCACCAGAAGTTAGTGACAGTATTGATAATATCGATGCACGTGTCCAGGGAATACTGCGCGGATTAAAGGCGGGGGGTCGAATTAATGATTCGGAACTAAAGGAGGCCTTGGGTGATTGGAAATCAATTGTTTTATATATGTTTGACATTCTTAGTATCCATATGGCACCAGTCCATGTAATTATTCATCGCATCTATATAAGTTACACCTTTGTAACATACGGATTGATATTCCCGCATTTTTGGATGTGGTTTGCATACCTTCTCGGTACAATTCTTATTGCATTAATCATATTACTTCTTTCAATATTCATGGATCTTACCAAAAGAATTACATCTATATTCGATCCGATATCATGGGACTACAAGTCTACACAGGACGAAGCAAGAGAATTCAAAAGAAATATCGCAAATTATTTTGATTTTTACATGCAAATGTCGACCCACTCAACCTACAGTGAGGGGGAAGGAGTATCGATTAAACTTTATCCAAATAAGTAAAGCAATTCAGATTGAAAATACAGCCAATCAAATCAATGATATTTGGGTGTTATGTCTCCACGATTCCACGGGGAATTATAGCAAGTTCGCATATAGATGGAGTAGAGAGAGCGAATGAGAAGCATAATGAATACAAAAAAAAAATTGAGAAGCAACTAATCCCATATATTGGTATTCATGATCACCGAGGTATCGTGTATGTTGACGACAAGAAATTGGATTACATTGGATATGAACGGATGGCTGGGATTACATTTTGTGTTGTAACATTGAATGAATGTCCTCTGCTAACATGTTTTGGATTGGTCAATGAACTGATCCATAATTACTCTTCAAATAATAACATTACAAATGTAAATCTTTTGGAATCAATTAAAAGATGGCATGATATATCAAATCCACCAGTGGAATTTAGTCAACTCATTGTCGTTTGTCAGGAAAAACATATCGATAATATAAAATCAACAACATTAGAAGAACTTGTTTCTGATATATCATTGCACCAGGCTAGCGAAGAAGTTGATCAAGTCGGCGATTCTATTGATCAAAATTTAATTAATGATCGGAGTCAACGCAATTGGAGTAGAATTCGAGGACTGTGCGTCATAAGCGCTGTGCTTTTATTCTTTTTTATCGGTATACTCTTTATCGGTCTAATGAGCCAGATCAAATAATCAATATTAAATTCAAATTGTTACTCCATATTTAGATTTTTTTATTTGTCCTCAGATTGTATTTCGCAATTACATTGTCATTGCGATAATCGCGAGAAGACATGAAATCCTTGTGTTCCTTTTCTATTGAAAATATCTTTTTTCCAGTATCCATATCGTCGCCGTCCAAATATGTATCTAAACCATCGATATAGTATTTTATTCCGCCCCAAGTCCCAGAAGTACAGGCATTGTCTAAGGCTTGAGCATTTTCCAGTTGCGATTGTCTTAATGGATCAAGACGTTGTATTTCTTGCTCGCTTGGTGATTCCAATTCGTTCCCCCAGCAATCCCATTTATCATTATAATTTCTTCGTGCAAACATCTCAAATTTAGGAACATCGTGGAAAAATTTGTCAACCACCTCGTGCAAGATGTTTGGTTTTTCAGAATGTTTCTTGGTATCCCCAAAATAAACATTTGCAATACTTTCACAGTCTGGCTGTCTTAATCGTAATGTACTTCCGCGAGTTGCAAGAGCTACATACTCCACACATTGTCGTGTATAATACCCAAGTCGGTTTCGTTTGATTTCGCCATTTGTTGTTTTGATCCAGTTCATAAACATCGTTTTCGGGGTAAATCCCCATGCTCTCACCACCTCTGCCACCACTCCAGCTACCATATGCGGTCCAGTGCCCCACATCAACAGGATGCAATTGTCTGCAGCAATTCTACTTACATCCAGTTTGCAAAGACTATCAATACTCATAGTGGTGTAGTGCTGAGATACCGAATCTGAAATGGTTCCCGTGGTTGTTTTATTGTACGGCCATGGCGGGTCTGCAATAATTACTGAGCGCGGGATATTGCGGTTTGCATTCAAAAGCGATTGCATTGTCTCTCGGACAAGACTAGCCTGTGATTTAGGCTTCTGCTGCATCTTTTCAGGTGACGAAGTAATTTCTATCATTCCTTCTTCTGATTGGCCCGACTCCATAAGGTTGACAACCAATCAGAATAACCTGCTTATGGATGATCTTTACGAACCTGAATATAAACGCAAATATCCTGAATACTGGGATCCTCCAAGCTTCGGACTAGAAAGCGAAGAGTCACCAAATAAGACTCCTAAAACCAACAAAACTCCACGAGCCATTGCGCCCAGGAAAACACCCTCCAAGAAATCTGTGCGCAAAACAGTCACTACACCAATATCCGGCGGAATTCAGGACATTATATACGAAGACTCTAGAGAAGACGATGAGGAAGAGGATGTCATTGTCGAGAAAAAAGCACAGCTCTCATTTACACCCCGTATAGAAGCCCGTAAAATGAGAAGATCCAAAGATAAAAAAAGCTATAGAGCCATTGAGGTCGAAAAGAAACCGCCGATGTATAGAAAGGGTGTCGAATTTGGACAGTTTACTGAAAACCACGTGTGTATAATAACGATTTCAAAATTTGGAGCAAACGATCCCGAGCGACCCCCAACAGCATATTACTCGGCTCCAAAAAGTCTTTTTGTTGACGCAATCAGTAATGCCCCGAAAATGGTAGAAGTTCAGGACAGCGATACACACTATTTTGTCGATGAAATATCAAAATCGTCTTCCACTGTAGAAATTCCAGATCCACGTGATCCAAAATATAATGGAAAACGAAAAATCGTCTTAGATTATACCAACATGCCATCTAGTCCATTATAACACGAAACTTGATAGTAACGGGCAATAATTAAATAAATCCAATTTGCCATCCATACAACCAATTAAATTTGGATCCTAATTTTCATGATAATTATTTGAGAAGGTTGTTGATTTGACTGATATGGCAGAACCAATTTCATGGTCTGCGATTATCATCGGCGCAATAGACGTGGTAGGAACAGTTGTTGGCATAGTTTCATCAATATTGTCATTTGTATCGTGGGGATTGTTCATTCTCGTATTTGTACTTAAAATAGTAATCGATGTACTCAAGTATGTAGCAAACACCCTACTACAGGCCGCCTTGGTGCCGTGGCAGGGAATAGTGGGGTGGATATTTATGGATACTGAGGAATTTTTCGAGGATATGGAAGCGGATCATTTTGATGACATTGTTCCGATCCATGAACGCACTGCAAGTGGATTTAACCCATTATTGTTTTTAACATGGATTTTCGAAGAGATCCGAGAGATTGTCGTTGATACTATTGTTTACTTGACCCCACTCATAACGGCAATTCCAGTTATTATCATATTGGGGCTTTTTCTCACTGTTGTGGTACTTATAGGATGGTGGCTGACACCATATGCATTTATAATTGCCAGTATGGCATATACGTCATTTATTACTACCCTGTTTCTCATACGCACGGGGATGAACTGGACACTTACATTTGTATCGATCAATGCCCCTGTAGTTAATGTATATGTGAATTTATTTGTGAATTTGGCAGAGATTTTGTTTTCGCTTATTTGTTCTGGAACCCCATACACTGGTGATCCGGCTCATGATTGTCCCCTTCTCTATGCGTTCTACGTATTTTTTGTAACTGAATGGGAAATGTATTGGGCTCTTATCCAGTCGATGTGGGCTTTAGTTGTCCAGATGTGGAACGATATCGGAAATAGTTTATGTCCAAATGGAAACTGTGACACTTCTCTGTGTCAGCGATATCTAGGGATTCCGAGTTGCACATGGGGATTTAATTTTGCAGTTCACATGTTCACATCGATATTCACACAACTTGCAACTGTATTCTTTTATGCAATGACGATTCTCTTCTTCTTTGGAGTTACTGTGCTTACAACGACCATAACCAAGCTCTCCTTCCTGGTTTCAGCACTCGTTACCGGAACCGAATCTCAAACAATACAAGATGCTGCAAGTGCATTCGGCGCTGCCACTGGAACATTGGACAATCTTCAAGTTCCAGCCAATTTCCAAGGACTCAAAGACCTATTCGTAGCATTCAAGAATATGATCGGTGTCGTAGAAGATATATTCGTAGAAATCGTCCAGACCATTTCCGGGATTGTTGATAGTATATTTTGCTATATCTTCAGGGCCCCTATAGACTGCGGACTTGCAAAGATGTGCTATTCAATATTTTATGATATTAGTGTCCCTCTTTTCCCGGGACTTCCGCCTTCTAAACTTAACCCCGTGATCCAGATACCACTTCGATCTCAAATATGTCAAGGATTCTTGAATATTAATCCATATTCATGTCCATACAAATGTGATTATTGTCCTGTTCAATTCTTCGGTATTCCAGTACCATCAGAGCCGTTTTTCACCTATGCGAATCAAATACATATGGGAAACAAAAATGCAAAATATGGATATATTCCATGCGACGTAAAAAGCGGATGTTGCAACCCAGGCTATACTCTTCTATCCCTGTTTTTACATCCAACTTAAGTGGAAATAACATCATTTTAATAAAATTATATCATCTACTCATTGCGATGATGTCCTGGTTCATAGAAATGCCTTTGTGGTTCGCCCACATCAATAACAATCTGACCATTACCCGTACTAAGATCTACCAATTTAAGCTGTGTTGGGTAGAAGCATAAATGAATTCGATACAGAATCCAAGCAACGAAGAAAATAAACGCAAACAGCAATCCCCATAAAATAAATGCCCAGACTTGGTCGAACCATGTGACACATGTAGAGCTGGATCCATTCCACCACGACCCATCTGGACAGCCACCCACCGATCCTGAACCATACATCCAAATTCTCTTAGGATCCGCTGTCGTCTGAAAATGGTGTAACTTCTTGGTGGCAAAATACTCTGTGTTGAAAAACGGTGCCTGAACAACATCATCACGTACTTGAATCAATGTATTTTCATGGAGAATATCAAGGAAATCGCCTTCAATAATACTCAGACAATTAGAAACTGGAGATAAATGAGATGGATTCCATTCCTTTCTGTAAAATCCTTTTGCGGGATTGCTTAAATCCACAATTACTTCAGCCTTACCGTCTAAATCATCGCAACTTGCCCCATTGTAATAAGGTTTTTTAGGTGTACATGCTTCAATTGAATTTATCTGGATTGCAATTTCTGAGGAATAGCATCTTGGTGTGTCCATACATGAAAATCTATTTGCTTTCAAAACAGTCTTAGGAACGAGAAGAATTCTATAGTAAACCCGTTGATTCATCTGCACCTTTCGATAGGGTATCTTTCGTGCTTCGTCTCTAAATAAACACAAAACTGTGTCAGTTGGCTCTATGGGTACAATTTGCTTACGAGGTCGCAGAGGTGGCAAAGGTGGTTGTTGCATCTTAAATTGCAATTCAAAATATCGATGTAGAACGACACTATGTCCATCGGCTAACTTAAATTTGAGCAACAATTGCGATTGGTATTTCGAGGCTGTTTTGATATATTGGTCACGTGTAACATGATCAATATAATAACAACAAATTTGTGGATTGAGAGGACGTGGGATGCATTCTGTCAAATTTCCAATAGAAAGACCCGGACCAGTTTGTTGCAAAATCGATACGCCATCCATTGCACCGCTTTCCAATCTTGAATTATAATATGTACATACTCGATCCGATATAACCAACTCGTCATTGTGTGTGTGAATACTTGCTTCGGACATAACAAATTGCTGTGCCGTTGTGGTTTGATTAAATATTGCAAACATAGTGAGCCCACTCACCTCATTCAGTGTAGATTTGGTTTGATTTGCGATATAGTGGACTCCCAATACAAAATTACACGTGGAATCCGAAAGATAAATCGGGATTTTTAGAGACTCAAATGCAGGTCCATCGGTTCCCAAATCCTTGCCATACACACACTGATACATGGAACCAAGCGAGGCAATGGTTTCCAATGTCCAGTATTGATCATGAATTCCATGTATCCAATTCAACCCACCATTAAATTTGCGCGAGAAATTATCATCCACACACTGAAACCTAGCTTCTGGGATTTTTGTTGCTGGTGACGATCCGGGGGTTGCTTTGGGTATTCGATGCTTTAAAAACAGATCAAAAAGCAGATTCGATGGCCCAGCAACCAGGGGTGACACGGGAATATGTACTTTTGAGAAACATTGTGTCCTTTCCACAGATATCTCCAATTGGGGTTGTGGATTCAAGTTTGCTGTGTGAGTTCCGAATCTTCTAGGGCTAGTGGAAGCCGGCGGGGACTTCTTTGGGAATGTTCTAGATGTAACCAGACCATCAATGAATGCAGATCCAGTTGATTCAGTGGAATTAATTGCCAAGGAACCAAGGGTATATTCAATCAACTGTATCGAACCCTTATGTATTGAATTCTTAATCGGACCGATCCAAAGTGTTTGTCGATTAGACCAAATTGCCACATCGTGAATATTAAGCGGGGTTGGTATCGGAAGCGTGCTGTGTTGGAGTTTACCATTTAGAAACAACTCCTTGCGACCTCCGTCATAACGAAACAGGATATCCAACTGTTTTCCAATAAAATTTACTGGCAATCGATGGACAAATTGAATATTGTCACAGTGGTTCGATTCTGTGGTCCGGATATTTATAATCAGCGCTCTTTCTTTCCATCGAATTCCAAAGTCAAGATCTTTACAAGGATTGAAGTTCTTTAACGAGACTCCTGTTTTCACCAAACAGAAAAGACACGCATCCCCTTGTATATTGTTAAATGTTTCGAGTTTGACGCGTAGGGCAGCCTCAAATCCATTTGATTCAAGAAACTTCAACCGAAGACCCCGTATTTCGGTCGGTGTGAAATAATGTTGATTCGATCGAGGATCAATGAGGACGCCGTGGTCACTTGCTAAAAGGGAATCCCTAGGAGTTCCTGTATATATCAATGAATTTCCAGCCGCTGACAGAGAACCCAGATTGGGTATGGTGTCAACGTCAGCAAATTGATAATTGTATAAGACCTCAACTTGTCTCCCACAGAAGACCGGGGCTAAATGCGTAAGAATCACAATCCATATAAACATATGCCAAATCCGCTTATGTAGTGCTCGCAGAGACATACAGCAATATGGTGTTGTATTGTAATTGGTTTAATTGGTGCAAATAAAACCTACCAATCACAAAGAGAGTGCATTTATGGGGCTCAGCCAAGGAACTATGCCAGAGGCAAAATTTGATTTCAGACCTAACCAAGCAACCACCAAAGAAGATATTACCACAATCACTGTAACAGGAGTTCTGAAGGAGTCAAATGGCCGACTCTGCTTCTCACCCAACAAACGCAATTTGCTCGCTTATATGAACAGTGCGATCGGTAAATCAAATACGAATCTCAACTATCTCATTCGATCTATTACACTAAAATCATATGCAAACTCCTCAAACCAGAGTACATCAATTGCATTCTACCTGCATCACTATGAGGAATCAAAATCAAATCAGATTGTTCCCGTCGAGTGCATAATTCAGCCAGAAGCAGAGCCTAAACAATGCAATACCGTAGTGTACAAGCATCCGTACCCAAACGATATTACATTTTATGCATATCCCTCATACAAAGACGCCATTCTCAAACCGGATCTTAAAAGCGGAAAGGACACTGCTGGAAATTCCGTTGTATTCGTAGACATCAATTCCCCATTCTATTTTGTTTACAAGGATATGTATCATAAATTCTATGCATATGTCGAAAAATTAAAGACTCCACGTCTACTGAATGCCATCTCTGTTAAGGTGGTAGAGAGTCCATATGTTTCGTTGATGCCAATTGCGGTTGAGATGTTCAGGGCGTTCATCAGTGAGACAATTTATTCGCAGCTGAAATTCATTGATTTAAAAACAAGTTTTCTCACGATAAATCCGACTATAACCGAATTTACCGAAAGACATATTGAATCGTTCCAATCCGATCTCAAAAATTACTTTTCTGAATCTATCAGTCTTAACATTCATGATGGATTACCATTTACAAGCACTTTCGAGATATCCTATGTTACAATTGATAAATATGTCGACCCGAGGGAGAAGGCAATCGTCATGTCGCTATTCCGACATGTAGATCCAAAAACAATCAACATGGCCCCGGACATCAAATTCAATACACTCTCACTCCTCGCCACTATAAAGGATCACCCCAAAGCACAAATTCCAGGCACAATAGTAACGCAAGTTGACGAGAAGATCCAATACATTGAGAAAAACTCACAGGTACAGCCCGATGTGCCAATTAATGGATCATTGCTCTCATCAAAGCCACATCATATAAATGATGAACACCATAACGACAACGATGACAAAGTCGTCAAATAAAGCATTTAGATATTCATACATACTTATTACAAATGCTGATAATTGGACCATCTAGCAGATATATACAAGCAACCAATCATATAATAAATATTCCAATTGGGTGGAATTATTCGCAAAAACGTCCCCATTGGCTACGCGGTTCTTGCAAAGGATTGGATTGATACCCATGAGTCGCACTCTTGAAAATTTACTACTCAATGTAGTATTTAGAGCTATGGAACACAACCAGACAAATTATGATAATATTAAATCCATCTTTTTGGACGTACACGGCAAGAATAGTGAAGATATCCTGCAACAACAATGGACCGAATATGGCAATGTCGTTAAAGGGTGGGATCCGAAAGGAAGAATGTCGAGAAAACAACGTAACCAAATCATATGTGATTTCAAAACACATCTTTCATCGCTAGGATACGCGTATGCAGATAGTTCTCCTTATTATAAGAAATGGGTGGACCTTACCGATGACCAATTTGAATCTGAACAGCGTAGCAAGGCTGCAATCTTGGCAAGAAAGGTGACAGCCGAGGTAAAGAAATGGGTTCAAGAAAATATTTATTCTATATTCCAAGAATGTGTCAAAGAGGCGACAAAATCGCCAACATCCTCTGACACCTTCAAGAATCCAATTACCACAATTACATCATTAAGCCAACCCAATGGAATCGACCCAATGAAAAATACATCCGCGGTCGAAAAGGATTCCTCTCTGTCTTCAGTTCACGAAGCTCTGAATAATACACCAGATCCAAGTACATTACCAGTGAGTTCAATTGATGACAAGAACAGATATAAAAGCGATCCATCACTTATTATTCCAGAATTCAAGTCCTTGTGCACATCAGAACAATTCATCGGATTGGAAAGAATTAGTAAGATGGATGAGTTTTATTTATCAATCTTGGGGATGACAGACTTGATAGCATATGATATCGAATGCGATCAACGTCGGCGCAGAGAGATGGATTGGAAGATTGAAGAAAAAAAGAGAAATTTAGATTATCTCTACCAAACAACCACCGTGATTAACAATATTATTACCCATCAGAAATCCGAATTCAGCCTGAACCCGGTGTCGAGCGAAATTAATATGGAAGACTTCACACCTTCCAAAAAAAAGAAAAAAATGAACCTGATCAATAAACGCAATGATTGCATTTCTTACGTGTTACCTTGTGCCCCTTCTCCCAATTCAGTAACTGTACCTCAATTACAATTGGCCAGATTTTATCCAATAGTGAATTAGTGAGTCCAATAATCGTTTGTGCATATATATATATATATACACAAACGATTATTGGACTCACTAATTCAGGATTGGACGAAAATAACCCAATAGGAGTTTTCCTGCGCGATTGGTGGACCAATTAACCAATCGTATTGAAATTTAGAATCTTTCTGCCCAATCAAACAATTCGAAAATTTAATATCAATGATTATAGATGTACCGGAAGAGGACAACTGCGTGAGCGATAATGATAACCCTTACACCACTCAGCCAAGTAGAATACACTTTAAGAGTAATAAGAAACGAAGTTGGGAAGATTCGTTGGAGGCATTCCAACCAGGATCGGAGAGTGAGCATTCAAATGACACCACGAAGATCAACGAGGAGCCGGAGATTGGAAAGGACAACAAGACACATGTCGAGTCCCTGGAAATATCTAGTGTTGGTAAAAAATTGAAAATGATGGGAGATTTTGAGGTTGATTTTATTGATTCCGAAGATGATATTTTTGAACAGAGTGTGGAAAATGTTGTACGAGGAAACAGAGAAGGAGAAAAGGTATCGATGCAACCCGTTGATATAACCGATGTCATTCTGGATGATGCTGATTTCGCCGATTTGGTAATCCCTTCAAAGAGACACCTTAAGAAAATCAAATCTAAGCCAACAGTGGATGCAGATAAGGTTGATCAAATCAAATTGGAATTGGTTCGACAACAGGAATCCAGATATCGGGTTGATGAAAAGACATTGGCTGAATTGTCGGCTGATCAGAAACAAGCCCTCTCCCATGCACTCGGCGGGAAGAATATTTTTATTACTGGAAACGCCGGAACTGGTAAAACCAAAGTCGGAAAGAAAATCATCGAACTGTTGACTGAAAAACATCAAGGCGATGTTTGGAATCAAATACATGTGCTCGCTCCGACAGGGACGGCAGCTTCCAATATCGGAGGAACAACGATTCACAAATTTCTTGGTATCGGGATCAAAAAAATGTCAAAAGAAGATATGTTTAAGAGCAAATCTGCTGACTGGATGGTCAGAACACGATGCGAACAAACAAGAGTGCTCTTTATTGATGAGATATCCATGGTAAGTGGCGAATTCTTCGACACAATGGACTATTTTCTGCGAAGAATGCGATGTCGTCTAAATGAGCCATTTGGTGGTATTCAAATTATTGTCTGTGGCGACTTATGTCAGTTACCACCAATCCAGCAATTCCAGGATCCGCAGTTCGAGGGGGATGAGATCAACTTATATGGTCCGCCACAATTCAGACAACAAAACAACCCGGTATCTTATGTCATCGATTCTCAAGCTTGGAGAGAATGCAGATTTGAAGTGATTTATCTTGAAACCCAGTTTAGACAAAGCACCGACACGAGATTTACAGACGTACTTAATGATATTCGATTTGGGTCATTGTCAATTCAAAACGAAAAGATTCTTCGTGAATGTTACAATCGGAAATTTGATTCTTCAATTACTCCAACAAGGCTTTATTCTCGCAAGAAGGATGTCAAAAATCAAAATGAAAACAAACTCAGAGAGCTCCCCGGCCGCGAATCAACGTATAATGCCAAGGATTCTTATCCTCATGGAAAAAGAGTGGAATTTGAAGATGCTTTGAATAAGAATTGTATCGCATTACCGGTATTGCGGTTGAAGGTTAGCGCAGTTGTTATACTTTTGAGAAATTTGGATGTTGAAGGGGGGTTGGTAAATGGATCTGTTGGAATTGTAAAAGATTTCATATCTGAACTGGTGGAGTTGTCTGAAAAGGAGAAAAAGGAGATAGTAACCAAAAATCCCAAAGCTGCCGAACTTAGATATCGAACACTCAAGTTCATTCTTGTTCATTTTTATGGATGTAATCGGGATGTTAAAATCGGTGTCGAAGAATGGGAAATCATGGGAGCTGGGGGAATGTGTATTGCGAAACGTGTGCAATATCCACTAGATCTTGCATGGGCAATCTCAATCCATAAAAGTCAGGGAATGACGATCGACTTTTTGGAGACTACATTTGATGGAGCCTTTGAATATGGCCAGATCTATGTCGCACTTTCGAGAGGAAGAACCCTGGAAGGACTTAGAATCACAGGAACATGGAATCCAAGAAAAGTAATCAAGGCGCATCCACAAATCGTGGATTATTACATATCTTTATCACGGGAATCTCTTCGCAAGAAGTTGGAACAAGAAAGAAAGTTTGAAAGAATGGAAAAGATTTCCAATGAATTACTTAAGTAAACATAATTCAAATCACGGCTTGAAATCTTCCACCAATTAAAATAATCTTCCAAAAACAATCAGAAAAAAGTGCATTGGAATGGAGACTCGGGTAAATAATAATGTTGTTAAGGCACGAATTGAGTTTAAGTTTGAGGATTTACATGTATCCATCCCACATGTAGACTCGAATACAAAACAAGATCATGTAATTCACACAGAACAACATCCAGCCTATTTGTTGATTGGATTTAATCGATGGTTTCGTAATTCTGAAAATATACAAATTCCATTAAACAAACAGTCGTTAAAGGATATGGAATCTTTCACATTTGTGCTCGAGGGTGAGCTACCGTCTTCAGATCAAAAAGAAATGAAACGATACTTTCTTGGAAGCATCATAGCGTCGCTTATGGTCAATGTGAAATCGAAATGGAACAGAATCACACCGCAACGGCAATCCAAATCACACGTGGCGTTTTTAGACGAGATCATACAACAAAAGCACAGCCATTATACTGTTAAAATGACGAACAAATTCATCCCAGAAAATGTGTTTTGTTCTTTTACGATCCGCATTGTATCCTGCAATATTGAAGTAGTGGAGGCGATATCGCCATATATGATAGAACCAAAACAATGCATGCAAAACAGACAAGACAACATCGAGAATTTAAAATGCGAGATGAGTAATTGGTGCAAGTATGCAGTAGAAACCGAGAAATTGTTTCGATATTTTGCGCCAGGAACACTCAAGACACAAATATATATGTACCCGAGCTATTTTGGGCCACAACCCACACACAATTATTTAAATTTTAGATTTTCAAGATCTAATGAAGAATGGTGGATCTATACATTCGAGACAATCATGTTGAGAGTGAAAACGGCTCAGAGTCTGTCGCTGCACACTGACAGTATAAAGTTATTTTGGTCGTTCGATGTGTGGATCCAAATGGCAATTCTCTTTTTCATGTGCATGTCTGTATCTAACGGACTTACTTACATTCCTGATGGAATTCTTCTTGCAGACGGGATTTTGCGTGATGAATATGGATCGTGGAATATTGACGATTGGTCAGAGAATCCAAACGAAGGTGGTGATGATTGTGATGGACTTGCTAAAATGATTGCATTTCTTCTGGCAATGTTTCAGAAGTATGCAGGTAAATTCAACCATCCAGTTTTGGAAGAATTACGAAAGAGATTACAGCGATATATTTGCTTTCTTTCATTTGCATTGATAAATAGAGCTGGAAGTCCTAATAGTGAAGAATTGACACCCCATCTTACCACCGTTTCAATGCTTAAGGCCCACGCATTTAATGCAATTGATTTGTCCGTATCCAGTCAAATTTACGATTCATTCGAGTTTGATGAGCTCAAGGTTAAGTTTGAAAAGTTGGTGGAGTACGAGCAAGCAATGGGGAACTGCGATATGTATGTAATGAATGGAACACGTAAAGATCACCTTCCTCCAGTAATTTTTGGAGAAGGAACGCAAATTCTTTACACCTATCCAACTGATGTCCATTCGTATATTTCCGAGGCAATTGAGAAATGGATAAATTACGACGACTTTACTCTTCACCAGACTTATGGAATGAAACATGATATATACCAATGCACTGAGTCACCATTTATCGATAGATTCCTACTAATGTTCTCTGAGTTTTTTACCAAACATCCCAAATTTCCATGCAACATATCCACTCTTCACTGTAGCACGATGTTGAATGGCGAAGTTACATTTGAAAAGGGTGTCAAAGCTTCTGAAGTATTCGATGGAAATTCACTCGTCTTGTTCCCACAGACTAGACTTCGTGATTTGGAACATTCCAACGAGTTGCTCGACTGTCTTTCCTATGATTACTTCCCATTTTGCCCACTCGAACGTGTAAAAGATCCAATCATCAAGGCACCGGCACTATTTTCTCTAGAACCGTCACGATGCAGTTCTAGGAATTCTAAGCAAACACAAATGATAACCCTGCCTAATATATGGCCACCCCATCTTCCCTCGCTCCCAGATATAATTCCACCAAAAGGAGACACAAAGACACTTCTCTGCTCGTGGATTCCAAGCGGAAATTATCATACTGTGGCTCGATCTCTTGGGAAGAATGTTATTGTCGGAAGAGTATATGTAGAACTATTACCACATGTTACTGGATTTATTATTTGGTTTAAACCAGAGAAGCGATCGATTGTCTAGATTCTATATCCTTACAATATTCCATACGATACAAGTCCAATGCATATAGTCGAAACCCCCATAACAAGCACTATTAACCAATTATCTGATTTCGCGCCACCGATCCACCAGACAGTCCAAAATTGTATGAGAACCAAAGGCAGAATCCACTTTATAAAGATGAATTGGATTTCAGAGACACTTCCCAATATCGCTATCAACGAAATTGGAACAACCCAGGAGGCATGTGGACCAAGAGATGAGATCATGACAATCAATGTAATAACTGTACACCCAATAAAAACATAAAACATGTAAGAGCAGGGTGTGTTGACATCAATAAAAGTCCATCGAAATAGGAAATGTGTGCTTATATTCTTGCAAACATCGAGTTTAAACATATATATTCGTGTGGGGAAATACACAAAGGTGAAAATTACACATTGCAAGAGTATTGCCAGCTTGAGATTATAAAAATCTTGTTCTCTTGATTGATTGCTTTCCAAATTGATGTCCTTTTGAATATCGTAATCGAACTTTAGCGTATTTAGCCGTATTGATTCCTTCTTAGCCTGCAATATCTCGGATTTGGTAATTGAATTACGATACTGTGAGTCAATTCTTTTCTCTTCTAAGTTTATAATCTGATCATAGTAGCGAGAGGTTTGTTGGAGTTCCTGCTGACGTAATCCAAGCTCAATCACCTTAAGTTTGTTCTCTGTTGTAAAATCGCTAGGATTGATAGTGATATTCCAAATTCCAATCACGTTATTCGGATTCGGGGTATCGAGATTGGGGAGGGTTTTGATATCGATTTCTTGATTCGAATCCGAGGGTGATGGTGGTGGTACTTTTAATTTTGGTTGTTTGGAATAAAACTTTTTACGTTGTGTTGTCGACAAGGATACAGCAGATTTGGGTTGTGGTTGCGGGTGCTGATTAAGAATGCATTGTGTTGTTGATATTGAACTCTCCTTCATATTCGAGTCTGTAGACGATATTCTTGTCCCAGGATCGGATAGTTCTAATTGTTCAACAATGTCGAATAATGTAACAAACATCATTATTTTCACCCAATAATATAATATAATGATGATGTTCAGGGGAAGTATTATGTATTTTAAAACCATATCAAATGCTGCGGTGTACGAAACGTGTTCTTGATTTTCTTGACTCGAATTCAGATCGTATATTTTTGTATCGATAACACCAGTGGCACCACACTCTACTCTACCTGTATCCCATCGACAGTAACTGGGAAGTTGGAGCTCATTCGAACAAACAATCAATATTCCTAAAGAAAACAAAAGAAATGCTAACTTCATAATATAAGTATTTCTATTTGCTTATAATTTGCACCAATCATAACACAATTTATTCGAATTTTATGGATTTGACACCAATCCCCATACCACCGGAGAAAATTATTACCGACGACGAAATTATCAGTGGATTAGAAAAGGAATTTGACGACAATATAAAAATCATAAAGGAGTCTCCAATCATTGCCGAAATTACATACAAATCCAAGTTAATGTATAAAAGAATTGAGTTAAACAAAGACACTGACCTAGTTGGCGCTGTTCTGTATAAAGCTGGTAATATTGATTATATATTCCCAAAAACAATCTCGGAATCCGAAATTATTAACAGAATTAAGCAAATGTTCATCGATGTCCAAAACTATAGTACACTTCCTGTATTGGAATCTCTACCGGGGGCGGATGATGGATTCAAACAAGTCTTAGATAAGCTAATCAAACTCATCATCGATCCAACAAAGGAAGTGGTGTGGACATCCTTAGACGAATTAAAACGCATAATTATAGTTGAGGATAATGTTAGTGTACCAAATCAAAGCTACAAGATCACCGGAAACATCAGTCTTGATGAAACATTGAGTTCCAACTTCCCCTTGCTTTCCTATACTGGATCCAAGCTCTCAGTTGATGTAGAGATTACCGATGATACGGGATCCAACTTTCTAACATATCCCTTGGAATTTAATAACGCGGTTGCAGAATCCAACACCCCTTTGTTGAAATTGTTCTTGAATTACATTACCAAGCGTATCCTCCGTCTTGATCCGAATGACATTAAAAATGAGCTCATATCACATTCACAAAGACTGGATAGCAATTCAAAAATGAAAATGACTATAAAGATTCATAGTTGACCGATCTGTTTTTATTTGTACTTCCAATAGAACATACTTTTCCCTTTGTAGTCTATGGAGAATGTATATTCGATTGCTTTCCCACAAGCGTTTATTTCATTGGCAATATCCTCCGATAAACAGTACGTCATAACACTGTTGTGGTCATACTCATCCTGGTAGTACCCCACTGAGGCGGGTATTTTTATCAATGATAGTAACTCCTTCATACCGTTGGTTATTGGAGTATATTTGGATGTTCTATCATCAAAGGCGAGAGGCGCTGCTTTAGTTAAATCCAATGACATGATCCCAATTTACAGATTTGATGCCATTGGCCGATCGGGTGGTGGATTGATATAACATTTATTTTGTTGGATCTGGCCTTATAAATACTCAATAGCAAATCTGTGAATTTGGATATTTGATGTTTTGTTCAGAGTCGTCTCCTTCCGTGCAATTCCATAATTTCGCGACTTCTTTCCAAAGGATTTTCAGTGTAAGATTCGCGCGCTGTCTGGCACTTCCGTGATCTGTTACATGATTGCTTTCAGATCCAATTGCGTCGGAGTTCTCCTCGTGTTGGCAAAAGATACGAACAAAGAAGATAAAAAATGATCGACGCTCATTATCGCTTCTTGATGTAGTATTCCAACTCTTGTAGGAAAGGCATAATCCAGAGTTATCGGCGAGATTTTCTTCCAATAATGCATCTGAATATGATTGATACCGATCTGCGATCATGTTTACAAAGTTCCGATATTTCTCTGACCAAAACGATCGCTGGTATCCATGAGCAACCCATGAAACAAAATGAGACATCTCATGGAACCCCGGTGTCCTCAGCGACAGGTAATATGGAACCGAGTTTTGTTTCATTTGATTATTTGGAATCAACAACATTCCCGTTGGTATAAATACGGACTTTATATTCGGATCAAACCAAGCGTTCCATTCCATCACAGATTCGAGAAGATTTCGATAGTAGATGTCAAAATCTTGATTTCTCCGCTGCTGGAATTCCGGGTGGGAGATCATCTCCAGCACCATATCTAAGTAGGAATAATATGACGGAAGTTGACCCGTGTGGTTGAGAAACTTGTTTTCAAATTCGGTGATGGTTTCGTTTTCCATTTTCGTAGTGCATCGATTTACATATATCGTCAGTTTTTGTAGTTCCTCCGTGATTCTTTCCAAAATCACGGAATTGAATTCAAATATATTCCTTCTGATTACATATTCCTCCACGTTTTCCCTGAGCAGGAAAACATATTCTTCGACCAAGTGCTCGTCCTTTACAAGAGTTCTGAAATTCCTGCATGTATCAAGTGGGAAGTAATGCATATACTGTGATTTACAAATGCTGTTGGTTTCGCTGAGTAGCAATCTCGTTTGATGGAGAATGGATCTCATTATGCAGACAAACAAATAGTTTTTCCAATCTTGAATGGGGGAATTTCTAAGTTCAAATTGAAATCGCTGGAGTCCGGTAACTGGTAATGTTATTTGTGATATGTTCTGGCTTTCCAACCATTGCTTCAAGGGAAGATGTATGATGTTCCCGAGATTGGAATCTAAATTTGAGACTTGCATGTCCTTGTATTCGTATTGTGTTACTGTGTAGAGACTCCTATGGATTCGGTAATATGAATCGAACACATGGCTACTGAAATTCATATTCCATCCGTGCATATATTCAAACGCTAAATCCAGATTCAATTTCAGCTGGGTCATGTCGCTACCCTGGCCACTCGTGCCGATATCTAATCGATGTGTATGATCTGGAAGCAAACTAATATGGAATGGCTCTCGGATTCCATTAGGATGTAATCGATTCATAATATAATCTGTGACATCTTCTAACTTCTGCAAATTCTCAAGTGATTCCAATAATATTCGCATTTTCTCATGTCTTAGCAATTCCTGATATCTATTTTCCATTGATTTTGAATGGAACTTCAAACAGAGTCGACCAAAGACGCTTTGTGTGACGTGGATGGAGTCTAGGATTTTTGAGAGCTGCTGGTAGTTGTGTCTTGCAAAGATTTGTGCATAATTCTGTTCACTTGCAGAACAAATGTGATCGTAGGGGCTGAAGCACATCCCAATGTTGTGATTTACCACGTGTTGACCTAGATTGGGGTGAAATAAAGTATATGCTGTTTCCTCGTAAGAGGATATTTCTTTCCCAATATAATGAACCACGGGTCCAGGTCCAAGATTTCCCGTGTACAACGCTATTTCCCCAAACGCAACTGCAATGATTATAATCCACAGCAGTACGCAAGAGGTATAATAGAATGGAAGACAAGGTTCACGTATTTTTTTGCATTGTGCACTTGTAAAGCAGCACAAACAGTATGTGCACGTATAATGCTTAGCAGTTTCATATTGAGCAGAATGTTTCTCCCATATTTCCATTCTATCAAATGAAGATGCAATTTTGATGTGGTAAATATAAACAATAAATATAGCGATGATTGGCTGTCTTTTATTCGTTCGATTTCTCTGTGATGAATTCGTTAATGTCTCGAATATTCTCTGATTTTCCGTCCGATTTGTTCTTCTCCTTCCAAGCATCCATAGCAGATTGGAGTACTCTGGCAAGCTTGTCCAAATTAAAATCGAATTTCTGAAGAAGATTCAGAACTAGGAATCGTCGACTCTCATCAAACTCTAGGCCATTCTCTGCAAAAACTTGCTTCACCCATTCAAGTATACCGTCCGGATTTTTCGATATTATGGTTTTGAGATCAATTGGATCGCCTCTGACGATTTTGGTTGCTTCGAAATCTTTGAATCCGAGCGAATTAATATTTTCCATGTACGGCTCCTCCATTTTGCCTTGATATCTGATGGTAAACATGTTGATATATTCGCCTAATTTCAACGCAACTTCCGCTTCCTCTTCAATTAGCTGATTCAATTCCTTTTCAGGTATTTTATTATCTTCTTTCTTTTCTTCGTCAAGCTTGCTAGTATCTGAAGAACCATCAGTACTCTTTGATTCCGGTGTCTTGGGAGACTCTTGTGGATTTTTGGTGGTAGGTTTGAGCAGAGTTTTCATTCCCATCATACCAATTACCAATCCTTGTCGCTGTCTAATGAGCGTTTCGACCAATCTTTTCCTAAAGTATGGGGATTGATCCATACTGACCAGAATATCACCAGTCGTGTCATAAACATTGCTATCTGGTCGATAATGGTCGAAAGATAGCATTTGAATTCCAATCGATAAAGAACTTGCCAGAGACCATCCATTTTTTTCTGGCGTTGTCATCTGAAGCACTAATTTTTGATTTTCCTCATTCAAAAATTGATTTGGTTGAATTGGATTGTAGTATTTCCTAATCCTGATCTTATTTGGGTCTTTAGTTTCGGGTGGTTGCAATTCCTTCTCACCGTGGATGTGGGCAAACATTACACTTGAATCGTTTTGATTGGTAGATTGAAATGATAATTTTTACAATCAAAAAACCTCGATCTTTTCAACATGTTTCCCTACACTGAGACCGAAAAAGCAATTCTAGACCATTTTAGCGTTAAGATTGCATTTTTTAGACTGATATTATTGGAATTCCCTGGATTTGCAGTAAGTGTTGCGGTTTTGCCTCTGTACGCCAAGCGTTGGCCTTTCCTGTCGATATTTAAATGGTATTCGGATTGGGGAGTGTTTTTGGCAATATTCACCTTTGCTCTATGTATCGTCGCCTCATCTATGTTACTTCATGTTTACTTTGAACCACATGTAAGCCATAAATTCCAACGATGGGCGAATTGGGTCTTTTTATTGAGAGACATTTTCCTAAATGCACTCTTCCAGCAGCTAATCCAAACATGTATTTCGTTTTGGATATCATATTCACAAGATCCATCTTATGAGCTCGGACTCGAGTCTTATATTTCTCATGGATATCTTCTTTTCCATCTTTTTATTACATATCTATTCACGACTGTGTATTTCAGCAAATGGTCTCTTATTATTTCAATTTACTATACTTCGATATATTACTTTTTTGTTGTTGCTCGATGGATAATTACTGAGAATTGGGTGTATCCCGGACTTGATCCTTCATGGAATCCATATTGGTTCTTGATTGTATTCTCAACTCCATTTGGTCAAGTTATCGTATTCTGGGCATGGAGTTTATTCAATTACCTGAAAAACAAACTGTATGTGAAATTGCAGCAGATTATGGAATTCTCTATTATGAATTTACCATATATATTTGCACGCGACACAAGACATTTTATCCAGTCGGAGATCTTTGTTTCATCCATGTTGATTTTGGTCTTTTCATTGTATGTTTATATAGTTACGCTTGTGATTGCAATTTATAAAGGCTCATGGGCCTGGATCGGAAATATTGCTATTACCCTTGTAACACTTTCTAGCGAAGGATATGTGTTTAGTTCGTTTCTACTTCTAAAAAACGAAATTGATCTCCCCGAAAAGCTTGTTCTAACCACAAAGTTAAAACCGTGGACATTGATGCCCTTGCTACAATTTTCAATATTTGGGTTGCTTGCGATTATGGTTGTAGCCTTTGTGTCGATGTGTAACGCAGTTGATTCAGTCTACTCTTGGTACGCCTTTGAAATAGCGGCTCTCGCGACTCTTTCATTTATTTTGCATATTATTGCGAATGAGTTTGTGTATGTGTATAAATTAGGAAGACCCAAACATTTCTCACACCAATGGCCAATATTTTCACATTATTTCGAATAGGATTGGCTAGTCAAAATCTCCCAATCGGAGTTCGAAATTATGGCAATTTTTGACATTTCGTTGCCAAATGTTTCTGACACATATAATGCTGTTTTGACAAGCAATGGATTTATCTATATGACAGAGATTGTTCGTGACCTTGTTTCTGACAAACTGGAATTTACCCACTTACAAAAGTGTGAATTTCACGAGAAGTTGAGTAATTTCGACAGGATTGTCAAATTTATGACACCGTACACGTATTTGATAGCATTTTGCTATTTTACCCAATATATGGATATAACGAATTCGAATTGCTTATCCGATAGAGACCAGGCATTAGAAGTATTTACCAAACGAACCCCGATTTTTGTTTTTATTGTTTGCATAGCATTGGCTGTCAAATGGGTGGTAGATTTACCTGTTGAGATGTCAGAATATTTTACAAAATATGCTCCCGAATTGTCACCGACATCCAATATAAAAGCGTCCATGCGAGCATGTGAGAGGGACATATTGGCAGCGATAGACTTCAATTGCCATGTTAGCAGAGAAATTCTTGCATCGTTGTTAGTTCGATATACCACACTCAAGGAAAAGAAAAACAACAACGTCGAAAACAACAACAACAACAACGGTAAAAACAACTGAATAATTAAACTGACCAATTGTTTGTTTAGAAACATCATGGAGGGATCTAAATTTGATGATTACCATATAAGAGTCAAACAGTTAAAATATGCCATGAGCAATATCAAAAATATCGCATCGACGCCCGATGCAATCAGAGAGGTTCTTTCTGACGCTGAAAATATGTATAAAGAATGTGAACCCGATAGTAGCAAATTGGTGCTTGAAGTTTTGATCGATGAATGCAATCAACTACTTGGCAATTGGGATGGAAATAAATAATTCAAACATTGTTAGAACCCTGTCATAAATTTGCGGTTTATTCACGGCGGTGGCCCAATTCACCATATTCTTTCAACCATTTCATACCAGGAACTCTGCTTTTTCTTTTTAACCCAAATTCTTCCATCACATGTGCAATTTTATAAAGATCCCACTTCTCCCATGTTGGAGCACCGTGATATGCCTTTAGAAATGTTGCGATCGGAGTTTTGCTTTCATGGATCAATACTGTATCGTCGTCCTTCCACGCTATCATTGGATCGTCTAGGATTGTTGGCCATTCATCCTCATCCACCGTGCAGTCTTTTCTTCCGCACTCGTTAATAAAACGACGTTTGAATTTATGGTGATTTATCCCAATTCTAATGGTTTTGTATTCGCCTTCACGACAACCCGGCCACTTTCCCCAAATAATCCCGCCTTCTGTAATTGGTTCTGGTTGGAATTCGTTGCCTTCGCCGAACAATTGGGAAAGACGTTCACACATTTGAATAAAATCACCTCGAGTTACATCTCTAATTGCAACCAATTTATATCCGCCAGTACAAGTATATGGCCCGGTTTTCGTTGTTTTCTTTTGCATAAACTTATGAAAATAAGAGTGAAATGCAACTAAACACAAATACAGTTCGATTGGTCGATTTTATTCTAAATTTGATTATGATTGGTCACATGTTCAAAGCGAGGAGTTCTTTTTATTTTAGATTGTAAAAATGCATTTTTTCAAATACGGCCACTGGATTAAATGTTACCCATTTTTTAGGGGTATGATATATTTTTTCCCTTCGTGTTGAGTAAACAAACTCTGAAATTAATTTATCCCTTACTTCCTTTATCGTAAGAAATTTTCTGATAAATGGGTATAAAACTAGCAATCTGGTTTCATAAGGATCCAAAATTTCATTCAAGTCTGGAAGTCTAACATTTTGTTTTTGACAAATATTCTTCCAAAACAAAAAAAGTGTCCATGTTTGGCAGAATACATCTCTATCGTTGATTTGAAGTGTAACATTCGTATTCCATGTCTTGATATCATATTTACCATACATTGGGCCCAGATTTTGCATTTGCTTAATGATTTCACCGTGTAATTCCAAGGCGTCCCAAATACCTCCTGGAAAAGATGGGTCTAAAATAAGTCCGGTTCTTTTCAGTATGTCAACAGCAACCAACACATAATGTGTTTCGCTTCCTAATAACGCTATATTGGAAAGAGTGACCACAAATTTGTTATAATTGTTTTTTTGGGCCAAATTGATGCTATTTTGCATAAATGTTTTGATAGCTCCGTAACGCTCATAAGAAGGATCAATTGATTCGCCGATGTAGATATCATTTATGTTAGCGCTTTTTAATATTGTCTCCATAACTAAACGTCTGACACCATTGTCGTTCATTGTTGACGTCCAAGCCATGATTACCCAACTAACCAACTCATCAAATTCCTCTCCAGTAAGTTTTTTAATTTTTTGTTCCATTGCTCAAATTTCACAAAGGGTTTTTTTATGGCGGCTGTTTACTAATAAATGGGAATCCAACCAATCATAAACACAATCGATTGCGATTGGGCAATTTTATTCCAAATTTGATTATGATTGGGTGTATCGATTCTGTATCGATAATTCAACTCCGCTCTTGATTCTTTTGATTGGTGGAAATTCAATTGTATAATATAACTATTCCATGGCAGTAACCTACGAGGTTTGAAACGTTGTTCAAGATCAATCCGATCCTGACGAAAGCGAGACAATTCACGTCAATCTCGGTCCCACATAAATCTCGTGTCTGGTTATTAGCAAATCAGCGTTTTGACTTCATAGTAGAACGTCTCGCCAGAATCATTATTGCCTTGCGACGAAGTTACTGTACATGTCCCAGTCGGAGTGCCACTTGTGCATGTACTGTAAAAAGTTCCACTCCAACCCGAACTTGGCATGACATTCACACGGGATGATGTGTTGATTCCAACATTTGCTATGTTATATTTTCCTGATCCATTTAGAGTCCCTGATCCACTTGTTACAGTAGCATAATTATCCGGTTTGATGGAACATACTGTGTTAGAAGCAATAGACCATGTTGAGGTGATGGATCCACGATCCGAGTTGAATTTAATGCCGCCAGTTACCACACCATTGATAGATGTAATAGTAGTAGATGATCCAACATATGAACCACACACATACATATTAATAACAAATGATAAGTCAAGCGTCTTGGTTATTGTAATTGAGCTTCCGATATTCATATTGGTTATGTCTGCGTTCATTCCGTAGTTGGTAAGGACACCTGCTGTTGCAGTTGCTCCTGTGTCGGAAAGAGTACATGTAGTTACATCAACCCGCTTCATTTCTGTAAATGCAGCATAAACATTTAAAACATTAAGATCGGACATATAGATTTGCACCCTGTCTCGGACAGCATCTCTCCCATAGAAATTCAACGTATTTGTGATAATACACATGTTAATTGAACCACTGCATGATCCTGTGCCACCATACTTTTGCATGTTTAAATTTAAATTGCTAAGGATCACCAAGCTTTCCATTCCCCAGCTCATTGACATATTTGCGGTAGAACTACTAAGTCGGATGTTGTTTGTTGTGGTTGCAATTTGAGTGGCATTTTTCGATGCGCCCTTTATAAATACGTTGCTGTAAATAATCATATCGCCGCTCACATTAAACAAACCAGGCCCGAACTCTATCGTATAAATGTCGCTTGGATTTCGAATTGCATTCATGTATGCCACGGCCGCTGTGTATGTTTTGAATGGAAATATCCTAGTTCCAGTTCCAGTTGTGTCGTTTCCATTAATTCCAATGAAGATCTGATTCGAAGTGGTGACACTGCCGCCAGAAGAGGCAAATGCTTGCAACACGGTGATTTGTGATGCTTGTGACGCAATATTTGCCGTATTTGTAATTTGCTGGGTTTGTAATGCACTTATCTGTCCAGATTGTGTGTTGATTCCAGCAGTATTGGCGTCAATTTGTGTCTGCTGATTGGTTTGATTTGCAAAAATAGTGGTAAATGTTGCATTTACATAAGAAATAAGTTGGTCATCGGCAGCCTTATCGTTCATAACTTCTACCAACAATGAAGTATACTGCACATTTAACGAAATACTTTGTGAAATCAATGACACTATTTGTGGAGCAATTGAGTGTATATTTGCGCGATTGGATAATACTATATTTAGTATATCTGTGAGTGTAATGTTATTTGCAATTAAATTGGATGCGTTCAATGTTTGTAGTGCTCCCTCCAGCTGGGTGAGATTTCCACCAATATAAACCAAAGCATCGGTTATACCGTATAGATTCTGGATATTACCAATGAGTTGTTGTTGGAAATTCATAAGTGTGGAATTATCAATATTGAGTTGTAACTGTAAAAATGCAGTGCTTCCGTTCAGCGTTTGCACTTTGTCATTAATGGCTGAAATTTCTGTATTGATTGCCGTGTTTTTTGAATACAAATCCGAAATTTGGCCGCTCACTGTATTTTGATCTGATTGGAGTTGAGAAAACGTCTGCGCATCATTTGCAGTGTTGTTATTGATCTGATCTTGTAGATTGGCAGTTGTGTTTTCTAGGTCTGAAACGCGATTGTTTGTATCCGTCAATAAATCTGTTTGATTCGTTTGTGTGTTTTGCAACGCAATGATGGAAGTATTCATTCCCGCAATTAGACTGCCATGATATTTATATCCCGATAAGAGCACATGGATAATATCTTGCGGACTGATAACTAGAAAGGGTTGCTCTGTTCCAGTAAAATTGAGATTTCTTACTTGTGCCGCCTGTGCATAACAATTTTGAACGTTTTCAGCCCAAAATCCTTGCTTTATTTCGTTCGGATCGGCATTTAACACTCCAGCATACTGCGGGGATATTTGATATTGAATAACAACAAGACAGTCAAGAATGTCTTTGAAGAACGAATCGGGAAGTGTCTGTATATTGGTTTTGACCTTTTCAGTGGATGGAATGTAGATCCTAGGTGCAAATAGCGCATTGTTATACACATTCACAATGTTATAGAGATTTGTCTGCCCGTAATTCGAAACTAATCCATAATTCGTGCTTGATCCAGCAGTCACACTGTTCCCGTTATTGGTGATCGTGTTGTTGTTTGTAATTTGTAGGACGTTGGTTAGGTTGCCGGAGGTTACATAGGTTATTTCGTTGATTACCACAGACGTTTTTGCTACGTAAACTTGCCTAAAAATCAATCCGAGTGATGCAGCACAGAGAGCTGCCCATATTAATATGAGGAACCAGAATACAAACCCGCTTGGATTGTTTGGTACTGTTAAATTTGAACGAACCTCTTCTCTCGGTCTCGAAACCTCAGAATATTCTGGAATAGTGGTAACATGCTCGATGATTGGTGTCTCAATTCCTGAGATTAAAACTGGTGAATAATCATTGGACGGTAGATATGTTGCTGATTCTCTTGCCTTCATTTGCACGGAATCAAGTACCGGAAATGTTTTAATTTTTTGTATCAAATTATCTTAATACATGCCGGTCACACCAGTGGATTGCGATTGGATATCGGGTATTGTATTGCAATCGTGGTATCCTTGAGCACTTGGCTAGATCTGCGCTTCGAATCGATTATTGCTATAAAGTCATACTTTTTGGTTGCGATAATCCGCGTCAAAATATCGTAGTTATTCCGAATGATGCGATGAACAATGAATACAATTAGCTGACCGTTGATGTGCCAAATGCTGAGCGGTAGTGTGGTTGTCTTGGTGATTTGCAGTCTCCAATAAAGCATTGGATCCAGTTGGGATGTAATTAAATAAGCTACGGCACTTAATATTGCAAGATTAACCCAAAACTGATGCTTTTCGATAAATACAATTCTCTGGCCACTTTGTGGGGTGTCTGCCGTTACATACAGGCCATTCCAGACATCCCAGTATGTTTTTATACTAAACCGTTTTAAATTCCACGCCTCGTGGGGTCTGGTGCTTTTTGCTAAGTACACTGAAAGAACAAATGCCAAAATAATTGTAACAGTCTTCAATGCCTCTGCCCCGGATGGTATAAGAATATGTTTTTGCTGTCGATAGTGGGTGGAGTAGGCATCAAGCCAGCGGTAGGTAAGTATATAAATTACAACAAAGATTATGCCAAAGAATTTGAGACCCGGAAACGGGATAACCACAATAGGATTCTTTGCTGGTCCTGTGCTTGTCAAATCCACATCTTCAATTGTATCTTCAAATCTATTGCTCGTTTTTGAGGCTTGAGCCCTTTTATTTGCAGCGTTGGTTGATTTCCGCTCTTTCATCATGACATCTTTCCTCATTGTGACCATATGATCAATTTAAGTCCTTTATATATTATGGATTTCTATTGGAGTATTGCATCCAGCCAATGGAATCACATGCTCCGCTATATCCAATCAACATGGAATTTAGAAGATTTCCCACCAATCAAATCACATCTACAAATGTCAGTCCAAGAGCAAGAATATCGCACAACAGAGTCCGAAAGCGGAACAACGATTAAATTCAGCTCGGCAATCGCAGACTCCTCCACAATGGATCCAGAAACCGCCATTTATGAAGATTCGTCAAAATCTCATTCAACATCAACTGCAAAAACAGCAACTGAAAAATATAAGGAATCTAAAAAGGATGAAAAAGACATGAAATCCCAAAAAGCTCCCACAAAAACACCAGTTAAGGGAACCACCTCTACATCCACCACCGCGAGAAAAAGTACGGGAACCAAAGCACCGAGAAAACATCTCGCAACAAAAGCCGCAAAGAAAGCATTTCCAGTTACACCGGGCGCAAAGAAAAACACGGGCCATAGATTCAAACCGGGCACAGTCGCGCTCAGAGAAATCAGAAAGTACCAAAAATCCACTGAATTGTTGATCAGAAAGGCTCCTTTCCAAAGACTTGTAAGAGAAATCGCTCAAGACTACAAGACTGACCTCCGTTTCCAATCGAACGCTGTTGCTGCTCTCCAAGAAGCTGCTGAAGCTTACCTTGTTGGATTGTTCGAAGATACCAACATGTGCGCAGCCCATGCCAAGAGAGTTACCATTATGGTAAAGGATATCCAACTTGCACAAAGAATTCGTTCGGGAGGAGATCGCTTCTAAATAAACATTTGGTTTATTGATTGCTTATTATACACCGAATCTTCGTGTCTTACCATTGTCCAGCAAATTCCACGGATAATCCACTTTTTGCAAGAGTTCAGCCTCGGCAAGTTCTGCTTCCTTGGGGGTTGCTTTCTGCGCATAGCGAAATATAACAGTATTACCCTTGTCTCGAGCATCGTCTATATATTCCTTAATAGTACTGCTGCGAATTCCTCCGTCGAACACTCGAAATCCATGAAAATGATCAAGCATTCGTTCATGCACATCGGAGGTTGTTCCGACATATGTCACGATATTCTGGTATCCTAAAACCGAGTCCTTGCGCTGTAGTTTTCGAACACCTATTTCATAGACTGCCGGAATGTCGATATTAATAAGGTCAATTGTTTCCAACTTCAAATCTTGGAAATACGCGTTGTGGAAATGTTTTTCATCAGGAATGTAGGAATATTCTCTTGATTCCCGACCATCGGTTGACACACGTTTAGACAATTCCGTTTCAATTATTCGGCCATCTGTGTTTTTTTTATAAGGACACGACGGTCCATTGTGTCCGGGTCGTTTACAACGAGAACACTTCTTCCAAGAGACAAAATTGGGATAAGGTCTCTTCGGATCTTTAGGCATATTTGATTTGCTAGGTTGTAACCAATACGAGTATAAGAATACGTATTTGTCCGTTTATTGAGGGTATTAAGACGATTATGCTAACTTGAAATATTCGAGCAATGTTGCTTGACTAATGTCTTCGTCCTCTTCATCCGGTGGAACCAATTCGCAACTACAATTCTCGAAGATCTTGCCCTCCTTCCCCATCCGCTTTCTGCCATCTTTACTAGCAGATCCGTCTGGTGCTCTGTCGACATCAAAGAATAATTGTTGGAATTCCGGTATTACCCATAGTGGATCGATCTCGTAATCCTTCAAATCAGTAGAAGATGAGAGTGTTGTATTGAGTTCATTAATAAATGCTTCATAGAATGGACATTCTTCAAATGGCTCCTCAACACTGGAAAGTAGGATCTTGTTGTTTTTGTAACGCGAATGTGCCCATAAATACACCTTTACCATCAAGTAGTACAGCGTATAGTTGATTTGGAATCTAAAAATGCGAACCCCATATTGTGGAGTATAAGATGCAAACACGATCGGTATCTCTGCCAATTTGTATCCTTCGCGAAGACAGAAAAGCATTACAACAATCGCTTGAAGCAACGTCTGAAGCGTGTAATAATGGGGCTGCATATCATAAAACCCACGATCAAAAAACGAAAATCGAGACAGCCCTTTTGTGACTGACCAAGGACAAGGGCATTTCAATTCAAGAACAAAAATTTCGCCTGTTTCAATATCTTCTATGATACCGTCCGGAGAAATGAGTGCAATTGCTACTGGTTCCACGGTTGGATTTCGATCTTGATCAATGAGCCAATTTTTGATCTGTTCTGGCGTTGGATCGCTGCCATCTGGATTTGTAGGGGGTATTGTAAGCGGAAGCAACAATGAACCGAATGCATAGACTCGGTATTGCGGTATATTTTGAATCACACTTATTAAGGCGTCCTTTTCCTTCAAAGCGCCCCAGGTTGTTCGCAATCGACCCATCCGATCAAAGGGTTTGGAGTTTCCTTGTATTGCATAGACAAAACCCGCATTCGATCCATATGTTTTTGCATAGTTTTCACCCTTAAAGAATTTCAATGCAAGTTTGCACCAGAGCCCACATGCATCGGAAATAGCACTGGCTCCGATAATAGATTTCAGTCCCTTTGGATTGGGGTCGGAAACGGAAATGGATTTGATTTCAGATCTCGCAATAAACCATGCGTCGGATCTTTGCTTCATATGGGGATATATCTCATTGAGAACTTTGATTGAAACGGTGTCATATGTATTCTTAATTCCAATCTCCTCAAGCAGAAGTTTTGTGAGTTTGATTGGATTCTCAAGTGGCATATACCGCTTTCCTTTCTCCAGAAATATGCGCTTTAGGCGGAAACACACAAGATTGGGGTAGAATCCGGATGTTTTTGGATTTGGTGGGCCTTCTTTTCTTTTTTTCTTTTGCTTCATAGGATCTTCTCGCCCTCTTTGCTTGGTTGGTACTGGCTTGGTGGTAGCATTGTCTTCCACATTATCTTCTCCAATGTAAAGTACTGGAACATATTTAGGGGGGGTGACGCGAGAAGATTGTCTAAAATCTTGCAATTCATCCATATCAATGCCTTCCAGATCCAATGGATTATTCGAAATATATTCCGGCGCAGGATTTTGGTCGGTAGGAAGTGTTTCCGGGTTATACTGACTCTGAGACATGTTAAGCACCGACAACTCAATTGATTGGATTATTTTGATTGGACGGAAATATTCTAAATTATGTTTTGATTGGGCAAAAATTCAACGAATGCAGAATAATAGAGTGCAGCTACCCAGTACATATAGGATTTCGTATGCAGATATATGGGACGACCCAATTATGTTGAAACATTACAAATCATTCTCTCGAATAAGTTACACATGGGTGACTCATTTGGATTTGTATCTGGTTGATGAAACGGTATTGAAATTTAGGGACAGTGTAATCGTGTCCTCAATCATTAATATCTTATTGAAATTCGAATTCAATTCAATTAGTGATTTAGAAAACGCAATTGAATTAATAACATCAGAATGTCCCACATTTTTCTCTAAAAATGACGGAAGAAATTACGATATTGGGGATATTCAATTGTTTGCTTTTTTGTTGGCTGAAAGGGCACCTTGGTTCCCCTGTAGATGGATATTACAACGTTGGGATAGATTACGCATCGAATTTGAATCAGCTGTTATAGTATCTTCCTATATGCCAATCGAAGCTGGTGACAATTTTAAGGATCTTGCACTTGACAATTATATCGATGATGCGCAATTTTGGGTATATCTTTCAGGGGCATTTCTGAGTGTCAAGATTGCTTCTAATATGAAGGATAACATAATAAGACATTTATTAGTATTATAAATCTTTTACGAAATTCAATACAACATTCACACCAAAAAAAAAGACCACCCACGGGCATCTATTCCCGATTAGGAAGAAAATATTTTCGACCAATCGAATTCTACTGTAATGCAGCCATATCTCCGTTCGAGATACGACTCCGGTAGCCCTGATAATATTGAATTGCTAATGCAACATCGATTTATTGATAAAGAATGGGCAGTACAACTGCGCCATTGGAATTCCCTCTTGAACCAGAACAAAATCAAGATAGCAATGGTCAAGGAAATTGGGCTTTCTACATTTAAAGACTTTAGTTTCAATGTTGTCCCATGGTTAAGACTGCTAAATGATTCCGAACGAGAAATCGCCAGATCGTATATGGGATGCAAGGATTCAGAGGAAAGATTGCGCTTGGAGACGGAGAATGATGCAAAATTGTTATATTTGAGATACTATCTCGAAAGAAATATGGAATCGGTAAACAAAGAGATTCGAATGTTCGTAGTTGGATCGTTTGTGAAGTTCATTTGTGATAAACATCTAGAGCGTGACGGACACGGCACAATCAATGCTACTCCAACTATTCGTCAACTCCTCGATAATCTCCCCAACATAAAAATAGATGTTAAGACAAGAATAGAAGAATATTACAGTGTCCTTTGCAAAGTAGAACGGATTAATATCAAAAGAGGAACCCCGGTATATTCATCTCCACTACAATTGCCCTCAAACAAGGACGATGGTGATTGTCAAGCAATAGAGCAAATAATAAACAATCCCCAATAGAATCCAGACATCCTAACGATAAAAAATTATTGGTTAATTGTTAATTAGTATAAGCCAATCAATTCATATCAACATAAGTGATATAATTATAAAATGTCGATTGTAAATCTCGGTAATTTATACAAACGACGTCCGGAAGATTCACCCAATACTGCGGCAATTGATCTGAATCAAACCGTTAATTATATTTATGAGTTTGAAATGCCAGATATCAGATATCTTAGCACATTAGAACGAAAAAATCCAGTAGCTCAAAGCGCGTTTGCAAAATTTCGAGGAACGATGATGAGCACCCTAAATCCACCGAAGTTGTATCTAAACAACACCTCAACTCAATTAATTATGAATCAAAGATTTGATTATATCTACACCACATATCTGGTTCCGTTTATTGAACAATGTTATTATGATTATTTTGCGTTTAAAAACGTGACTGCATGGCGACTTGTTCCAAAGATAATCTATGGTGAGGAAGTCATTGTTCCAGTTCATGTGGCGTTGGATGAGGCATACAAACTCTGGGTCGAACTGGATCCAAAGGGGGTTATACCACAGCAGTTTTTTTATACTTCCAAAGAAGAAGCGTTTATTACAGACTGGGATTATACAACCAAAATTCCTTTCGATCCAACTGTTGGATTTATAACCAGTGGACAGATTAAAGCTACTGGATCGAATATCAGACATTGGGTAAGATACTTGAACAGTGGTCCCGGATACCAGGAGCAAACCCCACCGCCCACTGCGCCTTATTGCGAATGGCAAAGTCCTCTCGCTGGATTGTTAGAGGACCATTTTAGAATCCGCCAAAAGCAACAAACCGCAATGCAAACCATGTTAACCAACAATCAACATAAATCAATACTCGTCGACAAACTACCGATGGACACCGAAAAACTCAACAACTACGTCGAGTTCTATAAAGTGGGCGGCCCTAATAGCTCAGAGGGTCGGGATCTTTTGCTACGCCCAGATATACAGAAAATATTTGGAAAAGATGCGGCTCCTCGCACGGACACAACGACAAATCCAATGGACGAAACATACACACAACCAAATGAATCTGCACAAACGTTTGCAACTCTTCCAATGACAATTGGCAAACCAAAACTCACCACCCAAGATATAACCAAAGCTCAGGTGAACAGCGTGCTGAATTCCACCACCTCGCCAATCAATGTCAAAAATTATCAATATACCAGACTAGATTATGGACTCGAGCCTGTTATCGTCCCCCCGGTGCCAGTAACAAACATATACAACGACGAAGAAGCATTTGATAGACGATTTGGTCGGGCGCATGGATACACTGTCTCCTCAACAAGAGAAACCGGCAAGATCGGCGCCGAGTCTCTTAAAATCGAAAAACAGATCAACGACAGCCAAATGGATTGTGTAAAAACCCACATGGAAGACACCATTATGTCACCGATCTTAAATATAATCCTTGCAAACGATATTCGCATGTTTGTTGATCAAATTATAGAAATGGACGAAGACGAAGAAGACGGGGAGGATGAAGATTCTAAATTAAAAGAGGTTGAAACCGAAAATAAGAAGAATCTTGGAGATATTTCAGGAGATAATTATGTTGTTGAGCAGAACGACTACAACCAACCCGAGATCAGTGAGCCGGCGATCACATCGGACAGCAAATCCAGCAAAACCCTCAACATAAAAACACCAAAGAAAAAGAAAAAACGAATGAAATCTCAAGTCCTGACCAAGGATGCAAACCGTGTAATATTTCGATTCAATTCCCGATGGACCACAGATGAGAAAACACTAAAAGACATTGCCGATAAGAAGATCTTTGACGGTGACACCATTCGAGAGCTATATGCCGACATTGTATCAAAAGATTCGACAGAAGTCAATGCCCGCTATCATGAAAACAAACAAAAGGAGCTAGAAGATGAACTTATCCGGTTAAAGGCCATACGGGAGCTAGATAACAATACACAAGGGAGTGAGCCACCAAATAAGAAGAAAAAATTAGGGACAATCGCAACAGGCCAAGGAAATGTATCTTCTGGAAATGGAAATGATGATGCGGAAGTGGATGGTGAGGATGACTCGAGCAGTTCAAGTGACATGGATGAATCCACTGAATAAAATAATAGTTACTCGATAATATTCCCGGTTATTTGGACCCAGTAGGAATAGAAAGTTTTATACGAAAGTAATAAAATAGTTTTTCACAGTTGATGAGTACCCGGCAACATTCTTTGTAATTAATCAGGTAAGGATTTAGGATTCCGGTGGGGGGGGCTTCAATACTTGCTTCAATACTTGCATCATGATTCTCGCGGGCTTTAGCGTAAATCTCTAATACTTCCCACCCAATGGCACAAATTTCTGCTTCTTTTGTCATATTGGAATCCTCAGACTGCACTCTACTGAACATCCAATAGTTAATTTGGAAAGCTCGTCCAATAAAAACTCAATTTTGAATACATCTATCCAATGGGATGATGCCACGCTGTCCAATCATTGATATTTGAATTGTGATTGGATAAGCTCCAACCAATCCTGAATTAGTGAGTCCAATAATCGTTTGTGCATATATATATATATATACACAAACGATTATTGGACTCACTAATTCGCTATTGGATAAAATCTGGCCAATTGTAATTGAAAAATGGACTACCCAATCGAGTGTACCCTGATCGAATTCGATGAGGATGTTCAAGAATATAGTATTTATAAAAGAAATTTATAGTGTGTTATCTAAACTCCTATAGACTGCCTTCCTAGGCCAGACAGATTTATCATAAATCGAAAGATCACTGAGAGTTGCACCAGCATCCACCATACGGGTATTTTTATAAACGATTCAAAAGTTTTTTCTTCACGCATTAACTTGTAAAGCCATTTCGACATCTCTGGATGTCCGCCGGAGCAAGCACGTCTAAAAGCCTGATCTTGTTTACAATGAATATTAATTCCGCCAAGAGTGTACAAGTGCATTGCGACATGTAAGTGCCCGTTTTTACATGCTAGGTAAAATCCATAATTTTTGATGACAAATGCCATACTGCTATCAGCAATATCCGCAAATATATAAATCCAAATTGCTGGATCCAGATATCCATATAGACAACATATATAAAATCCAGATTCTAATTGACGGTGATTAATGGATGGAAATTCGCAAATCCATTGTATTAGTTTTAAACAACCACTTTCACACGCAAACTTAAGAGCATTGCTGTAATTTACATGAATATTATTGTTACGGAGTATGGTATGTATGTATATGGCCAAATCGGAATGACCGTACTTACAACTTAAGTTAAATCCACCAATAATCCAATGCAACCATTCATGGGTATCAAGATCCGGAGTTGGTTGATTAATCAAAATTTCATCGCCAATGGCAAAGGGTGTAGATCGTATCTTTTTATATTTTACGAATACGCCCTTATCTAGGAGATTAAGATACTGTACCAATATAATACATCCTCTTTTCACAAATCTAGCAAACAATTCCCACCTACCAATCTTTTCGACAATTTGTCCGCTGTGTTTGAAAAAGTATATATATTTATCAGTGATATGCAACCGTAGCAATTGATCTAATGTTGTTCTGGGAAGCAATTGTATCGTAACGAAGAAACATGTTTTTTGGAATGCATATTTTATGTTTTTGGAAACAAAAATTAATGATTTATAATCGTCTGCATCCAGAAACTCCAAAATATATGTGAGAACATCAGTGCTTATGAAATATGTCTCCCTTCCTAGATGTATTTCCATTGGCTAATGATTATGATGTGGATTTGCTTATTTGTTTGGGTGAGGTGTTAATGATTCGGTATTGCTGGAATAGACACATTTCATACACATGGGACAATTGTCGTGTCCTTCAAGCAGCCAAGTCATCAAGCACTCGCTGTGGAATTTGTGACCACATTCGATGGAATAATATTCACTCTTGCTAATCTCGAGACAAATTGGACAGTCTGTCATTGTGTCCTTAATCTTGGACGGAAGTTTTGTAAGAATTGATTCCTTTCGCATGTTTCTAGTATAAGATCCACCTAAATGGTATAAATTCATCCACATTGCTGTGGGTATTTGCTGGATTACCTCATATCTATCTACGAACTCCCAATAATACATTGTTCCTACAGCACGCCAGGAACCCAGTTTATATCTGCGATATAGAAGAGGTATGATACCTGTAGTAATTAGAAACGCAAAATATGCGATAAATATATGTTCTTCGTATTCATCTAAAACCCGAAATATCCATTGCACGACGAAAAGCATTAAAACTATCAATCTTACCCATAGGTGATGACCATCTGCAATTCTTGTAAGCGGTATTCCGCTACAATTGCAGATTGCTTCAAAATATAGGGGTGTTATTGGGTCTATCGCACAGCAATTATTAATATCTTCATTCCATGCCATAGTCAAATTAAACACGATACTAAACCCATCGAAAAAATCCATTTATATTTTGAATGTTCGTGATTGGTCCATATCGCGTTTACTCGTCATTTATTAAATTCTTTTGAATAAAAGGTTGTAACATACATGTATGACCGGCTTTGTATGCGGTATTGATATATGACCTCATGTTTGGCGACGTTAGTAATATTCTAATATGATTCAAAACCTCTTGACCCGGGTTGATAACAAAATTTGCAGTGCATGGGTGTGTTGTGTTTTTAAAATTCACTATTACATGGGTTAGGGTGATTTGGTAATACTTGATATCATCGTATGGAACAAAGAGCCTACAATCTCGTAACATATTATCGATTTGTTGAATACCGTTAAATAAGCATAAATCGGCAATTTGGTCTGTGGTTTTCCTTGCGGTGGGATCTCTACTCATAGTAATGTGTTTCCACACACTTGTAAGATTTTGAATAATATCAAAACGATTGGGGATTTGTAACAATGGAAGATGAGAAAGCATGCTCTTAAAACTAACTTCCATCAGTTCCTGGATAGAGTGCTCGTCAACTGGGAGAAATGCGATATTCACAATAAATCTAAGTAATCGTGGATAGTTTAAGTATTGTTCTAGTTTTTTTGATATAATCACCTTTTGTTCTTGAATAAAATTGTAGCGATTCAAAATGCCGTATCCAAAATCAGAAGTTAGGATGATTATGATTTGACTTGTGGAATATCGGATCCCTTTATGTTCATAGTGTCCCTCAAACACTGGTGCAAGTTGTACAAGTACTTCGTATATCATTTTCTGGATATCGTCAAAAACAACTATGATCCGACGACATTTTCTCAGTTTAGCACTCAGTTCTGATTTCAGGCGATGGACATACTTTTGGACAAGCTGGGGACGCGGTTTTGTGGGATCGTGTCCAAATTCGCCCCCATTTACGAACATCAACGAGGAACGGAATTGCTTCCGCCTACCTATGTGGATTTTAAACGCATATTCGGAGATGATCAATGCACTTTCGGTCTTACCGGCGCCACACTCGCCAGCGAAATGCATAGCCAATGGTGGAGAATCTCGATCTTTCTCCTTATCTTTCGAAAATGCCGCTTTTAAATTCGATCGAATCTCTTCCAGGGCAGTGGGCTGGCCAAAGATCTTTGCTGTGAGTTTTTTGTGGATCATATCGGCATCGGTGGTACGTGAGCATCCAAGATTATAACAACTTGGAACCAAATAGTCAACCAACCGCGAACATGGCATATCGATGTTTGGATGGGATATTAGTGGTATTGTGTACAGGAGTGTGGAGAGTATTGATAAAAGTATTCCAAGTGTGATGTATGGAGTCATGATGATTTGTGATTGGCTACTCTGCACCAATTATTCCTTGTGTGAATTTATAGACGAGATGTTGACACGTGCACGAAAGGTATCAGTTCGGTTCATTGGAAACGATCCAGAGGTGGTCCAATTCAAGGTGAATGCCTCGGTTAAAGATATTGATGGGGAACGCGATTCAATTAATTTAGACAAAGACTACAATGCATGGGAAGAGCTTAATAAGCTTGTTTGGGATTACATTTCAAAGGAATTTGACGAAATACCAAAGGGTCTAGCGAGACCAGAATCATTTAGCGTCGAAACAAGTTCATGGAGTAGAGGTAAAGGATATGAAGCGGTATTTGAGCCGACTGTTTTGATTAAGACCATATCTTCATGGGTTAATCGTGAAAAAACTTTAAAGTTTATGCCAATCTCGTTATTTTCTTCGATGGCCTCTGCAATCTCAATACCGATCATGGAGAAAATAAGGATTGAGTTCAATGCACACCAAAAATTGGAAAATTTGGGTGTGGATTCCAGCCTTGTATGTATTCCAGACGATTTTGTATATGCGTACAAAGAACTGAGAATTATTGATCTTCTTTCAGTTCGGAGTCAAATTGTGGAGGATGATGACGGGGCTTACACACAAAAAATCTATGCAAAGATCTTCTATTCGGACAGCTTTGTAGATATGATTGCATGGAAGAGTTTTTTGGGCAACCTCATCGTGATTGTGAATGATGTAGGGGAGATCAATAAATATCGCGACTCGCTTGGAATTGAATTCAAAGAAAAAATTGAATATGGAAAGAAGGAGTTTGATTCCAGTGCCATTAGGACGGGATTTGCCGAGTTCAATGTGTTGATAAGTGATATTGTGGATATTTTAAGAAGACTACAAAAGGAAATTTCCTCTCTAATTCCTAACAAGATGGGGGAGAATAATACACCTTTAGATGTTTTAGCGGGATTTAATACCAATATTATATCGCCCAAAATTGAAATCCAGAAAAGTCTACCAAGACCAACAATATCCGGCGGAAAGCCCACCATGGGATCGGACTTTGATAAGTTGAAAACTTTAATCTTGAATGTATTTACAGGCAATGATATTGATATCAAAAGGATCGAGGGTTGGCCGGAGGGATATTCTCTTTTTGATAAGGCTCTTTTGATTACAGCACTTGAAAAATCACAGCAAGAATCTTCACAGCGAGATTCGTGGATTGAGACTCAAGTAAGGAGAATTGGAATATATGAATTATCAAAAAAACTTCCAATACTTATCGACCAATTTGTATTGAGAATAGATTCGACATTGAAAAATGGGAGTCTTATAAGTTTAAACCTTCAACACGATTTGGAGGGGTTTGTCAAGGAATTGGATGGATTTAATGACAATATATTGAATGGATATAGCAAGATATTATTGGGATATATCAAATATGCTGAAGCACAAAATTCACTTGAATCTACATACCGAAAGTTTTTTACTGTCTTGAGTTCATATTGCGAGAATATTATTGGAGGAGCACCCATGTTTGATAGCGATTTGTCTAGCACAATTACGAATTTTGCCAATGCTAGGATTGCTTTCGAGCCATATCGTCAAAATCATCCCATGTATAAACTTCCAGTTCAATATGTGGGTTGGATTCGTATAAAATTTGATCTTACCGAATCCAATTCGGATGAAATTGTCAAAGACTGTAAAACAAAATGCGAGGAATTTCGAGAACGTATCATGGAGCAATGGAAGGACTCCAAGGATCATTTAACAAAGCAAATTGAAATTCTTGTATCGAAAATCAACACTGGCAAGGCAATTGACAACTGGGGTACATCTAGCACACTTTTGGGGATTCTTCTTAAACAAAGTCAAGAGAACCAGGGGAAAAACTTTTTATCTGATTTATCAACACTGCAAGGTGAAGGGGGTATGGTGAGGGAATTCATCAAACCATTTGAAGAGTTCTCGTATATTTTAACCAAATCCATGACGTGTGTAGTTGAAAGGGACGGTGTTAAATCCCAAATCATCTTTGAAGAGAAAAGTGAGTATCCTCTTAATCCAAATATTTTTGATCCGCTGAGACTGAATACAAATTTTTTCGATGACAAGGTAATGGAGTCTGTAAAAGCCTATTTCAGAAAGCTGTTAGAAATAAGTGAAATGTCATCACCAATTGTGGACGGTGTTTCATTCCTTTTATATATTCTTCTTTTTTATGTTGTTAATGATTTTGAATCGAAGATAGTCAAATTAGAACGCTCGTCTGATTACAATGTTGATATTGACAGTATTCCTTACAATGAACTGGATAATAATGGTATTGTTGATAAGATCAAAAAGAAATATGATCAAGATCGGGTGTTCTTAAACGAATACTATCAAAACAATATATATTTTCCAGTTGTAACCATGCTTGGTTTGAATATTGGCTTGGGGAAGATTTTATCGGATGAAGAAGTGGAAAATTCGAATTCATGGAAAGATTGGATCAGTTCGTGGAAAAGTTATATTCCTTGGATGTCGCAAACACATGGAACTTTTTTTGATAAAATCCGTACACTTCCCATTGATCTACGTAAACTGGTCTATACCACTATCGAGAAAATCAATCAGAGAAAAAAGGAAATTGTGGCTCTTCTTGAAGACTTGAAAACACACAATGCCAATTATGATGCGGGGTGGCTCGAATTTAAAATGGATTTGGAAGATAAGTCTGGTAAGAATTATACTCATTTTCAGGTCACTGGGTTAGATCAAGGGAATATTGAGAACCTTAAGAGAATAGCAAATAATTACGATACTACACTTGGAAAGATCCCAAGAAATCCTGGTATAGTGTTACCGTTTAAAATCGATAAATTTGATTTTGGTGGTTTTACATTGATGGAATATGGGAGATCCAGATTTATAGATTTGGGATTTTACAACGGGAAACGGGATGAGGATGTTGTTAACTATTGGCTATCTTCCATAAAACTGGACATCACCCGAAATACAATTTTGGAAATAACAACACAAATTGTCGATGTTATGGGGTTAGAGTTCTATATAAATAGATATTTGGGATTCTTGGATGAGGCATATGGAAATGCAGCACATCTAAACAGAAACGATAGAGTGGTGAACGATGTTAATTATTGGATTATTCCAATTAATACATATATTGAAAAAATAGATAAACATGAGTACTACGATTTGATATGGAGGTATGCCAAGGATAAACTGGGGATCAATTTGGGTGGTTATGTACTGAGGAACTTTAATACATTTGATCGTGGGGGAACCAATGAACGAAATATTCGAGAATGGGGAGGACAAGTAGTTACAGCTTTGCAGGCGGTATTAGCAAAATTGAAAAATGAACAAACGGTTTATACCAAGAATGAATGGGATGGAATCTTATCGAATGCAGTAAAATCATGGGAAGATATTATCAAATCTGCCGAGAATGGATTGTTGAATATGTCTTCGATTGGACATGTTGTGCCAAAAGGATATTATACAATTTCTGAACTCATTGAGGTTAAAACGTCGAAGTTTAACGATCCAGGAATCGAATGGAAAGCTACTGAGTATGAGACAAAATTTGGGGAATTCAAACAGGAATTGCAAAAGATGGTTGGTACGAAATTTCAGGAAATAATTGAGGTCTTGATACCAGAAATTGGTAAGAAGGAAACCACCGGGGGTGTTGAACTTGAAGTTACTCGATCTAAAGACAAAATTGATGTATATACCACTGCAATCAAGAATCTGGGGAGTTTGCTTAGGATTGAGATCATTGATTCGGGGTTAAAATCAATTATTTCAAAGGGACTGGAGAAAGTTGATACCGAGGGGGTCAAAAGGGTTGATGAAATCAATAGAAAGGGCTTTATTATTTACATGGAAAACCTTGAGGGTATATCCAAAGCCGAAGAAATCACTATTGATCTTTTGGACAATCTTCCCGTTACACCTTCGTTGATTTATAACATGGAATTATGGAAAACATCTTGGTTTGCTATCTATGATAAGGTATTGACTCACGCTAAAGCACAAATAGACAAATGCAAGAAGACAGACGAATTTATGAAAAATCGGTTCTTGTATATTCCAAAGACAGCTACTGATGAGTCGAAATTGATTTCCGAAACAAAAGATAACATGAAGAAGTATTTTTTCGATGTAAATGCAAAGATAAAAAATCTCGAAAAGATGGCTGGTGATTTGGTTGGAAAAATCAACGAATTGTCTAAACTTACATTCAACAGCGTTACATCCCAAGAATTACTTTCGAGCTCTGTTGATGAGATTATAGAAGAGGCCATTTCGCCAATAGGGATAATCCTTAATCTGGATTTTATTGATATGATCAAAAGCAAATTGGTATATCGTATCAATAACACTACAAAGACATATCATTCAATTTATGGTGATTTGACAGATTATTTGGAGTTAGATGATTTTAACGGATTTGATGACACAAGAGTGCTAACTATGGCTAAAGATGTATCGACAATGGGGTTTAACTCGGTTGGAGAAAAAACGTATCTTACTAAATGGAGGACCCTTTTTAATGATAAGTTCACCGCTAATGATTGGACATATGGTGTTGGGATCCCGATTGCGAAACACGTTGTAACCATTTTCAAGGAAAAATTTGAAAAATATCGAGAAATACATTCATTGTTAAAAGAATTTAAGGTGGATAAGATTATCGGGACAGACATTACATGGAACATTATCCGATTGATCGAAAACGTGAGAAGTATCTTACCAGCAACCGAATCCCTGTATGAAATTCCGTTATTAACACAAGACGAAATTGTTAAAGCGGTTGGAGAACTAAATACCAGGTTTGGTTCTTGGGCTGTCGGCCGCATGATTGAGGCTCTGAAAGACATTTTGGGCGGAGAATCAATGTTAACGAAATCTAAAAAGGTATACATGAAATTACACCAACTAGCCCCGCCTTCAAAGGCGAATGAATATTTAACTTCTTTATATGGTATTGGTCATCCAAAAGAGGTAAAGGAGGTAATAACGGGTTTGGTAATTCTACCCCTTGAAAACGATCCGATCAACACGTTATATTGGAATGAAGATATGGTCAAATGGAGATCTGAAATGGCAACGATAAATTATGGTAACAATATATTTAAAATTATCGCATTGCTGGGCGATGTTCCTGAGGACAAGGTCTTACAAACAATGAAAATGTTTTCATCTGTAACAAAGGTCACATATAAATTGAAGGATTCTTATTCAATTTGGTATGACCCATCAATATATATGAACTCGTTGACCAATTTTATTTTGAAACATTGGGTATCATTCACCCCCTATCTCGGGATTTTATATTTTACGATCGAAAATGGAACGTCGGTTATACAGTTTGGATGTGATGGACAATATGGAGATAGGACATCGGATTCCCTAACGGGCGTGTCTTTAGGACTGATATGGGAAACCATGAATTCAATCATCGAATACATTACCAAATCATTATCCAAGTCAGGGATCTTTAAAAATTCTAACGAGTTATTGAATTTTATTGATGATAACCTTGTACTTGCATTCAATTTGGGGTTCTGTAAATATTACGAATTACTTGTACGTCATTTTGTACTTGAATTGGTCGAAGTTGCAGATCTTGTAAAACCTCCAGAAAATACAGAATTTGAGACTATTTTATCGCCTAATAATTCTAATAGTGAATTTGGTTGCCGTATTGGTTTTAAAAACGCGGAAGGATACAATTCATTCTACGGAAAATTAGACGATATTACGAAGATTCTGAAAGAAAAAACAACATTAACAGAAACCGACCGGGAAAAACTGATATGGCAAACGCTTTTGAAAAAAATGTGATTTATCCAAGAACAACACCAATCATCCAATAAAACAACATTATTTTTTCAAAGTACAAAATGCAAAGTAAATTGCTTCCGATACCCAGGAATTGGGCCGTTCGAAATCATGGTGACTACAATGTCGAGGATATGTTTATAATAGCGGGCAAACTGAAGCCATTCTCAATACCTATATCGAATATTAAACGAGTTTTGAAACTAAAAGTTTGGAGGAGTAAGGAAGGGGTGTCAATAAGTCCGCTTGAAGTGTTAAACGACAAAACTCGTCAAATAGAAGTCTCGCATTGGAACAGTATTCTTAATGGAAACCTGGAATACCCCATCATAGTCATGGACGAAAAACTTAATTGGAATCACATTGCATCAAAAGAGTATTCCAAAGCAAGTTACGATCCAGATCAATTTGGGAAATGGGATGTGCTCGATGGATATCATCGACTTGCATTGGCTGTACTCATGAATCTTACATCAATATTGGCCGTCGAACTTTCATGGGATAATTTACAAACTACAAAAATTGACTGGTCTCAGTATGAGAGCGGGGTAGATGTTCGAGCATCCATGCAGCTCACCACGACAGAAAAATTCAACAGCATTCATCCATCTGAAATCCAAAATATTGTTTTTATCCAAACCAAGAAAGATTTTCCAGGTAAAGAAGCATCCAAACCACTCATGCCGCCTCCACCTCCCAAAAAGGTGATCATTCTCCCCGAGGGTAAAGCGCCTCGTATCACGGAGTCGAGGAATATTGTCGATAAGTTGAAAGAGGTGGTTCGCATCTCGATTCACAAACGACCGGCACCATCTGATAATCCAGAGAGTCGAGATTCGAAAATAGTTAAACATAATTAAGCTTTACATTTTAATTCCCTGGGTAATGGTGCGTGGGATGCCACTCATGAGCATCCTCGTCAGTGACACAAACTATGATTTCATAACCTAGATCCAAATCGTTAACTTCGGAATATTCCTTCCATTGTGCTTGGGCTTTTTCAAATGTCGTATAAATCCCCATAATTACGGGACTGAGTTCGCATTTACCATGGAACATTCCACATAATACGTATCTGGTTTTTTCGCGTAATTCTCTTTTTTTTTTCCAGCTCTTTTCGTTCTTATCGATCCTTTAATATCATTAATTCCTTCTCAAGTTCGACTTGACTCACTGTTGGGTTCCCATTGGGATTATTTAGAAACCTTTTTATAATAGGGTTAAGTTGCGTCGAAGCGGGGCGTTTATTGTCTACCCTTTTCTCAGCCGACATCAATACCCAAATTGATCAATATACCAATCAGAATAAAATTTAGAATATTTTCAACCAATTATTTTGAAGATGGTAAATTGATTCAAATTGTGTTTATTCGGGTTCTTGCGTTGTTTTCGGGCGTTTGGTATTGGAGTACCGAACCTCGTGCATGCTTTTACGCTTGATTGTTCGAGGAATGGTGAACCGCAGTCCGCCTTGGGCAGTTGCGAATTCAAAATCACATTTTGGAAATTCGAGTGTGAAAAGCTTCCAGATATCGATTGGATCGTCGAATTTGGTGAGAAGAAGATTAAACTGGGAGTTCTCATTGGATAGCGTAATTACCGACTCCAAAAAAACTTGCATCTTGGTTGCGAAGAAGTTGTATATAAGTAGACCGGCAATGTGGTAAGTCTTTTCCTTGTCGTATTCATCAAATACCACATGTTTGAGTGATTGTGCTCGTTCGGGTTGCGTACATGATTTGGCTAGAATAATCAATTGGTCTAAAGGAAGTGTGTCTTGAGAGTCATTTCCGGGGCGGATTGACGATTCATCTCCCTCTCCTTCTTCATCAGTGCTTTCGACAAGTAGTATACCATCTTTTTCAGGAGTGTCACTAAATTCGAATATAAATCCATTCTCCGACCCAATATAATATGCCTTTTCGATCTTGTATTTTACCATCATATCATGTATCACTTGTTTTTTAAAGTTATCCTGATATTTGCTGGCTCTGACTTGGAAGACATATCCCTTGCTCTTGGAACCAGATTCCTTCACTTCTATATTCGGCATAAACTGGTCCAATGTTATATCCAGTTGGTCGTGTTGTCTAACTGCCAAATCGCTACACGCTTTGGTGAATTCTTGTATTTTGGAAAAAATTGGAGTGTTTTGAAACTTTTCGTAGTTATCCCAGGTCACATTTTGATTCACCTTACCACGGTTGACCACTGGTCTTGGAACAGCCGACACTGGCGCAACGGGCACAGATGTTGCTTCCGCTACAAGTTGGTCCATTAAATGACGTTTTTTATTGGTTAATTCAATCGAGTCGGATTTAATGTGGATTTGTCTAAATCCAATCATCGTAGACATCCCCGGTCCATATGTTAACAATTCTCACCACATATTTTTTTCCCCGCAAGCCTTTATCGAGCATTTTCTGTTCTAATTGCGTGGTAGATTCGCTTGAGGTTGTCGATTGTGGTTTGGTGTTCCTAGAGCTGGGTCCATACTGACCTTTGCAAGCGCTCTTCATATCCTGATAGTTTACACGCTGTCTTTTTGCAAATGGTGTGAAATCAATTGTGCTTTGTTGGATTGCTTTTCGTTTAATGCTGGCAGCTTCGTCTCCAGTCATGATTGCCCCGTTTGCTCGTTCATCTGGTACTAGTTTCGTTACAAGTATTTTTAAGGCGGGGATTGTAAGGAATAGAAGAAATCCAATAATTGCCGCAGCCATATTCACCCTCATATACCAAATAAAGAATATATTTGGAGTATTTATCGAGTTGTCACCATAGGGTAGTAGTTGTGACCAACAAAGGAAGCATTGGTTTGTATTATTACTCTGGTAAAAGGCATATACCGCTCGGATAATATCAATGAAATCAATACCGAAAAGCATGCTAAGTGCAATTGGATACATCCATGGGCGTTTGAGTCCGGCAATTGTTCCTATTACTGTCCCCACATAAAATGCAAATTTGAACATTTCGCTTGTAAATATCATAAGGATCCAATACACCGACCAAATGTATGTTGAATCGCGTAATGCTGTGGGCATATTAACATACCATGGTACGTCTTCAGGAGGGAAGTCGGGATATATTGCAAATCGAAAATTGGCAATCAATACACGTTCCCAAATACAAGTTATCCCCAACAACCCCAATAAGAAGTACATTCCAAATATAAGCATTTTTATACCGTCAGCACGCGCATAGAATGGAGGAAGCATGAGGAGTGGTGGATATTGAATCGAATGTTTTGGAAATTTGAATGAATTTTTATAATAATGGTTTTTTTTTATTGAGAAGCATCAAATCTTCCAAAACGCAATTTGATTGGTCTTGCTACTTAAATCCTGATTGGCGAATTCAGCAGTATAGCATTTGAGAATTGCTTGGTGGATATGTATCTTCCAAAAAGACTTACACATGTTACGCTGAATATGGATGCTCCGCCGCTCAACACGAAGCCAACAGAAAAACAATTTGAAGATCATTTTACACTTCATTACACATCCGGGACAGTAACGAATTTTTCTGACATGATGGACTTGGTACCAGCACTGGGTGAACATCATATATCCAATACAGGATTCACACTCACGACAAATCCAGATGCAATGGTGTTGGATGATACTATCAAGACAACGTCGATAACTGACCCGGGTGTTCGGTTTATTTCGGAAAAGTTTGCTTCCATACAATCCAGGAGCACGGTTTCTAGTGAATGTGTTGAATGGATGACTCAATTCATAAAAAAATCTCTAAAGGCGATTTATGATCATATTAATAAGAGTCCGTTGCATTTTTACCTCAGAGACATCAGAAATTTTCAAATGTGGGTAGAAAAGAAGGCCGTGGATGCTTATGCGTTCGAATATATCAGTATTCCAAATAAGGAAAATTCGCATTTTGATACATTTAAATTCGTTTACGAGTACAAGCCAGCAGACACTCTCAACGTACATAACAGATTTTCTATATTCGTTTACAATTTGATTTCTCTTTGGAATTTGAATATTTGGATCAAATCCAACGGGGATCCAAATCATTTTTATAATATTGTGTCAGCAACGATTCAAAACATTGATAGCCTCGACGGCGAGTGTCCTTCTTTCTTTAAATTCTATAATTCGCTTCTTCTTCGAACAACGAACAGAGATGGGTGTAAAATAGAGGATATTGACTATGAGATCTGTCGTTCATACATTGATTCCGTGAATGATCAAATCATGAGCGTAGTACACAAAATATTGATAAGTTGTAAGTCGTATCCATGGTATATGCAATTTATGGGGTTTATTGGTAATTGTATCAAATTCACCAAGAAAGCAGTGGATTTTTCATATTATCGAGAAAAGGATCGCATGATTTGTACCTTTGAAATGATTAAGAATGAGAATTCACTTGAGACAGCGACACATAAACAAGTTTTTTCAGATTGGAGATGGAGTAATTATGATATGCTTGCAGTCATCTTCTTGATTTACAAAACCAAGCTTTATGTGAAAGTGTTTGCACCATACAGGGAGATCGATCCGAGCAAGGATTTGTATGAAAACTTTATTGATGTTCTCCAAATTACATTGGGGCTAAGCACCGAGGAGTTGGAACGGATCGCCCCATCCAACATCCGCGGTAAATCACATTAATTAAACATTAATGTTTTTATTGCATGTTGTTGTAACATTCTCGACAATAAACTCTATCCTTGATTCCTATACCGATAACATGTTTCTCTGCGTATACATTTCCACATGGATAATAATCCATGACGTGAGAAAACATGTTCCCATAGAAATATAAACGGGTGACACGTATATCTCTCCCGGCATCAAACTTGTCAACAACATCCACCTTCTCAGTATATGCAGTATATTTAATAAGTGTATCGCACCGACGACAGTAGAATTGTTTCATAAATGAATTCCAAATATACATAACATATTCACTGTATGAAGGAAGCATCTATACGATAATTTAATGGGAATCCACAGAGACCAATTGAACCGCCAATCAAAATTCAACTACGAATGACTGATACCAACACTGCAAATAATGTTACTGCAACAGTGGAAAAGACGGCAGAAAAGACCCAGGAAAAGGTACCTGAAACTACGCCTACTCAAGAAACAGTAAACCCAGAAGATATTCCCAAAATACTCGACGAGGCAGATCAACCTGAACTCAGAGAGATTGCTGGACAATATGTTGAGAAATACATATCGCTGGAGCGAGAGATGTTAACTTTAAAAGAAAATCTTGAAAAACAAAAAAAAGAAATGGAGGAGAAGGAAAAATTGTTTGAGAAACAAAAACAATCCGCAGAAGAAAAGGAGAAGCAATATCAAGAGAAACTAAAAAAGAAAGAGGATGAAGATTATGAAGAATGTATAAAAATTGGAAGCAGAGTTGGGATGGCCGAATCCGTGATCAAAGCAACTCCAGCCAATCATTTGCCAACACTCAAACAATCACTTCTTAGTATGGATGAAAAGTTGTCTCTAAAAAGAAAAAGCGAAGGCATCACGCCAGACCCACCAAAGAGTCGCCTCAGTATGATTAACTCGGCAGTTTCGTTGAATACCCCCAAAGGGTCTCAATATGCTCCCAGGAATTTCTCTGAAGTCAGCACCACAAAAGAAAGCACTGGAAAGAGTGAACCAAGCAGTGAAAAAAGGGAATCTAACGGGGATGTGAAAAGAAGCAGCAGTACTCCGAAAAGACCACCTACATCAAAAGAAATGCTCGAAAGCGCAATTAAACAATCGAGACATGAAGTGGAAGCAATGACAAGCGGACTGTTGCCTATTGGTGAATTAAACAAACGAATGTTAGATGCACAAGTAAAATCACAGAAGGAATTGGAACGCGTTTTCATAAAACCTGATGATGGTTTCAATTAAAGAATTTAAATTTATTGGGGCATATAGGAAAACATCAAAGTATTTAACGTCTCTATTTGGTCCTCGTTCATAACATCTGGCTGGAATGCCAAATTGAAAATACGAATTACGTTGTCATGTATTCGATATTCGTATCGCATCGGATGGAATATTGGTTGAAATACTGGTGCGTTACTTCTGTAATACCAAAAATAGAGCAATGGGTTCGATGCGTCAACATATTGTGAATAATCTTCAAGCGCTTCCTGTAAATCCTCAATCATTCCAAAGATCATTGATCGGCCGGGTTGTTCCAAAAGAAGACGATTGAACAATGCCAATTCAATTCGAATTTGAATTTCTGGGGTGTGTGCCTGTATACCGTTTTTGTTGATAAGTTTGCATGTATTGCTTGCAACACCGATCCACGTTGTTTTGTCCTTTATGTAAATTGAATCAAAATATCGACGGATCTCTGGAAAGCAGCGGATTAGACAATGTGCTTTGAATTGTGAAATGTCATCGGGAAGGTTTGAGGAATGCTTGGTGTACACAATCATCCCGTCCGTATTACCGTGAATAATTTCATGTGACTTCGATAACAAGAAATCTCGCAAGCATTTCCAGATTTCTCGTCCGATTGCCATAATCGCTTCGCCCACCAACGGCGCCGATATCAAATTGCTATGATGTTTGTTGCGGAGACACCCAAATACAGTGGCTATGCATAGTTTGAGGGCCTTGTCCTGTTGATCTAACGAATCAATTTCAAACTGTGAATTCTCTGTTTCTTTTGATCTTTTGGCTGCAGTTCGTTTTTCTACAAGACTTTCGATGCAAAACGGCAAAATCCCTTTGATTTTGGATATGATGGCATAATCACCGTACACTGGCTCGGATTTAGGTGCTTCGTGATCGAAAATATACCAATCTTTTCGATCGAGGCTAAGTCTTACTGTTGCTGGATCCAAATTACATGAAATAATGATATTTCCATAAAAGGTCGACATATCCAAATCTACGGCAACCTCCTCAGTAGTCTTTCGATATAATTTCGATTCCTTGACGTCAAAATGCATTCCCCCGTTTCCATCTATATTTTTATCGCCACTGGTGTGATTTGGGTCAGTTTCAAGATCTTTGTTCGGATCATTAGAAACATTTTGATCTTCTTCATTTAATTCGTCTTCTGGATACGAATTGAACTTTCTCTTCTGTTTGGGAGTGGGAAAGACGAGTTGAGCTTGCGAGGAGAACTCCTTTATCAGAATCCAGCTAGACATAACTAACTTGGAAGTGTAATAGTCTGCTGTCATGTGATATGATCCCGTAATCCATAAAAGTGTCGGAAGATATTGATTTGTAAATTTAGTGTGCCAGTATTCCACATTGACACTTGGTTGCTCCAAGACATTTCGCTGTGACACAATTGCAAAATAGTTGAACAAAATCCGACCAACGATCATGGATTTAAATGTGTAGGTGGTCGATTCGTCGCTGTAATCATTATAATTGAGTCTGGAATTGGTTTTGCATTTGTATTTTGATTGATAATACGTTGGTACGTTTCTCTGAACATAATCCAATTTGGAAAGTTCAGGGATCACCATTCGATTCATCGTAGTGACGAATATGCCTTCCATCTTAAGATAGCGACAGCGATGATATAAATATTCATATTGGATCGCATTGAACATCTGCACAACATCGGGATCAACTTTTTTGAACCATGAGAGAAATTCACGAATTGTGGTCTCCTCGTCATCGCGAGTCGTTGCTTTGAATGTCTTTGATGAATTCTCAAACATAACGATTATAGACGTTATACTCGCAAGCCCTAATCTCTTTTCGACAGCTATCGGGGTTATACCCATTGCCAAAGAGATCAAATCATTGGGAGCTGGAACAATCGGATGGAATTCGCCTTTGTGTTCCATTGTCAAATGCACGGTGACAATCTTCAGATCCTTTTTCCAATTTGCACCGGATTCGTGGTTCATTATCATTCGCAATTTGGTTGGATCGAGCTCTGTGGCTCGGGTTAGCGACACATAAGGATTTCCATCATAGGTATAGTATCGATATACTTCAATTCCATAATCGTATAGTATTTTCGTTTTCAAATCAAGTGTTCCATTATATGTCTCACATTTACTGCATTCACTGATGGAAGTAGGTGTTGCAACTCGGTACAATTGAGTGAGGTTTCCTACGGTTCCCCAGATTGCACATCCAACCGTCTTACCCGGGATGTGTCCGGTTTTGATTTTGTTGAGATGAGGTTCACATGGGTTTGCGTAAATATAGTTTTTCTTTGGGAGTGACCACATTCCAACTTCTCCTCGCGGTTGTCTGAAAATCAATGCCAAGCTCGTTGCACATTCTTGCACATCGAGCAAAAACATGTTTAATAGCAGTAGCCAATCAAACCGATTGACTATTATGGAAATATTCGAAAAACGATTTCTATTGGTGGGATGAATTTTGATAGTTTAAATTCAGATTCGCTGCAATTCCAATGTCTCATCAAAAACACCCCAATTCACAACATACTCATCCAACATTGCCCCCAGTACCAAAAAATCGCACCAATGAACATCACACAGAAAAACATGTAGAGCCAACTAAAAATCTCACCCAACATCCCATTACTCACACAACAACACAATCACATCCATCAACCGTTACAAAAGAACATGGAGAAAAGAATGTACATCCATCCACCCCATCACAATCAAATAACCGAAAAGGGAATCCAAATTCCAACCAAAATTCCAATGGAAACACGAAACAACAAAGTCAAAAACAACAAAAGCAGCAACGTTGGGCATTTACACGTCCAAATACCAACAATTCCAATGTTTCCAACAATACAACAATTGTTCAAAGCGGATCCACCCAGCCTCAATATCCTCTTGGATACCCAATGACATCTGGACAATACCAAATGCCATTACAACAACCATATCAGCAACAACAATACCAACAGCAGCAACCAATCCAAGTCCAGTCTCAGCAACCGCAAGTAATTCAAATCCAACCTCCAATGCAAACCACTCCACCACAAACAATCGTTCCAAGTGTATCCTATATACAAAGTCAACCCATCCCAACACCGTCCCAATCAGTTCAAATTAATCTCCCAATGGTCATTCAAGAGGATCCGAAAATTATATTACAAACGCCCCAATTGGCAGAGCACTACAAACCCACCAACACATATGGAGTATTCTACCGAATTCCAACCAATGAAGAACTACAGGCACCGCAGAATCTCACTTCTGACGTTTATACGGTTTTCGGTGTAAAATATCAATAACCCAAATGAAATCCAATCATGAATATTAAATTCTCAATTACATGTTCTTGATATATGTGTATCGATCTAACAACTGTATTCTGATCACCAATTGTTGAATTCTAGCGAATCAACTATATTCGAATTTCTATTGGTTGGATTTCTATTGGTGAAAAAAGTATCTCGTAAAAATTTTCCGATTGGTAGTCTTTTCTAAACATTGTCTATTCTGATTGGTGCGCGATTCACAAAAATTCAAAACTTTTGTTATGTCACACATGAACGTAAATTCTACAAATACAAACACCATCGTCAAAACCGAAGCACCGAGAAGATATCTGAACCCTGAGGAGTGTAGATATATCAATACAGCATCCAGTTCCATTGTTAAGTCCTCCTCATGCCCCGAGGCCGTTGTTTTATCGTTACCGACAGCACGATATGTTATACCATTATCAACTGAGCAAACGAAGTTTGATAATGTTACTGTTGATATTATCGATCCAATTATAAGAGCCAACTCTTTGATGTTACAATTGAAAACAAAAAACAAATCGTTCGAAATGAACGGAAAATCTTTGGGATTCTCTACTAAATGCGGTCGTCATCCTTATCCACCATTTCAATTAATCATCTATCATCAAACCAACCCGCTGAAAAAGGCATGGGTTCAAGTCAATTTCACAAGCAAATTATCATGTAACATTCCCTATGATGTAGATGGGTTTACAGTATATACATGGAACCTATGTTGGAAGCTTATTAGAGATAATCATATGTGTTTGAAAGGTGAATGTTATATGGAATTGATATTTCCGTTTGCGAATATCACAACCACTACCACACTTGCGTTTTCTGCACGGACCCCATTAGCAAACAAGAAAATAGAAAAGCTCAAAAGAAAACGGAGCGAAGGAAACACTCCAAATACCAAACCACGAACTGTATATTCGCAACCAAACAGCTTAATGAACCCTGTCTTGAGAGGCAATGTCAAAATTAAGCGTGCAAGTGCTTTAAGTGCAACTCAAGATACATCCAATCAGAAAGTTGTAGATGAGACACCGATCGACATTAGTCAATATCTTGCTCTTGATGAAGAAGAAGTAACCAACCCGTCTAGTGTATCTCCTGAACCTAAATTTAACACTGTTAAAGAAGATATAATTTTCAGACTTGAAGATGGTACAGAATTTGATACAAGTGATCATGACCTTGAACTTGCAAGGGACTTTTTACTTCAGGAATTCATCGAAAAAGACGACACTCTTGTCATGTTTGACAAAACCGATGATATTGACCCACATACCGTATTGAAAGTTTCCTCGGACGAAATTTCCGAACAATTGGATACCAATTGCAGTGATTTTTTAATATTTAATTAAAATAATTAATATTTGTTTAATACATGTAAACATTTTTATTGATGTCCCAAATCTTCTTCATTTGAAGAAATTTCGATATAAATTGGTCTCATTTGAACGGATTTTTTCATGCACAATGGACAAATAATTGCTTTGGTTCGCACAATGCCCTCCGTATTCTCTTTTATTGTCACCCCGGCCTTTTCGATAAAAACATTTACATTTTTTACAAGCTTCTCTTTACATGGATTGCATAATACATGCCCACACGTCCCCAAATGTACTGCTTCTTTAATTTTGCGGTTATCCAAACACACCGGGCATTTGAAGGTTACCTGACTCATCGTTCACTAAAGTGACCAATCAGGTCCCCTCAACTCGAACCAATCCCGATTATAGCGCTTTGTCCAATCAAAAATTCCCAACTTCAACATTGGGTGTCCCATGGATCTAAAATCATCCGATTCGAATATTCGGTGGTAACTCTCGAAGGAACAAGAGTGCGAATAAATCCTCTCCAGCAGTGGAAAAACGGGGTAGTGAGGTAGGACGTAAGCACTCGCAATGCTTCGAGAGCCTTGCTGTGGAGTTCAATAAATATCTTGGGGTCTCTATGGAGTACATATGTTATATTGTAGTTTTTGGGGTTGGAAAGACACATATAAGTGTGTGGTTTGAGATAAAAAAGCGAATGGATTGTGTGGATGTAAACTTCTAGTTTTTTCACGGTAAACTTGCCCCGATGTGCACCCAAATGCAGACCACCACTATAGCACACAAAATCACCCACTGCTTGATAGTCCCTGATAGGAAATAACGGAGCAAATATTTCTTCACGTTCCAACATATCATGGTATCTTTTGGGAAGCCCCGGCGCATTGAATGTGACAAGTTCATATACCATGTGTGGATATGTGGCAGCAATTTTCATGGAGATCAAACCGCCGATTGAATGACCACACAATAAAACCTTTTCTTTCATTTTCGATAGGTCATCAACAAGATCATCTAAGAATGGTCTTGCACTAGCGAAGGCCTCTTCCCCAATATCCTTTTGTAGATCGGTTTTGTAATAGGAAGCGGCATCAAGTCCAGAAAAATGAAGCTCTGTCCCCGATGTACACAATATAAATCTCATGTAGTTTTCATCACAGTCCTTCGGATTTAGTGCTTCCATCAGTACAGCTGTGAATCCTCGACCAGAAACATAAAGACGTCGAACCACATATCCAAATCTGGCTTGTGAATTGACAAAAATCACAGTTCCCGGCTCAAGCTCTCGGTAAACCAACCCCTTGGAAAGTATTTCAATAAACCTGGTCATCAAATCGCGATCATTAAGACCTTTGAGTTCTTGTTCGTACAGTAATTGGTATAAGCAATGTCGATCATATGTTTGCTTGGGTTTCGAATGAAAAAACATTTCTCGCCAAGAACTTGGGACTCCTGCAATCAAGTCGATGTTTGATGTCGAGTCCATTGCCAAATATTGGTCCCTAATTTCAATAAACTCGGATTTGGTCAGTTTTTTCATATCTCTCGTTATATCGCCCATATTCATATCCCTGATTTGCAAGGGATCATTATTAAGTCTATTGTATTCCATTGGACTCCAAAACAATCACAGTAGATTTTTGGAGAGAAAAATGCGCCAATTAACGTAATTGGTTCGTGGTATGGAGGGTGGTATACTCATCGATTACAATGAAAAAAACCCGTGTTTTAACGGATGAGAAAATCAAAGAAAGAGACGAACGGGAAGCTCGAGAACGTAGCAGCAGAAATGAATGGATTCTAGACAGAATCGCATTTGGAAAAATTCAACCCAAAACATAATAAATGTTTTAAATACCCTACTGATGATCTATGTTGATTTAATATGGAAGTATATATCCTCCAGGAGTAAATCCCCCGACGGGCGTTGGCTTCATCGATTGTCTTGACTCCATTTCCATTGTTCGCAGTTTGTCTGCCTTATAATAATGATAAGAGGCATAGGTGGCATTGGCGGCAACTATAGCTGTAAGAACGACCAATAACCATGTCAACTCAATCAGATCTAGCATCACAGCAATATTTTATGAAAGTTTTTTGATAATTCCTAATTATCGCCAGGAGTACCGGTTCAAGAACACTGTTTATTCCAAAGTCACCAAAAGAGGCTTTCCACAATAAGGACAATTGCTTCCTTTCTTTTTCAATCTCAATATGCATTGTTGACAATATACGTGTCCACAGATACTAAGAGTAGCATGGAGAAACATCGGTTCCACATCACATCCAGGGCATTTCCACTCACCAACGATATCAGTTAAATGCGCACGGAGTCCTTCATAAGTGAAATATATCTTGTGTGTTATGTCATATACAAGTTCGAGATATTTGTTTGAAAGAACTATATATTTCGTTTGTGCATCTAATTTGCATAGTTCATACGCTTCCATCCGATTAATGAGTTCGTCCTTGGAAAGACGCTTTAGACGAACCAAAGTATCCTCGTCAAAGTGTCCCTGTTTCTTGTCCGACTCATTGGTTGCCACAATTTCCACATCACTTGACTCGTCTTGTTTCTGTTTCTTCCTAGATGCATTCTTCGGCGCGGTTTCTGGATGTTTGGCTCTTTTTTTCTCCCCTCTCTTCTTTTTGATGGTCTCCACAGCTTCCATTTGACGCGAGTCAGTATGCACCAATCAGATTAAAATTTGGAAACTTTCCGACCAATAGAATAGTGCAAGGATTTTAGTGAGGCAGTATACTTCGTACTCTCACAAGCGAATCAATAAATTGCCCAGTTGTTCCCTGAAATGCACTCCATGATTTGGTTTTAAATAGTTTGTCAAGAATGGGACAAAAATAATGAATAATTTGAAGAGATCCTATGATCGAGTCAATTTTTTCGCCGATCCTGAAGGTGGTTTCTTTAAAATCCAATGTACAATATTCTAAATCTGTTGGAACGCATCCAATAAAATATAGATGATTAAAAAGCAAGTGGTACGATGAATGAATTGTTCGATGGAATGATTCTTTGTGTTTAACATTTAGAGTGTTGCTCACCTTCCGATCGTCCTTCAAAATTCGCTTCAGCCCAGGAATCGTGAGATATATTCCGACTGCCTCGCAATATAATATCGACAGCTGCTGGATGACATTCAAAAAGATTCCAACGCCTCTGATTAATTCTTCTTTGTCGACATTGTCAGTCACTTCAAAAATTTGATACATCAACTCTGTCCGAATATTGCCGTCGTTCATCTTCGATTCAAAAATTCGATTCATGATCTCAAGCGTTTGGATGTATGCTCGATCCGATGCGAGGTAGTGGAGATTTTCTATAAATTCAAAGTCGCTGATAAAAGGAAGATCCTTATTGCCACTAACTGAGAGATAGAGTGCAAATATCACGTTTTTGTATGCTATGTCAGACATGAGTGTTCCAATTGATATAAGAATTCTTTTTATCACAACACGCAGCCGCAGTTGCTTGTAATCATCTGGATCATTGCGAAGCGTGATTATTTCTTGCTTGCATTCGTAAAATAATGGGCCATACACCACTTGCCAAATATTATTCATTATCGGAGTCAATAGCTCCCGCTGCTTAGCGTACTGAGAACGAGTCGGTGACTGTGTCATTGGTGATTGGATGGGTTTACAGAACCCCGGAGTAATAGCAATAATTGTATGGAAACGTGCTGTTATTATTAAATTAGAGTACCAATTTATTTTGGAACAAGCTGACTGTCTGCACTAGACCACTTTGTAATATTGACTTGACAAGGTTGACTTTTAAATCTTTCTTTTGTCAATTCTTCCTCTCTTCTCATTTTTACATACTGTTTAGCACTTTCTTTCATTTTTTTTTGTAATTCAGGACGTGGGTGATGGTTGTATTTAATACGCTCCGGTGGTGGTAGCATCTGAAATATGATTGGGTGAATTGAAAGACTACGATAAGATTTATTCAATGTGATCGGTTTGCTCGATTGGATGCTTATGTTCATTTGGATCGGTTGACTCTTTCAACTCCGGAGGATTTGAAGGGTTGGAAGATTCATCCACGCCAATTGAATCGACGGAGGATTGCAAGGGCTTCTTTTTCTTAATCAACTTCTTTGGCTTTTTTTCTTCTTGTTCCCCCTCCTCCTTCTTATTCTCCTTTTCTTCTACCGTCTTCTCTTCGTCCTTTCCACCCCCCTCATCCCCTTCCTCCCTTTCCTCCACCGTCTCTTTCTTTTCCCTTTTCGCTCTTTTTTCTTCCTTCTCCTTGGCTCTTTCTCTCTTTCGAATAGCCTTGGCTTCATCAACCAACGAAGTTTCAGTTGTACGACCGTATTCGGTAATTTCATTGTAGGTCGGCAATTCAATTCCAACAACGTTCAATTTTGGATATCTGGTTTGATACTTTTTAATAAGAATCGGCTTCAACTCTTCCTCAATATTGACTATTTCTGTAGAAAAATAGTCCCCATCCACTTTGATCTCATCCTTTGGATGATCTGGCATTGGATTAGTCAATAATATTGCCCCTGTATAACAATATCGATAATTTCCTGCCGGTGTGACTACGCCTCGATATTTCACTGTACTTGGTTCGTCCATATCAGATTCCTCCTCCTCAATCAATCTCCTGGCCTCCAAAGGTGGATTGTATTGTAATTGATGCATCTCATCGTCAAATCCTTCTTCTGGTGTAGCGTCGTCTTCTTCTCCCTCCTCCACATCATCGTCCACAAACTCATTGGTCTTATTACCACCCTTTGCCTTAGGTTTTCTTTTTCGTTTCGCTGGTTCCTTTGAATCTTTGTTTTTAGGATCCTTTGATTTGGCGAGACTGTCCAATTTCTTCTTCTGCGCGGAACTCTTTTTTTTCTTCTCGGTTGCGAAATTCGTTGGGCGGTGGGGTCGCTCATCTCCACTTCGTTCGACATCTTCGTTGATATCCTCCGGGGCTTGGTTTGAAGCCTCCCCATTTGAATCTCGAATGTCCTCGGGTGCTTCTTGCGCCTTTAACATTTTCAACTTCTTTGCCTTCTGATTCGATTTGATTTCGGCTTCTACATCTTCTTCTCGATCAAGATCCAGTCCCGTATTGCCAGAAGACTTGGGAGAATCACGAGGGCTAAGCGATTCAATTAGTGGCTCGGAAACTTTGGGGTCGTCGAAGATGTTGATAGGTTGCTTGTTAAGCGGTGTGCGCTTCTTAAAAAAATTGGAAATGAGACCACCCCCGCCTCCCTTTGTAGCGCCGGTTGGTTGCTTGACGGATGTATTACTGCTAATTGTGTTCGAACTTGCATAGGGCGAGTCCGAATGCACTCTGATGGCTTGAATCTCGGCAATGTCATCGTTTTTACGCACGGGTGGGCTGTCAAGCCCATCAAGCTCAACAATTTCTTCCATGACGATGAACAAAAACCGGCGAGTAGTGATTGGATAAAATTATTCGAAATTCCAATTCTATTGGATAACCATTTACACCAATAGAATGTGCTTCCGGTCGTGTTGTGGATGTGGAATGTGTCTTGAGTCGTGTTGCAGCAATGATGGATGTATTGGAGTTGCGGTAGTCAGCAGTTATATGATGAGTATCTTTTTTTTTATTTTATCCATTGGAGTGGCATTTGCATGTGCATTTATAAACGTAACTCATCATTTGGAACCGAAATTTTCCGGATGGACATGGATACCACAGATTTGTGTATTCTTTGTTGGTCTCCTTGCGATTTTGATGTCGCCGTCACGCTTTACACAAAATCCAATGAATCCTAAAATTGCTCGCCGTGCAAAGCTTGCATGCGTTACACTTTCACTTGTTATATTCCTAATCATCGTGTTACTGATAGGATATACCTTTTCTGCGTACAACACCGAGATATCGGGCAGTGGAGAAACTACCAATCCCTGGACTCGCTTTCGAAACTGGATGCGGACACCACGGGGGAGTGGATCTGCACAGTTCGATTACTTCTCGCCCGCAGGAACTGTAATTTCCACATTGTCTCTTGCTTTGGCCTTTTTTTTCATATGGATCGGAAGATTAGGAAATGTCTATAAGGAATCCGTCAACGGATTTTCGTACTTACCTCAAAACTAATTGTCATATTACTATGATATGATTGAATGTATTAAACACAATCTTGGACCTTTATTCAATTTTTTTTTTGTGTAGATTCCAAATCATATTTGGATTCAATCGTTCTCAAACTGTCCCAGAAATCCCCGGACTCTATCAACCAAACATAGTTATCATCAGACAATGTGGCGCGATCCAATAATGCTCTGGCTTGGTCAAGAACTTGTTGAGCGTAGCTTAAATCTTCCAAGGTAGTAAATTCGTATTCGCTTACAACAACCCAATAATCTTCCTTGTCTTCCTTTTCTTCCTTTTCTTCCTTTTCTTCCTTTTCTTCCTTTTCTTCCTTTTCTTCCTTTCTTTCTTATCATATTCAGCCAAATAATTCTTAATTGCTGTAACGTACCCTCCCCTTTCCATAAATCGTTGCACGGTATCACCAGTTTGTCATGCGCCATCAAGGTCACACAGTATGCAACGATTTTTCTTCGAGATACCTTTTCAGCTTTAGGTTTTTTCGTCGGATTCATTCCATTCTCGTCACCGCCAATTTGTACTTGTTCTTTTCAATTTTCCTTTTGCACGTGGTTGTTCGTTCGACTCCTCCATTATTCTGGTTAAATTGGTGTTTAACGTCTATTGATTTATATAAACAATGGCGACCAATGAGAATATTTTTTTTTGAAAATTTCCAAAATTGGACGTACCAATGAATTTTTTGTGCGTTGATTGACTGGAATTGGGATTTATGATTTTGAACCAAACAAGAAATAAAGATGCAATTCATTGTATCCTAATTTATTGGAACAATTGAATATAAGGTTCGTTTCTTTTAGAGGGGGAGTTGATCTCCAGTCTCATCATTTGGTCTCTTTTTCCCAATTCCATTTAATGGAGTATTTTTTTCCAATATACTTGGCGTATGCATTGCACATTTTAATATCAAAAGCTCGGCATCTAGCATTCCCAATCCAAATTCCAAGCTTCCAATCAACCCTTTGAAAAGTAGATCAAACATGTCGCATACATGATCATTGGAAAAATCTCCATTTCTTGCTCTTCTGTAGTTTTTGAAATCAGCCACATCACAGGTTTTAGCTTTAATATCATCTCCAAGTTGTTCTAAAAGAATGTCGTAATATGAATCTGTACGAGGGTTCTTTTTTAGTGTATATAGTATGGCAACAAGGCGCTCATAGTCCTCAACATACTGGCCCACAATGTCGAATTGACGTCTGAATGAATTCTCTCGCATTGAAGACATGATTTTTGGAATTTTTTAATTGGTTGGAAATATTCCAAATTTTATTTTGATTGGTAGAGCCAAATGGATTTTGGTGTTGAATATCTTCCATATAAGCGTGGATCCGACCTTTCGTAGAATTCAATAGTGGTTGCTCGATGTAACCCGCGCACTTCACGAATAAATCTCATCATAGTATCATTCAATTGAAGTCCGGGTATACCGCATACGACATATTTATACAAATACCCACTATTGGTACGATTATAATAATAAAATAATCTTAATCTAGTCTTTTGTTTTTCATTCACAAACATGTTTGTCGCAACCTGCTTATATTTGTTTCCAATTTCCTTCGAAATGTGGTTTGCTATAGACGAAGTAAAAACTGCCAGTCCAATATTAACATTCTCCATAGTTTCAACCAAAAACAATGCAACGGATAATGGAGTCATTAAACATGGTTCCTCCAATCTTCTAGTATATGGAACTACAATTCTGTCAGTCTCACCTTCATAATATTAGCATATACGCGAGCAAGTTCATTGTTTTGGTCTCATCCTATTTATAATCTTCACGATATGGCTGAATTGGATGCAATTGGCTTGGTAATTTATCTTCCGGTATCGGCTCAATTGAATCCTTTATAAGTTTAATATCGTCTTGTAACTTCCATAAGTATGTGTTGTATGATAGACCGGGTCGTCTCCCAGCCATGGTCGGATTTGATTGGAAGTCAATAAGACGTATTACGATAGGCTAGATTATATCCAATGGGAATTAGTGAGTCCAATAATCGTTTGTGTATATATATATATATATACACAAACG